>Ga0105154_1000053_pt1 | contig 49040 bp, 46 predicted proteins | sample SSWtaG_FD_89672 | JGI IMG/M metagenome (GOLD analysis project Ga0105154, IMG submission 89672) | Hot spring microbial communities from Sandy's Spring West, USA to study Microbial Dark Matter (Phase II) - SSWsed_matched | ecosystem: Environmental > Aquatic > Thermal springs > Hot (42-90C) >... | reverse complement strand
GCGATGAGCCTGGCGATGTTGGGCGGGCAGCAGGCGCACTCGAACCACCGCTGTCTCCGATGCCTGCCGCGGTCGGCGAGCGGGTTCACGTAGAAGTAGAGGTCGCCGCTCAGCGAGATGCCGGCGAGCGCCCCGTTGTACAGCGCCAGCTCCATCACGTCGGCGAAGCGGGCTTCGCCGGTCGCGAGCAGCATGCGCCAGTTCCACATCGCGTTCGCGACCGCCGCGCACGTTTCGGCGTAAGCGCGCTCGTTCGGCAGCTCGTAAGCTTCACCGACCGCTTCACCTTCGTAGCGCGAGCCCACGCCGCCCGTAACGTACATTTTCCCCTCGACAAGGTCGCGCCAAAGCCTCTCCAGCGCCTCCATCAGGCTCCGGTCCCCCGTCTCCATGTAAACATCGGCAGCGCCGCAGAAGAGGTAAAGGGCTCTGACCGCGTGTGCTCCCGGCGGCACCTCCTCCATCTCGCGGAGGGGCTTGTGGTCGAGGTGGTAGGGGCTACCCCCGATAAGCCCCCTACCCCTTCGATCGATCATCAGCCGGGCCAGCTCGAGGTACTCGCGCTTGCCCGTTTCCCTGTACAGCTCCACGAGCGCCATTTCGACCTCAGGGTGCCCGTCGACGCCCTCGCGGCGGCCCGGACCGAAGACCTCGTAGATGTGGTCGGCGAAGCGCACGGCGGCGGCGAGGAGGTCCCTTTTACCTAGGGTCCTTCGCCTGGCGACCGCGGCCTGGAACAGGTGGCCGGCGCAGTACATCTCGTGCATGTCCCTGAGGTTGCTCCACCTCTCCCTCTTCCTCTCGAAGGTGAAGTACGTGTTCAAGTACCCGTCCTCGTCCTGCGCTGCTGCGATCTCGGCCACGACCCTGTCGGTGAGCTCCTCAACGCGCGGGTCGCGCCTGTAGGCGAGGGCGAAGGATGCGGCTTCCACCCACTTGTAAACGTCGGAGTCATTGAAGTAGAGGCCTCGGAAGGATCCCTTCGCTTTGCCCGCGGCCCTCCTGAAGTTGTCGATCCGCCCCGTCTCCTCCAGCAGCTTGTACTGTGTGGGTAACGTCACGTTGAGTAGCGTGTCGAGCCTGGAGGCCCAGAACTCATCCTGAAGCTTCACGTTCTCGATGGGTACAGGCTTGAGGCGTGTGTATGGGCTCCCCGAGGTATCGATTACGATACCTGGCACATAATTTCCCGCGCTTGGGGTTTTTAACTGTATCGAAAAGCGTATAAGTGTGTTCCCAGGTGAGCGTGCTGGGTGGTCCTCGGTGGAGGAGAGTGAGAAGCTGGTTGAGGAGGCGCGAAACGTGTTAAGGCAGATGAGCGACCTTCAGTACGAGCTGCGCGATTACGAAAAGAGGAGGAGCGAAATCCTCCGCATGTACTCTACGGGACAGGTATCTAGGGAGGTGTTCGAAGGGCTTATGGGCGAGCTGAGGCAGAAAATGTACCCGCTGGTTCGGAAATACTTCGAGCTTAAGGCGAAGTTGCGCGATCTCGAGTCTCAGCTCCGGCTCGTTGTCACGAGGTTGAGCGTTGAAGCGAAAACCTCGGAAAGCTCGGTGTACAGGGCGAGCTTCGAGAGGGACCAGAGGGTTAGACAGGCGTTGAGCAGGGTGGGCAGCGCGCTGGAGGACGTGCAGAGGGAGTTGAAGAACGCCGACGTTGAGAGGGAGCTCCGCATGCTCGATGTGCTGCTCGACGCCCTGCCAAGGGAGGAGGCGGACGTGTGGAAGCAAGCGCTCGGTGAGGTGGTCGAAGCTTGGTCCCGCGCTCGTTTCTCCTATGCCGGCAGGATCGAAGAGATAGAGAGGAGGATAGAGAGCTTGAACGATTCGCTGAAAGAGCTTGAGGTGAGGTTCGCGGTCGGCGAGTTCGAGAGGGGGGAGTACGAAGTGCGCAGGTCGGCGATCGAGAGGGAGATGGGCGAGCTACAAGCTCAGCTTGAGGCGCTGCAGGAGAAGCTTGAAGATCTCGACTTGATCGCGGCTCGCTGCCGCGAGTACCTGGCGAGGTGAGATCATGGGTTGGCGCAAGCCTCTTGCTCTGCTTCTGCTAATGGTGCTCCCGTTTCCAGCCCTGAGTCAAGGGTTCGGCGTCCGCGAGCTAGCAGTCTTCAACCCTCTGCCTTTTCCCTACGGTGGACTTGTAGCGGTAGATCTCGTTTTCTTAGATGGGGAAGCCTACAACGGCACGCTAAGGGTGTTGGACGTGCTCGGGAATACTGTACCGCTGCAGCTTGTGAACTGTACATTTTACCCTTCCGGTTACTACCGCAGTTGCAAGCTCCTTTTCCCGGCTACTGCCCCGCCGTACAACGCTTCTCGATACTTCGTAACCTACACATCAACACCCATGAAATCGAACGTAAGCGTTGTCGGTAACCTATCGGTTAGATTGGCCAACTTGACGGTCGTGGCCTTTAACGCGACCGGTTCCTACGCAATCAACGTGACTAACGCGCTGTTCGTGAGGGGGCCTGGCTACACGGCCATCTTCAGCAACACAACGCTTCTGCACTTGAGCTTCGACGATCTCGGACCTAACCTGGTGTTTTCCGATTGGCCTCTTGCCGGTTTCGTTGTGCTCAGGAACGGTACGATTGCGGCGAGCGGCTACGACCTAACCACCTGCAAGGTAAGGCTCCTTATCAACGGTTCGCTCTTCTCTCAGGTTGAACAAATCTGTTCAGGGAAGGGATACGTGCTCAAACAGGTGTTCACTTTTAGCGGTTTGAGCCCGGACGTCAGGTTGGACGCAAGGCTGGAAGCCGGCGGGGAAGGGCTTCTCTTCTACCCTTACCTTAGGCTATCGTTAGCCGACTTCTCGCAAACCCTCGTTAACGGCAGCCTTTACGACCTTACTAGGGATCGCAGCTTCGTCCCAGCCCCCAAGTGGTTCGCTCTACGGGGGGGAAGAGGGTGGTTGGTCGCAACCCTCAATTACACCAGCCCGCCGTTAGCTGTCCTGCTCGAAGAGCTAAGGCTCTCCATCTGGAGGCTCTACGTTAACGAGACCAACCCACTCCGCAAGTCGACTTACGAGCGCCTGCTGAAGCTCCACGCGAATTTCAGTAACTTAATACAAGCCAGGGATAGGACAGCCGCTGGCCGGGTCAACCTAACGGCGCTTACTCGCGAAGCCGTTTCTCTCTTGACCCGCGCTCCCACCGAGCTGGAGGTTCTATTGGCGAACTTCACCTCGCTGCTCGAAAACCCGGAAGCTTTAGCCTATCGGCTTATTCTCGTGCCTAGAGAGGGCGTGTTGAACGCAGCGTACCAGCTTAGCGGTGCTCCGCGCGCCATCACTGTCACGGTGCTTCTTACAGCCTGCGGGGAAAACCCGGTAGAAACGGTCAGAACGCGCCTCCTCGCCAGCTCCGCAGGCGTTGCAGTCTTCTACGCGCCGCTCGCGGCTAGGTTTGACGCACCGGTAAGTGCTACGGTCGACGACTATATCACGGTTAGCGCCGAGGTAAGCGCCTTAACTGCGCTGAAGAACGTGAGCGTGAAGCTTTCGTACCCGAAAACAGCTTTCAAGCTGATCGAAGGCAAGGACAGGGTTAACTTTACCAGCTTGGAAGGGCGTCGCAGAATCGAGTGGATTCTCCGCGCAGTTTACGAGGGAGTGTGGAGGGTTATTCTCAACGTAACAAGCAGCGGAGGATCTCTGACCGTGGAGAGGGCGATTAACGTCACGCTACCGCCGGTGGTGCCTAAGGTAGTAGTGCCGAGAAGCTTCAACGTGACGATCGCGTGTGTAGACCTAAAGGGTAGACCTCTTGCCAGCCACTTGGTAAACCTCTACGACAACGCTACAGGACTCCTCGTTGCCGCCGGCTTTACTAACGGAAGTGGTTTGGTCCGCTTCGCCAATGTAACGGCAGGAGCGTACCAGCTCGAGGTTACAGATGGCCTGTACAACACACGCAGGCTCCTCCTCGTTTATGCCGATAGGAACGTTACCGTAACAGTCGGCTTGGCAAGCCTGAAGGTTCGGGTGGAGCTCGCCGAAGGGCTTCCGCTCCAGCAAGCCGCAGTGTACGTTAGGGACGAGAACGGAAGCCTTGTCTGTGCCGGTTTTACGGACTCGAGCGGCACGCTACTCTGCGAGGGTCTGCCAAGGGGCAATTACACTGTCTCCGTGAGGTGGCGCGAGGCTATTGCGGCCTCCTCTAGAGTTTCGCTCGTAAACGACACGGAGGTTGCACTTAGGGGGGCTGTGAGGCGCGTGACAGTGCTTGCTATGCTTGGCGGGAGACCCGCGACTGGTGCTACGGTGAACGTGTACTCGACGGCCGGTGCTCCTGTAGAGAGCGCGCGTACCGACGAGAACGGGATCGCTGTGCTGTACCTGCTACCAGGCCCCTATCGATTCACTGTGTCAAAGGGGCAGTACAGCGCGAGCGTGGTAGCGGACATAAGGGTTGAACAGCATGTTAGAATTGAGCTGCAGTTGGCGCCGACGCTTTGGGTTCTCATTGCTGCAACGGCGACTCTCTGGGCCGTAACCGCTTACGTATGGCACAGGAGGACGAGCTACATCTACAAGGAGAGGGAGAGGTACAGGAGGCTGCTCCAACGCCTAGAGGAGATGTACAGCAGGGGCGAGGTGGAGGAAAGGTTCTACCTAAAGCTTAAACAGGAGTACGAGAGCAAGTTGAACGAATTGAGCAGGGGTGAGGCTCCGTGAAACCTATTCACGTGCTCTCGATATTGCTGCTAGCGGCAGCGCTGGCTGCCGCCCAGCCTCAAGCTCAGCTCCTCATTGTAGCTAGGGAGTATCCGACAGGCAAGCCCTTAGGCGGCGTGACCCTGAATGTGACGCTGTGGCTTGATGGGCGGACGATCGTGCTCAGCGCCGAGGCGAATCCAGTTGGGATATGGGCTGAGCAGCTGGAGACGATCCCGCGTGAAGTTTACTTGCTGGGCGTCTCTTCCGGTCCCGCTAACTTCACGGGCTTTTCGCTTCCTCAACCCTCCCTGCCCGTGCGTGTGGCCGACGCGCTCATCGAGGAGGTGGACTACAGGGCGGTATTCCAGCCGAGCACCAACGTCACAGCATTCACGGATCTCAGGGTGCCGCTGCAGGTGATAGGAGAGGCTAATGCCAGCGTGGTGCGGTGCGCTATCTGGCTAGCTCCCGCGAGAGTCGTTAACGTGAGCGCACTAGACCCTGTGACGAGGAGACCTGTTAGAATTGCTTTGAAGCCAGGCGTCCCGCTGGTTCCGAGGGGTTACCTTGTGTCCTTCCTCGCGCCTATAAACTACCCGGTCTTCGTGACAGCTGACACGACGCTCGTTGAAGCCAGACGGCTGAGGTTCTGGGTGTCAAACGAAACGCGACTGATACCTTGGTCGTACTACGCGGCCGATGCCTTTCTATCGACCCAGCTATCGGTGATCGATGATTCGCTCAGGCAGCTTGAAGCCATTGGCTACCCAACCGAGGAGCTGAGACGCGACGCGAGCATGCTGAGGGCGATCGCGCAGCAGGCGCTCTTCTTCTTCGAGCGAGGGAACTACACGTCAGCAGTGGGGGCATTGCTCAGCTTGGTCGGCGGGGTTAACGCCTTAAAGAGCAGAGTGGACGGGCTCTTCAGTTACTCGCAGTTCGCCGCCCTCGGTATAATACTCCTCACGCTGGCATTCGCGCATACTTTCTCGACGCTGCTGTTCGAGCGCGGGCGAGCTCTCTACGCCTCCAGGCTAGTACTACTCATAGCGCTCCTGCTCGCGGCCACTTTAACATCTCCTACGATGAGGCTAGCCGCCGCCGGCCTCCTAGGGGCCTTGGGCGTTCCGCTCGCGGCCCTAGACCTACCGACCTTGGTGGCCGGCGTCTTGGCGATGGGTTTCCTAGCTTACGCTTTCCTCATGTTCGTGTCACTGGCTGCAGGTCCGGTGAGGGGCTTCTGGCTATACCTGGCGATCAGGTACATGAAGTCCAAGCGCTTGAGAACCGTGCTTGTGCTAGTTACTATGACCCTCGTCGTAGCCTCGGCATTGGCTGTGTCGGGGGTTTCGCTCGGAGCTTCTGCGGTGGTCAGAACATCCCATGGCGCGGGCCTCTACGGTCTTGACTTAGAGGTTAACACCATTCGTAGGCCTTATGGCCTTAACGCCACCGAGATCGAGTGGATCGTGACACTGCTCAACGCCTCTGACGTAGGGCGGATGGCCACGGTCCCACCCACGTACATCGGCGTCCTGGTGAGCGGACGCGACTCGCAGGCAATGATATTCGCACAGTTGATCGCGCTTGACATGCGGTTCGCCGCAAGGTACTTCAACCTAACAGCCGCCGTCTACGAGGGAAGGCTGCCGCGCGACGGCACAGTTGAGGTTCTGCTACCGAAGGGCTTCGCCGAGACCATGAGGGTCGGCGACTCGGTATGGCTGTTTTTCGCGCAACCCAGCATGCAGGGGCCGCCGGCACCCGCCGGACCGGTGTGGGATACCCCTGTTAAGATCGCGGGCTTTTTCGATCCACTGGTGCTGAACTCCACACTCGACCCGGAGCTTAGGCCGCTTTTCGGGGACCTGTCGCGGGTCAACTTCCTCGTCGTTGCTCCCTGTAACCCGCTGGGCAGTAGACTCGCTATTTCCAGGGTCTGGTTCATCACGGCAAACGTGACTGCTGCCAGGCAGGTGGCCGAGCTAGTTTTCTCAAGCCTACCAGTGACCGTGCATGTGCTTGAGGGCAGGAGGGTCACGACTTACGAGAGCACCTTCCAGATCTCCTTTAGGGGCGCTGAAGCGTTAGTGCTCCTGCTGATTGCCGCTCTGATGAACTCAGTTGTGATGCTCGGTCACGTAGAGGATAGGCGCAGGGACGTGTACACTATGGCGACCCTCGGAGCCGACCCCAAGAGCCTCTTTAACGCCATGCTCGTGGAGGCTGCGATCCTGGGCGTTATAGCCTCGTACTTGGGCTGGCTGGCAGCTCCTTTGATCAACGCCGCTCTCAGCACGTTAAGCGTATGGTGGGGAGGGGTGGCGGTGGCGGTTTCCCCGCTTCCCGTTGAAAGCATGTTCTACGCTGCCTGCATCGGTCTAGCTGTTTCTGTCTTTTCAGCGTACGTGCCGTCGAGGAGAGCTAGCGGTCTCTCTCGGATGGGGAGGGAAGAGCGGAAAGTGATCTCGCCGAGCGAGCTGAAGCTGGTCAGCGGGATGGCAATTTACGAGCTACCGATAAGGGTATCGGTTTTTGAAAGTGAAGCACTTTACCGCTACCTGAAGGAGATCCTCCCGAAAAAGGACATATTGGGTGAGGAGGTGTACTTGGACGGGACGTTTGCCATATCTTTCGCCATCCTCCCGCCGCACATGCGCGGCGCGCTTGTCACCTGCAGGCTGAGAACCGTAAAGCGCGGCGACAGCTTGGCACTCCTGCTCGAGGTACCTGAGGAGTATAAAAGCTACATGTACTTGAGCGACGTGGTGTATGCCCTGGAGACGAAGCTGCTCGACTACTCGAAGTGGAGGGACAGCCAGTTCCGGTACCAGATACTGAGGTACGCTCCGAGGCGAGAGACCCTCACCCTCGACGCGCTGCTTGAGCGGTGTAAGGACACAATGGCGAAAGCCCGCGAGATGGAGCTCAAGCTGAGGAGGCTGGACGAGATGAAAGCTACGATATCCACCAGTTTGTACACAGAGTACGAGCGGAGGTACAGGAGGCAGTTAAACTCCTTGATACGGGAGCTCCTGACCCTCTCGCTGAGGCTCGAGCCCTTTGTGGGCCAGCTGAGGGAGGAAATACGGAAGCTGGAGGCAGAGCTGGAGAAACACAAGGTCGCGTACGAGCTGGGCGAGCTCAGCGAAGCCGAGTTCAAGGCGGCTGCTGAACCTCTAGAAAAGCAGCTGGACGAGTACAGGATCAGGCTCAAGATGATCGAAGAGGTAAGCCAGTTCCTCGCCTCCAGGCGAAGGTAGCTGAATCTTCAGAGTCGCTTTTCTCTTTTTTCTATAATTTTTATGAAATAATCGAATACCCAAGCGGTATCGTTCGGACCAGGTGATGCTTCAGGGTGAAACTGAACGCATAGCAGCCCTCTCCTCTCGTCAATAACTCCCTCTACGGTTTGGTCGTCAGCGTTTATGAACCACAGCTCTAGCCCAGCTTGTTTGAGCGTCCTCAAATCGACCGCGTATCCATGGTTCTGGGAGGTCACGTAGCAACGCCCCGTCCGCACGTCCACTGCAGGCTTGTTGACGCCGCGATGACCGTAAAGGAGCTTGTAAGTACGCGCTCCAAGCGTGAGCGATACCAGCTGGTGGCCCAAGCAGATTCCCAGTATCGGCATCCCACACTCGATTAAGCCCTCCGTAGCCTCTATAACCTCGGTGTACAGCTCTGGATTACCCGGACCGTTACTAACAACAACTCCGAGAGGCTCAAGGTCAACAACGCGCTCAGCGGGAGTCCCGTAGGGTATCAGAGCCACGTCGAAACCCCTGCGGAGCAGCGCGCGGACTATGCTCAGCTTTACCCCGCAGTCCAGCACCGCGATAAGACCTCGGCTTCGCGCTGTCCTGTACACGGTTAGATCCTTCACCGAAACTCTCTCAGCCAGCCGAGCCTCGCTGTAGTTCACTCTCCTAGCCAGCTCCAGGAGCTGACCTGGATCCGGTTCCTCCTCTTCGAACACGGCCAGAACGCCAGGCATCACTCCCTTCTCTCTGAGCTTCTTCACAAGCTCTCTCGTGTCGATCCCCCAGATTCCAGGTACCCCTTCCTCCTGCAACCATTCGTCTAAGCTTTTCCGGGAAGCCCAGTGGCTAGGCTTCGCGCAAACCTCGTGCACAACAACCCCTTCAACCTTGATGCCAATAGATTCGAAATGCAGCGGGAGGCCGAAATCGTCCACCATAGCGTAGGGAGCTACGCCATAGTTACCGATAAGCGGGTATGTGAAAACTAGGATCTGCCCAGCGTAGGAGGGGTCTGTAAGCGACTCCGTGTAACCGACCATCCCGGTGGTGAAGACTACTTCGCCAGCTCTCACGCCAGGGGCTCCAAAACCCTTTCCCTTGATCACCGTCCCGTCCTCGAGTACTAACAGAGCCTTCATGCGTACCACCTAGAGAGGCTCGACGCTAAGCTCCATCCCATTGGCAACCAACCTGATGGCCTGAACCAGGTGGCGAGCCAGTTCACCATCCAGCACAAGGGGCACCATGTAGTCTGCGCACGCCCTCCTCAGCCGGTAGTCGTCGCCGAGAGCCACTACCATACTCACTTTTCCCTCCGCCACGGCTTTTTCTGCCTCTGCTAGCAGTCGCCCATCGCCCGGTATCGGCTCCAGAACCAAGACCTTATAGCCGAGCTCGCCCAGCTCGCGGGCCAGCTCAGCTATAAGGTCTTGCTGGTGGTCACCCCCTCCCGACACGAGGAGAACGCTGGAACCGGGTTCTGGGAGTCTGTTCGGCTGAGCTGCCAGCCACGACTTCAAAAGGGCATCGTAGAGAGAGCGTCCAACGGCTGCAACCTCGCCTGTCGACCGCATCTCAACACCCAGCAGCGGATGCGCGCCCCTGAGCCTAGACCACGAGAACTGCGGCGTTTTCACGCCCCACCGATCAGCTGGCGGCTCGTACACCGCGCTAGGAAGCTCGAGCTTTCCGCCCAGGATAGCACGCGCAACGTGCTCCATCAGGTTGACTCCTTTCACCTTTGAGACGAAAGGCATCGACCTGGACGCCCTCAAGTTGCACTCGATGACGTATGCTTCACCGTCTTTCACGAGGAACTGGATATTGGCAGGCCCTCTCGCGCCGAGGGCCCTGCAGATATCCAGCGTGTACCTCCTAATCTTGTCCAAAACTTCTTCGCTTAGAGAAAAGGAAGGGATCACCATTGTGGCATCGCCCGAGTGCACGCCGACCGGCTCCAAATGCTCGATCACAGCGCCGATGAGGACATGCTCCCCATCCGAGACGCAATCTACCTCTACTTCCCTAGCCTTCTCGACGAACTTGCTGACAACTAGCGATCGTAAACGAGGCTTCTTAGACACCTCGCTCAGGTATTCAAAGAGCTCGCGCTCGCTGCGCACAACCCGCATCGCGGTCCCCGATAGAACGAACGAAGGGCGCACGATCACAGGGTATCCGACCTTTCTGCAGAATTCGACAACCTCTTCCCACTTCTCAAGCTCGGCCCACGGGGGCTGTGGAATGCCCAAGCTATCTAGCAACGCGCTGAACTTCCTCCTATCTTCAGCTGTCTCCACCGCGAGGCCGCTGGGGCCTAGGAGCCTCACCCCTCTCCTCTCCAGAAGGGGTGCGAGGTTGTTGGCTATCTGTCCGCCGACGCAGGCTACTACACCTTCGGGTTTTTCGAACTCGTAGATGTCTAGGACTCTCTCCAGCGTGAGCTCCTCAAAGTAGAGGCGGTCGGCGATGTCCCAGTCCGTTGAAACGGTCTCCGGGTTGTAGTTAACCACTATAACCTCTCCTGCATTCGTGCGTTTCAGGGCCCACGTCAGCTGGACAACGCTCCAATCGAACTCGACAGAGACACCGATGCGGAAGACGCCTGCCCCGAGCACAACGATGGACTTCCTCGAGGGTTCCAGGTCGTGGCTGCTACCACCGTACGTAACGTAAAGGTACTTAGTCTTTGACGGCCACTCGGCCGCTAAAGTATCGATGATCTTCACGACAGGCGTGATCCCTAGCCTCTTCCTGTAGGCTCTAACTTCGTCCTCGCTTACGCCCAGACACCTGGCGATCTGCCTGTCCGAGAAACCGAGGCGCTTAGCCTCCCTGATCAGCTCGGCTGCGCTGTCGTCGAGGCGCTTTAGGCTCCGCAGCCTCCTTTCCATCTCCACAATGTTCGCGATCTTGTAGATGTACCAGGTGTCGATCCCCGTCAGTTCAGCGATCTCCTCGGCGGGAACCCCCGCTTTTAGAGCCCCGGCGATCGCGAAAACCCTGTAAGGTCTCGGCACCTCGAGCTCTCTCCTCAGCTCGTCGACCGGCTTCGGCTCGCGATCCCACGCGTTCGCCACAAGCCCGTCTGCACCGATGTCTAGCATCCTGAGGGCTTTCTGGAGCGCCTCCTCGAAGCACCTGCCGATCGCCATGACCTCGCCGATGCTCCTCATTTCGGTCCCGATCACTGGCTCGGCTCCTGGGAATTTGTCGAAATCCCATCTCGGCACTTTGACCACTATGTAGTCAAGGGAGGGTTCGAAGTGGGCGGTTGTGATTCCCGTTACCCCGTTGATCAGCTCGGGCAGCTTGTAGCCGAGCGCGAGCTTCGCGGCGATGTAGGCGAGCGGGTAGCCAGTCGCTTTGCTCGCGAGCGCGCTGCTCCTGGACATCCTCGGGTTCGTCTCGATCACGTAGAACTCCTCGGATCGCGGGTTCAGCGCGAGCTGGACGTTGCACTCGCCCACCACCCCCACGGCCTCCGCCACGGCGAGCGAAGCGTCCCTCAAGGCTTGGTACTCCCTGTTCGTCAGCGTCTGCGAGGGCGCGACGACGATCGAGTCGCCTGTGTGAATCCCCATGGGGTCCATATTCTCCAGGCACGCTACAGCCACCGCGTTACCGGCCCAGTCACGTACGACCTCGAACTCTATCTCTTTCCACTTCTCAAGGTACTTCTCCACCAGAACTTGCTTTACCGGAGACTGCGCGAAAGCCTTTGAGGCCTTCTCCTCGAGCTCCCGCCTGCTGCGGGCGACGAACGAGCCGGCACCTCCCAGATTGAACGCCACCCTCACCATAACCGGATAGCCGACCCGCTCTGCCGCCTCTAGCGCATCTTCGATAGAAGTTGCAGCTTCGGATGGCGGGACTGGAATACCATGCTCGGTCATTGTTTTTCGGAAGAGGTCGCGGTTTGATGCTCTCACGATACCCTCGACCGGCGTGCCGAGCACCTTAACCCCGTACATGTCCAGCACCCCCCGCTTGGCTAGCTCAACACCGCAGTTGAGCGCAGCTTGCCCGCCGAAGCCCAGCAGAATCCCGTCGGGACGCTCCTTCTCGATAACTTTCTCTACGAAGTCCGGCTGGACGGGAAGCAAGTATACCTTGTCGGCCAGCTCCTTCGATGTCTGGATTGTGGCGACATTGGGATTGACGACGACAACCTCTATCCCCTCCTCCCTGAGGGCTTTGATGGCCTGCGAGCCGCTGTAATCGAACTCAGCTGCCTCAGCTATCTTGATGGCGCCGGATCCTAGCAGCAAAACCTTGCGGACATCTACGCGGCTCGGCGGCGAGGATTTCGCTGTGGACGCTGAAGCCTGAAGCGGCGTAAAGGAGCCTATGCTTGACTGTGCTTCCAAGACCCTGGCCCGCTCCCTCTTGGAAGGGGTAGAAAAAGCTAACGCTTTACATGAGCCCGTTGAAGGTTCTTTAGACGATGAAACGCTCCAGGAACTTCTTAGCTAGCACCAAGCCCTCTTCGTAGCCGAAGAAGGGGTCCTCGTGCTCTATGCTAATGGCGTAGTTGTACTTGTGCTTCCTCAGGATAGAGAAGAACTTAGTCCAATCTAGCTGCCCAAAGCCCGGAAGCCGGTGCGGGCACCAACCCCCGAACGTTATGCCAACCTCCTTCACCCTCTCCCAGAGTACTTCGGCGTCCTTGGCGTGGACGTGGAAGATCCTGCCGCCGAAGTCATCCGCGGCTTTAATGGGGTCGATTAGCTGGCAGATGAGGTGGCTAGGGTCGAACTCGAGGCCGAGGTTTGGCGAGCCCAGCTCATCGAACACGGCTCTCCAGATGTCGGGCCTGAACATTATGTTACCCGGGCAGTTCTCGATAGCTATCTTCACGCCGTAATCCTCCGCTTTCTTCAGTATTGGGGGCCAAACTTTCTTGAGCTCCTCAAGGTTCTTGTCAACGTCACCTGGGTACCTCCCGAGCCAGCCGGTGACAACGCTTTTCTCCATCCTGTAGGTAGCTTCGATCAACTTCGCGAAATGCTCCGAATGCAGCTTCCTCGTGGAGGGATCGGGGTCGATCGGGTTCCCGTAGAAGCCAATAGCGCTGATGAAGACACCGGTCTCTTCTTCCAGTTCCTTGATCGCGCGGGGTTTATTTATCGCCTCGTCGACGTCGAAGAACTTCGAGCCGGGTGTGGCGGCGATGCTCACAGACTTAAAGCCGTGGTCGCAGGCCCACTGGAGGGTTTTCCTCAGGTCGCCGAGCTGGCCGCCCGTGAAGAAGCCGAGCATCATAGTCCCTCCCAGCAAGCTTGCAAACTCCTCGCTAATAAAATAAACGTGTCTCGGAACGCGCATACCTCGTGCGCTCGAGCTCGTCGAAAATGGTTACGAAAGAACCCTGTGAAACCCCTACGGGCACCAGCGCAGGCATTTCCCGCACTTTAGCGTTAAGCGAAGCACGAACGCGCATGTCAAGCGACACTTTGTCTGCGAAGAACGTAGCTAAGCCGAAACTTGGAGAGTAGGAAAGGCGGGTGACAGAGCAGCTTCACTATTGCAACCCACTTTTCCGTTAGAACAGGCTTTTTCTTGCTCAGTCTTTTTACCAGTGCGGCAAATTAGGGTTAAATAATAAAAAATAATAAATTTAAAAAATGTTATGATTAAGGCTTAATCCAGTTGCAGCGCGTGACTACGTAGCTCCCGTCGCTCGATTCCACTCTCACAAGGTACCCGGGTTGCCATCTCCCAGCTTTAATCGTCAAAGTTCCCACGGCGCCGCTCTTGCCCACGCTCAAGCCTACGGAAACGCCAGCATTTTTGAAGGTGACCGTTACGCCCACCGAGAAAGTATACAAGAGTGGAGATCTCGTGATGGGAATGCCTATTTCATTGCCTTGATCAACCAGCACGTAGTAGCTCCACCCCGGTAGCTGGCCGTTCCAGCTTTCAGAGAGGACTCGATCGCCTCTTGGGTCTGAATATGTGTCTACAGCGTAAACTTTCTCTATTTGGAGATTACCTACGTTAGGAGGCGTGTACCTGACAAAATAGTATTTGAGCTCGAATTGCAACGTGTACACTAACCTCCCTTGAAGCCACTGCCATCTTCTCACGGTGAAATCAAGAGTCACGAGTGTGGCGCCGCCAGCGTCGTACCAGTCAGAGTACCTGCACTCGTACACCAGCCATACTCTCTCCTTGCTTTGGACCGCAATCTGGGCCCCGTACGGGTATTCGAAGAGGGCGCTGATGTTGTCCCACACGCCCACTTGCAGGACGTTCGTCCAAGCCCACGACTCTTCTTGGTAGGGTATTGGGAGCCAGCACGCGCTCGCGGTTGAAACAGCCTCGCTCGCTGCTTGCTCGACTCTTCTAACCTTCACCTTTAGTTTCGCTGAATCCCGCGGGTGCTTCATCGTCGAAGGGTCGAGAGGTTGGGTGAGGGTGCCGAGCCGGCTATCATTCCCCGATGCGATGATCCAGAGGTTGAAAGGCGCGTAAACCCTCGTCCCGTCCTTCAGCTCAGCCACCAGCTTTCTCGGGATCCTCGCCTCAAACTTGAACACGCCTTTCAAATCCGCCCAACCATCAGCCACAAGCCTCGGCCCGCCGTCAGCCAGCTCGAAAGCAGCAACGTAGACGGGCCCCGCTGGCATCCCCTTTTCGTCCACAACCTCGACCTCCACTTCGACAAACTGCCAACCAGAAACGTTGAGCTCGTAAAACCCAACAAGCAAGATTAGCGGAGGGCCGACTATCGCCGCTAGCGCTAAAGCGAGCCCGGCGGCAGCTCTCAAGACGCCGCCTAACGTAGGGGTCACACCGCTGATAACGATTGACCGAAGCTTTTATTTTTAGAGGAGGTTCGCGTCAAGACCCCGCTCAGGCGGCTGGGGCAGAGGACCTCCTTGTGCTGGACACTAACTGGGCTGAGCTTGTAGATCTTTTATTAAAGCCTGGGAAATAAAGTCCTTGCTGGACGCTAACGGCAGAGCGCGCAAAGCCTAAAGCCCCAGCCCTCCTCCCATTAACCCATGGCAAAGGTTGTTGTGGGATCCGACGAGCTGTACCCTATTTCGAAGTTCGTGGTCGAATACCTCAAGTCTAAGGGGTTCGAAGTGGAGGCGCGCGGTGCGCTCAAGGAGGGGGAGCCCGTGCCGTGGCCGGACGTCGGCTTCGAGGTGGGGGAGAGAGTAGCAAGGGGGGAAGCCGCCTTTGGGGTTGTCATCTGCTACACGGGGACAGGCGTCTCGATAGCCGCTAACAAGGTGAGCGGTGTGCGCGCCGCGCTCTGCTTCGACGCGCAGACAGCGAAGGGCGCCAGGTTATGGAACGACGCGAACGTACTGGCCCTGAGCGCCCGCCTTACAACCGAAGAGGTAGCTAAAGAAATTATTGACGCGTGGCTCTCCGTGCGGGAACCCGACCCCAGCGAAAAAAGAAATATCGAGAAAGTTGCGGCCTACGAGCGGCGCTAACGCTTTGTGAGCTCGACCAGCTGGACGGCGTAGGGACCTATCACGCAGATGCCCTCCTCGCAAGCATCAACCTCACGCAGGTCGTTTTTATCGTCCAGCACTAGAACCCGCTTCACAGCATACCCCTCAACCTCCATCTCGTACGCCACTTCTTCGTCAGCGTAGTTGACGATCAGCAGCCGGAGGACCCTGTCGCCCTCTAGGCCGGCGAGCACCCTGAGGCCCCGGGCGGCGCCGGGCTCTAGCCTTACCACGCTAGCTTCCAGCCTTATAGCCCCCTCGACGAGGCACCTGTAGGCGATCCAGACGTAGAACGGCTTGCCGGGCGCGCCATCTCTGTAGAAGATCCCGCCCCAGTTCCACGCATCGCCCCGGTACAAGGTGGCTACATCCACCGGAGCATCCTCGAGCTCGATTAGCGTCGCCGCTTGGAAGGCAGCCACGCGCTGGCTCCTGAAAAAGTCCCACGGCTCCCTATCCCACCAGTAGTTCCACTCGGTGAGCACGCTCGGCAGGTTGCCGAAGCCATACTTCTCCATTAACCGTTTAACCTGGCGAGCTCTCTCAACGACGGCAGAGGGCTCGGTCGCGTACACGTGCCACGACACGAAGTCTAAAGGCGCACCGGACTTCCTAACGTGATCGAGGAAGTTGCCGAGGAACGTCAGGTTAAACGCTATAGCGGGCCCTCCAACCTTCACGTCAGGGTTTGCATCTTTGACCGCTCTCGCTACGGTGTCGTATAGCTCGAAGTACTCTTCTGCGCTTAACCCCCAGAACTGTTGAATATCGGGTTCGTTCCACACTTCGATCCAAAGGGAGCCGGCAGGTAGGTGGAAGCCGCCGCCCCACCCCTTCGTGTAGTGTAGGACCATGTGCTTGACCACCTCGGCCAGCTTGCCCGAATCCAAGTGGGGCTTGTTCTTGGGAGGGTCGTTCCAGTCGTAGCCGATCCTCAGGATCAGCAGATCGGCGTGCTTGATCGCCTCCGCTACGCAGCGATCCAGACCCGCGAAGTTGTAGCTCCTCGGGTCCTCCGGGTCAGCTCGAGGGTCGGGAAATATAGTGTCGAGCTCGTCGACGCGCCACAGGTCGTGAAATCTCAGGGCTCTGAGGCCGAGCTGAGCATAACTTGAGCTGAGGTTTAGCGTTAAGGCTATATCCCAGCCCCGTGGGCTGAGGGGCCCGTCGTTGGCGCCGCGGAGGTCTTTAAAGTGTAGAGCTCGGTCCGTGTTTACCACTACGCGAGCTTTAGCGCGCGGGAAGCGGGGTTGCAGCACGTAATACGCGAGCACCGCTAGCGCTAAAGCTGCAGTAGCCAGCGCGGCTAAAAGAGCTTTACGCCTCATCATTTCACCTGAAACGGGATCGAAATAACGTTTGCGCGTATGCAAAACGTTATAAGCCGGGTTGAGGCGGCTCGGGGCTATGCGGTTGGTGGTGACCAACGACGATGGATTACGTAGCCCAGGGCTAAAGTTGCTTTACGAGGCTGTGAGAGAGTTTGGGGAAGCTGTGATCGTTGCACCCATCGAGCAGGCATCGGCACGCGGCGGAATGCTAACACTTGACGAGCCGATAAGGGTCTACGAAGTAGATCTAGGCTACGCTAAAGCGTACGGTATCACGGGTTCGCCACGCGACGTGGTGCACGTGGCTCGGGAGGTGCTGGGCGGGGCTGATGTGCTGGTTGCGGGGGTTAACGTGGGGGAGAACACGAGCATCCAGAACATACTGGTGTCGGGAACTGTTGGAGCGGCTGCCGAGGCCTCGCTCTTCGGGATCCCAGCAGTGGCGTTTTCAGCCGATGTGGAGAATTCGGAAGCCTTCTCGCGAGCTGAGTACTCAACGCTCGTGGTGTCTGTAGTAGAGGCTGTCGTCCGCTACGTGTTAGAGCGGGGCTTGCCGAAAGGTGTCGACCTCCTCAACGTTAACGTACCGCGCACCTTCAGCGGCGCGGTCAGGGTCGTACCCCCTGCCAGGTTGAGATGGATCGAGAAGTTGGAGCGGCGTTCAGACCCTAGAGGGAAGCCCTACTACTGGCTTTACGGCGAAGCTGTGGAGCCGGAGCCAGGTACAGACTCTTATGTAGTCTTCAAGGAAAGAGGTGTGGCGTTAACTCCCTTGAGCCTCGGCATGGGAGGAGTTGACGGCTCAATCCTCGAGGAGCTAGCTGAGCGCGTAGCAGCAGCTGTGATGAGAAAGGGTTAAACCAGGCTCGGCTTTGGGGCTGACGCAGTGGGTAGCGAGCGCGTTGAGCGAGTGCTTCTTGCTGCCGCCGTTGGAAACGCCATTGTTTGCTTGCTGAAGCTAGCGGGCGGTGTTTTATCAGGAAGTGCGGCCTTACTCGCCGACGGCAGCGATTCGTTGCTCAACGTGCTGAGCGCCAGCCTAGCCTACAGGTTCCGGAGGGAGGCTAGTAGGCCACCTGATAGAGAGCATCCCTACGGGCATGCGCTGGTGGAGACTTACGGTTCGCTTTTGATCTTGGTTCTAATGGTGGCTACGTTCTCTTTTGTCGGTTTCATGGCGTTCGACAGGCTCGTTCACGGGATTGAGGAGAGGGTTTCGCCGATCGGTGTGGTTTTCGCAATGGTCTCTCTGGTTCTCAACTTGACCGTGAGCGCCTCGCTCAGGGTTTACGGGCGGGGTAGCTCCATCGCGGTAACCGAGTCGCGCCATGTGAGCTTGGATGTAGTTGAAGGTTCTGTGACGCTAGCTGGTGTGGCTCTCGGCAGCGTCTTTTCGGCTATTTACGACGTGGTGGCCGCCATCGTTTTGCTGGCTTTAGTAGCTTTCTTCGTCGCGCGGACGCTTAAGCAGCTGGAAGCCGAGATCACGGCAGCAAGCCCTCCAAGAGAAATTGTCGAACGCATCGAGTCTGCATTAAGGGAGGTTAAGGGGGTCACAGGCTACCACAACCTGAGAGTTAGGAGAGCCGGAGAGAGCGTCTTCGCTGACGTTCACCTTGTCGTAGAAAGAGGGTTGAGCGTCGAAGAGGCGCACAGGTTATGCGACGAAGCCGAGAGCAGAGTTAAAAGGGCCCTTGAGGGAGTGCCGGTGGACATAGTAATACATGTAGAGCCAGAAGGTGACGAGTGACGGTCCCTTCTCAAGTGCGTTGAAGCAGTTGCAGGATCTCGCTTAGGGCGCTGAGCAGGATCTCGCATGTGAGCGGACCGGGGCTCATCGACTCCTCGTAGCGGCTCGGGTCCCATTCATCCCTCCCGATGATGTAGCCGATCTCGTCGTTGCAGAGCGAAGTAAGGAGCCTGTAAGGAGCCCCCAGCATCTCCTTAACGCGCAACCCAACATCGGGTAGAGGCTCCCCGGGAAGCGCGGCTAAGCGGGCGAAGGGGCGAAGTTCGAGCACCGAGACTTCGGTTTCGAGAGTGGGCGGATCTCCCACCTCCCTTTTCACTATGCCCGCTCGCGCTGCTTCGGTAAGCAGCGTGTTGTGCACGGGGAGCTCCACCAATTTGGAGGCGAGGGCTAGTTCGCACGCGGCTTCGACGCGAGGCCTGGTGCGCGAAGCGCTATTTAAAATCGCGCGCGCTATCGTTCTTCCCACCCTCTCAGCCTCTTCGAAAGTATGGCTGGACACGTCAGGCGTCACCATGCCGCCCAGAGCGCCGTTGAGGAAGACCGCTATGCCGCCGAGCTCTCTTTCGAGCTCGAGGCAGAGGTAGTGTACAAAGTCGGCCGTCACCAGCCTGTTGTCCCTCCACAGGACCTCGGGGTGGAGGCCGAAGTTCACCAGGGTTCCCAGCGCGCGTCCCCCGCTGCGTGCGACCATATAGGAGATTTCCCTGTCAAGGAGGTCGGTTTTCCTCGTGTTCTTTGCTGCTCCGCACGGCAGTGCGGTGGAGCCCAGCTCGAGCGTGGTCTTCTTGACTTCCTCGAGGGCTTTTTCGACAGCCTCCTCCACACCGGACAACAGCAACTCCATGTATTCCTCATCGAAGCCGCTGACTCCGGGTTCGGGCCCCCACAAGCCAATCGTATCGGGGCTCGAATGGTCGTGCGTCGAGCAAAGAAACAACGCGATACCTTTCGCTCTCAGCCTCTCCTTAAGTGGGGCCACGTGGTTGAGCATAACACCGATTGAGTCGACGCCAACCAGCGCGACCGTTTTAGACCCTTCGCAGAGGACGAACGACCTGGCGTACAGATCGTCGTGAACTCCTTCGCTTAATCGTCCATAACCGAGGCCTGCTAGGAAGACGGGCTTGTTCGGCGTAACTGGAACCTTAGAGACCCCAACTTCCACGCCATGCAGGCGGTACGCCACGCATGAGCGAACGCGTTCGACCTTTAATGCTTTGTTACCTGCGCGAAGCCTAGCAGCGTTAAGAATAAATTGGACACTTTCGCTGCGCGAGCGTGGAAATTCCAGACGACGTGTGGAAGTTCGTAGAGGAAGCTAGGAAGAGAGGCTACAACGTGAACAAGATCGCGATAGCGAAGGTCCCTTTCCAACGCTATTACTACTACGAGGACGGCGAGTACGTGGGTGAAGTGGGGGAGGAGATAGCCTTGGAAACGAACATCGTCATGTGCCACGACGATCTCTGCATTCTTTTTTACAACGACGAGCCTGTCTTAGTCATGATGAGGGGTGGTAAACCCCAGATACACGACGCTAAAGAGCTTTGAGGGAGCGAAGGGGTCATAACCATCCGTCTCCGATGAAGGGTTAGGCGCGTTGTGATGGGCGAGAAGCTGCTAGCGGTTTTCGATGTAGGCAAGACAAACAAGAAGTTCACAGTGTACAACAGCCACCTCGTCGCAATACATAGCGAAACGGTCAGGATAGGGGAGGTAGAAGTAAACGGCATAATCTGCGACGACGCTGATTCCCTAACGGCGTGGGTTAAGGCAAAGCTCGACGAGTGGAGCAGCAAGCTATCCGCGGTAGCCGTGTCCACGCACGGCGCCACCCTGGCGCTTCTCGACGCGGAAGGGCGGCTGGCGATGCCGGTCATCTCCTACAATCACGAAGTGGGCGAGAGCGTTAAACAAGCCTTTTTCGAAGAGTACGGCAGTCCCGAGGAGCTCTACGAGCGCACGGGCACACCGCCGCTAGGGCAGCTGCTGAACGCGGGTATCCAGCTCTTCTGGATACGTAAAGAGTACCCCGAGCGGTACGCTAGAGCGAAGCGCATCCTCTTCCTCCCCCAGTACGTCGTGTACAGCTTCTCGAAGCTCGAGGCAGCGGAGGTGACGTCGCTCGGGTGCCACACGTACCTCTGGGATCTCGTGAAAGGCAGTTGGAGCAGCGTAGCTGAGAGTCTGGAGGTACCTCCCCGCTCGCCAGGTATCAAGGACGTTTGGGAGCGTTTAGGCGAGGTAAAAGGGATTGTTGTCACACCCGGCATGCACGATTCCAATGCTGCTCTGCTCCCCTACCTGGTGCGGGAGCGAGGTGATTTCGTGCTCGCTTCAACCGGCACGTGGTGTGTGTTGATGTACCCTGGCGCCCCCTTTGCCCCCTCGAGGGAGGACGTCCACAGGGACATGCTCTACTACATGGACGCGTACGGCCGGCCCGTCAAGGCCGCTAGGTTCAAGTGCGGCTTCGAGTTCGAGCACTACGTCGGCATTCTGAGGAGCGCCTTCCGCGGGGACCCGCTGGCTGTAGAGCTCGACAGGAAGCTTGCGTCTGAGGTGCTGAGGGAGGGGGAGGCGTTCTTCGTCCCAACGCTGACCCCGGGGACCGGCCAGTTCCCCCGCTCGAAGGGTAAGGTTGTGGGACGCCTGCCCGACCTCGTGCGCGCCTACTACTACCTCAACCTCTCCCTGGCGGTGCAGACCTGGTATGCTCTAAAGCTGCTGACCGGCGGCAGGAAGGTGAGGGTTTACGTGCAGGGCGGTTTCGCGAAAAACGATGTTTACCTAGCTTTCCTGGCCACGCTTGCTCGATGGGCCGAGGTGGTCAAGGGGGAGTACCCTGAGGCCACCAGCTTGGGTGCGGCCCTAACAGCGCTAGCAGCGCTGGAGTGCTGCGAGCCGCGGCAGCTCGAGGTTGAGCTCCCGGTAGTCGGCGGCGAACCGGTGGAGCCTCTCGATGTCGACGACGCCTACGTAGAAGAGTACGCGCTGAGGTTCCTTTCGCTGTGCGCGCGCTAACGTGCTAGGTGTCTTCAGCGAACACGTTGCAGTGCAGGTGGAAAGGCGAAAGTACTTTGTAAGCTTCCGCGTAGCTGGCGCCAATGCATTTCCCCATGAGCCGCATGTAAGCCCTCAGCACGTCTTCGATCATCAGGTTTTCGCCAAACTGGGACTTGTGGGCTCCGACAGCCTTAAGCTTAATTTCAACGTAATCACCGACGTCTACGAACTCGTTCGGGCTCCTGGTCCAGTAGTAAGCCACGTAGCGTACAACGTGCGGCTGCAAACCCTCGCGCGGCGCGGCGTGCGGCAAAGAAGCGAAAAACGCGGCTTCACTAGCCAAAATGCCTGTGTACCTGTGGTCCGGGTGAACTTCGTACGTTAGCCATGGATCCGGAGTCACGACTACATCGGGCTTGAACTTGCGGATGAGCTCCACGAGCTTCCACCTAAGCTCAAGCGTTGGCTGCAGCTCCCCATCCCTCACGCCTAGCCAGACGATCTCCTTAACACCGAGGATTCTCGCAGCCTCCTCCTGTTCCCTTCTCCTTTTCTCCGCGAGCTCCTCCGGCTGCACACGCGGATCAGAAGTCCCCAATCTCCCGTCCGTGAGTGTCACATAGACTACCTCAACACCCCTAGCCGCTAGCTTGGCTACAGTGCCCCCAGCTGCGACGTCTGTGTCGTCTGGATGAGGCTGCACGCACATAACTCTCCTAGCTTTATCGAAAACGCCTTTCACTTCACTTCTCATCTCCTCAAGAAGGGCTCGCCGCGCTTCTTCGTAACCAAGCCGAGATATAAGCTCCTCCAACCCTACCACACGCGTTTAGCGTTCACCAGATAAAATGCTTATCGACGGCCCCCCACCCGGCATGGTTTTATATGGCGGTTTTCCGGATGCTATAAAGTGGGAGGCTCGAGAAGTCTACCAAAAAGGGTGTTGCTCTCGATAGTTTTAATGGGATTTGCCGGCCAGGTAGCTTGGGCCGTCGAGAACCAGTACTTCAACGTATTCCTTTATAACGCGGTGATCCCCGACCCCATGTACATTTCCCACATGGTCGCCTTGAGCGCGATAGTCGCAACAGCGACGAGCATACTCGTGGGCGCTTACAGCGACGCGCGCACGACGCGCTGGGGGAAGAGGAAGCCGTACCTGCTCTTCGGGTACCCGGTATGGGGCGTCGTCACTGCACTCTTCCCCACCGCCGCCCTCCTGAGGCCGGCGGTCCTCGCCGCTTGGTTCGCTATAGTTTGGGATTGCATCATGACCTTTTTCGGGTCAACGGCTTACGATGCAAACTTCAACGCATACGTTGTCGATGCCACGACGGTCGAGAATAGGGGTTTCGCGATGGGCATCGTATCCCTGCTGGGCTATGTTTCTCTCCTGCTAATATACGGTTTCGCCGGTTTCTTCATAGAAGCTTATGGCTACTTCGCCTTCTTCTACCTCGTGGGAGCCGTCGTCAGCGTGCTCGGCACACTCGGGGCGCTCCTGGCTGTGGAACCCCAGCGCCGGGCTGAAAGCGGAGTTGGAGTTCTATCTCGGATCAAGGAGAGCTTCAGCGCAGAGTTCGTCAAAAAGCATAAGGACGTTTTCCTCATCCTGCTCGCCAGCGGCATCCAGGGCATGGGGTACCAAGTGTACTTCCCCTATATACTGCTCTACATACAACATTACCTGGGCTTCCCCCTGCACATAGCCTCGCTGGTCGTCTTCGTTGCGATACTCTCCGGCATCATCGCCGCGATACCAGCTGGCGTGCTGGTCGACAGGCTGGGGAGGAGGACTGTGGCTTTGATGGCCCTCCCGCTAAACTGCGCGGCTGTCTACGCCCTCTCTCTCGTTAAGGGCTTGCCCGACGCGGTAGCTCTTGGAATTATGTGGGTCTCCTTCTCGTCCGTTCTAGGCGTGGCGATGGGCGCTTGGCTCAGGGACCTTTACCCGGAGGAAAAGAGAGGCGAGTTCAGCGGGTACACTATACTCTTCAATGTCGCGTTCACGATGGTTCCAGGACCGCTCATTGGCAGCTGGCTAATCCACGCTTTCGGCGAGCGGAGACTAATCAACGGCGAGGAAGCCGTAATCCCGGCGCCAGTAATCTTCCAGGTCGGTGCAGCAATAGCGCTCTTCTCTCTTCTCCCGATGCTTAAAGTGAAGGAAACGCTCGAGAAAAGGAAAGTTGAGCGTGAAAGCGCTTCACAGGCGGCTCAACGCCTCAATTAGTTCGCCAGGCTTTTATTTCTGCAACTATTTTCCTGGGTCGTGGATTTCGGAGCTGTAGCCAGCGCTCTTGGTGGAAGGCTTGTCCGGCTTACGAAGCTGGGTGGGCTGGCTAACGAGAGCTACAGGGTTGAGGTGGTCGTGGGTGGTCGACTCGAGAAGTTCGCGGTGAAGCTCTACAGGGGGAGGGATTCGCGGCTGAAAGCCGAGCGAGAGCTTGCGCTATTCAAGCTCATGCCCCAGTACGGCTTACGCGCCCCACAGGTTGTTTTTGCGGATCTGGAGGGGAGGCTGGCCGGCAAACCCCTTCTAGCTTGGAGGTGGGTCGAGGGAGTTGCAGCCGAGAAGCTCTTGGGGAACCCCCGCACCCGCCGCGTCGCGGCGAGAGCTATGGGTGCAGCTCTCTCCAGGCTGCATACCATCAGGGCGAGCGACTTCGAGAGCAGGCTGTTCGCCGGGCGGGAAGACTTCTGGGCGGGGGAAGCCGCGGCAATTAGTTTGCTGGCGAAGCTGTCTCCAACAGAAGCGGAGGGTTTCGTGGAGCTCAACAAAGAGCTGAGCTGCTTGAGAGCTGAGCGCGTCACCCTGATACACGGCGACTACAATCCCGGCAACGTCTTGGTGGGAGATGGAGGAATATACGTGATGGATCTTGAGGGAGCTAGGCTGGGCGACCCCCTTTACGATGTGGCCTACGCGTGCGCCTTCCTATCCTTTGAGGCGGGGGCGGAGGCGACGGAAACCTTCGCTCTTGAGTACTTTAAGCTGAGCCATCTCCACCCCCGCGGCCTCGCCCGCAAGCTGGTTGCCGCGGCTGCAAATCTGTACCTGCTCCTCTGCTACAAGGGTACTGAGAGCTTCCTGCGGGAGAAGGCCGGTCCTCTATACCCGGTCGCTAAAGCTCTCTTCCTCGAGCCATTTAAGCGTCACTTGAAAACGGTCGCGCTCGAGCGCACTGTGAGGGGTAGGCGGCGGTGAGGGTGGCGGTTCTGTACTCGGGGGGTAAGGACTCGAACCTCGCCCTGCTCGAAGCCAGCGGGAGCCACGAGATCGCGTGCCTCGTCGCGATGAAGCCGAAGTCCCTCGAGAGCTGGCTCTTCCACTACCCGAACATGCACCTGGTCGAGCTGCAGGCCGAAGCCCTCGGCCTCCCGCTCATCGAGCGCGAGTGCCCCGACGACGAGGCGGGAAGCCTTCGAGCTTTGAAGTCGGCCCTGGAGGAAGCGCTAGAGTTGTATGGCGTGGAGGCGGTAGTGACGGGAGCGGTGAAATCGACCTACCAAGCCCGGAAGTTCTCAGCTGTGTGCGACGAGCTGGGATTAGAGTGTCTAAACCCACTTTGGGGGCGCGACGAAGTAAAGCTGCTGGAAGATGTTGTGAAAAGAAGGATTGAGGCGATATTCACGCGCGTTGCCGGCTACCCGCTCAGCAAAGCCCTCCTGGGAAAGCGCATAGACAGCAGCGTCGTGGAACTTTTAGCTCGCCTAAAATCGTACGTTAACCCCTCTGGTGAAGGTGGTGAGTACGAAACGTTCGTGTTGGATTCGCCCCTCTTCAGGAAAAGGGTGACCCCACTAAGGTGGAGGGTGGAAGGCTCCGAGTACGATGCTGTCTTGGTGATCGAAGAAGCTGTGCTCACAGACAAAGGGTAGCGGCTAGCTGCGCCAAGCCGCATAGTTTTGCAAATTGGCTGCCGTTCTCTCTGCAAGCACAATCAGTGCGACACGCGCGTTGCCACCATGCTCGAACCCAGCCTTAGCAGCAGCCCTCACATCCTCGTCGTCAACCGCTAACGCCAGCCGAGCAGCCCGCTCTCTGCAAATGTCCTCGAGCTCTTCAAGCGTGTACGGCTGCATCTCGATCTTTTCGAGCCCCTCTAACTCCTCGTAGGCTTCGACGGGAGGGTACACGATGACGGCTTTAGGTTCCAGCGAGCGCATCAGCCCCTTTAGGCGCGGTTCTCTTACGGCCATCGTGTAGTCGTCAACCACGTAGTAAGTGGCACGCTTGAGCAGCTTGGAGCGCAATGCTGAGTAGGTACGCGCTGACGCGCAGCTAGCGTACACGATACCCTCCAGCCCGCGCGCCGCTGTCAGAGCAAGCGTGGTCTTGCCCGTTCCGACCGAGCCGTACACGACGAAGGATGCCCCGTCCTCTATCAGCTCGAGCGCGCGCTCCAGCTGCCTGTCTCTGAACAATAGCTTGGGTGGAGGGGCAAGAATGCGCTCCAAGAGTCTCCGCTCCAACGCGCCAAGCCACACGCTTGCTCACCCTTCGGCGCGGGAGTGAAGGATAGAGAGCCATGGGTTACCCCTGAGGAACTCAGGTAACCACTCGGAGAGCTGCACTTGCTGGGTAGAATTACGCCCCTGGTACTCGGCGAGAAGCCGCTCTAGGAGAGCCCTTTGAGCGCGTAGCTCCTCCCGTATCGCTTCAATCTCAGCGAGAAGCTGCAACATGAGCTCGCTCAGATCCTGGCGCCTCCTGTGGCTGCGCATGTGACCAGCAAGCTGGAAAGGCTGCTCGAAAGTTTTCCCGCATACGGGGCAAGCGTAGAATGTATAACCGCAGCTCAAGCAGAGGTAGCGGTTCTCCCCAACTTCCCTAACCGAGCCGCTGCTACACTTGGGGCAGGTAACCACGGCGTTTCTAAGAGCCAAACTTCCTCTTTATCATTTTCGTTCCAAACGGTATAGCTGCCCTTCAGAAGTTGTGGGATAATACTGTTCATCTTCTACTACGTTAGATGGCATTTAAACTCGGTAAGCTAGATCCGCTGCACTGCGCTTTGCACCCCGCTACTTTTTGACGGGAAGGTCTATCCTTAACCTCTTAGCCAGCTCCTTGTAGCGGTTGCGCACCGTCACTTCAGTTACCTGTGCCGCTCTCGCAACCTCCTTTTGCGTCCTGACTTCCCCCCGCCTAAGCGCAGCGATGTAAATCGCTGCTGCGGCTAGCCCAGCCGGGTCTTTGCCGGCGGTTATGCCTATCTGCTGCGCCTGCTTCAATATTTCTATCGCGTCCCTGACGGAGGCTGCGCTCAGCTTCAAAACGCTGCCGATCCTAGGCGCGAAGTCTATCGGGTTTGGCAACGGAACCCTAATCGAGGTTTCCCTCAGCATCAGCCTGTAGCACCTAGCTACATCTTTCCTACCGGCTCTCGTGTACTTAGAGATCTCGTCAAGGGTTCTCGGTATCCTCAGCTCCCTGCACGCCGCGTAGATGGCGGCTGCGACCACCGACTCGATCGAGCGCCCTCGGACTAGTCCGGTTTCAAGCGCTCTCCTGTAGATCTCCTGCGCTCTATCTAAGACCCTCTTCGGAAGCCCTAATTGGGCTCCCAGCCTGTCAAGCTCCTGCTGCGCCTGAACGAGGTTCCTCTCCATGCTCGACTGCGCGTGAGCCCTCATGTGCCACCTGCGCAGCCTGAACATTTCCACCTTCTTCCTCAAACCGAGCTCGCGACCGGCCGCGTCTTTGCTTCTCCAATCGATATCGGTCGCCAAAGCGTCAGGTGTGTACCTGGTTATCGGAGCTCCAGCTCTGCTTCTTTTCTCCCTCTCCTCGCCGTCGAAGGCCCTCCATTCCGGTCCCTTATCGATCTCGCGCTCGCTAACGACGTAGCCGCAAACTGCACAGATTACCTCGCCCCTTACCGGGTCGTAGATCAGCTTGTCGCTCCCACACTGAGGGCACGATTTTACCTCTTCGATGGGGATAAACTTCTCTACAAGCTCCTCGTCTACGACCTTTTCACTGCCGGGAGTTTTATTCTCCACGATCTCACCCCATCCGAAAACCTTTTTAAGGCCTTAAAAGAGGCTATTTAAGCTTTTCGCTGCGGCAACTCCCCGATCTAGATCCCCCCACGGCCGTCCGGTTCTTCGGGTATAAAAGACAAGGCGTTCAAATTTCTCAGCACGTCATCTGCTATCGAACGGGCACAGGCGAGTGGGGAGCGGCACCGGCACTCGATTTCGATCACTACTCTCTCCTCCTCCTTTCTCGTTGTCACCTTTGAGCAAGAGTCTGTTTCGTCGTCAACCGCCAAGGCTGCGGTGATCGTTTCGGCATCTTGGGTGCTGTTTGCGTGAAAGCTGAGAACTACTTTGACGTACATGAAGCGAGCCATCTGGTTACAAATTTATTCGGACGGTATTTAACCTGAACGGCCGCTAGCTGTGCGACGGGAGTGTCGTCACGAAAGTTGCAAGAGCGGGGTAGGCAGCTTTGAGGTTGCAGGAGCCGCCGACTTGTCAGGATCTTCGAAAGGGGCTTAGTTTTTACGCTAAGGATTCTGCCTGTCTCCTGATAACCGCACATCTTTTTCTACGAAGTTTATGAAAGCGTCGATTTTGTCAGTCGGCACCGTCGCTCCACCGGCGGTTTCGTGACCTCCGCCTACTCCGCCCACCTGACCTGCCGCCTTCGCCATAAGCTCGCCCACGTGGACCGCTGGGCTCTCCTTCCTCCTCGTGGAGACTTTTACCCCCTCTGGCGAATCGACGAGCACAAGCAAGATCTTATCACCTTTGACGTAAGGAAGTAGTAGCGATGCTAAAGCCCCACTAACTCTTTCGTTGAGGAAGTCCTTACCTCGAAAGTCAACAACCACGCAGGTCTCTTTTTCCTTTACGATGTTTTCTTCTCTCACGCACTTAAAGGCCTTAGCTAGCAACGACCTGTACTGCCCGGCGACGTCTGTAGCTTTGAGCAGTATCTCGCCGCGAGCGCCCAAGCCCAACGCTACAGCTAGCTCGAAGTAACCCATCCTACCGGTTGCATTGAGTAGTTGCGCGAATTCTCTCGCGTCACGAAGCGGGCTATCCTGAGGCTCTCTCGTCAAAATGTAGGTTGCACCGTAAACCCTTTCAGCTTCTCGCACAGAGTAGCCTGCGCCCAGGAGCAGCTTGACGAGAGCTGAAGCTAACCGTTTTCTCTCCTCTCTCCCCAACTCATTCAAAGTCCTCAAGCGCCCTCCAACTGTAGGCTCTATACCTAAATCCTTTAGGAACGCAAAAGCTCCGCCCTCATCCCCCGTTATGCCGGGTAGGAAGGGGTCAATCGTGTAAGCGAGGGCTTTGACCAACGGCCTTGAGCTGCCTCCGAAAACCCTTATGTCGGTTCTCTCTTCCAGCAGTCCAGCTTCGACCCCCTCCTCCACTATCCTCCGGTTGATACCGATCAGCTTGAACCCCCTGCCTACATCCTGCCTGTCGCCCAGCGCGCCCACGACCGCTAAAGGCGCCAGCGCTACAGCTTCCTCACCCTTCAGCTCCTTCGCTAGGAGGTACGCTAACCCGGAGCTGCTCACCTCCCTAGACCCATCGATGCCGAACCTGTGCGGGTTTACTTCTTCGACGTTTTCTGCAGGGCTGCCCGGCAGGTGGTGGTCTAAAACTACAACGGCTTTAGTTTTCAGCTTCGAAAGCTCAAGTAAAGCTCCGCTGCCCATATCGACCAGCAGTACGAGCGGGTAGCTGGGCGCTAGCTTCTCGATACGGGCGAACCCGGCGTGCGTCAGCTGCTCTAGTATAACGATGTGCAATGCGAAACCGAGCTGGGCTAACGCTCGAGCGATGATCGAAGCGGCCGCTAGGCCGTCAGCGTCGTAATGCGACACTACCAGCGCGCTTCTTCCAGCTTCCTCTATCCTCGAAGCCGCTTCTTCCAGCTCCTTGTAGAAGCCTTCCTCGCTCATGGGTTTACAAGCAGGCGTAAAGCACCCTAAAAAGCCCTATCGTCCTGCGCGATCGCCAAGATCTCGTTTTGTTAAACCGAAATTCACCGCGAAGGACCGGCACGCCAGTGAAGCGATGCGCACGCGCGTGAAGCTCTGTTCAGCAAGGCATTACGTGAAGATGCTTAAGCGCTCAGGCTTGTACCCCCAGTCGGAAGGGAGCACCCCAACTCTCTTGTAGTACTCAACCAACCTGTGTATTTTCGACTCTATCAACTGCAGACCTCGCTTCGAGTGGTAATCTTTCGGGTGCTCCTCTAAGTGTCTCCTAACTCTCGCAGCTCTACGAATCAAGTTCGCTAGATCTTCGGGGATTTCAGGCTTCAGGCCTCTCTCCTCGAGTATCCTCAACAGTTTCTTGCCCGTGACCGCCCTGACGCTGGGTATACCATACGTATCTCTAAGCAACAGACCGATCATAGAGGGCGGGTAACCCTTACGGTAGAGCGAAGCGACGAGTTCCTCTACTTCATCCGCCTTGAAAGTGAGCCATGAAGGCCTGGTTAGCTTAGATGGCCTTGTCGATTGTGAACGCCCTTTTTTATGACGTTTATTCACGTAGACGCTGCCTCCTTTCGCCTTTTTAAGCGTTTTTGCAAGTGTCAGTGACGGGCAATCCTCCTCTCCGCCACATACCTGCCTCTCTTCCTGATCTCAGCGACTTTGCTTTTAACGAGGCCCCCAGCTTCCTCCCCCCTAGCTCTAGTGTACCCTCTCATGAACGCTTCGTACAACTGGGCGGTTAGAGACGGATGCGTACTCTCGAGTGAACGGAGCATCAGGTGGACGTCAACCCCCTGTTCTTCCAGCTCGTTGCTGAAACCTCCTAAGCCGAAGTCGATGATAAAGACTTTCCCCTCCGATACAATGATGTTAGAAGTTGTCAAATCACCGTGCACCATACCACGGGCATGGATCGAGCCGGCGTAGAAACCAACTCTTTCGAATACCTCCTCTTTGTTTTCCAGCTGCGTTAAAACGTCTCTCAGCCTAGGGCCGGGGATGTAGTCCATTATCAGCAGACCCTCCTCCGTGTCGACGAATAGCGGGGCTGGGGCGGCTACCCCGAGCTTTCTCGCTTCGAGCATCAGCCTAGCTTCTAGGGCTGTTCTTCTCGACCTTAAAAGAACGTCTAGGGCTCCAGCTCTATACGGCTTAGCCAACCTAAGCTTGGCTACCGCCTCGAAGCCTCTCCACTCACACAGGATCACGAGGGCTTCAGCCCCTACGCCTAGAACCCGCTCAGCATGAGCATCGAACTGCTCGAGGACTTTTTCGGCATCAGCGAACAGCTTGCCCAGCGCCACCTGCCCCTCTGCACCAGAACCCCCTCATGAAAGTTTCGCGATGTCGTCTATTGTTAATCTAAAGGTTCGAAAGCTTTCTCCATGAATTGCTCGACGCCTCTCTTAACTAACGGATGACACAACACAGCGACAGAAGCGCCAAGCCAAAGACCGTAAATAACGAGCGATCGCGGCGGAGCTGAAACGATCGCTGGCAGGGCGAGAAGATCCTCCTCACCCTCTGCAACGACCATGACGCGAGATCCTACCACGCTTTCCTTCACGGCCAGCTTAACTGTATTTACAGCTTCTCTGGCAAGCGTGCCGGGAGGGTTAACGCACCTCAACACGTTGTACCTGCGCGCTAGAGTCTCCAAAACCCCTGAACTGTAGCCCTCTCTAATCGTCCGGAAATCCACGATAGCCACGTTCGGCTCCAAGCCCTCTGTAACTAGATTCTCCGTTACGAAATCACCGACCGTAATGATGAGGGGCGGTTGGATCAAGCCAGCGATCTCCACCAGAAGGCGTGCAGACACGCGAGGTTCACGGTAAAGACTCAAACCTAGTGGGACTCTCAAAGCTTCCCTGTAAGCTTCCTTTAGCTTCAGCAGCTTTACGGCGCTCATGCTCGCGTGTAATTTCTAAGCCCTCAGCTTAACCGCGTATCTGCCAGGCTTTGTGATATTCAATCTTTTTGCAACGAGAGAGTTTTCAGGGTCTATAACGATGACCATACCCTCCCATTCCTCGCTGAAATCTCTACCTCCGCAGTTTGGGCAGTCCTCGACGTTTGGTGGAACAAGCATTTTGCACTTGAGGCACGCTTTAAAGTAGGCCTTTCTCCTCCTCGCAGCCACGCGAGGATAAAGTTTTAACCGTTTTATATTTTGTGAACTACCTAGCGATGCGAGCGTTTATAGCATCGCTAGCTTTCGCTTTTGGCTACCGCCTCCGCCAGCCTCTTAGTTTCCTCCTTTATCCACTCTAGCTTGCCGAGGTAAGGCTGCCGCATCGTCAACTGAACTCTGAGCACCTGTTTTCTGCCTCCATAGCTCACCGCGACCACTCTAGCCCTAACGTCGTCACCCTTCCTCAGCACCCTAGCCGTCTTCTGTCCGATCACTGCGTTCTGCTCTCGGCTGTAGGATACAACATCGTCCATTATCTGGCTCTTGTGCACGTACCCGTCCACGGGACCCACGCGCACCACAATGCCTGTGGACTCGACTATTCCAACTTCGCCTTCCACTACCTCCTGCAGCATCGGCGCGTATACTAGCATCGTAAAGCGAGCCTTATGATACAAGCCGCCGTCACCTGGTATAATCATCCCGTAGTTTGAAGCCTCAGCATCGAGAATGCTTACAACAATGCCCAGATCTCTCATCACTTGCCCTCCGTACTCGCGTCTTAAAACTTCGAGTATGACGTCCTTAAGCGGTTTACCGAGTAAGTTTGGCGGCACCCTCACAACACCCTCGCACTCAACCAACTTGAACATTAATGTTCACCGAAAGTATCTCGCGCACTGGCCAAGGCCTCTTATAAAACTTAACGCGTAGGGCCGCAAGAAGCCCTTCTCCCGTTTTCAGCGCGTGCTAAACGTTAAAAAGCATAGGTGGCAAGAGGGGGCGTGAGTCAGCTTAAGCTTGAGATCCTGGAGTCGAGGGAGAACAAGCTGATAGGTAGAAAAGAGCTCATAGTGAGGGTTGATCACTGGCCGCAGGGAACTCCACCACGCAAGGAGCTCCGCGAGCGTATAGCTCAGATACTGAAGGTGGACCCAGAGGCGGTGTACGTTAGGAAGGTGAAGACAGAGTACGGGAAGTGCGAAAGCCTAGCGAGGATTCACGTCTATGAGAGCGCCCAGCGCGCGCTGCAGATCGAACCGGCCCGCGTCGTCAAGAAGAACAAGGGCGCTGTAGGCGAGGGTGAGAAGAGTGGCTGAGATAAACAAGCTCTACGAGGTCGACTACGAAAAAGGTACCATTAAGTTGAAGAACAAGAAGTGCCCACGCTGCGGCTCGATAATGGCTCACCACACGCAACCTGTAGAGCGGTGGCACTGTGGCAAGTGCGGTTACACAGAGTTCGTGCAACAGCAGCGAGCCCGCGCCAAGAAGGCTTAAACGGCCTGCCTGCCCGAAACCATAATGGACAAGCCGCTGGTTTTGGGCATAGAAAGTACAGCCCACACTTTCGGTGTGGGGGTTGCCACCCCTTCACGTGTGCTAGCTAGCGCCGACTACACCTACCAACCGAAAGGCGGAGGGATCCATCCCAGGGAGGCTGCAGAGCACCACAGCCGGGTATCAGGGAGATCTCTAGCTGAGGCTCTTCGTGAAGCGGGGGTGGGCATCGAGGACGTAGACGCTGTTGCCGTAGCACTTGGACCTGGCATGGGCCCCTGCCTCAGGATCGGCGCGACGCTCGCCCGCTACCTGGCGGTCAAGTACGCGAAACCGCTCGTGCCGGTAAACCACGCGGTGGCGCATGTAGAGATCGCTCGCTTCACGACAGGCTTCGAGGACCCGCTTGTCGTCTACATCGCCGGCGGCAACACCATCATCACCACGTTTGTCGAAGGAAGGTACAGGGTTTTCGGCGAAACGCTCGACATACCGCTCGGGAACTGCCTCGATACCTTTGCGAGGGAGGTTGGCCTCGGCTTCCCTGGAACCCCGAAGGTCGAGGAGCTCGCTATGAGGGGTTCGAAGCTCCTCGAGCTGCCTTACGTCGTGAAGGGGCAGGACCTCCAGTTCTCGGGGCTTTTGACGAAGGCTCTCCGGCTGGTGAAGGAAGGTGAAAGACTAGAGGACGTTTGCTACAGCTTAGTGGAGACCGCCTACTCGATGCTTGTCGAGGTGGCGGAGCGTGCGTTGGCTTTGACGGGCAAGCGCGAGGTGACGCTCACGGGCGGGGTCGCCAGGAGCAGGATCCTGTGCGGGAAGCTCGAGAAGATGGCGGAGCTGCACGGCGCCGTCTTCAAGCCGGTGGAGCCGAGGTACGCTGGCGACAACGGCGCCATGATCGCTTACACGGGCGCGCTGGCGTACGCGAGCGGGGTGACGATCAGGGTGGAGGAGAGCAGGATAAGGCCCATGTGGAGGCTCGACCAAGTCGACGTGCCCTGGCGCGCCCGGAGCGATCCTCGAAAAACCTTAAATAGCGCGGCCGACGTGTAGCTGGGGCATGTCGGAAAGCGAAGGGTCCTCGCGCCTCGTCAGGTTGCTCGTCCTCGTGCGGCACCTGCGCGCCACCGGCTTCCCAAGCTTGGCAAGGAGATACCTGGTGCTCAACGCGTTCGACGGCGTGATGGCTTCGCTCGGTTTCGTCGCCGGCTACTTCGCTGGGGGAGGAGCGAGCGCGCAGAGCGCGTTCAAGGGGGTCGTAGCAGCCGGCTTTGCCATGGCCCTCTCGGGTCTGCTCAGCGGCTTCTTCACGGAAGCCGCTGAGCAGAGGAAGGAGTTGGAGACGCTGGAGAGAGCGCTCATGCGGAAGCTGGACGGCACCCTGCTCGAAGAGTCGAGGCTGCTCAGCGTCGCGCTGGCGGCGCTGGTGAACGCCCTAGCCCCCCTCGCCGGCGCGCTGGTGGTGGCGGCACCCCTGTGGGACCCGGTAGCCGGGGCTCTAGGGGGCGCGGCAGCTTGGGCCTCGCTAGCCGTAGCTCTAGCCGCCCTTTTCGCGTTGGGTTTCGTGCTCGGCGGCCTTAGGCCCCGTTCCCTCGCCTACGGGGCGGCGTTCCTAGCTTCCGGCTTGATCGTGATCCTGGTGGGGGGTGCTTGATGCCGATCGCGAAGATAGTCCTCGACGTGCTAAAGCCGCGCGAGTTGCCGCTCACGGGCCTAGTCGAAAGGCTGTGCCAGCTCGAAGGGATTGAAGCGGTCTCCGCCGACGTGTTAGAGGTGGATGCGATGACGGAGACCCTCAAGCTGACGGTTGAAGGGAGCGCGGTCGACGTCGAGCGGGTGGTGAAGGAGCTCGACTCGATGGGTTGCGCGCTCCGGAGCGTCGACTCGGTGACCGCGCGGAGCTTGAAAGCCGGTAAACGCTAGCTACAGCTCGTCCGCGTGCTTTTCGATCTTGAGCACTGCTTCAACGATGTCGTCCACGTCCTGCTTCTCTGCGAGGAAGACGTGCTGCGGGATCGTCACCAACCGCTCCACCGCCATCCTGGCGTCCGGGTACTTCCCCCTCTTGATGACCCTGCCCGGGGGCGCGCTGCCGAGCGTCTCGTAGAGCGGCGGGTGGTCGATGCGGCCGGCGGGCACGCCCTCGGCCCTCAAAGCTTCGACGAACCTCCAGACGGGCGCGCTGCCGAAAGCTTTCGGGTCGTACTTGAACGCGTAGGGCCACGGTTGATGCTTAGTCAACTGTTGAGGAGCTTTAACGGGCTCAACTCCATATATTTCGCTTAATCGTTCGCTCAGGTACTCGCTGTTCTCCTGCCTTTTCTTCAGTTGCTCGTCGAACCTCTCCAGCTGCGCCAACAGGATCGCGGCTTGGAACTGCGTCATCCTGAAGTTGTACCAGTTCAACCAGTACCTGCCCCCCTCCCAGTAAGCCTTACCGCGCACCCTGCCGCAGTCCTTTAACGCGTAGCACTTCTCCGCCAGTTCCTCGCTGTTCGTGACCACGATACCTCCCTCTCCCGCGGTCAGGAACTTCGTCTGCTGGAAGCTGAAGCAACCGGCATCGCCGACCGAGCCCGCGGGCTTGCCGCCCCACTCGAAACCGTGCGCCCGTGCGCAATCTTCGATCAGGTACAAGCCCCGTTCATCCGCGAGTTTCCGCATAGCGTCCATATCGGGTGCTGAGCCGTAGTTGTAGACGGGGACCAGCGCCTTAGTCTTCTCGCTGAGAGCCCTCTCCGCCTCTCCAGAGTCCATGCACAGGGTTTCAGGGTCTACATCGACGATGACAACTGTCGCGCCGCACATGAGCGCTGCAGCGCCTGTAGCCCAGTACGTTAGCGCGGGGACCACTACCTCGTCGCCCGGCCCCACGCCAGCAGCGAGCATCGCGACGTGCAGCGCAGCCGTCCCGCTCGAGACGGCGATCCCGTACCTGCACCCGTGCCTCCTCGCGAACGCTTCCTCCAAACGCTTCTCCCAGGGCCCGCTCTCGCCAACCCCACCGCCCCAGTAACCGCTCTCGAGCACCTCCCTCAAGAGCTCCAGCTCACGCTCACCCCAGACAGGCCAGGAAGGCCATGGCTTACTCCTAACAGGTTCCCCTCCTTTAACCGCTAACGCGCCCACGTTTAAGGAGCCTGTGGGAGGTATTAACGCTTAGCGTTAAGCGCAATCCACTTTAGCCACCCCCTGCCTCTTCTCGCCCATGAGAGCTGCTGTTCTTTACGGACCAAAGGATTTGAGAATTGAGGAGAGGCCTAAGCCCTACCCCGGACCCGGCGAGGCCTTGGTTCGAGTGAAGGTTTGCGGGATCTGCCGCTCCGACTACCACTACTGGAAGCACGGTCGGATTGGTGAGTTCGTCGTCAGGGAGCCGCTGATACTGGGACACGAGGCCAGCGGCGTGGTGGAGGAGGTCGGCGAGGGGGTTGAGGGGTTGAAGCCGGGGGACCGGGTAGTCATCGAGCCCGGAGTCCCCTGCGGCCGCTGCCGCTACTGCCGCGAAGGGCGTTACAACCTCTGCCCCAACGTAAGGTTCATGGGGACTCCGCCCGTCAACGGCGCCTTCGTCGAGTACGTGGCGTGGCCCGCCGATTTCCTCTACAAGATGCCTCCGGCGATGACTTTCGAGGAGGGGGCGATGATCGAGCCGCTCTCCGTCGCGCTCTGGGCGGTGAGGAGGGCCGAGTTCGTGCCAGGCTCCACCGCGGCGGTGTTCGGAGCCGGTACGATCGGCATGGTCACGCTTGAGGCCATCAAGGCGTCGGGAGCCTCCAAGATCGTCGTCGTGGACGTCGACGACTGGAAGCTCGAGCAGGCGCTGAAACGGGATGCGGACGCCGCCGTCAACGCGAGGCGAGAGGACCCTGTCGCGGCTATAAAGCGCGAAACGGGCGGTGAAGGGGCCGACTACGTGTTCGAGGCTTCGGGGGCCGAGAAGGCCTCCTACCAAGCCGTCAAAGCTGCTCGACGGGGTGGAGTGGTCGTGCTCATCGGGCTATACGCGAGCGATGAGTTCCCGTACCCCGTGCTCGAGGCGATAATCAAGGAGGTTGAGATCCGGGGGGTCCACAGGTACGCGAACGTCTTCCCTTCAGCGATCCAGCTCGTCGCGCGGGGCAGCGTCAAGGTGAGAGACCTCGTCACCCACAAGCTGCCGCTGGAGCGGCTGGAAGACGGTTTCCGCATAATGGACGAGGGTAGGGAGAAGTACATTAAAATACAGATAGACGTGAGCCGGTGAACCCGTTCCTTGACTACGAGTGCTTCGAGTGCATAGCCAAGCTGGCCTTCTACATCGGCAAGCTCTCGTCGAGCGGCGTTGAGGAATCCTTGAAGAAGTCCTCCCTCCTCATCGAGGGCTTCGCCCGCGCGGCGCTCGAGAGCCTTGGCGACTACGTCGAGCTGAGCGCCCGGATCGCCGAGCATGTGGCGACGGTCGTCGGCGACCCCTACGCCGGCATCCGCAAGAGGAGCATGGAGGTTGCAAAGCGCCTGCTCCCAGCGGCGGAGCGGTACGTGGAGGAGGGCGGGGACCCGCTGCGGAGGGCCGCCTGCGTGGCCGCTGCGGCGAATGCCCTGGACTTCGCGACGGGGGTGTACTCCGCGAGCCTGGAGGCGTTCGAGAAAGAGTTCGAGGGGAGGCTGAGGGAGCCGTTCGCCATCGACCACGTGGCCGAGCTGGAGAAAGCCGTGAAGAGGGCCGAAAGGGCGCTCTACGTGCTGGACAACGCGGGGGAATGCGTCTTCGACCTGCCGCTCGTCAAGCTGCTTTCCGAGGGCTGCAGCGTGACGGTCGCGGCGCGGGGCGCGCCGGTGTTCAACGACGCGTCGATCGAGGAGGCGAGGGAAGCGGGTCTGGACAGGTACGCGGAGCTGACGACAACCGGTTGCCGGGTGCCCGGCATCAGCGCGAGTAGGTGCAGCCCGGGGTTCCTCAAGCTGCTCGCGGAGTCGGACCTCGTGGTGCTGAAGGGGCAGGGGAACTTCCAGTCCTTCGCGGACGTCGCGAAGGTGAGGGGGAAGCCCGCCTTCTACCTGCTTGTGCCGAAGTGCGGTCCCGTAGCGCGTTACCTCGGGGCTCCCCTGGGCGCGAAAGTTGCGGTGAAAAAGTAGCAGGTAGCGGGTCCCCCGCTCAGAAGCTTATCTTGCTGCCCCACCTGTTCTCGAACGCTACCTCTTCGAGGGCTTTCCTGGGCCTGGGCGATGGCGACTCGGCGGGGACGCCGACAGGGGTCAGCGCGACAACCTTGAGCTGCTGCGGTATCCCGAGCAGCTTCTTCACCTCGTCTTCGTTGAACGCGCCTATCCAGCACGTGCCGTAGCCGAGCTCGGTAGCCTCGAGGATAAGGTGCTCCATCGCGATCATCACGTCCTTCTCAGCCCAGCGAGGCGAAACCGTTGGGTCGGCGACCGCCACTACGATGGCCCCCGCGTCCGAGATGAACATCTGCCGAGCGGCCGCTTCAGCCACCTTCCTCTTCAGCTCCGGGTCCCTCACGACGATGAAGTACCAGGGCTGCCTGTTCCCCGCCGAGGGGGCTAGCCTCGCAGCCTCGAGCATCCTCCTCAAATCCTCGTCCTTAACGGGCTCGGGCTTGTAAGCGCGGACGCTCCTCCGTTTCCTGATGATTTCCAGAACCTCCATCGCCTCCAGCGGGCGGCCGAGAGGTACTTTAGCGTTACGCAGCAACCCATTTTAAAGCGGGGGATCGGGCTCGCCCGATGAGGGTAGCTATAGTGGGTTGCGGTGGGATGGGCAACGTCCACCTCAGGGACCTGCTCCAGATGGAGAGCCAGGGCTTCGACGTGGATGTGCGCTACCTGGTCGACATCGACGCGTCGCGGGCCGAAGCCCTCCGCGCCAAGTACGGGTTGAGGGAGGTGGAAGTGTTGACCGACTACCGCCGCGCGCTCGGCAAAGTCGATGCCGCCGTGATCGCTACGCCCCACGCCGAGCACTACCAGCAGATAATGGATTTCGTGGCGAGCGGCGCGCACGTCCTCGTCGAGAAGCCGATGGTTTGCAACTTGCGCCAGGCGCTGGACGTCTATGAGGCTTGGCGGAAGAGCGGCTTGGTCGTCGAGGTGGCGTTCCAGCGACACTTCGAGAAGCCGTGGATCGCCGCTAGAGATCTCATCTCGAAAGGGGTGTTAGGCAAGATCGAGATGGTCTCGATGATCCTAGGGCAGGCGTACACCGGCGTGAAGGGTACGTGGAGGGCGATCAGGAAGATCAGCTGCGGCGGCGAGCTGATCGACAGCGGGAGCCACTTCATGGACGTCGCCCTCTGGATCACGGGGTTGAGGGCGGAGGAGGCGTTCGCCTACATGGACTCTAGGGGTTTCGAGATCGACATAAACACAGCGCTCGTAGCAAAACTGGAGGGTGGTCCTCTCCTCCTCTTCACCGTGGCGGGAGACGACCCCGGCTGGCTTGAGGTTGAGATCTTCTGGGGCGAGGAGGGGAGGCTTATCGTACAGCCTCCAGCCGTTCTCCTTCAAAGGAGGAAGGGAGAGGGCGAGGCTGTCAATCTCGAACCGTACCCACAGTCGCGGCCCGCCTTCAACTTCGTGAGAGCGATCGAAAAGCTTGAAGACAACGGCAGCCCTCCGGTATGCGGACTGCGAGTGCAAGAGCTAGCAGACACTGCCTACCGCTCTGTTGAGCTGGGTAGACCGGTAAAGGTCGCGGAGCTTTACGAGGAGATGGGGGCGAGGAGACCCTAACGCTCAATCGCCGGTGGCTGCCCTGGGAGCGTAGGCTCTAAAACCTTTTTTATGAGGGTTTCAAAACCCGGTTTCCCAACTTTGACTGCCGGTACTCCTTCAAGGTATTCCTCCGCAGCCTGCAGCTTGCTCGAGTACTCGCTGTAGACTGTTAGAAGAGGGTCTCCCGCCCTAACGGTCTCACCCACCTTAGCGTGGAGCTCGACCCCAGCCCCTTTGTCTCTTGGAGCTCCCGCGAGCCTAGCAACCGTTGCAATCGCTGCGTTGTCCACCCAGATCACTAAACCGTCCCTCTCCGCTCTAACCGTGAACCTCTTTTCGCCTACAGGTACGTCTTCGGGTTTAACGCGCGGATCCCCGCCTTGTGCCTCTATGATCTCCCTCATCTTAGCTAGAGCTTTCCCGCTCCGCAAGGTTTCAAGAGCCAGCTGCTTACCGCTTGGCACTCCCAAGATCTCTAGCAAGAGACCCACTAGGCTTGCCGCCTTGTCGACCAGGTCTGGCGGCCCCTCCCCCATGAGAGCCTTAAGCGCCTCCCGCGCCTCTAGCGCAGGACCGGCTGCGCGCCCGACCGGCTGGTCGCCGTGCGTTATAGCGCACGCTACCCTTATCCCCAGCCGACTGCCTACCTCGATGAGCATCCTAGCCAGCCGCTCCCCTTCGGCCGCAGTCCCTACTTTGGCGCCTCTCCCGACCGGGATGTCGATCACTACGTGCGTGGCCCCGACAGCCGCTTTCTTGGCCATGATCGAGGGAACGAGGAAGGGGTCTATGGACAGAGGGTGCTCCACCTTTATGATCTTGTCGTCCGCAGGGGCAAGGCGGAGCGCTCCGCCCCACGCTACGCAGCCGCCCACCTTGAGCGTAACCTCCTTGATCTCCTCCAGCGTTAAGTTGACAGGCATCAATACCTCCGCCCTATCAGCAGTTCCCGCTGGGCTCGTGATGGCCCTCGAGCTCGTCTTGGGGATACGGTAGCCTAGCGAGGCGACGATCGGCACAACGAGGAGAGTGGTCTTGTCCCCTGGGACACCGCCGATGCTGTGCTTATCCGCCACGGGCTTGACCCCCAGCTCGAGGCGTTCGCCCGTCTCGACCATCGCTCGCGCGAAGTAGTAGGCTTCTTCAACGCTCAACCCCCTCTGGTTGATTGCTGCAACCAGTGCGGCGATTTCCACATCGTCCAGCCTATCCTTTACGATGTCCTCGACTATAGCTTTCGAATCCTCGCTATCGAGCCAAGCACCTCTCAGAAGGTCTCGAATGAGGCGCGCCGACCTAGGTGAAGGAGCTGCGGAGACTTCGACCAGGTCGCCGTCTACGACACCGAGGGACCGCGCGACCTCCTCGTTCACAAGTATCGTGTCAGCTGGCAGGTTTCCAGCGATGTTCACAACCGCTACAGCCTCCCTTCTTTTCGACTTCAGCAAAAGGCGGTCGTGTGCACGAACCCCCAGCGACTCCGCGACGTTATCGTCTATTACAACAAGAGGGGTGCCGCTAGAGAACCCAAGGTGCTTCACCTTTAGAAGCGTAGTCATAGTATTATATCGAGCAGACAGTTATTAACTTATTCGCGCGCAAGGAAAGGTGTTCATCGCACATTTTCCCCACTGGTACAACGTCCACTGGATGTTCTGAACGAGATCGCAGCAAGAGGATACCTGGTCTCGATCCGTCCCACAGCTAGCTCGCGCAATTAGCTTATCCCTACAGCTGCTCTCTCAGCGAGTATATCGCGGTGACCGTGAGCGGGCCTCTGCACTTCGGGCAGGGACCTTTCTGTTTGAAGACATAGTCTCCAGTTTCGAGCTCCTTCTCCTCTCTGAAGCCACAGGCTTCGCAGGTGACGACCTCTATGAAACGCATACGCGTGATCTTCAGCTTCCTGAGACGGTCAAGGCCCGTGTAGAGGAAGTATATGGCGAATGCCGTAAGGAGAGCTAGGTTTGCGTAGCCGCTGTTACCCGTCATAAAGTACATGATAATAAAGTGAGCAGCCACGAGCGCTGCTGCCACAATCAAAACCAAGTACACAGGGATCCAGCGCGCCTTCATTTCTGCCATCTTCTCGTAGCTCATGCAGCACACCTGCCGCGTTAGCACTTAAACCTGACTAGTGAGTTACAACGGCAGCGATCACGGCGCGGTGCCTATTGAGCGCTGGCTGGTTTTCAAGGAAGAAGACTCCGCAGCTTCCGAGCGGAATGGTGCCATCTAGCACGGGTAGCACGAGCGTCGTGCCAATGAGCGTAGATCGAAGGTGCGCGTAGGCGTTTCCAGGGTGCTGCCAGCCCAACGTAGGCACGAGGTCCCATAAGTCGTTCTCAAAGGATTCGACGATCCTTTTGTCTCGTGGGATTACCACTAAAGCCCCTGTCGAACCGACAGCCTGCAGCGAAACGAAGCCTTCGGTCACGCCGTTCGCTAGCTCAACCACGCGGTCGGTGATGTCGAATAACTTGTTGGGACCGTACGTCACAAACTCGAACCTCGCGGTTTTTACTACTCTCACCCAATCACCTCAACCACTACTTTGCGCGTGCCGCCCCTTTCGTTAAGGTCCAGCAAGCAGACCTGCTGGAAAGAGCCTAGGAGTAACCCCTTCTCAAAGGGGACCGCCATGCTGGGCTGGAAGATCGAAGCCACTACGTGCGGGTTTTTAGCCTTAAGGTTGGAGATGAGTGTCATCAGGTCCTCGATTAAGTCGGAGTTGTATTCGATCGTAACCAAGCGGCAGAGAGGATCCACACTGTAGAGGATCGCAATCCCCTTTTCCAGACCGGATGTCTTGACGAAACGCTCCAGCTGCGAAGTAATGTCGTGTAGCCCCTTGCCCCCACTCTCGACGACTATCTCCTCCCGCACGGCTTCCCCACGCTAATACCTTTTTAAGCTTCGTCACGCCTTGCGTAACAAGGAGCACACGTATTAGCAACCCGCTTTAAGGCTTCAACTGTGACCAGAACTAAGCTTGCGGTCTATGCAATCGCGCATACCGTGAGAAAGCTCGCTCAGGGAGCGCTTGATCCCGAAAAGGTTTTCACCCTCCTAGACCACCTGGGCGTCGAGAAGATCTACTTGGAAAACTACAGGGATGGGCTTTTCGTCTCACCTAGCGAGCTAGGCAAGGTTCGAAAACTCTTCGAAGGAAAGTACGAGGTAGCGGGAGGTACATGCATCGGCACTTGGGGTGAAGGTTGGGGTCGGTATGTACCAGAGGACCACGAGAGCTTCAGAGTCGTGTGCTTGACAGACGAGCGCAACCTAGAGCTTCTAGCCAAGGCGGGGAGAGAGCTCGGCAGCGTGTTCGAGGAGGCGCTGATCGACGACTTCTGGGCCCAGTGGTGCACGTGCCCCTACTGCGTCGAGCGATTCAACAGCGAGTTCGGGTTGCGCGTTACGCCTGAAGCCCTGAGGAGGGAGCTGGCTAGGGGCGATACGCCGACGGCGCGCATGTGGGCACGCTTCTCAACCGAGCTTCTCTCGCGCGTGTCGAGAGAGTTCGTCGTGAAGCCTTTCAGAGAGGCTGGAGGGAAGCGGATTGTAGACAAGGTCGCTGAATGGCGCGAAGACTTTTACGTAAGGGGTCTCTTCCTCCCGGAAGTCGCTAAGATCTTCGACGGCGTGTACGTTGGCACAGAGTCGAGGGAGAGGGTGAGCAGCTACGGCTCCCACTATATCACCCTGCTTGTGAAGGAGCTAGCCGGTAGGGTAGAAGGCGTGTGGTTCGACACGTACGACGGTTTAGGTTGGGCCAGGTCGGTGAGCGTGGAAACCTACGTGGAGCAGCTGCTGGCCAGCCTCACACCTTTACCGCCCGAGCTGACGCTTTTCAACCTCGATGACCTCCTCCACCCAACGCGCGAACCGCACGTCTCAGCCCTGGAGAGGCACGCGCAACCTCTCCGCGAGGCGCTCGCCGAGGTGAAGGGCGAGCCGCTGGGCCTACTGAGACCAGCACTGCAGCCGCCCTTCTCACCCGTGGAGGACCGCTACATTGAGGATTACATAGGCTCAATCGGCATCCCGCTGAAGCCCGCGAGAAGCATCCCAGCAGGTAGCTGCGTCCTACTAACCGCGAAGGAGGTGGGCCTGCTCGATTTCTCGGAGCTCGCCGAGAAGGCGAAGCTGATCCTGCTCACCTCGGGCGCCGTGCGTCGGATCCTGAGGGGCGACGCCGGCGACGCGGGCTACGAGCTGCTGGGCGCCGACGCTAGCGACCTCGTCTACGACCACTTCGCTGCGTCCGAGTTTGAGTACAAGGGAGCCAGAGCTAGGGAAGGGCACAGGAGGGCTTGCGAGCTGCCCGTGGGGCCCGTGCTGAAGGTTCCAGGCGCCGAGGTCGTCGTCGCGGCCAGCGACGGGTGGGAGCGGTGGCCGGCAGTTTTCAAGGTCGAGAGGAAGGGGGTCGAGATCGTCGCCGCCTGCACCACCGACTACCCGTACCTGCTCGGCCAGTACCCCGAAATCGTCAACCAAGCGCTCCGAGACATCGCGGGCGAGTTCCTGGGCGTCACCGCCGCCAGTTCAACGTGGGCGACGCTGTACAACTTCACGCTCCACGTGTACAGCGACGGGCACCTGGTGGTCGCCAACCACAACCCCCACCGGCTCTCGGCGAGACTGAGGATCGATGGGGAGAAAGCCGGCTTCTCCGGGCACCCCAAGCTCCTCGCCGGCAGTGCGGATCTGCGCGAAACGGAGACGGGCCTCGCCGTGGAGCTGCCGCCCCGCAGCTACGCTGTAATAAAGATCGGTTAAAACAAAAAACAAGGTCAAGTATTTTTTATTTGCTTCAGGCGGAGTATCCCGCGCTCGTCTCTCACTCTCGCCAGCTTTAAGCCCCTGAGTTCGGCTACCACGATCTCGGCGAGGTACAGCACCCTGCATCCTCTCTCAACGTGACCGCCGTAGGCGCTCCGCGCGTCCGAGACCACCGCGTGCAGGTGGGGCTCGCCGCCCGCGACCACGCCTTTAAGTGAGAGCAGCTCGAGCGGCACGTCCTCCCACACCAGGTGCTGCTCGAGGGGCGGGTAGCCCGTCGTGGTCACCGCGTGCAGGTAGCACCGGTCGAGCGTGCCGATGCCGGAGACCACCGCAGCGCTTTCGAAGCCTTCGCTAGCGACCGCCTCTGCCACGCTCTCGAGCAGGAGGTCTCCCGGGTCCAGCCTGAGCACCAGGACCCTCCCGAAGCCTTCGGCAGTGAAGACCTCCATCGGGACTCACCACGGCGCTAGCCCGAGTTTCTCGAGGTAGGGTTTCTGGGAAGCCCTGTCGGCATCCAGCTGCCTTTCCGCCCTCTCCAGAACCTTTTCCGCTATCTCCCGCGGCACGACGACAACGCCGTCGTAATCACCCACCGCGACGTCGCCGGGTCTCACGGTGACACCCCCCACGACCACGGGAACGTTCACGTCCTCGGGGCCGAACTCCAGCCTACCCACGACTTCTGTTCTGCCGTGGAACCTGCAGAAGGTGGGGAAACCTATCTTCTCGATCTCCCCGGCGTCCCTCGCGCCACCATCTACGACCACTCCTTCAACCCCCTTGGCCTTAGCTACGAGAGCCACGGTGGAGCCCCAGAACCCCACGTCCGGGCTGTGCGCGGCTTCGACGACAATCACCGCGCCCGGGCCGGCCCTGCTCAGGAAGAGGTCGTAGTTCGCGCGAAGCCTGTACCACTCCTCTGCGAACCTGTCGTACTCCTCGGGGCTCATCGAGGGCATCTCGGCTTGAGCGCGCCGCGTCCTCACGGTCACCGCGAAGCCTGCTAGCTTCGCGCTCGGGTAGAGCGGCCTTATCTCCCTCGACACGAGCGTGCTGCCGTGGTAGCCGAAGCGGTCCAGCGCGTCGACGACGTCGGCCACGCGCACCCGCTTGAACCTGGCGATAAGCTGGTTCGCGTCCACGCGCCGGCTGGCACGCGCCGCTACAAATAGCTTGCCGCGGGCGCGGAGCCGGCCGCCTCGCTAACCTGCGCGCGGTGGGAGTTCCCTCAGCCTCGCTAGGGCTTCGTAGAAGCTCCTGGGTTGCAGCTCCTTGAAACCCCCCACCTCGATGGTCAAGTGGAGCCTCGCGTCGAGGCAGAGGTGGCAGGGCGACACGTAGCCGTGCTCCAGTTCCCTGTACCCGTGCTCGCGCGCTAGCTCGAGCAGCGAGCCCAGGCTTTCCGCGAGTGCTGCGAGCACCGGCCGGTCCCCCAGGTCCACCCCGCCCTCGACGAGCTCGCGGAGCCTCCTGGTGTCCCCCAGCGAGATTCCGGCGCAGTAGCCGGGGATGTAGTTGTAGTAGCAGTCCACGTGCACGTGCCAATCCCTCGTCAGCTCCTCGGCGCACGACACACTGGTGAAGGCATTCGCAGGCATCCGATCGTACAGGTGCGCGAGCGTGTACACGAGCCTGCCCATCGGAAGCAGGATGCCGGGGTCAAAGCCCGCTAGGAGCAACGCCGGATCCAGCTCGAGCAGCCCCCTCTCGTACCTCTCGAACCTCAGCGTGCCCTTGACCCCGAGGGCTCTCAGCGCGCGCAGGTACACAGGGTGGTAGACGAGCGTGCCCCGCTCCCCGAAGACCTCCAGCGCCGCGGCTACGCCCTTCTCGATCCTGTCGAACGGCACGTGCTCGACGACGAAGGGGTTGGCGCTGACGAGCACCCCCTCGAGCCCAGCCGCCTTCAGCTCCGAAAACCTCTCGCGCGCCAGCTCGGCGCTCGTGCACCAGAAGCAGTTCGTCTCGACGAAGACGGATGGGAAGCCGAGCTCCTCCGCCGCTTTAACGGCTTCGAGGAGGAGCGGGTAGTTGAGGAAGGGCTCACCCCCCGTGAAGTGCAAACCCTCGTTCACGCCCACCCTCCCCTTCGGCGACGCGGGCACCACGCTTGGCGCCAGCTCCTCCAGCACCCTCCTGAGCCCGGCCGGGTCGATCCAGTCGTTTGGAGCGAGCGGGGAGCACGCGTACATGCAGTGCCTGCACTCGCCGCTGCACTTGTACGAGAGGAGCACGCCCGCCGACACGGGCGGTTGCACGCGGAGAACCTCCATCGCTTTCCGGAAGGAGAGCTAGCTTAATGGCCTTTCGCGCAGCGCCCGCAGGCTGCTTACGGCCATCGAAGCCAGGATCAGGACCGCGCCGACCGCTTGGGCGGGCCCCATCCCCTCCCCCAGCGCGGCGTAGGAGAAGGCCGCCGCGAACACGGGTTCGAGCAGGTAGATGAGCGCCGCTTCGACGCTGGGCACGTAGCGCTGCCCGTAGATCTGCAGCGCGTTAGCGCCGATCGTGCACACAGTCGCCAAGTACGCGAGCGGCGGCAGCGCCGCGGCGACCTCGACGGGGGTTGGGCGGCCGGTCGCCGGGGCCACCAGCGAGGCGCACAGGGCTGTGACGAGGCTCTCGAGGAAGAGCAGCGAGTAGAGGTCGCCGCGTGCCGCGCGGTCCACCGCGATTATCTGCAGGGCCCAGAAGAAGGAGCCCGCCAGCACGATGAGATCTCCCAGCATCGCCCTGTAAGCGCCGCCGCTGAGCGACATCAAATACAACCCAGCGAGCGCCAGCGCGACAGCGCCCACAAGCTTGACGCTGGGCTTCTCCCTGCCGAGCGCTACCTCAAGGGCGAAGACTATCACCACGCTCAAGCCAGTTACGAAGGCGGCGTTGGAGGCGGTCGTGTACTCCATGCCCCAGCCCTGCAATGTGATGCCGCCGAAATAGAGGGCGCCGAGCAGCGCGCCCCAGCGCAGGTTCCTTCTAAGCTGTTCTCTCCTTGTGAGCGCGAAGGGTAGGAGGATCAGCGTGGCCAACCCGAAGCGGAGAGCCACATAGTAGGCGAAGCCTACCCTGCCCACAACCACTTTTATTGTGGGAAAGGTGGTGCCCCAAACCGCTGTTAGGGTGATCAGCGCAGCTAAACCCTTTGCGCGCACTCCCCCTCTAGCCGTGAGGGTTAAAAAACCGGTCGCGTGCTCCCGAGCGTGCCGAGAATCCCGAAATGGGTTTTGGCACTGCTAGCTGTGGTAGCGCTGGCGGTAGCAGCCGCTTCGGTGTACTACGCGGTCTTGCTTCCGCAGCTAAGCGAGTGGGAAGTTCTTGTGGTTGTCGACGGGCACGAGACGACCTTTAAGCTGGGCGAGCTCGAGATGCTCTCGCAGCCGCGCAACATCACCGGTTTGGGTTCTGTTAGGGCGGTCGCCCTGCTCAAGTTGCTGCAGCTTTCCGGCTACACCGACAACGCCACGCTGGTACACAGCCTTAAGGCGGTGGGAGCGGACGGCTACTCCACGCAGCTAGACAACGCGTTCCTTTACCTGACCAAGGCTTGCATCGTTTTAGCCGAAAGCGGAGAGGCGGATTGGGGGCCCGCTAGGCTAGTCCTGGAAAGCTTAAGTAGGAAGCTCTGGGTCAAGCAGCTGGTTCGCGTGGAAGCTAAGACGGGTCCGTGGGCCCTCGCGTTGATGGTAGACAACGAGACGAGGAAAGTGGCGAGGCTTGACGAGCTGAAAGAGCTCGCCGAGGATGTCGAAGGCGTGGGTAAGGCAGTGCCTTTAAGCAAACTGCTCGCGCTCAGCGGCGTCAGCGCGGTAGACGTGGAGCTCGTCGAGTTCGTTGGCGTTGACGGATACAGGTCAGCTTGGAACGGGAGCCTGATCCCCAACGCCTACATAGTTCTCGTACCCGAGCCCGAAGTCGCTCGGCACGGCCCCCTGCGCGGCGTGGTCGTGGGGCTACCGAAAAGCGCGTGGGTCCACCACCTCGTCGCTGTCAACGTACTGGTGAGAGGTTGAAGCGCGCGGCTGTTGAGGCGGCTGTTCTCTCGATCCTAGCGGCAATTCCGACCGCAGCCGGCTACGTCCTAGGGCCGGCCACGCGGGCTCTAAGCCAAGCTTCCTCGTTGCTAAACCTACCTTTCGCGCCGCGATTGGGCTTCCTCCCCCTCGTGACCTCCGTCGTGCTGGCACGCCTCTACCTGGGGAGAGGCGCGGCGCTGAAAGAAGGGGTTCTTCTAGCCCTCACCGGAGCTGTCTTCCACCCCCGTGACCTGCAGTTCAGAGTCCCCAGGAACGCCATGCTAGGCCTTGGCGTCGAGCTAGCGCTCCTGAAGGCGGGCGCTCCGGGGCTCGCTGAGTGCTTGCTTGCCAGCTTGGCCGGCGGCCTGCTCAGCTACGTGCCCTACCTCCTTTTCGCGCCGCTCGGTGCTCCAAGCGCTGTCCTCTACGCCGCCCTCGTGCTAGCCACGATTAACCATCTGCTCACCTGCGCAGCGGGAGGGTACCTAGCTGTCCTCGTGGCTAGGAAGCTTCCTCGGCTGCCGAATTAGTGCGCGCGGCGCGGTGACGAAAAGGGTGTTAGGGTCGCGAGCTCTAAACAATAATTATAAGATAGTTGATCCACAACCGTCGGGGGATGAGTTGGAATGGCTAGGCG
>Ga0105154_1000052_pt1 | contig 50067 bp, 57 predicted proteins | sample SSWtaG_FD_89672 | JGI IMG/M metagenome (GOLD analysis project Ga0105154, IMG submission 89672) | Hot spring microbial communities from Sandy's Spring West, USA to study Microbial Dark Matter (Phase II) - SSWsed_matched | ecosystem: Environmental > Aquatic > Thermal springs > Hot (42-90C) >... | reverse complement strand
TAAAAATCCCGACCACTCGCGGGGCTGGTATTACCGCGGCGGCTGACACCAGACTTGCCCCCCGCTTATTCCCCCGGCTTCTTACACCGGGGAAAAGCCGCCCTCTTCGGGCGGCACTCGGGGTGACCCCGTCGCGGTTTCCCGCATTGCGGAGGTTTCGCGCCTGCTGCGCCCCGTAGGGCCTGGGCCCTTGTCTCAGGGCCCATCTCGGGGCTCCCGCTCTCACGGCCCCCACCCGTCTTCGGCTTGGCGGGCCGTTACCCCGCCAACTACCGTGATGGGGCGCAGCCCCATCCTCGGGCGGGCGCGGCGGGCGTGGCGCCGCACCCCTTTCGGCGCAGGCCCATTCCAGCAGCCTGCACCTATCGGGGATTACCCCCAGTTTCCCGGGGATATCCCCGTCCCGAGGGTAGGTTAGCCACGTGCTACTGAGCCGTCCGCCGGGCCCCGCCGTGGCCCGGGGCCCTGACTCGCATGGCTTAGCCCCACCCCGATAGCGGTCGGGTCCGGCAGGATCAACCGGAGCCGAGACGGCGGGGGAGCTTATCGTTCCCCAAGCACCGCGCCGGGCTCTCTTGGGCCCAAACCTCCAAGCCCCCCTCGCCAAGGGGCTTGGTTTGTTTGGGCCCGCACTTTGTCGCCGCGGCTGGAGGCCGGCCCTTCATTGGGGGAGGGCACCGACCTCCCCCGTTATCCGGGTGAGCCGCCGAGGGCCGCGGCGCAAGTTACCCTACTAATCCTCGCCTTTTATACCTTTCTTCCGCTTCAAGGCACCCGTGATCTCGACGAACGAGGATAGCACGGAGAAGTAAACGGTCGGCGTGGACACCGAAAGTTCCTTCAACAAACTATTGACACGATAGTTTTGCAGGGAAACCATCCACCTAATCGGAACGCCCGGAAACGCTATTTGGAGCTCCTTCAAGCTCACAGCCGCTAGTGGATACGCTACCCGGTACTTCAGGTCGAGGCTTAAGCCTCGGATATCGCCCAGCAGGACTTCCCCCAAGGTGTAAGCCGCAATGTCTTCCAACGCGTCGGGGAGTACGACCACGGAGTCGACCCGCAACCGCGAAAGGGCGTTGCTTAACGCCAGCCTGAACTCCGTGTAAGTGCGCCACTCCGCTTTCACGAAATCGCGCAGCGGTATCGGCAGACCGCAAGCTCGGGCGAAAGTGAGTTCGGGACCCACCTCGATGACCTCGACCTTCGATCCGTACCCTTTTTCCACCTCGTACAGCAGCATTGCTGCGATGTACGATTGCGCGTCGCCACGGTAAGCGACTATGAAGCTGTCGCTGGGGCGCGGCTTGCACTTCCTAAGCCACACCAGGAACCTCTGGCGCACGGATGAGGCGAGGCACCGCTCGCAAAGCCGCTCCCCCGAAGGCGACTCGATAGCAGCCAGCTTCCCGCAGCGAGCGCAGCGCGGCAGCACCCCGCGGCCCGTAGCCCCTGGGGCGGCGAGCTATTTATCTTGCCTCTGGCGCGTTCCGTAAATATACCGCGCGCCGCAGGAGGTCTGGGTATGAGGGTTTACAAGTTGGAGTTTGCCTGCAGCCCGAGCTCGCTGAGGGAGGCGTTAAGGGCGCTCGATTCGCGCGAGCTGTGGGGGCCGCTGGACTCCGAGCGAGCTATCGAGGAGGGGTTTCGGGTGGTGAAGCTGGAGCGGCTGGAGGTTGGTGCCAGTTCTGTCGAGGCCCTGGTGAGGGTGTCCTATAAGGCCAAGGGGCGCAAGCTGTGGAGCGACCTTTACGATTTCAGGTTCACGGTCACTGCCGACGGCGTGGTTGTAACTGTTAAGAGGGTTAGCGGCTTGGGCCGCACGGACCCCGACTTCATCGTAAGCGAAGTTGCGCGCCTGTTGGCTCAGCAAGGGCGCTAGCGCGCCAGCCGCTTCCACGCGCCCGCGCAGCCGCCGGCGACCTCCGCGTCACTGATGCGGGGGGATGCGAGCTTTTAGGAACTTCCCGCGCTCCTTGCTCAGCGGTATGGTCGCATCGATGCCCAACTTCGAAGTTAGCAGAGTTTCTTGATCCGCCGAGGGGTCTAGGCTTGACCCCCTTAGCCCCGTTAAGATTAGCAGGTCCTCGTGGGGCTGCATGCGGGTGGCTAAAGCCCACAGCAAGTCGTTGGGGTCGTCGACGTCTATGTCTTCGTCCACGGCGATCGCTATCTTGAGGGAGGGATGGGCGGCGAAGGCTGCTAGAATCGCGTTTTTCGCGTCGCCATCGACGCTCTTCGACACGGAAAGCGCCGCAATGAGCCAGCCGCACCCGCCCGGGATCAGCCTCACGGCCTTCACGCGAGGTACGACCCTCCGCACGCTGTCCCATATGGCGGCCTCCCTCGGGAAGCCCATGAGCAGCATGTGCTCCCGCCCACTCTGGAGTATGGCGTAGTAATACGCGTCCTCTCTAACGAGGACGCGGTCGACCTCGAGCACAGGTTGCGCACGGACCTCGTCAAGCGTCCCTGTGATGTCGACAAACGGCCCTTCGGGGGCTTCGAGGTCTCTCCGGATCCTGCCGACGAGGATTATTTCCGAGTTTACGGGCACAGGCAACCCGTTGCCGACCTCGCACGCCGCTAGGCCCCCTCCGGCTAGAGCGTTGGCTATCTCCAGCTCAAAGACGCCGTACGGCGGCGAAGCCGCCGCTGCCACGTAGACCGCGGGGGGCGCGCCTATGACCACGGCTACCGAGAGGTCTACGCCTTCCTTCCGTGCCTTCGCGTACATGGCGTAGAGGTGCCGCGGCACGATCCTCACTGCCAGGTGCTTCCGGTCTAGGACGAGCATCCTGTGTATGCTGGCGTTCAGCGCCTCGCCGCCCGGCTCCCTAGCTATCACGATAGCGGAAGTTATGTAGCGCCCCGCTTCCCCCTCAAAGCTCCTGAGCACCGGCAGCGCCTCAACACCGTCGAGGTGCTGGAAGTCGGTGGGAAGGCCCTCGACTTTGAGAGGTCGAGGGTTTGACATGGCGTGCAGCAGTTTCGAGAACGCTCCCGCATCGTCGCTCGCGCCCAAGACCGAATACAACACGTCCCTCCTAGTCAAGACGTTGCCAACAATGGGCATCCCGTAGCCCAATGGTTTCTCGAAGAGCACAGCCTTCCTGCCATCGTACTCCTTAAGCACTCGCGCGCACTCGTGATCTGTCGACACAGGCTTCGTCACTCGCTCCAGAAGCCCCTCCCTCTCCAACTCCTCAGCGAAGTTCCTGAGACGCTGCATGGCCCGCACCTAGCCGCTTTCCTCCTGGACCGGCCGGACGTAGTCCGCGCTGATGGTCACAGGCAAGGGATAAGCCGCCTCCGTGATCTCGACCTTCACCTCACCTTTAGACCTGTTCACTTCTAGCACACGCCCCCGCATGCCGACGAAGGGGCCGCCCGTGATTTCCACAAGGTCTCCCACCTTAATCAGCTCCACCACGGGCTTGGGCGCGATGAAGCGCTCGAGCTCCGAGAAGTCCATGCTCCCCCTCATGAGACCTCTCACGTGCCTGAGACCCATGGCAGCCCGCTGCACCACGTGCGGGCTCTCGGCTTCGACTACGATCATCCCCCTAAGCCCCGGCAGCACGGAGATCGAGAAGACTGGGAGCCCAGCCGTCTTCACGCGCTGCTCAATGAGCAGAGCCATCGCCACCTCCTGCCCCACCGTAACTCTGACTCCGTAGAACCGCGCTCTCGCTGAGCTCATACCCCTCACGCCGGCTTCGCGGCGACTCTAAAAAAGTTGCTCAGGCGCGGCGCGCTACATTCTTAAGGCGACTAGCGCACCCTGCGCTAGCATGAAGTTCCTCAAAGATGTTACGAGAACTCTGCGGGTGGCGAAGAAGCCAGATTCGAAGGCGTTCAAAGTCTCGCTTAGAATGGTCGCGCTCGGAATAACCCTTTTAGGCGCTATGGGTTACATTTTCCAGCTAACTGGTTCAGCTCTTAGAACTGTTGCAGCGCCCGCGGTATCGAGGGACATCATCGCGGTGATTCTGGCGGTGATCGCGGCGATAACGCTAGGAGCTGTGCTGTACCTGCGCACGCGCTACTCGTAGCGCGTCAGCGCGTGTCGACCAGCAAGAACCTAAGGACCGCTTTGGACGTGTAGAGCCTGTTCTCAGCTTGGTCGAAGACTACTGATGCGCCGCTTTCGATCACTTCATCGTCGACCTCCTCACCCCTTCTCGCCGGGAGGCAATGCATGAAGAGAACGTCTTTGCCGGCTTCCTCGAGCAAGGACTTCGAAACCCTGTACCGCGGGATGAAGGTCTTAAGCTTCTCCTCCCTCTCGCCCTCTTGGCCCATGCTCACGAAGACGTCGGTGTACACCACGTCGGCGCCCCTCACGGCCTCTACGGGGTCCTCGAAAACCTTCAAACAGCCCCTCACTTCGCCCGCCAATCGCTCCAGCTCCCCCTTATCCGGCGCATAACGGGGCGGGCTCGCCACCCGCACTTCCACGCCCAACTTCAAACCGGCCACCGCCAATGATCGGAAGACGTTGTTTGTACCGTCCCCCACGAAGGCCAGCTTCACCCCTTCGATGCGCCCGAGCTTCTCCAGAATGGTCATGTAGTCGGCGAGCGCCTGCAGCGGGTGCGCTTTGTCGCTGAGCAGGTTGATGACGGGGACGCTCGAGAAGGCCGCCATCTCCTCCAAGTTCTTGTGCTTGAAAACCCTCGCCGCGATCGCATCGTGGTACCTGCTTAGGGTCCTAGCAGTATCCCTTACCGGCTCCCCTCTCCCCAGCTGGAGCTCATCCTTACCGTACACGAAGGGCTGACCGCCCATCTCGTACACCGCGACCGCGAAAGAAGCTCGCGTCCTGGTCGAGGGCTTCTCGAATATCATCGCGACGCTCCTACCCTCCAGCTCGCGCGTAAGCCTAACCCCTCGTTGCCTCAGCCTTTTGTACTCTAGCGCAAGTTCGATGAGCTTGAGTATCTCTTCCCTCGAGAAATCGGAGAGACACAGTAAGTGCCGCGTCACGGCCCTATTGCGGGCGCTCTTTTAAAAGGATGCCTCGAGAACCTTTTCGAGGAACCATTCGACGGTGAAGGGTTTCAGGTCACTGTACCCTTGGCCCGTGCCCACGTAGAGCACCGGTTTACCAGTCGCGTAGACGAAGCTCAACGCAGCCCCTCCTTTAGCGTCCGCGTCCGCCTTGGTCAGGATCCCCCCGTCCAAGCCCACGTACTGGTCGAACTTAAGCGCTTGGTCAAGCGCATCATTTCCCGTGAGCGCGTCCCCCACGAATATTTTGAAGTGAGGCTTCACAACCCTTACGATCTTGTTCACTTCTTCCATCAAGTTCACATCCGTCTGCAAGCGCCCAGCCGTGTCCACCAGCACCACGTCGATCCCCCGCTTCCTCGCGTAAGCCACCGCATCGTAAGCTACAGCCGCGGGATCCGCCCCGTAGCCGTGCTCTACCACGTGAGCGCCGATGGCTTTGGCGTGCTGCTTGAGCTGCTCGATAGCACCGGCCCTCCAAGTATCGGCTGCGGCGAGGACTACGGAGAGCCCCCTGGAGATCAGCCGGTAGCCGAGCTTCGCTAGCGTCGTCGTCTTGCCGTGGCCGTTGGGCCCGACAAACACTACCTTCACGGGCCCAGCCTGGCGTGCCTTGAGCACTTCCTCCTCCAGGTCAAACCACTTCGCCTTCTCGAAAACACTCACCAGCGCCCTCTTCAGAAGATCTCTCGCCAGCCGCTCCCGATCTTCGAAGCGGGAGACTTTAAGCTCGGCGGCCATCTGCTTCACCAACTTAGCGACAGCTTCCGCGGCTTCGAGCGCGACGTCGCACTCCAGCAGGTAGTACACGATCTGCATTTCTAGCTCCTCAAGCTCCTCCTCCGACAGCTTCGACGAAAGGAGCGCGCTCGCCACCTGTCGCAGCGCTGCCCGCAACCCTTCGAACAAGCGGACCCCCGTTGCGAGGCAAGTCACGCCTTATCTGCGCTTCGCTCACGCGACCAGTTCATTCAACGCGAGCTTCTCAAGCGCTGCTCTATCTCCCTCAGCCTGCCGACTAGAGCCTGGTAGTCCGCAACGCTCCTCTGAAGCGCGTCCCTGACCTTTTGCTCTCTCTCCTCGAGGTACTTACGCGTGTCGTCCAGGGTCTTTTCAACCATCACGTTCGCTCCCAGAGTGACGAGCACCTTGTCCTTGCCGGCCAGCTTGGCTCTAATAAAGACCCCCGCTCCCACCGGAACCAACAGCTCTTCGCCCTCGTTCAGGGAGCCGATCTCCTCCAGCGCGCTCTTCGCCGCGGCCAGCTCCGCTAGCGTGGTGTTGAGCAATTCGACCCTCCTCCTCACGTCCTCGAGCAGCTGGGTCAGCGCCCCGTACTCGGCTGCCAGCTCCTCCCTCTCGTACCGCGCTTCCGACACGTTTTACCACCTCACCCTACGACAACCCTGTCCAGCCTGAGCAGCTCTCTCACGTGCTCTCTCGCAACCTCCTCCTCGCTTATCTCCTTCACTTCGCTCACGATGATGTGGCGCCGCTTCAGCTTATGCCTCGAACCCAGCTCGCTGAGCACCCTTTCAATAGCGTGCTCAGCTTTCAGCGCCGGAACTTCGATCACGAACTTGCGGAGCTCACCCAGCCTGTGCAGCTTCATGTACCCCGTCACCCTGAACACCTTCACTTCGCGCATACCACCCACCCTTCGTAGCTTTCGCTTTAAGAGCTTAGCGCGTTTAGTTTGCCGGTAAAGGCTGCAGGAAGATGGTGCGGGGGCCGGGATTCGAACCCGGGCAGGCCTACGCCAGCGGAGTTCCCATCGCTAGATCCTGAGTTTGGGCCTGGCCGCCCCAGGCCGCCCCCTTTGACCTAGCTCGGGCACCCCCGCTACCGTCTCTCAGGTCTCTCAGGGAGCTTTATAAACGTTTTAGCCCGCGGCGCGCTGCGTTTAAGCTCCGGGGGCTCGTTCCGCGGCCGGGAAGCGATGCTCGTGATCGCTGGCGTGGGGCTTTACGGCCTGAGAGACATCACGCTGGGGGTGCTGGAGTACCTGCTCAGGGCCGACAGGGTTTTCCTCGAGCTGTACACCAGCATAGTTCCCGGCTTCAAGGTGGAAGATCTCGAAAGGCTGATCGGCAGGAGCATAGCCCTGGTGAGGAGGGGGGACCTCGAGGGCCCCTGGCTCCAGGAACTCATCAGGATGGCTGAGCGGGAGCTCATCGTCCTGCTGACGCCGGGCGACCCCTTCATCGCGACGACTCACGTGAGCCTTAGGCTGGAAGCCGCGAAGCGCGGGGTGGACGTGAAGGTGCTCCCCTCACCTTCCGTGATAAACGTCGTATCGGCTTCCACGGGCCTCGACTTCTACAAGTTCTGCAGGCCTGTCACCATCGTTAGGCCGAGCCCGAGCTACTTCCCCTCCACCCCCTATCACGTCCTCCGCAAGAACCTCGCTAGGGGGTTGCACACGCTCTTCCTCCTCGATTTGGACGTCGAGCAAGGTTACGCGATGACTGCCAGCGAGGCCGTCGACGTGCTCCTCGAGCTTGAGAGGAGGGAGGGCGGCAATATACTGGGCGACGACGCCCTGCTCGTGGCTGTCGCGCGCGCTACCAGCCACGACGAAGTGGTTGCGGCGTTCACGCCAGCGCAGAGACCGGATCTCGGCCCGCCCCCACACCTGCTGATAGTTCCCGGCCTCCTTAACGCCGTAGAAGCTGAAGCCTTGCAAACCCTAGCTGGGGCCCCCGCCGACCTCGTGAAGCGCTGGTGTTCAAAGGTGAGGGCTCTGATAGCCGACGCGTGCTGCTAGCGCTACCGCTGGCGCGCACCCGCTTGCATAGAGATACCGTTTCCAAGATACGCGAGCGTGATTTAAAGCCCGCCTCAGACACATTCCCCGTATGAACGTTGAGACGAGGGCTCGGAGGTACATCGCGAACGTTGAAGCCGTCCTCCGGCAGCTTGAGGGGCAAGATCTTGGCCGCGCGTCGGTGCTCGTTGAGCAAGCTAAACGCTACTTGAGCGATGCCGAGTATTACCTGGAAAGGGGCGATGCCGTGACGAGCGCGGCGTGCTCCTCCTACGCTGAAGGATTACTCGACGCTCTGCGGCTGCTCGGGATAGCGGAGGTAGAGTGGCCCAAAGGCGAGCGACCCAAGGTGCTCGTTGGAGGGGCGTTTGAGATCATCCATCCCGGTCACTTGCACCTCTTGCGGAAGGCTCGTGAGCTCGGTAGGGTCATTGTCGTGGTCGCGCGCGACAGCACGATCCAGAAGATGAAGGGTCGGCCCCCCATCGTGCCGGAGCGGCAGAGGTTAGAGGTCGTAAGGAGCTTGCGGTACGTCGATGAGGCATATCTCGGCAATGACCCCCTAGACATCGAAACCACACTAAAGACCTTGAAACCTGATATCGTGCTCCTAGGGCCTGATCAGAACAGGCTCAGAGAGCTCGTCGAAGAAGCCATAGCCCGCACTGGCATGAACGTGAAAGTGCTGAAGCTAGAGAACAGGGTTCAGGGAGCTTACCTATCCACGAGCGAGATCATAAAAAGAGCGGCTTACCTTTCGAGCCAGAGCCCCTAAGCGCCCTAGCAGCGGCGACGGCTTCGGCGTGCGCCAGCCTTAAGGGTTCGGGGAGCCCGTAACCCCTCCTCGTAAGCGCTCGAACGAGCTCAACGGCCGTCTTGAGCGAGACTTTGTGGCCTACGCTAACGTAGATGATTTTAGAGCCCAGCTTCAGGGCCGCGCCGGCAACGCGGTCGCCCACGAGCACAGGTGCTTCGTCGCCCCTCCATTCCCCGATGCTGCCGCAGAGGAGCTTCTTCGCAACGCCCACCGTGGGTATGTCTAGAGCCAGGCCCACCTGGCACGCGATACCGGCCCCCAGTGGGTGGAGCCTGCCGTTGCCGTCAACGAGCAGTACGTCGGGCTTCGACCGCAGCTTTTTCACCGCAGCGATCATGGGCCCTGCCTCCCTGAAGGCCAGCAAGGTGGGCACGTAGGGGAACTCCACCCTAACTTTCGCTAGGGATTTGTCAACAAGCTTGAGGCTCTTCGCGTCAACTACCGTGGCGGCGGTTACCGCTAAGTCCCCCACGTAGGAGACATCCACGCCGCCCACCGACCGGACGCCCCCCGCTAGCTCATCCTTTTCCACGACCCGCTCAGCGATCAACCTCTGAGCCAGCCGCGCGCGCTCGACGCTAAACCGCACCACTTTCCGCAACCCCGCGCTTAGCCAGCGCCTCTCTCATCAGCTTCTCCAGCTCGCTGCTGACCTCGTAGTAAAGGATGTCGCGAGCGGAACTCTCCACCAGGGCCCTGAGGACGTCAACCTTGTGGCGGAGCCCCGGCACCAGCGCTTCAGGGACAGCTATCGTGGCAAGCGCTCTGTAAACCTCCTCCATGAGCTTAAGCGCGCGCTCAGCTTCCAGCGGCTTACCGGCGCTCAAGCTCCTCACAAGGAGCCTCCTGAGCTCCCCTGCGAAGTCTGCGACTCCCAGGAGGTAGTGCTCGGGCTCGACACCGAGCTCCTCGAAGCTCGGCGCTTTGCCACCTTCTAAGTACGCGAGCAAAACACTCGCCTCGACGTACTCTGCAAGCGCGGAGGTCACAGACCCGCCGTGGTATAGCCGCGGGCGAGCGGCCTTGAAGGCGAGGATTTCGCGAACGAGCTCCGCAGCGGACGTCAGCAACCCCTTCGCGCTATTTAGATCTCCCTCGTGCATCTTGAAGATTGCCTTCCTGCAGAGACGGGTTACCTCCCTAGTCAGCTTAAGGAGCCTTTCCCGCGCCTCATCCTCCCTCTCCAAGACCGCGCGCGCCCTCTCAACAACCTCCGCTAGAGCGTTGAGCCCCTTTTCACCCATGGTGGCTCTTCCGCTCGGTTGCGGAAGAATGTTTCGCTCGCGCGAGCGAGGGTAAAATAGCAGGCCGGTGCACGGGAGCGGTAGGTGCTCGCGCATTGAAGTTAACGGAGGAGGAGAAGGAAAAGTACCTGCGAGCCGGTGAGGCGGTGAAGTGCGCCCTAGGTAAAGCGCTCGACGTGATCGAGGAGGGGGCGAGCGTGTACCACATAGCGGAGGAGCTCGAAGGAGTCATCATGAAGCGCGGGGCGAGCCCCGCTTTTCCGGCTAACATCTCGATCAACAACGTGGCAGCGCACTACTCGCCGGGTGTCGGGGACGAGAGCGTGATCCCCCATGGCGCCGTAGTGAAGGTGGACGTGGGCGCTCACGTGGACGGGTACATAGCTGACGCCGCGCTGACGATCGCGCTTGACCCTCGGCGCGAGCCGCTGGTTGAGGCTGCCAAGCGGGCGCTGCGTGCGGCTTTAGCTGCTCTGAAGCCTGGTGTCGAGCTGAGCGAAGTGGGGAGCTCTGTGGAAAGCGCAGCTAGATCCGCCGGGTTCAAGCCTATTAGCAACCTGAGCGGTCACCTCATGGGGAGGTACGCGCTGCACGCCGGCAAGCACGTCCCGAACGTTCGCTCGGAGCCTTGCGGAAAGGCTCTAGCAGGCGAAGTTTACGCTGTCGAACCGTTCGTGACCGACGGGGTAGGGTACGTGGTTGAGACAGAGGGGGGCACGATATACAGGCTGGTCAGCGCCAAGAGCGCGGGAGACGCGGCGCTTAACAGGGCTATCAAGGAGCTTTGGTCGAAGTACAGAGGGTTGCCCTTTTCCGAGAGGTGGGTGTACCGCGAGGGAGGGGGGCTGGCGCTTTCACTGCTAAGGGAGCTCGCTAAGCTCCGTAGAGTCTATGTGTACCCCCCTCTCGTGGAAGCCAGCAACGGCTTCGTGGCGCAATTTGAAGACACACTGTTGCTGCTCCCCGACAGGGCACTGAACATTACGCAGATCCTCGAGCTTCTGAGGAAGTAGCGCGGTTAGTTTCCAACCCCCAGCGTGTTCCCCACGCCTATGATCAGAGCCGCTTCGCCAGGCTTCACGTGCGCTAAAACCACTTTCTTCACCTCCTCTTTGGCCTTAACGCACGCCTCGTAGAGCTCCTTGCTAATCGGCATCAGCGCCTCCTCCGCTGCCATCTTAACGAGGATCGCGTAAGGTGTGAGGTTGTACTCTGCGAGCACTTCCTCTATGCCGTACTTCTCCACCCCCGTGCCCCCTATCGCCACGCCGTACCCTTCCACGACTTCGCCGCTGACTTCCCCCTCCAGCTTGAGCATCGCGTCGATTGTTACGACGAAGGACAGCGCGTTCCCCCACGTCGCTAAAACCCTCCTCACAGCTTCGTCCAACCTCCCCACGCTGCTGCCGGGACCTTCTGCCTTCACGAGCACGAGCTCCCTCCCTTCGTACGACGCGCGGTACACGCGCGTGTCCGGGACCCCCAGGAGGACGGGTTCCGCCCTCAGCTCCTTCGTGAGCATCGAAAGCACCAGCGGGCCTGCCGAGTCGCCGATGGGCGTCTGCTTCAGCAACGCCTCAACCGCGCTCTCGTAAGCTCGCACCTCCTCCGCGATGAAGGGCAGCAGTGCGTTCAGCTGCAGCAGCAGCCAGTAGCTCTTGAAGCGTTTCGCTAGCACGTAATTGTGGTTAACGTACTTGAAGATGAAGTTGAGCCCCCTGGCGACATTTATAAGATCGGTTACGACTTCCACTTCCCCCTTGCTCGCGGTGGGGGCCTCCCTTCTCACCTCCTCCTTAAGGGACAGCTCCTCGCTCCTGAGCACGTGCTTCAGCTTCCTCACGAAGCCGAAAGGGTCGAGGGACTCCGGCGGGATTACGACGGTTTCCACCAGCTGCTTAACTCTAGCTTCTAGGTCACTCAAGTTCACTCTTAAGCCGGACTTCGCTATAACCTCCCCGAACTTCCTCACGGCGGATGAGATCGCGTAATCGCGAGCAGCTTTGAAGAGTGATAGGTAAAGTTCTATCTCGCTCGCTAGGCGCCTGGTTTCAAGCTCTCGTGACGCGTAGGAGAAGAATGCGAGTATCACTATGAACGTTATCAGGTCTAGCAGTCCTCCTCCGTCCATCCCGCTGCACCCGGGAAGGTGGGTCAAAAGCTTTTAGCTCTACCTGGCATACGCGCGCTAAACCTTTATTCAAGGACGCAACGCAACCCCCATGGCTGGGGGGTTCAAGCATCTCCCGCACACGGCCGACGTACTCATCGAGGCGTGGGGCGATGGTTTGGAGGAGGCTTTCGAGTACGCCGCGCTTGGCGTGACTGAGGTAATGACGGACTTGAGCTCCGTGCGCTCGCTAGAGGAAGTCGAGCTTGTAGCGGAAGGTTTCGACCTAGAGTCGCTGCTTTACGACTGGATAGAGAAGATAATCGTGCTCTTCGACTCGCGTCAACTTTTAGTGTCTAAAGCCAAAGTGGAACAGATCGAGACAGATCCCGAAGGCAGGTACAAGCTTAGAGCTCGCGTGTGGGGTGAGCCGTACGACCCCGAGAGGCACGAATCGCGCGCGCTCGTTAAAGCGATGACTTACCACATGATGGAGATTAAGAGAGAAGAAGACGGTACCTGCAGGGTGCGCTTCGTTGTCGACATTTAACCGCGTCGACGGGTTACAACTCCACGCGAAGCTCTTCGGCTAGCAAATACGGTACAACCCTCCTACCTTGCCTTTCCAAGTAAACTATATTGTAGCGGCTCAGGAACGCCACGTCCGCGTGCACGTTCGAGGGCGAACGCCCCAGTTCCCTCGCGAGCTCGCTCACCGATTTCTCCCCGGAGCGCTTAATGCAGGAGATCAACTCCAGCATCCGCTTCGAGAGGAGCTTCCGGGCAACCTCGAAAGGCACCTCCTCTTCGACAAGCACAGAGGACTCCCCTTCCTCCTCGTACGCCATGTAGGCAGCCGCCAAGCGGAGGGCCTCCTCGCGCCGCCCTCCGGCTTCCAGCTCCCCTATCCTCTCTAGCATTTCGTCCGGCCTAAGCCGTCTCTTCAGGTATACTTTCACAAGAAATCGTATACTTTCACCATAAAAACTCTTTTATGCGAGAGGCCCAACAGGTACCAGGGGTAGCATGCTCTCTCTAAGGAGACTGGAGGACGTCGTGTGGGAGATACCTCCGAGCTACAAGAGGGGTATGCGGGTGCCGGCTAGGATATTCGCCGACGAGTACTTGCTCCAGAAGATGCAGAGCGATTTGACGCTGGAGCAAGCGGCGAACGTCGCGATGCTGCCCGGCATATATAAGTACTCCATTGTGCTGCCCGACGGGCACCAGGGCTACGGCTTCCCCATCGGGGGGGTCGCGGCCTTCGACGCGGAGGAGGGGGTTCTCAGCCCGGGCGGCGTCGGCTACGACATCAACTGTGGGGTGCGGATTCTCCGAACCGAATTAAAGTACGAGGATGTTAGAGCCGAGTTGACCGAGCTCACCGAGCTGCTCTTCAGGTACATACCTTCGGGATTAGGCTCTCGAGGCCGTATCAGTTTAAGCAGGGGCGAGCTGGATAGGGTGCTGGCCGAGGGCGTCGAGTGGGCGGTCGAGAGGGGTTACGGGTGGAGCGAGGACCTGGAGTACATAGAGGAAAGAGGCTCAATGGAGGGGGCCGACCCTTCGAAGGTCTCGGACACCGCCAAGGAGAGGGGGAGGGGGCAGCTCGGTACGCTGGGGAGCGGGAACCATTTCCTAGAGGTGCAAGTTGTCGACAAGATCTATGACCCGAGAGCAGCTGCCGAGGTAGGCATCACAGAGGTGGGTCAAATCACCGTGATGATCCACACCGGCTCTAGGGGGCTGGGGCACCAGGTGTGCAGCGACTACTTGAGGGTGATGGAAGTGGCTGTGAGGAAGTACAACATGCCGCTGCCCGACCGGGAGCTTGTGTCTGTGCCCACGAAGAGCCGGGAAGCTGAGGACTACTTCGCTGCGATGAAGGCGGCGGCGAACTTCGCGTGGGCTAACAGGCAGCTGATCACGCACTGGGTGAGGGAGGTCTTCAGCAAGGTGTTCGGCAAGTCGGCGGACAACTTGGGGCTCCATATAGTGTACGACGTCGCGCACAACATAGCGAAGCTCGAGGAGCACGTGATCGATGGCGCGCGCAAGCTGGTGTACGTGCACAGGAAGGGTGCTACGCGAGCTTTCCCGCCAGGCCACCCGCAAGTGCCGAGCAAGTACAAGAGCATCGGCCAACCCGTCCTGATCCCCGGCTCGATGGGCACCGCGTCCTACATACTCGTGGGAACGACGAAAGCCATGGAAATAACTTTCGGCTCCGCCCCCCACGGCGCCGGCCGCGTGCTGAGCCGCGAAGAGGCCAAGCGCAGGTACAGAGGGAGCGAGATTAAGAGCACGCTGGAGAGCCGAGGCATCGTGGTTAGGGCAGCGAGCATGGCGGTCGTCGCCGAAGAAGCTCCCAGCGCTTACAAGGACGTAGACCGTGTTGCGGAAGTAGCCGACAGAGCAGGGATGGCGAAGAGGGTGGTGCGGCTCGTACCGATAGCTGTGGTGAAAGGTTAGTTCCCGCTTTCACTCCTTCTTTTTTAACCGCTCTACCTAGCCGAGAGGGCTATCCGTTCTATTTCCTCCTTCCTCCTTAGCGCGTAGCTGGAAGAATCGCCGTAGGCTGCCGCTATTATCTCGTCCGCCAGGCACTCCTCGATGGGCTTGGGTTTGTTGAACGCTGCTAGGCGGGCTCCCTCGCATATGAAGCGCAGCGCTAGGTCTACCCTCCGCTGAGGCGAGACGTCTACCGAAACGTAGTAGAGGATGCCTCCGTAGATCACGCGCGTCACCTCTTCCCTAGGTGACGCGTTTTCTATCGCCCAGACTAAGACCTGGATGGGGTTCTGGCCTGTCCTCAGCTCGATTATCTCGAAAGCCCTCTTAACGATGTTCGTCGCGAGAAATTTCTTCCCAGCGTTCCTACCGGGTCGCATGAGCTGGTTTACGAGCCTCTCCACGATTGGGACCTTCGCTTTAAGGAAGCGAGCCTTCGCGTGTCTACCCTCTGTGTGAGGCACGAGCGCTGGTTTTAAGCACACGTACGGCTCTAGGCTCCTGTCGCGCACTTTTACCTCGCCTAAATCCCACTTGCCGAACAGGAGTATGCGCTTTCCATCAAGCGCTGTCAGCTCGCTCACCGCAAGCCCCAGCGCGCTGCCGGGATCCCCTCTTTTAACCCTTACGCGCGCTTTCTCGCCTCAAAGCGGAAAAAGGAGGACTGGGGCCTTCGCTAGGGAGCTAAGCGTCAAAACCGTATCTCGCCGACGGAACGGGTATCGGAGACAAAGCCCGGTGGGCACGTCGAGCACGCGCCTCGAGACAGCGACCACCGACATCTGGGGCGGTTTCGACTCACTAAACCTTTAAATACGAGGGCGGGGAGCCCGACTAGGGCCCGTGGTCTAGCGGTCTAGGACGCCCGCCTGACGCGCGGGAGAGGGAGCTCGCCCCGAGGTCCCGGGTTCGAATCCCGGCGGGCCCACCACTCTTCTGGCCCGATGCTCGGCAAAAAGTTAAAAGAGCGGTGAGCAAGGAACCTTCGCGGATGGAGATCCTGGCCTGCTCTGAGAAGTGATGTGATGCACCTCGACTGACCCCCACCACTGTTACCTTCCACGCGTTGAAAACCGAACAGCAATCTATAAATTAATAAATTCTTTATATAAAATCATCAAAAAGTCTAATATTCAAATTATCCGGAAGCCGTACCACATCGCCCATTCGTGCACCTATTAGCATCTTAACGTTCGTGGAGGACGCCATGTCAACTAGCCTCTGGGTGATCACGCCGTCGAAAACTACGTAGGCTACTCCCTCTGCCCCCTCGAGCGTGTGTACCAGGTCCCTCACTGCTACTCGCTTGATGGGCTTCCAATCCTGGTCGTAGAGCACGGCCTCTAGCGTCCCCCTCAACCCCTTGATTTCGTCCACTACATGCTGCGGCACTTGCAGCGCAGCTGGTGGAAGAGGCACGACCTCGACTTTCTCAGCTGGAGCGCCAGCTTCCTCAGGCGCCCGCGCAGCTACTCGCAGCTGCTCCAGGAAGTCTTTCGCCTCCACCTTGTTCTTTAAAGCCTTAGCTATCTCCTTCCCCGTGAGCTCCTCCACCTCCCTGCCTGGCGGGGCTCTAGCTACGTAGTCGATCTTCATCGCATTTATGACGTTCCTGGCTATGAGCTCGCCCCCTCTATCCCCATCGACGAACAATATCGTCTTCTTCCTGCTGGCCAGCTCGATAAGGCTTTTGGGTATGGTCGCCCCTTCCAGCGCGATGACATTCCTGTACCCATGCTTCAGGAGGTTCAAAACATCCGCTCTACCTTCAACTATTATTATCGTATCCGCCTGCTCAATTTCGGGACCTGCCGGGAGCTTCTCCGGCCCATAGTAGACCAGCTCCGCTACCTTCAGAGCCTCCATCACTTCATCGATTAGCTCCTTAGTTTCTGGTACTTCCTCCTCCATCCTCTGCAACAGCTCCTTAGCCCTTTCGATTATCCGCTTCCGCTTTTCCGCTCTCACATCTTCGATGCGTACGACCTCGACCTTTGCCGGGTAAGGGCCAACGCGGTCGACCGTTTCCAGCGCTGCAGCGATAAGCGCGGTTTCAACCCTCCCCAGGTTGGACGGGACTTTCATAACGCCCTTCATCTTGCCATCGCTCCTGCTAACGCTGACCTCGATTCTCCCTATTCTCCCGTTGTTCTGGAGCTCTCGAAGGTCCAGCTCCGCGCCTAGTAACCCTTCGGTTTGCCCGAAGAGAGCTCCTATTATGTCGGATTTATCGACTATGCCGTCAACCTCTATCCTAGCGTGTATCACGTACTTCGCGTTAACGGGTAACCCTCCCATACTCCTCACCCCGATTACCTTTATGCAACGGGCTCGCGAGCATGATGCCTGGCTTCCCGCTTAGCGGTTCGCCGAAGCCTTGAAAAGGTTATCGCGTGCATCGCAACCCCCCGGCGGTCGATGCCGCGCTACTTCATCCCCACATAGGAGCCGCCCCGCCCACCTTTTACCCCTCTTCCGCACCGCACCGACTCGGTGAGAGAGCAGTAGAGCAGTGGGAGAGATTCGGGCGAAGCTGCGACAGTTGGAGGGGCTGTAGCCGCCCGTTAACACGCAGCTTCATCGCTCGGCGGTACAACGCCATGAGCTCGCTGCGCTCTCTGCGGGCGGCGATTGAGCCCCTCCTGCCGTCCACACGTTCTCGTACCCCTTTATAGTTTTCCGCTAGAGACCCCCTCCCCCCTTCCGCGCTTGCTGCTCTATTACCGGTTCAGCAGCTGGAGCTGATCGATGGCTGAAGTCTGCCCCGAGTGCGGCGGCCGGCTCGTGGAGCACAGCGGCCTCTTGGTATGCGACGAGTGCGGCTTAGTGACTGGACCTGTTCTCGAACCTTCGAGACGGGGAGCAGAACTCCAGCGCGGCGACAGGCCATCCGCCCTCAATCGCGATCCGGCACGTGAAGCGCTGGAGACTTTAGCGGTGGGGCTGGGTGTCCCAGTGGGCGTCGCGCTTGACGTTTACGGGCGGTTGAGGAGGCGCGCCGGAGGAGGCGAGGCTGCGGCGATCGCGCTCTTCGCCGCCGCCAAGCGGGCTGGCACCTACGTCTCGCTAGCCAGAGCGTGCGACCTGCTGGCTCGCTGCGGCGTGAAGGTGAGCCGTAAGCGCGCGTTTAAGGCCCTACTGGCGTGCGCTCCGCTCGTAAGGGCTAGCGCGGAGGAGGCGCTCGAGGTTTACGTGCGCAAGCTCAACCTCGGCGAGGAGGTGAAGCGGAGGGCGCTGGAGCTGCTGGAGGCTATTAAACCGTACGCGGGCGGCCGCGACCCCTACCTCGTCGCTTTGGCTGCCATCTACTTGGCCTCGGGCTCGTTCACCGTGTACGGGTTAGCGAGGGCGTCTGGGCGGTCGCCGGGCCGCTTGCACGAGAACATAAAGTACTTGCGAGCAATCCTCGCGAAGCGCGTGGTGCGGCCGCCGGGATTCGAACCCGGGTCCTCCGGCGCGGAGGGCTTGCGCGCGCTAAAAGCGCACGGCGCCCTAGTCCAGGCTAGGCGACGGCCGCGCCGTGTACTATGCGAGCGGGGGGTTAAAGATTTAGCGGAGCTGGACCTTACAGCATGCGGCAGTAAGCAAACAACGCCTAACGTGTAGCGCTCACACGTTTCCGAAGCGGCTTAGTTCGTCGCTGCGTTCGAGGTGGATCCGGGAGGGTGAGCTAGCCCTCTAGCTTGAGCGGGAGCTTTAAAAAGGGGTTACATGCATCCACGGCGGATGCGAAGAATACGCATTTACAAGCCGCCGACGGGAGTCGCGTTGATGGAGGTCAAAAAGGATCGGTCTGTAGCGCTTGTGGATCTCCAGGTGGTAGGCGTTAAGACCCTCAAGCACGCGGACCCGCGCAGGTACCTTAAACAGTACGAGGTGGCCTACTCGACCCTCAAGGCGTTAGGTTTGCAACCCCTCAAGGTAGAGGAGGAAAAGCTGGTATTAAGGTACAGAGGGAGGTTGATCTTGGCGGCTTTGATGCACGATCGCCGTGAGGTCCTTGTGCGTTACGCGATCTTTGTCGCCTTCTCGCCCGGTGTGCTAGCGAAGCTTGTGAGAAAACTCGAATCTAACGGTTGGAAGAAGGCAGTGATGCTAGAGCTGAAACCTGTACGCAGCGCGCACCGCGCACGCTATTCGACTTCTAGCGCCGGTTCTTGACGGCTTTCTGCCAGCGCGCTAGACGGCTTCAGCTAAGAGGCCGTACCCCTTCACCGCTTTTATTATGCGGAAGCCTGCCGCGCGAAGCCTACCGGCAACGCCGGCTTGGATGTTGAGCCCCCGGTGCTTGCCGGGCCAGCCGGTGTAGTGGAATAGCCGCGCCCCCTTCTTGAGAACCTTACGCAGCCTCCTGTAGAACTCCAGGCTGTAAAGTTCACCTGCTAGGCTGAACCTAGGGGGATCGTGTACAGCGGCATCGAAGAGACCTTCAGGCAAGTCCTCGACGACTTCGAAGGCATCGCCCAACAGCAGCGTCACGCTAGGGTTGGACAAACCCCTACTCCAAGGGTTAAACTCGGCGATCTCTAGCACAGTTGGATCCTTCTCGATGCTCACCACTTCCGCGCCGAGCTCAACGGCGTTTACCGCCGTGTAACCTAACCCGGTGCACACGTCAAGCACGAGGTCCCCCTTGCCCGGGCTCACTAGCTCGATCTTCTTTTTCGCGTCGCTCCACGGATCCGTGCCGGTGATGTTATGCATGTGGATGCCCGATATCTCGAGCGTGGGCGCTAGGCCTTTGCCGACGCATCGGAGCTTGTAGTAGCGGCCACACCTGTAGAAAGCCACCTTGACTCCAGGACTCCCTTTCTCGAAAAAGAAGACCGCGTCTTCCTCCTCGACCACTCTCTCCAGCTCGTCGACGCGAAGATGCAGCGAACCTACGAGAAGCGCGCCGCTCTCAATTACCACGTCCACTCTCTTCCTGCCCAGATCCACAACTGCACGGCCCCCTCCACGCCTCGCTAGCTCTAAAAGTGAGCGCGCTTCGTACGCGCTGAGCGCGAGGCCTGATCTGGGGCAAAAGAGAACTAACTGCCAGGCTCTCACTTTACGAGAGAGCTTTTACCAACTCTTCTGCCAGCGCGCGAGCCTTAGCCAGCTTCTCCTCCAAAGCCTTCACTCTTTCTTCCACCTCCTTCAGCCTAGTCTCAAGTTCGGAAACCTTCCTAGAGAGCTCTTCGGACCCCCTAGCGAAGGTCGGGAGCTCTATCTTCACCCCTTCGCTCGCGAAGCGCCTGTAAGTTTCTTCTACGAGCTTCGCCGCTTCAGTCCTACCGGACAAGTGTCTCCTGATCGTGGCTTCACTGCGCCCGAGGTCTTCGGCGATCTGTACCGCAGTCATCCCAGCCCTAGCCCTAGCAAGAGCTCCAGCTGCGACGGCGAGGCTATCGATCCAAGTAAGCCTCTCCGTGCTCTCCCTGATCTTTTGCAGCACGTCTTCGCGCAGTAGCGTGGCGATGATGAGCGCGGTCTCGAGCTTATGTATATCGGCCCTCGAAAGGGGCTTAAGCGGTACCTCTTCCTCGCTCACGCCCCCTCCTCCTCGTAGGTGCGCCAGCGCCACTTAAGAACCTTGTTCGGGTAAACAACAATGCCCTTATCGGTGATCTCGAAGACGTGCCGCCTCATGCTGTGTGAGGTCCCCCTCATTTTCCACACGATGAGGCTCCTCTTCAGTTCGCCCTCCACCTCGTCCAAGTCCAACCTGATGATGCCATCGGCGGCGTGCTCAACACCGGGACCCCCGAAGCCACGCTCCCCCACGCTGACTTGAGATACGAGGATCGACGTGCAGCCCAACCCCGAGAGCACTCTTTTTAGCATCATAACCACCGACCGCGCTACGGCCGGCTTCGTGAGGTACAGCGTCGTGACTGAGTCTATGACCACGCGCTGAGCCTTCAAATCCTTGATCGCCTCCCGGACGACATCTATGAACGAGGGGACGTCGTCCACTGTTTTCACGACATACCTTTCCCTCTTTGCGTACTCGCCTATCCCGCCCGTGAACGCGTCAACTATCGCGAAGAGACCCTCGTTCTCGTACTTCCTTACATCCCAACCGAAGTTCATCATGTTTACGATTATCTGCGCCGGGTGCTCTTCGAGAGCTACCAGAACGCCGGGCTCCCCCTTAGTCAAGCCGTGATAGAGGAACTGCTGCCCAAAAATGCTCTTCCCCGTACCGGGTCCCCCCGATAGAAGGACGACGTTGCGAGCTGGTATTCCACCGTGCAGAATTTCGTCCAACCCTGGTATCCCAGACTCAACCCTCCTGACGCGCCTTTCCGGCCTAACAGCTGCCTCCTCCCTGAAGCTAGCCCCCTCTTCCTCGTACACGCGAGGGGGGAGGGGGTCACACTATATAATTTGTCGTCGCGCGGCTACAGCGCGCTTAAATAGAGCCCACCCACCGCGTGTGGCGTGAGCGGGTACAGCGAGTATTTAGAGGCGGTAAACTTACTAAAGAAGAGGTTCAAGGTGGCCGCAAGCACCGAAGACTGGCTGGGCTTCCCTATCGTCGTCTTCAGAGTGGGGGGCAACGAAGAGCCGCCGGCGCTTGTGACAGCGGGCGCTGCTGGCGTGGAGGCTGCTGGCGTCTACGCGGCGCTGGAGCTCGTCCTCAAGGTCGACGTGGAGCGCACTGTCTACGTGCTCCCGTCGCGTGACCCCACGGGCTTCCATAGCGCGTCCTACGTGCTGAGTAGGATCCTGGGCGAGGAAGCCCGCGTTGAAACGCCCACTGATATTAAGGAGTTATTGACTAACGCGGGGGCCGAAGTCTTGCTGGATACGCGCGATATCTTCCTCGCACTCTTCAAGGGAGTGGGGTTAGCGATCGGCTCAGCTGACGCGTACGAGGCTAAGGTCGTGCTCGAGAAAGAGCTAGCTTCGCGCGAGCTGGCGGAGTCGCTCGACGGTACGCGGATCCTGCTGGCGGCCCAGCTCCCGCACGTGGAGGGGGTGGGAGGGCTGGACCGCTTCCTCACCTTAGTCGTCAAGGACGGGAAAGTGCTCACTTACGAAGATCTGGAGGCCGAAACAGTGCCGGAAGTGGAGTTCGTCAGGGATTTCGTAGAGCGCGAAAGCCTTGGGATGGTCGTGGATCTCCACGAAAATAAGAGCGCTCCGGCTTTCTACGTTTCCCAGAGCGGGGAACCGAGCAGCAGCGAGCTCACGATCCTGTACCTGGTGCTGGATCAGGTGAAACGGTACGGCATGGAGCTCGCGAGCTGCGAAGCGATCGAAGCCCTAGGGTTAAAAGCCGTGGGCGAGGGGGTGGGGTACCGGAAGGGATCCTGCGGGTTGACCGATTACGCCTTCGGGAAAGCTTGCGCGTTCGCTTTCGTCACGCCTCTCGCCAAGCCACTCGAGACACGCGTCCGAACGCTGGGAGTTGCGGCGCTGTCCGCGCTCAACGCGTTCGCGGTAACTTACATGTGATTGAATAGTGGTCTCGGCGGCAGGATGGAACAGAGCTTTTCCGCGGCGCGTCCAAAAGGTTAAAAGCGCGCCCCCGGGTGCGTTTCTACGGCTATGAAGATGTTCGGTGGGTGGTCTGACGTGCTGATGAGGCGAGCAGCCTCTGAGCCGCTTCGACGAGCTAGGGTGGTAGCATGACCAAGTGGGTGCTTGTGTGCGAGGTGTGCGGAAACGAAAGAATCCTCGACGTTGGATACAACCTCGGAGAGTTTCAGCGCGTATACGTGTACTGCAGGCGGTGCGGCGAGAACCGGGCGCATAGGGTAGTTGGCACGCTCGAAGAGCAGAAAAGCTGAACCTTCACAGCGGCAATCGCTCCGATCGACGAGCCTAAGGCTTAAGGTAGTTTCTCAGAAAGTCTTCAAGCTCCATTTCCAACGCTATCTCGTGCCTCGCGCTTTCAATGAGTTCGTAAACGCGAACCATCGAGTCGCGCACCTCCTTGATCTTCTTCAGCAGCTGGGCGTAGTCCTCCTTCTTAGCGCCGTTCAACTTCGACATCAACGCGTCCCTCTCCTCCTCTAGTTTGTGGAGCTGAGCCTCCAGCTTCTCTAGCAACTCGCGAATCTCAACTAACAGCTGCCTCCTCCTCTGCTCTAGGGCCTCCCTAAAGCAGGCGTACGTGTCCTTAGAGAGCTCACCAGCTATCAGCGCCTCGTCGAGATCCAGAAGCTTCTCCCTGATACCACGCAGCTCGGTAACCGCTCCCTCAAGCTTCCGGAGCTCGCTCGCGACATCGAGCGCCGCCACCCTTACCTTACTCTTAAGCACGATCTCGCTACCGTTCAAGAGGGCCTCTCTCGGATCGACAACGAGGAGGGAACCATCAACCACTCTAACCACTAGGCGTTTAGCTTTACCGCTCCTCTTATCCAAGTAAACCCTCTTGAGGTAACCCACATACGCCCCGTCGCTGTCGCAGACCTTCGCTCCCAACAGCTTCTTGAAGAACTCCTTTCCGGTCACCTCGCTAAGAGCCCTCTGCACCTGCAGCATCCAATCGCGCAGTTTTAGCCAACCCCTATAACACTTTGAAGCGTGCTAAAAGGGTAATAGCACAATTATATCGAACATACCCTCCTGCGTATTACGCGCGTGGTGCGGCCGCCGGGATTCGAACCCGGGTCCTCCGGCGCGGGGGGCTTGCGCGCGCTAAAAGCGCACGGCGCCCTACCAGACTGGGCGACGGCCGCTGAGCAGATAGCTCCAAGGGGATTAAAAATTTTGTTGTGCACGCGGCGCTCGACGCTGGGTTCCTCGCTGCTTTAAGCGTGAAACGAGACTTCTTTGCCTTCGGCTAGCCAACCACCGCTCCCGGCTCCTTCACCCTCCATTAAAAGGCGGCGCGCTGCACTTGTAGCGGCAATCAATGACGTGCGACGCGTCAAGGGCTGATCAATGTGCCTACTGCTTCCCCCCTCAAGGCTCTGGTGATGATGGACGGCGGCTTTCCCAGCACGACCCGGGTTTCAATCCTAGACCGCTTTATGATTGCTAGCGTGAGGGGGTCGAGGAGCTTGTACTCGCCAGCGCGCACACCTCCTGAAAACATTCTCTCCAGCTCACTGACGGTTACGATTTCCAGTTTTCTGGCTTTAGGGTTGCGCTTCGGGTCGTCCTCGTAGATGCCGTCGACGTCCGTCGCTAGCACCAGCTTCTCCGCTCTCAGCGCCTCAGCCACGAGGGCCGCGACTGTGGTTGTCGATTGAGCTGGCTGGAACCCTCCTACGAAAACCACGCGCCACACGGGCATCGCGGCCACGACCTCGCTCACGCTCGAGGGTACCTCTGGGGGCGAAGTGCCGTGGAATAGCGACCACAGCAGGGCGGCGTTGATAGCTGCCACTCGGATCCCTACAGCGTCTAGCGCGGACTCGTTCAGGCCGAGAGCCCTACCCCACGACACGTATTTCCGCGCCAGCTCGCCACCCCCGACCACGACCGCTAGTCCATCGTAGAGCTCGAGGGCCTTCCGCAGCTCCTCGCAAAGGCTCTTCGCGTACTCCACATCCAGCTCAAGTCCGTTGAAGAGCACGTGCCCTCCAACTTTGACGACCGCGCACCGCATGCCGCAACTCCTCAGATGCAACATTTAAAAGCTGCTCAGCGCAAACGAAGCACGGTGAAGATGATGCGGGGTTACCTTGTGTGCTCGCCCCTAGCCCTGATGGTGCTCGATGATGGCGGCAGAATAGTGGCCTCGGTTCGGTTGCCTGAGGACCCCGTGAAAGCGGCGGACGAGCTTATACTCCTGGAGGAGGGAGAGGTGCCTCCCTCGCTGGCAGCGCTCCTAGAAAAGGTGAAAGGCCTGGACGAGCTGGTGATCGAGGACGCGGATCTGAAGGATAAGTTGGCTAAGCGCTTCCCCGGAACTGTGGTCGTTCAGCCGAACAACATCGTTGCGAGCGGTTTCAGGGAACGCTTACCCGAGTGCTTCAAAGCCTTGAACGTGAGCGAAGAACAGTACAGGAGCTTCGTCTACGAAGTTTCGCTCGCGCTGGCGCGGAGGAAGGTGCGGAAAGCCGCTGAAAAGAGGGACCTGTTTATCGCCCAAGCGATCTCGGCACTCGACGACATCAACAAAACTCTAAACCTCTTCTCATCCCGCGTAAGGGAGTGGTACGGCCTCCACTTCCCTGAGCTCGATGAGCTGCTGGAAGAGCACGAGGATTTCGTGAAGATCGTTAGTAAGATAGGGAGCCGAGACTCGATAACGGAGGAGGCGCTCAAGGCCATTGGCATAAAGGAGGAACTGGCGAAGAAAATAGCTGATACGGCCAAAACGAGCATGGGGGCTGATCTCACGGAATTCGACCTACATGCTATAAGGCTGCTGGCCGACATTACCCTCGACCTCTTCGAGAGGAGGAGAGCGCTCGAAAAGTACATCGATGAAGCTATGATGGAGGTGGCTCCGAACGTCAGGGGGTTGGTCGGTCCTCTGCTGGGCGCCCGATTGATAGCCTTAGCTGGGGGTCTTGCGAAGCTAGCGACGCTGCCCGCTAGCACGATCCAAGTGCTCGGCGCTGAGAAGGCGCTGTTCAGGGCCTTACGCACTGGCGGGAAGCCGCCGAAGCACGGGGTGATCTTCCAGCACCCCGCGATCCACAGGTCGCCCAAGTGGCAGAGAGGGAAGATCGCTAGAGCGCTCGCCGCGAAGCTCGCGATCGCAGCTCGTATAGACGCCTTCACGGGCGAGTACAAAGCCGATGAGCTGAGAGAGCAGCTTGAGCAGAGGATTAAGGAAATCAAGACGTTGTACGCTAAGCCGCCTAAAAGGGAACCTCAACCCAGAGAACGGGTGAGAGGTCGGAGAGGCGCGGCAAGGCCGCGGAAGGGGCCCTCGTAGAGGGTTCGGAATCAGACCGCTGTAACCGCCTTACACCAGTAGAGATGCCAATGCACGCGAAAACATTATTAAAGTTGCAACCCCTCCCTGCCGGAAGGGTTATGGCTACACCTGTAAGTTACGAACCTCACGAGAAGTTCGAGGGCGTGTACTGGGTCGCTTTCGAGGATGGCAGTAAGCGGTTGGCCACGGTGAACTTAGCGCCGGGTATCAGAGTTTATGGGGAACAACTGGTTAAGTTTGGGCAAATCGAGCTGAGAATCTGGAACCCTTACAGGAGCAAGCTGGCTGCAGCCATACTCAAAGGGATCAAGGAGGTGCCGGTACGCGAGGGCTCTCGCGTGCTCTACCTGGGAGCGGCGGCTGGGACAACGCCAAGCCACGTATCCGACATTATAGGGAGGAGCGGTATACTGTACGGTGTCGAGTTCGCTCCAAGGGTTATGAGGGAGTTCATAGAGAAGGTGGCTGCTTACAGGAGAAACGCGATACCCATACTGGCCGACGCCAGGTTCCCCCATAAGTACGCTCATATAGTTACTGAGAAGGTCGATGTAGTGTACGCCGACATAGCGCAACCCTTCCAAAGCAAGATCGTCGCCGATAACGCTGAGTTCTACCTCAAAAAGGGCGGTTACATACTTCAGGCGATAAAGGCTATGAGCATCGACGTGACTAAAGAGCCCTCGGAGACCTACAAGAGGGAAATCTCCCACCTCGAGGAGCGTGGGTTCGAGATACTCGACGTCGTGCACCTAGAGCCCTACGACGTGGCACACGCTTTCGTCGTAGCGCGCTATGTGAGATAAAAACTTAAGTAGGTTTGAGGAAAAATTCTCTTAGCGGGAAGTGAGGCTGGAAAGCCGCCTAAAGGAAAAGGGGTTCAGCGTAGTCAGCAGTGAAAGCGGGGGCTACTCATTCGACCTTCTAGCTGGAAAACAAGATAATGTCGTCGCAATCAAATTCCTCGAAAACCCGCAGGAGAAGAAAGCGGTGAAGTATGTCGACGACCTGCGCCGCCTAGCTCTTTCGCTCGACGTAACCCCGCTCTTAGCATGCGAAGAGGGGATCCCCGAGGATTCGGTCATCACTTTCAGGGGTGTGCCGTCGCTCAGCTTAGAAACCTTGGAGAAGGTCGTCGAAGGGAGAGGAGGTCCCTTCGTTTACTTCAGTAAGGGTGGGGTGTACGTTAAAATACGCAGCGAAGCGATCAGGCGGATGAGGAAAAGCAGAGGGATGTCGCTGGGCGACCTGTCCTACAGGCTAGGTGTGACTAGGCGCATGGTTTACGAGTATGAGATAGGGCGAGCGGATGCTACGTTGGAGGTCGCTTACAGGCTCGTGCAACTTTTGGGGGAAGACGTTATCGAGAAGCTGGACTTCGATAACATCACGAAGCACTTCGCGGAGCAGGCTGCCGCGCACCCACGCGATATGCAGGCATCTCGCGTCGTGAAAGACCCCCTCTTGAGACGGCTGCTAAGCCGGCTGGAGGAAATGGGATTCCTCAGTAGAGCGCTGGAGAAAGCACCTTTCAACGCGGTCGCGAAGGGCGACATCGGCGTGAAGTGCAAAGTGTTAATCAAGCGGAACGGCTCCAGCGAAGAAGAACGCTTCACGATGGAGGTGGCCAAGCTCTGCGGATCCTACGCGCTTTTCGTGAGCAGAGAATGGTTGAGGTTAGTGAGGGAAAGGGAGGTAAAGGCTCCATCGCAGCCCGAAAACGTGAACCTGAAGGAAATGTTTGAGCAAGCCAGGTTGCAGTGAAGCTGGGGCCACCCCATGCTCCCGGATTCGCTGGCGTTGAAGCTGGTCGAAACCGCGGAAGGCAGAATCAGGCTCCTAATCCCCGACCTGAGCTACTACAGCGGTGAGAGAGCGGAGCCCGCGTGGGCGCCGGTCTTCTACAATCCCACGATGAAGGTTTCCCGCGACATTAGCGTGGCGATCGTGGAGGCCTACGCTCGGATCGAGGGACGCACTTCGATTAGAGTGTGCGAACCGCTGAGCGCTACGGGCGTGAGAGGGCTCCGCTACGCCGCGGAGGTCGCGGCGGTGAAAGAGGTCGTCCTTAACGATAGGAACCCCCTAGCTTACAAGCTCGCATCGGCAAACGCTGAGCTCAATGGCCTCGGCGACAGAGTTAAGGTATATAACAGGGAAGCTCGCGCCTTGCTAGCGGAATTCGCGGAGAAGAGGGAGAAGTTCGACATCGTGGACATCGACCCTTTTGGTACCCCTGCTCCCTTCGTGGAATCCGCTTTCCTCGCCCTGAAGCATAAGGGGTTGCTCATGTTAACGGCTACCGACCTAGCGCCCCTTTTCGGCGCCAAACCTAGCTCTTGCCTGAGGAAGTACTTCGCGAAACCCCTTGCGAGCGAGTTCTCCAGGGAGGTTGGCGCCAGGATACTCGCTGCTTTCGTCGTTAGGGAGGCGGCTAAACTGGGCTTGGCGGCAAGGCCCGTCTACACCTTCCTTTCCCGCCACTCGTTGCGGTTAGCGGTTGTGGTCGAGAGAAGTAAGAGCAAAGCCTACAGGGCAACATCTCAAGTGGGTCACGTCATCTACTGCCCCTGTTGCCTGTACAGGGCACTCGAGAGAGAGCTTCCCAGAGAAGCTAGGTGTCCCTTGTGCGGTGGGAAGGTTGAGGTTGGAGGGCCCCTATGGGTGGGCGACCTCTGGGATCGGAGCTTCGCGTCCGCCGTCCTGGAGGTTTACGGGGAGCGCAACTACATGAGCGCTGAGGGGTTTAAGGTAGCGAAGCTTATCTCTCTTGAAGTGGGGAAACCCCCGCTGTACACCACTGTCGCGAGCTTGGCTAAACTCGCGTCGCTGAATGAGGAACCCTCGCCATCGAAGCTTGTGGAAAAGCTTACGTCGCTGGAGCGCGCCGCCTCGTTGACGCACTTCGACCCGAAAGGCCTCCGTACCGACCTCCAGCCGGTGGAGCTGGCTCGCCTCCTCGCCGCAGGCTCCTCGGCGTGACTGCGATCACTCCCAGTCAATGCTCACGGCCCTACCGGTCTTGGCCGACTCGATGGCGCGAACTACGCACTTCAGCGCTTTGAACCCCTCCTCCCAGCTGTTGATCGGCCTCTCCTTCCTCTGAACGCAACGCAGGAAGTGGAGGTCTTCGAGCAGCAAAGGCTCCTTCCTAACCCCCAGCAGGCTCCAGCTCTCGCGGGACCTCGAAGTGTACGTTGAAATTATCTCGCTGTATTCGCCTTTCGATTTGTGCTCCAGCAAACCTTTCTCAAACGTAATTACTTGCAAAATATAATCGATTTCTACTATTTTGCTTTCCAGCTGAACGGTTAAGCTCCTCCTTTTCAAGTTCGGCGAAGCCCGCCAGCTCGCCCTGAACTCACCCAAAGCGTCCTTTTCGTCGAAAGAATATATTGCAACGATATCCGTTTCTAATCCGTGCTCATTCCAATGAGCTTTTGCGATCACTTGGTTCGGTAATGATTCCAGGAGGTAGCACGCGACGTCCACATCGTGCACCAACAGGTCATGCGCTACCCCTAGGTTTAGCGTGTAGTTGCTCGGGGGTCCAGGGCCGATCCTCTGCGCAGAGATCCCTACGATCCTCTCGGGGTCGCTCCGCAACCTCTCCTTTAGCGCCGGCACGACCGGGTTGAACCTCTCAATGTGCCCCACGGCTAGCAACCTACCCTCGCGCTCAGCGAGCTCACCCATCGCCTTAGCTTCCTCGAGGTTGGCTGCTATCGGCTTCTCCACCATGACGTCCATGTGAGGGAGGAGCTTCGCAGCGACGCTGTAATGGTGGACTGTAGGCACGGCTACGATTGCCGCGTCGACGTGCTCGCTGAGCAGTTCGCCCACATCGGCAGCCCACTTGGCGCCGAAGACGCCGGCAACGTACTTGGCCCTCGCTTTGTCGGTATCGACAACCACCAGGTCTTCCAAGCCTACTTCGTTGTGCATCTTTCTGATCTCGCTCAGCACCCTAACGTGGTTAAAGCCCCACCGACCCACACCTACTACTGCCACTTTCATGCTTACCGCGCAAGAGGGGGCCCTGGGGCAAATTAACTTACCCGCGGCGCGGTAGATCCCGGCCAAGCGATTCCCTGCCCAGTACTTCGGGAAACATTTTTCACTTCAAAGAAGGTGAGAGGGAGATGCGCCGCTGGATCGCCATACTGGTTGTGGGCATGCCCGGCAGCGGCAAGTCGGTGTTCTCCGAGGCGGCCAGAGAGCTGGGCATACCGGCGGTGTCCATGGGCGACGTGGTGAGGCTCGAGGCAGCGAAGAGGGGGTTAGGCCAAGATGCGAAAACCATGGCTCAGCTCGCGAAAGCTCTACGAGAGGAGAGAGGGGCGTGCGCTGTGGCCGAGCTAGCTCTAGAGCATGCCCCCTCGGCACCCGTGGTCGTCGTAGAGGGGGTTAGAAGCTTAGAGGAGGTGGAGTTCTTCAGAAGAGCATTCGAAAAAGTGCTTGTGGTCGCGATCCACAGCTCCCCTCGGACGAGGTTCAACAGGCTAGTAGCGCGCCGCAGGGGGGACGACCCAAGGGGTTGGGAGGAGTTCGTTGAGAGAGATCGGCGGGAGCTGGCGATGGGGATAGGGGAGGTCATAGCATTGGCCGACTACGTGCTCGTTAACGAGGGCGTGAGCAGGGAAGAGTTCTTACGCTCGTGCAAAGAGTGGCTCAGCCGGGTGCTAACCGAGCTCCGCGCGCGTGCGCTGCGCGTTGACGAGGGTTCGCAGTAGGTACAGCGAGATCGCGGCAAGACCCGTAGCTCCAACATCCTCCTCAACCCCATCCGGGTGAACCGCAGTGCCCAGTTCGAGCTCCTTCCTAGTAAGCCCGGGCTCAGCGCCTCCAAACACCACTATTACTTTCCCCGACATCCCTTTCACAGCCTCTGAGACCGGCGTAGGCGCGTACTTGCGCGGGAGCACTAGGAGAACTTTGTCTGGCTTTAGAACTTCGATCGCGTCGGGGAGGTCGGGCAAGTAGATGAAGGCTCTATCGAGCTTGAGCGCGAGCTTCTGAGCTTCGGGGACTCCGGCTTGAGCAGCGCTCCCCACAGCTTTCGTCACGACGAAAACCCTGAAACCCAAGCCATACGCAACCCTCGCTACCTCGACAACACGCTGTTGAGAGTACACGTTGTGCAGCAAAGGGATCACTTCCACCCCAGCGCTCGCCACGCACCGCTAACCGAAACCGCTTTTAAATAGCCAGCGCTTCACCTCACGCGCTATAGCGCGCGCCAGAGGTGGTGGCACAGCTTCCCCTACCTGGTCGAACTGGAGGTCCCGCCCTCCCCGGAAAACGTGATTGTCCGGGAAGCCCATTAGCCTCGCCTGCTCGCGCACGGTGAGCAACCTATCTTCGAATGGGTGCACGAACCTCGAGGAGCCCATGACGGTAGGGGCTAACCTGTAAGGGTGGAGCCGCACGTAATTGTGGTAGATTTTACCTTCGGCGCCGGCGTAGCGTATCAGGGCCTCGCCCCACCTCAGCTTGCTGATCCTCTTCTGCTTCCTCGGCGACAGCGGTATTAGCTCGTGGTTCGGTATATCGTGCGGGGAGCTGGGCGGCGGCAGATCGCCGATCGCCTCGATGACCGTCACTTTCCTCCCGCTCGCTGGCGGTTTGATCCTGGCGTTCGAGATGAAGAGCCTGAGCCTGTGCGACGGTGTTCCGTAATCCTCAGCGCGCAGCAGATTGAAGTAGACGTTCGGGTAGCCCACCCTCGCGAACTCCCTCTTCAGCGCTTCGCGCAGAGGCCCTTCCGCCAGAGCCGGGACGTTTTCCATTACGAAAACCTTCGGCTTCAAGTCCCCGACAAGCCTGATGAAGTGAAGCACCAGCCTCCCCTGGGGATCGTCGTACAGCCTATCGAGCGGGTTGGGTCTCCTGCGGGGGTTCGCGCCGGTAAAAGGCTCACAGGGCGGGCTGCCTATTACCACGTCCACATCGCCCACTAGGGGGTCCACGACGTCCTCGCTGCGCAGCTGCTGTATATCTTCGACCAAAACCTGTGCTTCAAGGAAGTTCGCTTTGAAGCTTTCCGCTACCTGCGGCATATTATCGACTCCAAGCACTACGTCGAAGCCTTCATCTTTAAACCCCCGGGAGAAGCCTCCTGCGCCGCAGAACAGGTCTATGAGCTTTAGCGGCACGCGACCACCCAGCGGGTTCCCTGAGTAGGGGTACGCGCTTCTTGAATTTTTGCCTGAGGTTACATCAGCGCTGCTCTAGAAGAAGGCATCTAGACCTAACGCGAGCGGCTGCTCAACGCTGAGCTCTCCGCTGCTTACGGCCTCCTTTAACCTTTTAGCTAGCGTGGGGCCTATACCGGGGACCCTAGCCAGCTCCCCTTCCGGGGCTTTAGCGATGTCGACCAGGCACCTGAAGCCGTGCGCAAAAAGGGCCCTTGCTCGCACGCGGCCGATGCCCTTGATGCTCACCAGCTCGAGGAGCTCGGCTTTAACGCCGTGCTTCACCCTCTCTCTCAGCACGATCAGCTCCCTGAACCTAGGCGTGTACCCTAGGAGTTTTGAGATTTCAGCAGCTGCATGCGCTAGCCACTCAGCGGTCTGCGTGAAGGAGTAGAGGTCGCCGGGTCCCACGTCGTAGCGCTCGTAGATAAAGTCGTCAGGCTTCTCCTCGATCCAATCGAGGAGCATTAGCGCTACCTTGAGGCTCGCCAAGTACAGCTCGTACTCATCAGGGTCCTCCGGCGGAGGCTCCATCAGCTCCCCCTCCCGCTCCTCCACCACCTCGTCGAGCCACTCCCTATCCCCTTTGCGCAGGTAAAGCCTCGGCATATCCGGCGTTACCGCCAGCAGGTGCAGGTAGGTTAAGTCCGTAAACTTCCGCTGCGCGGAGAGCACCTTCACCATCAAACTTGCTGTGCGGGGGTCCAAGTACAGCTCGGAAACCCTGCGCCCGAGACTTGTCGCCCTGAGTAGTTCACCTCTCACCTCGATGAAGCCCTCGGCTGCCAGCTCCCTCACCACGTTTACCGCGAGCTTTGCTAGGTACCTGCTGTCGTACTGTTTCGCGTAGAGCGAACGGCTCAGGGTTTCCTGGATTTCGCTCATTGTGCTCGAGAGCCCGCTTGCGACCTCCGCGAGCACTTGGCTCCTCAAAGCTCTCTCGGACGAAAGCTTCGAGGTTATCCGCTCTGGCAAAGCCTTCACGTACTCTTCCATTAAGTACTCGGCCTCGTCCAGAGTCCTAGCTACGAGAACCGCCTCGCCCACCTTATCGTACTTCGGCCTCCCGGCTCTACCGGCCATCTGCTTGTACTCCATGACGCTGATTTCCTCGTGCACGCCCAGTTCCACGTTGTACTTGTGCCTGTCGGCGATTACCACCCTCCTAGCGGGGAGGTTAACCCCCGCCGCTAAGGTTGGAGTGGCCACAACGGCCTTAACGACGTTTTCCCTGAAAGCGTCTTCGATGAGCTTCCTAGCGAAGTTGCTCAAGCCGGCGTGGTGGAAGGCTACGCCCTTCGACAGCAAAGCCGCGAGCTTCTCGCTCACCACGTTCCTCTCTTGCGAGAGCAGCTGGCCGCACACGGCTTTCAACCTAGCGCGCTCGTTTCGGCTCAAAGCTCGGTCGGTCAGAGCTGCGAGGCGCGTTGCGGCCGCAACCGCTGACCTCCTCCTAAAGGTGAAAACTAGAACTTGACCCCCTTCACTTAACGTGTCGTCGACCAGGTCCAGCAAGGCGTCGTCGTGCCTCCTTTCCACCTCCCTGCTCGTGCCATCGGCGAATTCGATGGCGCCATCGTAGTACACGCCTTCCTTTAGCACGACCGGCCGCCAGCTGCACGCCACCGGTTTCGCGTCGAGCCACTCGGCGATCTCCCCCAGGTTGCTGATCGTCGCGCTCAAGCCTAAAACCTGGGCCTCGGGCAGGACCCTCCTTAAGCGGGACAGCAGCAGCTCCAGGGTGGGGCCCCTGCTCGCTTCGCCCACCATGTGTATTTCGTCTGCTACCACGAGTGATACTTGGCGCAGCCAGCTCGCCCCGTGCCTGATCAGGCTGTCAGCCTTCTCGTTCGTCGTCACGATCAGATCGTACCTCTCCAGCCACTCGTCGCTCGAGTCGTAGTCCCCCACGCTTAGCGCCACCTTGTACCCGAGCTCGCCGAAGATATCTGAGAGTTCCTCGAACTTCTCCGAAGCGAGTGAGCGCAAAGGTGTCAAGTAGAGGACCCTGCTCCCTCCGCTGGCCAGTCGCGCAGCGGCTGCGAGCACGGCTATCAGCGTCTTCCCCGACGCCGTGGGAGCCATAACCACCAGGTTCGCGCCTTCGAGGAGCCCCGCGCGCACGGCCATCTCTTGCGGCGGGAAGAGCTCGCGTATCCCCCGCTTGAGCAGCGCTTGCTTGACGCTCTCAGGGAGGGCGAGCTCTTCGACCTTCATGCACGGCTACCGCGTGCGGAGCAGCAGTATGTAGCCCGGTTTCGGTTCTATTATTTCCCCGCTGTCGTAGAGGCGGTCCAGCACCTTCCTGACGAAGCTCTCTTCGAGACCCCTCTCCGCGGCCTTCGCGATGAACTCCTCGCGCTTCACGGCTTCGCCTCCGCTCTCCTCGATCATCTTTTTCAGCAGCTCTATGACCATCAGCACTTTGTCCCTCTGGGATTTCGGCTGCCCAGTCATCACTATGTCGATGTCGATGCTCTTCGTCTCGATATCGTAGCCGACGCTTTTCAGGAAATGCATCATCAGCTCGATTGCAGCTTCAGCGTCCCCTGTGGTGACAATGTCGCTAAGGGCCATTCTAGCGTGAGCTTCTGCCAGCCTGATAAGGGCTTCCAGCTGTCTAGGCGTTATCGCTATGGGCGAGTCAGCGCCCTGGCTCTTCGACCTCATCTCCACGTAGAAGTTGACCAGCTTGTTCCTCGCCTCTTCCGACAGCTTCGGCCGGCAGTACTTCCTCGCGTAGGCGATGTACTTCTTGAGCAGCTCACGCGGTACCACGTGGTCGAGGGATTCAGGGTAGCGCTGGCGGTGGAAGTCGACAACGTATTCGGCTAGGGCTCTATCCCTTTCTGGGTTCGGAACGTCGGTTATTACGAAGATGAGGTCGAAGCGCGAAAGGATCGTGGGCGGCAAGTCGATGTTCTCGGTAACCGGCCTGTTGTGCAAGTAGCGGCCGAACGCCGGGTTCGCGGCAGCGAGCACAGAAGCCCTCGCGTTGAGCGTCGCGACAATGCCAGCCTTCGCGATGGAGACCGTCTGCTGCTCCATCGCTTCGTGTATGCTGACCCTGTCCTTCGGGTCCATCTTGTCAAACTCGTCGATACAGTTGTGCACCACCGCGCCTTCCGCAACGAAGTTGTGCACACCCGGCACGTAGAGATCGTAGACGTAACCCTCGTACCTCTCCTCCCTCACAGAGGTTACCCTCAGCTCGGTCCGTTCGCCTCCGCCACCTGCCGCGATGGTTCTCCCGGTGGAGAGAGCCCTAGCTTCCACCCACTTCATCCCCTCCGCGTCGAGGAGGAGGTGGTCAGGTGTCACCATCAGGGACCTCCCGTTCTCGAGGTGAAGCTCTAGGATAGGCCCCTCCCACCACTTCCTCCTTGCAATCACCGCTCTCGCGAATCTCAACGCCCTGCCGTCCAAGCTGATTACCTCGACCTCCTTTAGCAAGCTCAACTCGACAGGTTCACCGTTCGAAAAGGCCTTGAACGAGGTTTCGCGTCTGAATAGCCTCTCGATCTCCACTTCGCCGTCTCTCGTACTCACGAGCGAAGCTGGGTGCAAGCACGCGATACCCCCGTCGGCCAGGACTAGCGCGCCGGCCTCCAAGAAAAAGTCGCCGCTGGATTTCTCGCGGACAACCGCTGCTGTTAGCCCAGCAGCGGTGCTGCCCTTGCCGCTGGTGTACACGCCCCTGGGAGCCACGGAGGCAACGTACCTGAGCAGCTGCGACTTCGCGGTGCCGGGGTCGCCGATGAGGAGCACGTGGATGTCGCCCCTCACCCTCACGCCGTCTGGGTGCACCTTCGGCACACCCCCGAAGAGCAGGAGAGCGATCGCCTTCTTGACCTCCTTGTAACCGTATATCGAAGGGGCGATTGAGTTCACTATGAGTTCTCTAACGTCGGATTTCCTCGAAAAATCGAGGATCCTCTTTTCGTCCTCAAGCGTTATCTCCACGTCGAGGAGCTCCTTCGACGTAACCTCTATGTTGTTGGCTTCCAGGTACACCTGGAACACGGGCGGCTGGCCTTTCACAGCCTTCTCCGGCGCAACCGCTAAGACACCGGTTACAACCGCCCTGTCGCCGGGGCGAACAACGTCGACCAGATCGTGAGTGGCTACAACCTCAATGGAGCGAGGAAGCTGACCCGAGGGTAATTCCTCTGGCCTCTCTTGTAGCACGAACTTCTGCCAATCGATAAACTTCGATTTCTCCAATACAAGTTCGAAATCGCTCTTCTTTTTCTTAGTGCTCTCGTTTCCGCACGCTGGACATATGGTAGGCTTTTCGAGACCTTCCCCCCTTTGAGGTATTATCACTTCCTCTCCGCACTCTTTGCATCTAAAAATAGCTTCCTTCAATAACTGTTTTACTGGAGATATCTTAGTGACAATACCTTCAATAGCTATTAACTTGCCTAAATGGATAGCTCTTACCCTTCTTATCGATACTTTCAAGCTTTCAGGTAATTTTCTTATTCTAACAAAGAATTCTGGAACCTTTGATGCGTATTCGGTGTTTTCTATTTTCATTACCTCTTTTAATGCTTCAGATGCAGCCTTTAAAGTTATAACCGGTTCTTCTATTATCTTCTCAGCTAACGACGCATCAAAAAGCAGCAGGTCGTCAAAGTCCACTAGGAGCGATACACTGCCCTCGAGCGCCATTCTCGCTACGCGCTGCCTATACTTGTACTCTCCATTCTCATCTTTGAACGATCTGAAGAATTCGATGAACTTCTCCGAAATGTTTACCACTTCAACCGCTTCGACGCTCCCGGGCAAGCGGATCACCCCTTTCCACAAATTCCACCATGGACGAATACCACATCTTGACGCATCTGCACAAAGTGGCGTACAGCGCACGCTCCTCCATCGTCAGCTTCTCAGCGAAATCCCTGTTCAACTCGGGGTTCGCCGTTACAGCCCTTAGGATCTTCTGCAACCGGAGCTTTATTATGTCGAGGAGCGTCGCCTTTGCTGAGTCGACAGCTCTTCGATCCTGACCTTCCGATTCCATCAGCATCACAAACAAGCGAGCTTTCACGTAGAAATTCTCGTCGAGCTTTTGAATGGTATTCGGATCTCTGCTCTCCACCCAACGTATCTTGCTCATCTCGCGAAGCGAAGGCAAACCTTCAGGGTTTACCTTTACGATTCCGCGCTCGATGAGGGGGATCGCTTCGCCGAGCGGGAGCTCCAGTTTAACGCCCTTCTTCAGCACGAGCTCCCCCGAGACGCTCTTCATCAAAGTTTTCACGTCCTGCAGTACTACTACGGGAACTTGCGTGTTCAACGGCAGGAGGGTTCTCGTCAGCTCGCTAGCCACCATCGCTCTCTATACCACGTGAACTCCTTAGTAGTAAAGAAAACCTTTACCCAGATAGTACGACGAAAGTTTTCTCCCGGCAATACGGGAGTCCTACAGCGTCGGCTAACTACTTAGCTGTAATCTTCCGAGCTTCGCGCTCCGTCTCCCTAAGCATAAGTATGTCGCCCAACCTCACGGGCCCTTTCACGTTTCTAGTGAGGATCCTGCCTCTGTCCGGACCTTCGAGAACCCTGACCCTCACCTGAATTACTTCCCCGGCAACCCCCGTCCTACCGACTATCTGGATAACCTCGGCTGGCGTCGCGTCGCTCCACTTATCAGCGGGCTCGCTCCACTTCTGTCTCAAGCTCACGCAGAGGGGGGCACGCACTACTTCTTCAAATTTACGCCCCGCTTCACCGGTACCGCTCCGAGATCGGAGGATGGGCGTTCGCCAGCGTAGCTGGTTAATGAGCTGAAATTAAATAAAAATTAATTAGCAAATTCTTTACGCTCTACTTTACTTTCACTTACTTATCCCAGCTTTAGCTTTGATCTCGTTAACCTGCTTCACTATTTCTTCGACTAAGCTGGCGGCTCCTCCAGGCTCTATTATGCAGGCTGAAGCAGCTGCTACTTCCAACCCGCACGCTTTGCCGAGCCGCGTTTTCGAAGGCACGTAGACGTAGGGTATGCCTTTCTCCTCACAAAGGAGCGGTAAGTGCGCGACTATTTCAGGAGGATCCACGTCTTCAGCAATAAGCACGAGTTTCGCTAAACCCCTCTCCACGGCTTTTGTGGTCTCGTTCGTGCCCTTCTTTATTTTCCCGGTCAACCTTGCCTCGTTTACAGCTCCGTACGCTTTCTCGGCTAGCTCGAGCGGCACAACAAACCTTACGTAAAACGGTTTCTCACCCGACATGTCGCTCACCCGTCATTGCCCATTTTGCAGGGAGGTGTGGCGGAACCTTTTATAAAGGCACCGGCGCAAGCTGCTCGGAAAGCGTCCCGCGAAAAGCTGCGCTTTCCGTGAAAGCTAAAAAGCGGTGAAACGATCGCGGTTCTGGGTGCTCCAGCTTGATCGTGCGGGATGGAGACTTCGTGCTGCTGTACTTCAACGACCGGCGCTGGTACGTAATCAGAGTGCGCAGAGGCGTTAAGTACAGTTTCAACGAAGGCGTGATTTCTGCGGACGAAATCATCGGCAGAGTATACGGCGAGTCGTTAAAGACGCATATCGGGGTTGAGTGCAGGCTCGTGAGGCCTACCCTCTGCGACGTCGTGTACGGCGCTTTCAAGCGTCGCACCCAAGTCATTTACCCTAAAGACGCTGCGCTCATAATCTTGAAAGCCGGCATCGGGCCTGGCTCGCGCGTCGTAGAAGCGGGTACCGGCTCCGGCTTCCTAACCGCGATCCTAGCCCACGCGGTGAGACCGACGGGCACGGTCTACACGTACGAGATCAGGAGCGAGTTCCTCGAGCTCGCGAGAGCGAACGTCGCAGCGCTCGGCATGGACGGATTCGTCGTTTTCAAGAATAAGGATGTGCGCGAGGGGATAGACGAACACGAGGTAGATGCTGTGGTTTTGGATATGGCGGATCCGTGGGAGGTGGTCAACCACGCTTTCGCCTCTCTGCGCAACGGAGGCGTTCTGGCATGCTTCGTTCCCACGGTAAACCAGCTGGAGAAAACCGTGGAGAAAGCGCGAGAAACAGGTTTCGTGATGGTGGAGGCGGTGGAGCTGCTCCTTAGGAGGTACAAGGTATCGCGCGGAGAAACCCGTCCAGAGATGAGGATGGTGGGTCACACAGGCTTCCTCATCTTCGCTCGAAAGCCGTAAGAGCTTGACTGAGTAACTTTTAAAAGCGCCCAGCCGCGGAATAGAGGACAAATGCTAGAGGTGCTGGAAAAGATACTGGAGAACGTGGGAAGGTTCAAGATCTACAGCTCTACGGACGTCGCGTTCGCTGTCGCAGACGCTGTGGTCAAGTGCTTCGGCGACGCGGAAGATCTCTCGGAGGCCGCGCGCTCCGTCCTAGCGCTCGTCGAAGGTTTAGCAAACACTAGGCCGACCTCCGTGATATCGTTCAACGTCGCGAAACGGCTGGTGGAGAAGGCCGAAGCTCTCATGAAAGCCGGTGAGCCGAAGGAGAGGGTAGCTGAGGCGCTCGCAGCGGAAGCTGCTGCCCTGAAGCGAGAGCTTGAAAGCTCCATCGCTGTCGCGGCGGCGCTGGGCGCTAGGCGGGTGCGGGACGGGAGCACTGTTATGACCTGCTCTTACAGCAAATCAGTGAAAGCCCTGTTCAGCAGGCTGAAGAGCGAGGGCAAGCGCGTTCAAGCGATTGTTACGGAGTCGAGGCCCGGGGGCGAGGGCATAGCGATGGCTCAGGAGCTCAGCGACCTGGGCTTCGAGACGGAGCTCATCGTGGATTCCGCTGTCAGGTTCTTCATGAAGGACGTTGACGCGGTGGTGGTCGGGGCTGAGGCGATAGCAGCGAATGGGGCGGTAATCAATAAGGTCGGCACCTCGCTCATAGCGCTCGCCGCCCACGAAGCACGCGTCAGGACGTTCGTCATTGCTACGACCCACAAGTTCAGCACAGAAACCGTGTTCGGGGAGCTCGTAAGGCTGCCCGTCGTTGAGGGGACAGCGCTCTTGCCCGGCTTAGAGCGCGTGAAGGGGGTGAGCGCGAAGTGCCCGCTCTTCGACGTAACCCCGCCCCGGTACATCGACGCGATAGTTACCGAGAGGGGTGTTGTCGCACCCGAAGCTGCGCTGCTGCTGGTCAGGGAGGTTTACGGTTGGCCTACCGCGCCAGACGCGGTATCCTGCGCTAGGAGGCTCGTTGAGGTGGCCGAGCGTGGGCGTTCCAGCTGAAGTTCATAGGATCGCTCTCCTGATAAAGAGCATGAGGGTTCGAGGCGCTGGCAGGATAGCGCGGACGGCAGCTTACGCCATGAAGGTCGCCGCTCAGAAGTACTCCGGTAACGACCTTAACGAGTTCAAAAGCTACATGCGGGGGGTGGCTCAACTGCTCGGCTCCACTAGGCCAACGGCCGTCTCCCTCCACAACGCCCTGAGGTACGTGCTGAACAGGGTTGAACGCGCGCAGAGTATCGAGGAAGCGGTAGTCGCGGCCGTGAGCGCGGCAGACTCCTTCATCGAAGCTTCGCTGAACGCCGTCGGGGTGATCAGCGAGATAGGGTCCAAGCTGATCGAGGACGGCGATACTGTGTTGACTCACTGCAACAGCTCTGCCGCTTTGGCGGTGCTGAAAGCTGCCCACAGCTCCGGGAAAAGGATCAGGGTTTACGCGACTGAAACTCGGCCGAAGTTCCAAGGCCTCCTGAGCTACCGTGAACTGGCGGAGAACGGGATACCGGTAACGCTGATACCCGACTCAGCCGTCAGATTCGTAATGAGAGAGGTGGACAAAGTTGTGGTGGGAGCGGATACCGTTACCGCGAATGGGGCGGTAATCAATAAGGTCGGCACCTCGCTCATAGCGCTCGCCGCCCACGAAGCACGCGTCAGGTTCTACGTGGCAACGGAAACCTACAAGTTCAGCCCTGCGACAGTACTCGGCGAGTTGGTGACGATCGAGGAGAGAGGGCCCGAAGAGGTCGTACCTCTTGACCTCTTAACCAGCCATCCTAACCTCAAAGTCCGTAACCCAGCTTTCGACGTGACGCCCCCCGACTACATAGACGCAATAATCACCGAGCGCGGTGTCATACCGCCCAAAGCGGCCGCGGTAATCCTTCTCGAAGACTATGGTGCGACGTTAGCTGAAGAGCTCGCGACGATAACCATAGACATAGAGGATTAGCCCAGCGTAAACCGTCACTCAGAGAGACGGCAAACCACCAAAGTCACCGAGAAACGAAACTTAGAGCACTGCTCCATCCCATCAACCACCACGAGGAGTGCACCCTTCGGTAAAGCTACAGTAGCAATGCTGTAGGCGGGCTTCATCGCTGAGTGAACCTCCTCAGGCGGGGGGTAGCAAGCGCGGCTCCAGCCCGAGCTAGTACCTCATAGCACTTACCCAGCCGGATCAAGCTACGTTTTGCGCGGCAGAGTATCGAGCTTCGCAGCGGCTCAAAGCTCGCGAAGCTTCTCTAGCACGCCTCAGCCGGCCGGGCCGAGCTTCGCAAAGGTGCTCATGCTGGCAAGCAAAATCTGAGACAAAGAGAGCGATAATGTGCCAACTCGCTTTTCTAGCTAAGTGCAGATAAGCGCAATGGCGCCCCGGCCGGGATTTGAACCCGGGTTCTCCGGCTCGACTTCGGCGTACGTGCCGCGCGTAGCGCACTGCACATACTAGGCCGGCATACTAGGCCAGACTATACGACCGGGGCTTCACTGCACCGAGGAAGCTGGGGGTTAAAGGTTTTGCGGGTAAGGCGGTCTTCCCGCAACCCCGCGCGCGATGCAAACGCTAAGCAAGCCCGAGGATTTCGCGCTTGTACGCGCGCCAACCTACGACCCTTTCCGGTAATTATGGAAACTTCCCTTCTTTTAACGCTGAGCTCGGTGAACCCTCCCTCGCGCGCGTCCTAACTTTCTCTGCGCTCTCGAACATCACTTTCGCGCTGAGCTCTGTTTTGCTAGATCCCAGCTGAGACCCGCGGTAGGAACAGCTACCTCCCTCGGGATGTCAAGATGCGAGCTGCGCCCTTCTTACCGTGCAGCTTTGTCCACTTAAGCCTGGTGGGGTCGCGGCCCAGCTTCAGCGCATTCTTGAAGCACTTGCTTGAGCAGAACCTTAGGATTGTTCCATCGTTCCTCACGTACCATATACCGGTGCCGGGCTGGATCTCCCTGCCGCAAAAGTTGCACACGTAAACCTTGACCATATGCGTTCTCGCGGGCTCTTGGGCAGGAGTTAATAAGATTTCGTGGCACCCGCTCCTCAGAGAGCGACTAACTTAGCGGTTGGGCCCAGCTCCTCGGCAACACGCCTGCTTTGAGTAGCCAAAATCACCTGGAGGTCGGCTGGCGGGTTTTCCGCCAAAAGCTTTGCGATCGCCACTTTCGTGTCCTCGTCGACGTTAGGTACAGCGTCGTCTAAGATCAGGACAGCGAGGTTCCTGGGTTTCAGCTGCCTGAGAGCGAGCAGGATAGATAGGGCTAGCAAGCTCCGCTGCCCATCGCTCATCCTGGTGAAAGCCGGCACGTAGCCGCCGTCGATCTTCCTCCGAGCTCGGAAAACGTAGTGACCGTGCCTGCCGCGGGGCCCCGCGCTCTGGACTTGGATCTCTATAGCGTCGTACTCTCCGCTCCTCTCCAGTTCAGCGAAGATCCGCGAAGCCGCTTCGGATAGGTGCTCCACGAGCTTCTGTCTCAGCTTAACGTGGGCTTCCACCAGCGCGGTCCTAACCGCTATCAGGTTGCCGTATAGCGCAGCGACTCTCTTCTCCTTCTCTCTCATGCTCCTCAGGTTCTTCACGCTGGCTTCCAGTGCACTCAAGTCTCTAGCAATCTGCCTCTCCGAAGCTTCCAGAAGATCTAGCCTTGCCTTTAACGCCGAGATTTTCCTGTTTACTTCATCTAGCTCCTTGACTACCTGCGCTAGCTTCTGTTCGTCGTAGCCGCGTCTCTTTATCTCAGCTTCAAGCTCCCTGAGTCTTTCCTGAAGCTCGGCGTAGCGCAGCCTCTTGTAGTAGCTGTCGAGCTGCTCGTAAGCTCTCGTGAGCTCAGCCGCGCGCCGCCTCGCTTCCTGTAACCGCTCCTCCAACTCCTCTGCACTAGCCCTCAACTCGTGAAGCTCCTCCAGCCGCTCGTCAAGAGCTCTAGAGAGGCTCTCCCGCCTACGCTCATAGTCGTCGAGCAGCCTAAGCTCCGGCTCCAGCCTTCTGAGCTTGCGCTCAATCTCCTTGAGATCTTGGAGCATTTGCTCAATTCTCTCCCGCTTCAACCTGAGGGCTTCTGGCGGCTCCACTCTCGGCAGCGCCGCGGCGTCGGAGACCTTGCTCCCGCATACTGGGCACGTAGCAGCTCCCCGCTCCCTGAGCTGGCGGATCACGTTCTCCTGCAGTTCCCGCGCGCAGCGCAACCTCCCTTCTTCCGTCTGTAGAGCCTTCGCATCGACCTCCAGCTGGGCTATCCTCTTCGCCACGCTCGCCGGATCCCCGTACCTGCTCACTAGCGTGTCGTACTCCGACCTCGAGAGCTCTAACTCACCGATTTTGGCCTCGATTTCAGCTATCTCATCTTCCAAACTGTTTACATAATCTTCTAGCCTCTTTATTTCATTATACACGTCCTTCACCTCGTATTCCATTTTAACTATGTAGCCTCTCATCTTATCCAGGAGTTCTTTGGAAGCTTCCAGAAGCTTAGCCAGCTCCGCCGCGTCTATTCTCCTCATCTTCTCGGCATCTTCCCCCATGTAAAACAGCTCAAGAGCTTCTGCGAGCTCTTCCTTGAATTTCTCAGCGTACTCTCCAACGTAGCTTTCGTCCACCGCAGGCATCTTAGCTAGCCTTTCGCTCCCTAGGCTTTGCAGTAAAGTCTTCAGCTTGCCTCTCTCCTCCATCAACGAGCTCGCTTCGACTGCTCGAGCCTGCAGCGCGTCGCGCTCCTCCTCAAGAAGCCTCTTCCTCGTCTCGAGCTTCTCAAGCTCGCGTGCCGCCGTGTCCCTTTGGGATACCACCTCCCTGTACTTTGCTTTAAGCTCTTCGTACTTGTTCATCAGGTTCTCTGCATCCAGCTTCGCGAGCTCGTCGCGCAGCGCTTTCAGGTACCCTTTCAGCTCCTTCCCGCTCAGCTCTCTGTACAACTTTCTGATCTCCGCCAGTCCAAGCAGCTCGTCGAGGATGCGGTTCCTCACACTCGGGGAGGCGTGGACGAGAGCTTGCAGCTCCTGTTGCCCGACAGCGACTTCCCACGAGAAGTCGTCCAGCGTCAGCGCGAGCTTGGAGTGCAAGTAGTACTCCCCGATCTCGTCGTAGAACTCGTTGGGCCCTTCTACTACTCTAAGCTTGCTCGCCCCGCTCCTCGTCAGAACTCTTTCGACCAGGATCTCCCCCTCTCTCCCGGCAAGGACTACGGTAACTCTGGCTTTGTCGCAGAAGTCGTTCACGAGATCCCCCTTCCGCATGAGGCGCGAAGCCACCTCCCGAGTCTCCCCGAAGAGAGCGAACTCGAGAGCTCGCACGATCGAGGTTTTACCGGAACCGGGGGGACCGTACACTACCGTGAAGCGCTCCCCCAGCTCGACCGTCAGCTTGCTTCGGAACGCCCTAAACCCCTCAATCTCAATCCTCTTGATCTTCAGAACCATGCTTCGCCGCCTCTTCGGTTAGCGCTCGAAGCTCCTCCCTTAGGCCTCTTATGCCCCGCTCCCTGTAAGCCTTAAGGAGCTTCTCTGCGAGCTTCAGCGCTTCGGGGTTGCCCTTTAGAAGTTCCTCTAGGAGATCCTCGAGATCCTCGAAGAACGAGCCCTTGTTAGGAGCAGGCATCAGCTACACCTGAGCATCCTCAACCCTCCTCCCTCCTTTCCCTCAAGATGCTGAGCCACGGGTTACCCCTTATGAAGTCCGCTGCCAACAAGTGCTCAAGGTCTTCCCCGGTTCCGCCAGTCTCGCTCTCCGCCTGTTCGGCGACTTCAGCTCTGACAGGCGCGCGGGGACTCCCGCTTTCAGACGCCCTGCCGAGCGGTTCACCCCTCTTCAGTTCCTCAAGCAGCGCCTTGAGCTCTCTGACGATTTCCGCCAACTGGGCCGCGTCGCTGGCCACTGCGCCGCTGGGGCTGGGCCATTCGAGTGCGAGTCTGGCGGGCTTTTCGCGGAGCGGCGCAGCCGGTATCGCGATGCGCGCTAAGGATCCGTCAACCTCCACCAACCCTATCCCGCTCTCTTTAAACTCGTAGGGAGGGGGTAGCCTTCCGAAGCTGACCCCCTCCACGGCGATGTACACCTCGTCGCAGGGTTTTTCCCTGAGCAACCTATAGATCTCGCCCCGAACGAGCCTCCTATCTCTCACAACGCTCCTCGAGAACTTCACCAGCTTGACCCCGACGGTTCGGTCGCCTTTTCTGAACGCTAAATCGACATCCCTCGGTGGCTCGATCTCCGTGTAACCGAGCTGGGCGAAGAAACGCTTCACGGCATCTGCTGTACGGCTCATTGTCAGTAGTGCATCCCCCTCTTGAACCATCCTTCTCCCCTCTTCTCGTTCCACAAGTAGCTTTCCGGGAGAGCTAAGCTCCACACCACGCAACCCTTCCAAACAGAGAACTGCGGATCCTGTGTCAGCCGAACCTCAATGCTCACACTGCCCCCCAATCGCTTGCTCAGGAGGTGCTTGACTTTTGCCGGCGCGTTAACAGCTACGTCCTTGAGATTCTCAGGAGCTCTCCACTGGAAATTACCCCCGCTCAGTATTATCTTGCTGAGCAGGGTGTCGTGGAGAGCCGTAGGGGTCTTCCTGATGGAGCGGAGCAGCGCTTCCTCGAGGGGGAGTGAGCCCTCCACGGTTTCCTCACCCAGCCTGGCGTCCCGTATGCTTAGCACGCCCTTCTTCCTGTAGCTCTCGAACATCTCGTGGGCTGGGTTAAAGACGACCTCGCCGATGAGAAACCTGTACCACCCCTTATCCCCTAAATCCACCTCGGTTAGCGCCGACAGCCTGACGCGACACCTAAACCTGTCCGGATCCTCCTTCGCTTTCCTTAAGGCTTCGTCCAGCTCGAGGGGGATGAGACCGGCCTCCTCCTTGAACCTCCTCACAGCCATCTCGTCACTGGCGAGATCGCCGTACCCGAGGTCCTTGAGCACTTCAGCCGCTATGGCGTCAGCTTCGGCCCCACCTCTGTAAAGCGCCACAACGGCTTCCCTGATAGGGTACGTGTGGATCGGCGTGATCTGCGTGTTCCCGTGACCTGACTCGATAACAACGCATGAGATCTCCTTTTCGGCTATAGCAACCGCTAGGGGTTGCGGGATCACGGTGAACGCTTTCACTAAGCCCGTTTCGTTATCGACCTTTGCGTGAATCCTTAACAGCTCCTCGCGCATGTACTCAGGCGCTATAGCCGAGAGAGCGGCGGTCACGTAGAATCCGTCGAAATCCTTCTTGCTCTCCTTCAACCCCTTAAACTGCTCGAAACCTTTCCTCGTGAGCTCCGCTAGCACGAGCCAAGCTCGCTCCTCATCCCGCCGCACCTCGCCATCAGTAAGCGGGTACACGATGCTTCTAGCCAGCGCGCTCTTCGCCCCCAGGAAATTCCGCACTTCGTCACCTACAACGAGCTGTCTCTCTATTCCGAACATCTTTAGGAGGTGACTCTCCTCAAGGAATAAGCCCACGCTTTCGATGACCCTCGGCTTCTGCTCCACTAAGGGACCGTACTTGAAGTATCTAGTTCCATAATCTTCGCCGTAGGCGGCGAGAGCCCTCTTCGGGTCGAGCACAGCTCCTCCCATGGCGCCCTATCCTCCCTAACGTTCCGAGGATCTATATAAAGCGATCCTAATGTTAGAAGCCCGAAAGTATTCAGATGCCCCCGCTGACGATGAACCTCAGCTGGACTAGGCGATCCATCACCTCCACGTACTCCCTCTCCAGCCTAGTTTTCTGAGCATGAAACTCCTCCTCGCTGATCTCTTTACGCTCCTTCTTTTTTATCAACTCTTCCAACTCCCTTATCAACTCCTTCTGCCTTTTCTCGAGAGCCTTCAAAGCCTCTTTAGGATCCTTGAACTCGTAAAGCGAGACCCCCATCGATTTAGCGATCGAGCGCCTCCGATATATATTTTCTCGCGGCAGCTAGCTCTCACGCGAGCGCGCCGACCGCCTTTACGGCCTATCGTGCGGGAATTACGGAAACCGTTAAAAATGCCCGTGAGGAAACTTTTCCACAATGCCGACCCTGTGCATCGCGGTTAAACGATTGAGCGGCGCCACGCTCGTCGAGGCCGAAATATACCGAGATTGGGCGCCGTTAAATTACGAGATCATTTCCGCGATACTCCCAGCCAAGGCTAGAGCGTACACGCTGGACTCCTACGCGGTCTACTTCACGTTGGGGGTTCGCGTTCTGCTCGAGGACCTTTACGTCTCCGCTAAGCCCGGCGATGTGCTCGTGATACCGTACACGAACAGCATAGCGGTGGTCTTGAGCCCTGTTGAGAAGCTCCGCTTCAAGTCAACGCTCGTCGGGAAGGCGTACAGCGACTTGGAAGCCTTAAAGAGCGTGCGCAAAGGCGAGCCCGTGATCGTAGATAAGGCGGCGAGAGCTCGCACTCAGGTGAGGGAGGGTTGATCGAGGAGAAGGTTCTCGGGGTTAAATTGGCTAGTGTCGCAGACCTAGCTAGGCTCGCGTCAAGCATGATGAGTGTGGGAGGGAATGTCTACATAGTGCACTTCACTCACGGGGGGAGACACTATTACGGCCTAATGGTCACGTACCGGGACTACTACAAATACTACGGAGTGCCCCTGCTGTACTACGTCGAGGTAGACGAGCCCTTAAAGGGGAAGTATCTGATGGTAAAAGTGGATGAGAGCGGGGAGCGCGTGGAAAGCGGCGATGGCGTTAAAGCAGGGTGGATTTGCATCCCAATCGTTAACCTAGAGCGTAAACCGAGTTTCATGGAGGTGGAATGATGGCAAACCTCCCCGGAGTGGAGATGATCGCGCTCGTAAACTCCGCGTTATGTTTAGCGGTTACGGTTGCGGTCGCCATCGCGTTAAAGGGGAGAGAGCTGAGGAAGCAGCTTAGGGTTCTCCGAGCTCTCACCACGTATGTTGCTTCGACCCTTTTACTGAACGTCTACCTACTGAGCGTGGTGGGCAACAGCCTGGCCGGCGTCTCCTTAGCGCTGTCCGCCGCGTCCGTCATTTCCCTTTGGGCGGCAGTTTACGGGCTTTGGGCTAGAGGCGAGTAAGAGCTTTAAAGTATTTATAAAAAATCGCCGAGTTCGATTGATCTGCTGGCTTACTTTCTCTCTAGGACTATCTCTATTGTAGATACGACCCTTTCCTTTCCAGGCTCTCCCACTTTCTCGCTTCCTATCTTAACCGCCGCGATATCGACGTTCCCTGGGAGGAAGCGAGTCCTCACGATCTCAGCGGCGTCAACAGCCTTAGAGATAGCCCTACCCCTCGCTTTCAACGATACGCGCTTGACTCCTTGGTTGAACTGTATGACCGTCGCTAGCACGTAGTTCATCACGGATTTCTGGCCCACCAAGATGCTGCTCTCCTCGGCAGCCATCTTCTCAGCCTCGCGCTTTCGCAGCCCCCTGCCCTCCGGCTTTTTATCCTTTGCTGTGGCAGGGTGCACATAAGAGAGCGAGAAAAATAATACAAATGATTTTACTCAACCTTCACCTTTACCCCGCTAGGTTTCTTCTCTTTCTCGGCTTTTTCTATGGTTATCGTTAGCACTCCGTTCCTGTAACTTGCTTTCGCGGTCTCGGGACGCACTCGCGCTGGTAACTTGACAACCTTGAAGTATTTGCGTTCGCCTCTTTCAGCCGATACTTTAACTTCCGTCTCCGCGGCTTCAACATTTATGTCCTCCTTTTCAACACCGGGCATGTCGACGACTACCTTAACCGCATCCTCTTCCTCTATTACGTCCACGAAGGGCTCTATTGCCTCGGAAATGCGCGGTCTCGCTCCTAGACCTGGCCTGATGTTACCCCACTCCCTGATCCGGGGGACTCCATCGGGGCCTATGGTAACGGAGAAGCCGTAGTAGAATGGGCCTACAACTCTCCTCTTACCACCTTCGAAGGCCTCTAAGCTTTCCCTCATCAACTCATCGAAGAGCTTATCGAACTCCTCGAAGAGACGCCTCGTGCGGCGTAACCACTCGTCGAATTCGTACATACCGGTCCCAGAATGTGGTACATGCTGAACTTATAAAACCTCCGCGCGAGGATACCCATAAAAAGGCGTCTCGCCACCCTCTGCCCGTCATGGGCAACGGAGAGAGCGTGAGGTTCAGGGCGGTGGTGACGAACATCTCGATAGTCGATACGCCTTGGGGCGAGCGAGTGGTGAAAGTAGACTTAACCGAAGAGAGGGAAACCCCTAGCACTGTGATCGTTCCTGCGGAGCAGTCGGAGCTGGCTCGGGAGCTGGCACCCGTCATATCGCAGCTTATAAGGGCGATGCCGTTCTTCGGGGGCGGCAGCAAAGCTAGGCTGCCTAGGCTTTCCCTTTACTTAACCGAAGACGAGTGGGAAAGGCTTACAGCACGCCCGACGATAGGCGACGTCATGGAGGTAGAAGTCGCGAAATCATCACTGAAGGTTCATAAGGAGGGATAATTTTAGCGCAGCTCGAGGTACTTCAGCGGGATGTCTTGGTACCTGCCTCCGGGCGTCCACCTCCTTATCACTATGGGAAGGAGTTTGCAACGCAACTCGATCGCGGCGATCTCTATCGGGTCCTTCAGCCTCAGCTCCTCCACCGGAACTAGTGGGGGGGCTCCGAGCGAAAGCTGGAGGGCGCGAGCTCCTATAATCCTCGCTTTCTCGTAGCGGGTCAGCCAAGGAGGGCCTATTTTGATCGCGAACTCTTCTGGCACAGCGAGGCTGGGAAAAGGGAAGGGTATAAAAAGGCTACTTAAGTACGTCTCTTTAATCGAAACTGGTCTTACCTTTCTCCTCCTCTTCCTCCTTCTTTTCCTCCTTCTCGCCCTTCTTCTCTCTCTCCTTCGGCGGTGCAGCCGCTATGATGTCATCGATCCTCAGGATCATTATCGCCGCCTCCGTCGCCGACTTCACCACCTGCTTCTTCACTAGTGCGGGCTCTATCACGTTAAGCTCGAACATGTCAGCGATCTTGCCCCTCAACACGTCAACTCCCGCCCACTTTTCACCCTCGCTGTGCCTCTTCTTCAGCTCCGTTATCACGTCAACGGGCTCGAGCCCTGCCGTCTGCGCGAGGATTGACGGGATGACCTCGAGTGCTTCAGAGTACTTCATGACCGCGAGCTGCTCCTTGCTAGGTAGCTTGCGGGCGAACTCGTACAGCTTCATCGCCAGCTCGATCTCAACGGCACCGCCGCCGGCCACGATCTTCGGCTCCCTGATCACGTTCCTCACCACGCTCAGCGCGTCGTGTATCGCGCGCTCAGCCTCGTCCACGATATGCTCGGCGCCGCCTCTGACGAGGATGCTGACAGCTCTCGGGTTGGGGCATCCTTCGACGAAGACCATCTTCTCGTCCGCCACCTTCCGCTCTTCGACGAGCTCCGCGTAACCGAGGACGTCGGGGCTGATCTCC
>Ga0105154_1000051_pt1 | contig 50551 bp, 61 predicted proteins | sample SSWtaG_FD_89672 | JGI IMG/M metagenome (GOLD analysis project Ga0105154, IMG submission 89672) | Hot spring microbial communities from Sandy's Spring West, USA to study Microbial Dark Matter (Phase II) - SSWsed_matched | ecosystem: Environmental > Aquatic > Thermal springs > Hot (42-90C) >... | reverse complement strand
GTACGCCGAGAGCAAGTGGAAGGGCGAGTACAGGATCGGTAGGCTAGTCGAAGTCCCGAGCGGCCCGGTCAAGAAGGTGAAGAAGACGACCCACACGGTCACGCTACACGACATAGACATGGCCAACATAAGGGCCGGGAGGCTCATGTTGTTCAGGGAGGAGGAGATAACGAACGAGATAAGGACCAAGGTCGACGAGCAGATCGAAGAGCTCATAAAGAGCAAGAGGGCCGAGCTCGTTCCAGGAGTGTTGTTCATAGATGAGGCCCACATGCTCGACATAGAGGCGTTCAGCTTCTTAAATAGGGCCCTAGAGCAGGAGTTCGCTCCACTACTTGTGTTAGCCACTAACAGGGCCGTGACGAAGATAAGGGGTACGGACTACAAATCACCACACGGAATACCAATAGACATGCTCGACAGGTTGCTAATAGCCAAGACGAAGATACCGCCGCCCGAGGACGTGAAAAAGATAATAGAGATCAAGGCGGTGGCCGATGGCATAGAGCTTTCGACGGAAGCACTGGACTTGCTGACCGATATAGGCGTAAAGAGAAGCTTGCGCTACGCAGCTCAACTATTGCAACCAGCAAAAGTTGTAGCGGAGATATCAGGAAGTAACGTGGTGAAGCCGGAGCACGTGAAGAGAGTCATGGGCGTGTACTTGGACTTCAGGGACTCAATAAACTACCTTAACGAGGAACTCAAGAAAGATCCGACGCTCTCTGAGTTCCTCCAGTGACAGAAATGACAAGCACACGATCCCTTATCGCCACTTCGCACAAGCTTCTAAAGGTCTTAATAACAAAATAACAAATTGCACATCTTCTCGCTCTATGAGCTCCCTTCTTCCTGTAAGCATGTATATCAGGGCTTCATAAGCGTATACCATATGGTCAGTTGCTCCCTCTAAGTGTCTCATAAATCTCATAAATTAATACGCTAGAGACGATAGCCCTGCTCTCGCCCGTGTCCTTGACAATTTTGTCTAGAAAGCTTAGTAGCTTAGTAGAGCTCATCTACTTCTCTCTAAGTCAGGGACCTCTTTAACGCTCTTCAAGCTCTTGTCCTTTATAGAGGCGAGGCTCAACTCTACCATGCTCATGACCTTTTGGCCCATGTCTTTGACATACTCCGAATCTATTCGTCGCGACCCTTAACTCCGTTAAAGCGCTTATTTATGTATTTACGTAGGCTATATCCAGGGCATATCTACCTAGCCTTGCTAAGTCGTACGAGGTCCTCGTGAACGTCTTTATCATGCGAAGGTCCAAGGCCACTGGCTGTAACTTCAGTATTATCATCTCAAACTTCAGTATTATCATCTCAACTGCTTCATCCTCCACCTAGTCAGCTAAGATCATCAAAAGATCTGACGCCTCTCCACTTTTCGTACGAGTCTCCGTAGTAGAGGGATTCGTGGAGAGCTGTCGAAACGGCCCCATGCGCTAGCTCACCATGTGAGCGACCATAATCTCTAGACCTCTAAGCCCCGAGTCTATGATCCTCTCCACGGCTTACCGCCTCAACTAAATTTTCCGGTCACGTATCTTTCAGTCAATTCACTCTTAGGCCTTTCAGAGACCTCTCTAGTAGGACCGTATTCTACGAGCTTATCCATGTAGAAGTGGGCAACGCAATAGAGTTGGACGACGAAGTGGACCGTCTAAGCTTTTACATAATTCGCCAACTGAAGGTCGCAGTTCAGGACGGCAAGCAATGCGCGAAATCTGTCTTCGAAGCTTCAGTAGGGGCTTTCTTTAAGAGGGACTATCGACTGGCAGAAGAGGTGGTGTCGAAGGTTAAGGAGGCAATGGCAAGGAGGTGAACTTAATCAAAGACGCAGTTCAAAAAGCCGGAGACCTGTCAGCAGACGTGGCACTAGTTCTAGAAAGCCTAAAGAAGATCAGCGATTACTCGAGCGAACCTGAGGCGGTCCTGAACTTGAGCGTGGAGCAAATACTACGAAGCTGTATTGTTTAATGGTGTTGCGCATGCCGTTTCGTATCTCAATGAGTGCTAAAGGAAGAATTTCAGGCGCCCCTTTGAGACCTCAAAGATGCCAACATCCGATGGGCTGCTCGGTATAATCGTTTAGGCTTTAGTTTTAAACTTGTAAAGGCGAGCCAACCTGCCTGGTTCGCTTTCCCACAGCGTCCCTGTAGTCACATTTATTAGACGAGAGGGCTAAGTCTTAAGCAAGGCAATCGGTAAAGCTTTAGTACCGAGATGATCTGGGGGTTGCAACCTTCTTGGAGGAGGACACTGTTGAAGTAAAGCTTTCCCTGCCGAGGAGGGTCTTCAAGTGGTTCGCGATAGTGGCGAAGAGGGACGGCGTTGGCGTTGAAAAGGTATTAGAGGACGTGTTGCTGGAGCTCTACTCTTTCAAAAACAACTTGAGAGACGTTAAGAGGTTTTACGACGTTAATGAACCACTCGAGGGCTCAACGAGTTTAGGCCACGTGCTAAGCTACACCTTGAACTTGGGCTCAACGATTCATCGAATAGCCGAGCACCTATTAAATGACTTAGAGGGCGGCAAGGACTACGTCCTCAATGACGTCAAGCTCGTGCAGGACGAGCCTGGGGCCTACAAAGGCATTTACTTCGAGTTCGTCGCAAGAGATAGTTCGAAATCCATGGTCGATTACTTCACTTTGCAGATACAGCACGACGGCCTCTACCTAGACGCCACCGCGACATTAAATTTTGAGAATGCGAGGATGGCTAAAGAGGCCCTCAAGAGGTTGAGAAGAGCTGCTCTAAAGGTCGTCGAAGGTGAAGAGGTGAGAGGGTTTGAAGAGAAATTGAGGGCCGTGGGAGGAGGTCTTAACATAGATATTAGCAGGGAGAGAAGCTTCGTCTTTCTCACATTCATGGCTTACGCTGATGACGTGAACGCCATGCCCAAACTCCATCAAATGAGCAACGTGTTGAAGAAGGTGTGCGAAGAAGCTGGGATCGAGACGGCGACTGATTGATGGTTTTCGTCTACAGCCTGAGTTGAGCTTGAGAGGGCCTCTCATCTTGTGCTTAACGTGATACCTCAATCACATAAATTTTGCAACAACCATTGAGATGGAGTTCCGGCTCGGCGTGAGATGGTTAGATCATCAGATCACGCGGATTGGTACTCGTCATCGCCGTAGGTATATCGGTGGGGCGGGAAATAACCTTTTTCCCGAACTTGCGGCGCTAATAGAGTGCGTGAAAGTTAGTGATCCTTGAATTTAAGGCCATGAGGTGTCGAGAGGTGGAGGAAGTCGAGGAGGCCGTTGAGGATCTGAGGCTAGATTTAAACGTCAAGACCCTCCTCAGGAGCATGACAAAAACGGCCTTCAACGCGAGGAGACTTGGAGAAGCCCTCAAAATATTGGAGAAGATTACCACAACGTGTAGCCTGAGGGTCATTGCCGTCGCTGGGGCCGTAGTGCCCGCTGGTCTGAGAGGACTGTTGCGTGAGGCCTTGACTAGGAAGCTGTTCAACGTCGTCGTGTCGACGGGGGCTAACGTCACCCACGACCTGCTCATGGCTTTTGGGGGTAGACATTATAGGCTTAAGCTGAGCGACGTGGAAGACGAGGGGGCTCTGAGGGCCGAGGGCCTTTGCAGGATTTACGACGTCGCCGTTCGAGTCAAGGATTTTGCATTCATGGAGAGGGGGCTTCGAGAGATCTTAGAGGGTCTTGAGGACGGGACCTATTCCACGCGCGAGATCCTGAGAGAGATAGGCCTTAGGATAAGAGACGAGGCCAGTTTCGTGCGTGCCGCGGCCATGAGCAATTGCGACGTCGTAGTGCCAGCCTTCTATGACTCCATCTTGGGCGTGCAATTGTGGAGCTCGACGCAAACGCGAAGGCTTAGAGTTCTAGAGGCGCTGGACCTGAGCTACTTAGTCGACCTGCAGTTCAATGCCAAGAGGCGAATGGAGAAAACCGGGATCTTGATAGTCGGAGGGGGGAGCCCGAAGAACTTCGCCCTCCAATCGGCTCTAATCGCGGGCAAACCCTTCGACTACGCAGTTCAGATAACTGTGGATCCACCATACTACGGCGGTCTGTCGGGCGCGACGCTGAGAGAGGCCGTTAGCTGGGAGAAGGTTCTTGAGAAGGGAGAGTATTGCACGGTCTACTGCGACTTCACGATAGCGCTACCGTTGCTCTTCTCGGCCTTGATGTGTTAAGGGGCTCCGATCTGGTGTCACCTTTCACCGATCAATAATACCTGCCGTCGTCATCGCCCGCTAACACTAAAAGCTTGGGGACCTTATCTGTGTATCGCTGAAAGGATGAGAGCATGGGCTTCCTCGACATGATAACGAGAGCTGCGGAGCTGAACCAAAGCAGGGTAGTGCTAGCGCTCGACGTGAAGGGGCCCGACGCCTTGAATAGGGCGGAGAGGATACTCTGCGAAACAGCAGAGTACATTTGCTGTGTTAAGGTGAACAAGCACTTGATACTGCCTCGAGGGGTCGAGGGCTTAAGAGACTTAATCGGCAGAGCGCACTCGTTGGGGTTGCCGGTAATAGCCGACTGTAAGATGTGCGATATAGGTTCCACGAACTTCGTGGAGGCCTCGACGTACTTCGAAGCAGGGTTTGACGCCATAACCGTAGTTCCACTACCTGGCTGGGCCGACGGCTTAGAAGACGCCTTTCGCTTAGCTAAAGAGGCAGATAAGGGGGTCATAGTCGTAGCCTTGATGAGCAACAAAGGGGCTTCGGAGTTCTTCGAGGCCATCATCTACGATGAGGAGCTCGGGGTCTTCGATAAGCTGTACAGGGTCTTTGCGAGGAGGTCATCGAAGTGGCGCGCTGACGGAGTTATCGTGGGAGCTACGAGGCCCGAGGCTATGAGGCAAGTCAGGGAAATAGTCGGAGACTTGCCTATATTTTCACCGGGCGTAATAGCCCAAGGCGGAGGCGTGGTCGAGGCCCTTCGAGCAGGCGCTTCTTACATAATCGTGGGCAGGGCCATATGTGAGAGTGACGATCCGGTGGGCAAGGCAAGGGAGATATGCGAGCTCACGAGAAGTTTCTAATAACCAGCGACAACACGTGAAGCCGCGAAGACGTTAAAGCGCCTTTCTAGCGAAGGTCATGTAGCCCGTGTGGCCAATCATCAGGGTCTCAGGCCTCACGGCCCCTTCTTCAACTTTCATTTCCCTGAGGAGGAGCTCGTAGACCTTGATGTCCACGAAGCCGTTCTTCCTCAGCTCCACTACCGTCTTCTCCACTTGATTTATCGTCGGGCTGAAGCTGGCGAAGTGGCCGCCCCCCTTGAGTGCCCTCCAAGCGTGAGGGACCACGAGCCAAGGAGTGGCCATATCGAGGACCACGGCATCCACGCCCTCTTCGTCTATCCCCTGGGTTATATCCTTGACCTTCAGGACGACGTAATCGAGGAGGCCCGCGCGTTCCAAGTTCTTCCTCGCCACCTCTTGAAAAGTTGGGTTCACGTCGTAGCTGTACACCACCCCCGGCCTCACGAAAAAGGCGAGCGCGCACGTGAGCGCTCCGCTGCCCGTGCCAGCCTCAACGACCCTCATTCCCGGCCTTAACCCCAGCTTGAAGACCATCAAGGCCATGTCTTTCGGGTACATCACTTGCGTCTTTCGTGCTATCTTCAGGACGAAGTCCCAAGGCGTGGGCTGTAGGGCGACGAAGTCTGCTCCTATGTTGGACTTAACTTTAGAGCCATACTTCAAGCCGATCATGGAATCCAATGACAGGTACCCTTTATGCGTGTGAAGCGCGCGACCCTTTTCCGCCCTCGCTAAGTATTTGCGCTTTCCGTCTAGGTACAGTAAGACGAACGAGCCCTCGCGTATTACGTCCTCTTGGTCCCTCAGAGCCATAACGGACCCTTAAACTAGGCCCAGCTTTTCTTCGATCTTCCGTAGCCTAGCCTTTATCTCCTCTAAGTCCTTTTTTATCGTGACTAGGAGTGGGATCAAGTCATTCACGATGACCGACTCTGCGGGCGAGGGAAGTATGCGCTCTCTGAGGGCCAATAGGTCACTTAACCTCCTGTCTTCCATTAACGCCACCACTAGTTCTATTTAAGTGGGTGCTTAGACAAAAAGTAAGCGACGAACTCGCTAAAGCAGGGGGACGACGCGTGAAGCGCGACGTAGTGGTAGTTTTAGTAGTGATACTGGCTTTACTAGCCCTTAACGAGGGGTTGAGGATCGTCGCGGGGACCGAGGTGCCCTTAGCAATAGTTGAGGGGTATAGCATGTGGCCGACCTACGACAACGGAGACATACTATTCGTCGTGGGGGTCAGCTCCTCAGACCTCAAAGTGGGCGACGTAATCATTTATAGGAAATACGATGGCACCCTCGTGGTTCATAGAATAGTGGACAAGAGCTTCGTAAACGGCAAGTGGGTCTTCCGAACTCAAGGAGACAACAATCCATACCCTGACCCTTATCCCGTGTGGGAGGACCAAGTGGTGGGGCGCGTCGAGGCTAGGTTAATCCCAAAAGTCGGGATAGTCTTTAAGGCCCTGATGCCCTACAAGTACGCGATCCTATGCCTGCTCGTCGTCGTAGCTGTGATTTTAGCCATGTGGCCCTCTGACAAGAAGGAGGAGCAGATCAAAGCACTTGTGGAGGAAGAGAATAAGTTTAAAAAGGCCTTTAAATAGTCTTCTCGTTAGTTAAAAATAAAGGTTTTTAGGGTGTAGAGCTTGACGAAGCCGAAGTATAAGATAGAAAACGTTGTCGCGTCCGTAACTCTTAACCAAACCATAGACTTAAACGCTATAGCGGGAGCGGTTTTCAAGGCAGAGTATAATCCTGATCAATTCCCCGGGTTGGTCTACAGGCTCGACAGGCCGAAGACCGCGACCTTGATCTTCAGCTCTGGAAAAATGGTTTGCACAGGAGGTAAGTCGGAGAAGGACGTCTATAGAACAGTTAGGAAGATAATCCAAGAGCTCAAGGCCCATAAGATAGTCATAATAGGAGAGCCGAAGATTCAAATTCAGAACATCGTTGCCTCCGCCAACTTAGGGGCCGAAATAAACCTAGAAAAAGCAGCCTACTTACTCGAAAACGCCATGTATGAGCCAGAGCAGTTCCCTGGCCTAATATACCGAATGGAGGATGAAGGCGTGGTGCTGCTACTCTTCAGCTCAGGCAAAATGGTCATAACCGGAGCCAAGAAGGAGGATGATGTCAAGAGGGCCGTGAACAAGATTTATGAGAAGCTCAAAGAGTTGGGCGTGCTATATGTCAGAGAGAAAGAGTAGCTTTTTGGAGCCATACAGATCGTAGTACTCTTTTACCTTCTTGAAGACGGATAGCTCTATCTTGAGCTCGTCCTTCCTCGACCAAAGTACTTGAAAGAGCTCTTCGGCTTCGATTACTGAGCCGAACTTCAGACCGTGCCTCTTAATGACTTCAGAAGCTGGTAGATCGTTCTCCCTCTCATTTCTATCCATCAACACAACGACTCCCACGACTTTGTAGCCCAAGGCTTCGAGGTCTTCCTTTAGCTTGAGTTTGGTCAGACCTGTCGTCAAAACGTCGTCGACCATCACCAAGCGAGAGCCCTTGTCGACCGCGCCCACTACTCGTTCGTCGCCCTTAACCCCATAACCTTTGACCTCTTTTCTATCATAGAGCACCGGCTTGTCTTCTCCGTAAAGTTGCCTTATCTTAAAGCTGGCCGCCACGGCAAGAGGTATGCCCTTGTATGAGGGACCGAAAATGCCCTCGAACTCATTCAAGCTCAATAGCTCGGTTATGACTTTAGCGTATGCCTCGCCTATGATGTCGAGACTGCGAGGATTAAACATCTTAGCAACATTGAAGAAGAAGGGAGACGGCCTGCCGCTTTTTAGCTTCACATCGCTGAATATTATGGCACCGCAACGTATTATCTCTTTCACCACACTACTCTTTATTGGCGCCCAATCTAACATCTAAGACACCACGAAATTAAATAACAACGAAGTATAACATAGACCGCAAATTATTAACAACAAAGGAAACAGGACCTTTCTCGAAGATGATAGTGGCGAAACGTCATCCAATGGGCCCGGATGCGCCCGCGTCATGAGTATCACAAGAGCGACGATGGCCATCATTATAAAGCCCGTCACAACCATTACTGCTATCGCCGCTATGGATATTATTGCGTGACTTTTGGGACCAAAAGCCGCCCTCACAACGTGGCCTCCATCTAGTTGACCTGCTGGTAGCGTGTTCAAAAACGTTATTAGCATGCCGACCCAGCCAGCAAAGGCTATAGGATGTATTAGTATTGCTTGACTGGGTTTTAATTGTAACAGCGAGGCTATGACCTTCGTTCCTATAAGTGTGAAGAGGAGGGGCTCCGCTGGTAATGGCGAGGCCAGGCCTTGCTCTGATAAAACTTCGATCACTTCACTGGGAACAACATAGGATAGAGAAAACCCTAGAAGCGTCACAATTATCGAGGCTATGAAGCCCAGTAACGGGCCTAGTAATCCTATGTCAAAGAGCTGGTCCCTATTAAGTATAGGAGTTTCTTGTATCATGACCGCCCCCAATGAGCCGCCTATCATTGGCGGTCCCGGAATGAAGTATGGAGGCGTGGACCTCAAGTTATGCATCATACAAGCAATTTTGTGGCCCAATTCGTGGACGCCCAGCACGAAGAAGATGGAGGCTACATACGCGAGCAAGTGAAGCACTTTGTACTTGCTAAACGTCGGGTCTATGATGTCATAAACTCCTCCCGCTGTGAACAGATAGCCAGCAAAAGTTACCGTCGCTATTGTAGTTAAGAGAAGCACTACATTCCAAAGGGGATTACGCCTCGGAGGGTCTCGTTTCCTGAAGATTCTGAGGACCTTTTCACCGTCTTCGCTCCTCAAAGTCGGTACATAGCCTCTTTCGACGAGCTCAAGGTATAGCTTCAGGAAGCGTTCCTTGACGTCCTCATCTCCGATGACGTAGGTCAATGTCCCTTGCCGGACTCTCTGGTCGATCACTGTGAAGTGTTTCCTTACGATCTCGTCCACTTCAATCGGAAAGAGGTCCATTAGATGGCACCTAAGCTAGGCCTTCTTTAAGATAATTCCCCTGTTAAGTTTTTCCACATCCCCCATAGTCCTAGCTCTTGCGGGGGCAAATTCAAGTAGATTTTTAAGCCTCTTAGAGGCAAGATATCAAGATCCTCTAAAAGACGCTAGTGCGTGAGGGCGTTGCGAGCGAATAACGAAGTGAATGAGCAAAGGGCTGGGTGCACTATAAGGAGATTCACGTTAGAGGACTTGCAGAGCGTCATATACATCAACAGGACGTGCCTCCCCGAAAACTACACGCCAGACTTTTTCGTTTACCATTTTAGGGAGTTCCCGGAGGGCTTTCTGGTAGCGGAAATGAACGGAACAATCGTTGGATACATTATGACTAGGCTCGACAGGGGCTTTGACTATTACTCATCGCACAGAGCCCCCGCCGAAAAGGGACATGTAATATCGTTAGCCGTCCTGCCTCACGCTAGAAGGAGGGGCATAGGAGAGGGGTTGCTTCGAAAGGCCATCGAGGTCATCGAGGGGCGGGGCGTTAAAGAGGTCTACTTGGAGGTCAGGGTCTCCAACACTCCGGCCATAAATCTCTACCACAAGTTGGGCTTCAAAATCGTGAAGAGAGTGCCTGGGTACTACGCCGATGGGGAAGACGCTTACGTGATGTCATTGCAACTTGGTTAATGGCCATTATTTACTCTATGGTTAGGTTTATATAGAAGCGTCTTTTCCTAAATTCAGAAAATGACTATTAGGTGATCTTGATGTCGGTAGCGCTTCCTGTTCTGGTCCTCAAAGAAGGCACGACGAGGACCGTGGGCAGAGAGGCTTTGAGAGCCAACATATTGGCCGCGAAGATAGTCGCAGAGACCGTCAAGACCTCCCTCGGCCCTAGAGGGATGGACAAGATGCTCGTGAGCAGCTTCGGAGACGTCACCATCACTAACGATGGCGCCACGATATTAAAAGAGATGGACATTCAACATCCAGCGGCCAAAATGATGGTCGAGGTGGCTAAGGCTCAGGATTCCGAAGTGGGCGATGGCACGACGACTGCCGTCGTTCTAGCAGGAGAACTACTCAAGAACGCCGAGGAGCTCCTCGACCAAGACGTACACCCCACCATAATAATCGACGGTTACAGGAAGGCTTTAGACAAGGCATTAGAGGTCCTTGAAACTCTGGCGGTACCGGTAAGCCCGACGGACAAAGATGTTCTGACGAAAATAGCTTTGACGTCTCTAAGCGGCAAGGCCTCCGTGGCCGGCTCGAGAGAGCTCTTAGCCAAGTACGCCGTTGAAGCGATACTCAAGGTTGCTCAGCAGAAGGACGGGAAGTGGGTAGCCGACATAGACGACGTGAAGGTCGAGAAGAAGCGAGGCGAGTCCCTCAATGAGACTATGCTCATCGACGGTCTAGTGATAGACAAGGAAGTGGTCCATGCAGGCATGCCAAAGGTGGTCCGCAACGCCAAGATAGCCGTCTTAGAGGCCCCTCTCGAGATAGAGAAGACTGAGATAACGGCTAAGATAAACATAACAACTCCAGAGCAGATGAAGGCCTTCTTAGACGAGGAGGCCAACGTCTTAAGGAAGATGGTCGAGAAGATAGCTTCGGTCGGCGCTAACGTTGTCTTCTGCGAGAAGGGTATAGATGACGTCGCTCAGCACTTCCTAGCTAAGAAAGGGATAATGGCCGTCAGGAGGGTCAAGAGGTCGGACATTGAAAAGATAGCTAAGGCGACTGGGGCGAAAATAGTGACGAGCATCGACGACCTGAGCGAGAGCGACTTAGGCTACGCAGAGGTAGTCGAAGAGGTCAAGGTAGCAGACGAGAAAATGGTGTTCGTGAGAGGTTGCAAGAATCCCAGAGCCGTGTCAATACTGATTAGAGGGAGTAGTGACATGAGTGTAAAGGAGGCAGAAAGGTCGGTTCGTGATGCGCTCTGCGTGGTGAGGAACGTAGTTCAAGAGCCCAAAATACTTCCTGGGGGAGGCGCTCCAGAGATAGCGATGGCCCTGGCTCTGAGAGATTGGGCCAGGAGCCTCCCAGGTAGAGAGCAACTGGCTGCCATGAAGTTCGCTGACGCGCTCGAAATCATACCCTCGATACTCGCCGAGACCGCGGGCCTCGATTCGCTTGACATAGTGGTCAAGCTGAGGTCGTACCACGAAAAGGGCATGAAGACCTACGGCATCGATGTGCTCAAGGGCGAGATAGCAGACATGATGAATATAAACGTGTTCGAACCCCTCACGGTCAAGAGACAAGCGCTCAAGTCGGCTACCGAGGCTGCACTGATGATACTGAAGATAGACGACGTCATAGCCGCGGCACCTCCGAAGAAAGAGAAGGAGAAGGAGAAAGAAAAAGAAAGGGAAGTTCCTAAATTTGGCGAGGAAGAGTTTTGACAACCAAAAGTACTACTAGGGGCAAGAGGATAAAGGCCGAAGGAGTTAAGATATGGCTGCCCAAGCTCACAAAGTACGAGCGCGCCAGAATAATCGGTGCTAGGGCGTTGCAGATATCCATGGGCGCCCCCATCCTCATAGACCTATCTCTGGTCCCCGAAGGGGATCCAGTGAAGATAGCGATGAAGGAGCTAGAACTCGGCGTGCTACCGATAACAGTAAGAAGGAAATTGCCGAGTGGACACTATCAAGATATACCCCTTAAGTGGCTTCTTTAACTTCCACCTTTAACTTAATTACCACTTTTGCATATCAGGTCTATTATCTGAAGGACAGCTTCTCCCTGTGCCTCGTTATTAGCGCTAATGTCTTTTGCAGCGGCAAGTTCATGAGCTTAGAGAACAATAGGGCCCTTATGTCCTTAAGCTCTACGTATTTTAAATTTCCATAGGCATAGACCAAGCCGAGCGTGAAGGGGTAATGCAGGAAGACGTCTTCGTTCTCCTTAACCCACAGCGCCTCAAGGGCCCTCTCGACCTCTACAGCGTCTCTCATCAAAGGAGACACAGCCTTTCCGTAGTAGCTTGTAGCTATGGCCTGTAGTATTGAAGAGAGGGGTTGCGAGGCCAAGCCCTTAAAGTCGAGGGGGAGCTTGTAACAAAGAGGGAGCCATCCTTTTTCGATGACCGATGGTTGCAGGCCTAAGACCTTTCCGCGTACGAGGGCTAGTATGTTCTTCATGTCGATTTCTATTCCCAAGAGGTGTTTGGCCCATTTCTTGTCGTCGCCCTTCAGCTCATTGGTTAGCTCCCAAAGTCTCGTATATAGCCACTTATCTACCGCCACCTCCATGGGTAGAGGGTTCTTCAGCGTCTCCGCCTCTCTCAACGCCTCTTTCAATATGGGCTTTAACTCGGTCTCTGGCACTAAATCGATTGCCTCGTCAACGTTCTTAGCGGAAAGCAAAGAGGAGTATAACGCGCCGCTATACCTCCCCAGCGGAGGGGCCATCAGCACTGCCTCGCCTTCGGGTACCCCTAGGAACCTGGCCTTGAGCAGAGCTTTCAAAGTCTCGTACTCATACTTCGTGAAGGCTCGCTCTAAGAAGACCTTCGCTACTTCCTCATTTATGCTTTCGATTAGTGTACGTAAGACTTCGACAAACCTGTTGGCTAAGTGCTTCTCTATCTCATACATGTCCTCCGTCTGGGGGACGTCTCTTCCGAAGTCGCTCACCGAACGCAAATGGGCCAACGCTTGATGGATGTTGGGGGCCCTAAGCAAAGCCTCGTAGTCCTCGGGTTTGAGCATAAAGGCCCTCTTGGCTCTGACCCTCACAATACCGTAAGCGTATTTTGATACTCTCATTCCCGAACCACTCCTAGGAAGACGCTTCTTGCTTAATTAGGCCTAGTGCCCTTATAAGATCATCTAAGCCCATGTGCCTCTTCGCGCTCATGAATACGACCTTTGCTTTGGTGTTGATCTCCTTTAAATCGTTTACGAACTTCATCAGATCTACATTGAAGGCCTCAGCAACGTCGATTTTGTTGATGACCACTACGTCCGCCCCTATAAACGAGGTGGGGTGTTTAACGATCATGTCGCTCCCCTCGCTAACGCTGACCACCACCACTCTCACGTGTGCCCCAAGCGGGAAGTCCGCCGGACATATCAAGTTCCCGACGTTCTCTATAAAGAGCAGGTCTATGCTCTTAAGGTCCAAGAGCTGAAGGGCTCGTCTCACTAATTGGGCATCTAGGTGGCACTCCCTTCCCGTGTTTATCTGAATAGCCCTTACTCCATGACGTGATATTCTGTCTGCGTCTATCGATGTCGCAACGTCGCCGACTATAACCGCCATCCTGTACTTATCTCTTAACGCCTCGACCAGCGCCTCAATTATTGATGTCTTTCCAGAGCCTAAAGAGCCCATGAAGTCTATGGCCTTGACGCCATGCTTATCGAGGAGGGCCCTATTTTCGAGGGCTATCCTTTTATTGAGGGCCAAGAGGTCTTCTTCGACCTCGACGTCCATTACCTCGCCTTGTACCGACTTTATTGGCTCGCCTTCGTCGATCGATAGGCCATCCATTATCGAGAGGGCCCTCTCCATGAAGAATATGGCTAGGTCTAACCTAGGGGCTACCGAAAGCCCTTTTGAGAGGGCATACTCTTTAAGAGACCGGGCCCTTTCGAGGAAGCCCTTAAAAGAGGAGACCATTTCTTCCAAGGCTTTCTTCGCCTTCTCCTTTTCAGAAGTCAACCTCTTTTCGCCTCTATCTGCCAACCCCGCTTGCGCCAACTAAAGGCGCACTGCTTTTAAAAACTCTCTTTCCTAAAAGCTCCTTTGTATGGTCCGTTACGAGGGCCCTCCACGGTCTTCACAAGAGGGCCCTCGAAACTCGTCGAAAGCATATTAGGGAGCTGAAGTCAGTTTTCTATGACCCTCAAATACCCAGGGGTAAGAGCTCATCTTGAAAGGTGCACTCCTCATGAAGATTATTTTGGCGATCACAGGCGCCAGCGGGGTTATTTACGGCGTGAGGCTACTGGAGGTACTTCATAGGCTTGGGCACGAAGTTCACTTGATAATCACCAAGGTCGGTGAGTTAATTTTAAAGCACGAGCTGGGTATGGAGGCTTATGAGCTTAGAGGCTTGTGCTCTAAGATTTACGGTGAAGAGGAGATAGACGCGCCTCCGTCGAGTGGCTCGGCTCTGTTCGAGGCCATGGTAATAGCCCCTTGCAGTATGAAGACCCTAGCATCGATCGCCAACGGCTTGTCAAACAATTTAGTCGCGCGCGCTGCAGACGTGATGTTGAAGGAGAGGAGGAGGCTCATAGTCGTAGTAAGAGAAACACCCCTCAATAAGGTGCATATATTAAACATGCTGAAGGTGAATGACATGGGAGGAATAGTGCTCCCTGCTTGCCCGGCCTTCTACCACAAGCCGAAGAGCGTAGAAGACCTCGTCAATTACGTGGTAGGAAAGATATTGGATCTCCTTGGAATAGAGCACGATCTCTTTCAACGGTGGGCTAAAGAGTGACCGTAACGCTTTTTCAGTACCATTTAGAGGCCCGCCGCTTCTTTAAATTTCCTGGGAAAAAAATCTTTTCATTCAAGTGAGGGGCCCAACTTGTTATGGCAAGGGTCAAACTCTACGTTTCACCTCAATGTCCTAGGTGTGAGACGTTAAAGAAAGTAATGAAGGAAATGGGAGTTGAGCACGAGGTGCTTGATGTGTCCAAGTCCGACGTGATGACAGACTTAATAATGAGGGACATATTCTTGATGGAGACCCCAGGGCTCGAAGTCGACGGCAAGTTCTTCTATGCAGAGGAAATTTTCGATGAAGATAGGCTGAACATGGACAAACTTCGCAAAATCCTTGGGGGAAGGTGAAAATGGCTTCTCGGAGGAACAACAATAAAGCGCGTTCAAAGTCTAAACAGGCCTCTTTGGAGGCCTGGTTCAAGGCGGTTTCGCACTACGTTGCCGGCAAGCCCCTCGTTAGGACGACGGATGGATACATGGTTCCTTGGGATAGAGGGGCCATCGTCAGGCAATTATTGAGAGAGACGAAATTGGCCGAAGAGTTCTTCGATGTCCCACCCATGAGCGTTAAAGATGCCGAAGAAATCGCTCGCGAAGCTGAGAAGAGGATACTTGAAATGAGGGCTAAGTTCGTGAGCGGGGCTTTGATACGAGAGCTTGTCAATAACATCCTGCTTGAGAGGTCCGAGGAACACCCCGAGTACGTAATATATAGGAACATACTGACAAGGGTCGGTGCCCCAGTATATGATGCCTATTTAATAGACTTGGGCCTCGGCTTTGAAGCTAAGGAGAACGCTAACTTGCAGCCCAATGCCGAGACGGCGCACAAAAAGAAGGCCGACAAGCTATCGAAAGAGGAGTACTTGCTGTTACTTCATCCAAAGGTCGCTGACGCTCACCTCAAAGGCGACATCCACATACACGACCTCGAGTACTTCGGCGTGAGGCCCTTCTGCCAAGACTGGGACCTCAGGTACTTCTTCTACTACGGGCTCATGCCTGATGGCACTGGGTTTAAGACGAGCGTCGCGGGCCCGGCCATGCACCCAGAAGTAGCAGTATTGCACAGCGTCAAGGTCTTGGCCGCAGCGCAGACCAACTTCGCCGGAGGACAGGGGTTCTATAACTACAACGTCTTCTTAGCCCCCTACCTGAAGGGGCTGAGCTATAAGCAAATAAAGCAATTAGCGCAAATGATGTTTTACGAACTTACACAGGCCTACGTGGCTAGAGGAGGACAGCTGGTCTTCTCTAACATACAGTTAACGCCGACAGTACCTCAGATATGGAGGGACAAGCCCGTCGTATTGCGAGGCAGAGTCGGGCCCGAAACTTACGGAGACTATGAAGAAGAGTCCAGGCTTTTCTTCAAAGCAATATACGAGGTAGCGCTACAAGGGGATTATTGGGGCAAGCCATTTAATTTCCCAAAGCTCGAGGGCTACCTCACGCCCGAAGGCTTAAAAGACGACCTCTACGACTATTGGCTCTTAGTACATCAGGTCGTCGCTAAGTATGGTACGCCTTACTTCGACAATGCCATTCCACGGTACCGAGGATATGGAAAGGGGGTCTCGTGCTACCAGTGTTGTGCTTATACCTTTACCGAGACCCCGGAGACGGATCCAGAATTCTACGACAAGATGCACTTCGTTGACGGAAAGCACTTCAGCATGGGAGCGTGGCAAGTCGTCACGATAAACCTGCCTAGGCTAGCCTATCAAGCCAACGGCGATGACGACAAACTTGTTGAGAAAGCATTCGAGGTCATGGATTTGTGTATTGAAGTCTTCAAGGCGAAAAAGAAGTGGATGGACTACATGGTCCAGTACAACAGGCTCCCCTTTGCCACTCAGAGGCCAATAGACCCCAAGACTGGCAGAAGAGGGCCGCCAGCTGTGGACTTCGACGAGCTAGTCTACACAATAGGCATAGTCGGCGGAAACGAGATGGTCCAGTGGCACACTGGCTATCAGCTCCACGAGCACGAGACCGCGGTAAGGCTCCTTATCAAGATCCTCTTAGAGATGAAGAAGTACAAGGAGGAGCTCGAGAAGAAGCACGAAGTGAAGCTGGCTTTAGCCAGGACTCCCGCTGAGAGCTGCGCTCAAAGGCTGGCCGTCAGCGACATGCTATCCCCCAAGTTTAAAGAGAAAGCCGTTAAGGTCGTCAAAGGCGACGTGGAGGCAGCCCTCAAGCTGTTGAAGGAGGGGGTGAGAGACGTCCCGGTGTACTACTCGAACGGCACTCATGTCTACGTGGGCGCGCCCATCACGCTGGCCGAAAAGCTGAGCATAGAGCACAAGTTCTTCCCGTTGCTCAGCGGAGGGAACATATTTCACGTGTGGTTGGGAGAGGCGTACCCGGACCCCGAGGCCCTACTGAAGCTCTCATGGAAGATCGCGAAAGACACACAGGTCGGATACTTCGCCTACACCAAGGACTTAACGATATGCGAGGACTGCGCCACCGTCAGCGGCGGGATTCTAGACGCCTGCCCTAGCTGCAATTCATCCAATGTCAGGTACTGGAGCAGAGTGACAGGGTATTACCAAGAGGTCTCGGGATGGAACGAGGCAAAGAAGAGAGAGCTGAAGGACAGGTACAGAGTCGGCGTCTTGAGCTTATAGCGCGTATCTCGCTTTCACTTCAAATGCTTCTTAATTAAAGACTCTATGTGCTTCTCTGGCACCAAGCCGATTATGCGCTCCGCCTCGACGCCGTTCACGAACAGTATGAGGGTAGGCACGGCCATAACTCCGTACTCTTCAGCCAGATAGGGATGTTCGTCTACGTTCACTTTAGCGAAGACGACCTTGTCCGAATACTTTTCAGACAGCTTCTCGAATATCGGAGCTAGCATTCTACAAGGGCCGCACCACTCGGCCCAAAAGTCGACCAATATCGGCCTAGACTCACTCTCCAACAGGCTTTTAAAGGAAGCAGGGTCCAAGTTTATGATGTTGCCCTTCTTTAAGCCTCCCAAGAGCTCTTTCAACTTCTTCTCCTTTATCCTCTCGATCTCCTCGTCAAGTTCGTTGTCCAACTCTTTATACCCCCGTGCAAGAGGCGATGTGCTCTACTTATTCAGCTTTTCGCAGAAATTTATTATCGAAGAAACAAGGATCTCCTAGGGGTCGAGGGCTTTGAGGCTTGCCGTCATCCATGATACGAAGAAGCCGGACCTGCCTTCCCGAGAGCTGTTGAAAGCCATCAAGGACAAGGGCTTGACCCCCATCTTCTTGAGAATATCGGGCTTATCCACCTCGATTGACGAACAAGGAAGGGCCGTGGTCTTTTACGGCAAGCATAAGCTCGCCGAGGTCAATGGGTCAATAGTTAGGTCGATGGGCACGACCACAAGTGTCGAACAGTACGTCCGCAGGCTGACTTTGTTGAGAGAGCTTGAGAGGGAGGGAGTGGTGGTAATGAATCCCGTAGACGGGATGGTTAAGGCCCGCGACAAGTACGAGGCCCTAAGCTACCTCTCTAGGGCTGGACTACGCATCCCGGAGACCCTCGTGACGGAGGACATAGGGCTGGCCTACGACTTTGTCACTAAACTCGGCAGAGCTGTGATCAAGCCCCTTATAGGGTCTAGAGGTTATGGCTCGGTCCTGGTCGACAACCCGGAGATCGCCTTCAGAATCTTCAAGACCCTTGTAAGCTTCAACCAAGTGATCTACGTCCAAGAATACATAGAGAAGAGGTCTTACGACTTGAGGGTGTTCGTCGTTGACGGAGAGGTGCTGGCCTCAATACAGAGGATTATAACCAAGCCAGGCGAGTGGCGTACGAATGTAGCTCAAGGGGGCAAGGCCAAGGCCTACAACCCTCCTGAAGAGGTCAAGGAGGTGGCCATAAGGGCTTGTGAGGTGTTGGGCCTGTGGTATGCTGGAGTGGACATAGCAGAGACCGACGATAAGGGTTACGTAATATTCGAGGTGAACGCGGCCCCGGACTGGCAAGGGCTTGCGGAAGCCACGAGAGTAAGGCCCGCAGAAGCAATAACGGAGGCCCTCGTAAAAAGGTGCAAGCGCTAATGACTTTCTCCTAATAGCTCTTTATTGACGTCAAAGAAGTGGGGGCCCCACTTGAATATCGATAGCACGTCCCTCGCCTGTTCTTTAAATCCGAGTATATAGAGAGAGGACGCAAGCGCCTCGGCCGTCGACAGAATGTGAGGATTGCCGAAGTTAATGGGGTTTACGGCTATGAGCCTCGGGAGCCTTCTGTGAAGGCCCTTTATCCTGACTCTGTTGAAGAAATCTTCAGCGTTCTTCCACGAACAGTCCACAGCTAGAACTCCGTGTCGTAGAGCGATTTCCCTATCCTTGATCGACAGTACTTCGCCCGCGAGCGGGTTCAATACTATGCAACCACGAGGTACATCCTTGACCCTATAAATTGGCTTTGCTAAGTTAAACTTGACCAGCTTACTGGCTGTGCACTTCTCCGGATCACACTCCTCCATCATTAGGACGTAGAGCGCTACCCTATCTTTCCCTAACATCGCTGATAACTCCTAGCGAAGTAAAATATATAAAGTGTGCCATTGACAAGCTATAATCGCCTCACCATGAACTAAGGCGATGGTTTCGTAAACTTCGTGAACTGCTTGGAGGTGATTGATGGTAGATGACGTTTGAGTTCCTCACGTTGGATGATGTTGACCTAAGAGGAAAGAGTGTACTCGTCAGAGTGGACATAAACTCCCCCATAGGCCCTAGAGGAGAAATACTCGACGAAAACAGGATCGAGGAGGCCAGCATCACCCTCAAGGAGCTCAAGGAGAGCAAGGTCGTAGTGATGTCACATCAAGGCAGGCCGGGAAAGAGCGACTTCGTGTCTTTGGAGAGACACGCTACCATTTTGGAGAAGTACGTTGGAAGGCCCGTGAAGTTCATTGACGACTTGATGGGACCAGCTGCTCGAAGCGAGATAGCTAGGCTTAAAGAGGGCGAGGTGTTGCTTTTAGAGAACACGAGGATGTACTCAGAAGAGGTCATAGAGGCCCCGATAGAGGACTGCGCTAAGACGCATCTCGTGCGAAAGCTAAGCCCGCTGTTCGATTTGTTCGTCAACGACGCCTTTGCAGCGGCCCACAGATCCCAGCCGTCGCTCGTCGGCTTCGCCTACTTACTCCCAGCCGTCGCTGGAAGGCTGGTCGAGAAAGAGCTCAAGGCATTGAGAGAGATAATCCCTCGCCTCAAGAGGCCCATAGTATACGTACTTGGGGGAGCGAAAGTAAGCGACAGGCTTGAAGTCATCGAAATCCTCACCAAGACCGGACTCGTGGACAAAATAGTCGTCGGTGGATTATTGGCGCCAGTATTCCTCGAGGCGCGAGGAGTTAAGCTCTCAAGCAACAACGTGAAGAAGGACAAGGAATTCCAGAGTAGCGTCGAGAGGGCCAAGAGAATGTTACAATGGAGGGAGGACGTGTTCATGTTGCCAGTTGACGTCGCCGTTGACAAAAGCGGCGAGAGGGTTGATTGTCAAGTCGACAGCATACCGAGCGAGTACAAGATCAAGGACTTGGGGCTAAGAACCGCCGAGATCATCGCGAAAGAGGTTTCGAGAGCTGGTAGCGTTATAGCTAATGGACCCCTGGGCGTCTTCGAGGAAGATAAGTTCGCCTTGGCTACCATGGAGGTGTTGAGAGCCATATCAGAGAGCGGCGCGATCACAATAGTTAGCGGAGGCCACCTGACGGCCGCTCTGCGCAAATTAGGAGCCGAAGACCGAGTCACGTACACCAGCACGGCAGGAGGAGCGCTGTTGCACTTGTTGGCTGGCAGGAGGCTACCGATAATAGAGGCTCTTGAGATAGGAAAGAAGAACGCGGAAAAGCTAAAACTCGTTAAGCGCACAAATTACGCGTGAGCAGTTATGAAGGCTAAGGTAAAGGTCCTCGTAAATGGTTATGGGGTTATAGGAAAGAGAGTCGCCGACGCCGTGGCCAAGCAAGAGGACATGGTCCTCGTAGGGGTTTCGGACGTCGTCGCTGATTGGAGGGTGAAGATGGCGACGAAGAGGGGTTACAGGATCTTCTGCTCTTCGCCCGACAGGCTTGAGCACATGAAGAAGGGAGGGGTGAGCGTCGAGGGGCTACTAACCGATGTGCTTAAAGACGTGGACGTCGTGGTCGATTGCACTCCGGCTAAGGTCGGCGCTAAGAACAAAGAGCTCTACGTAAAGTATGGCGTGAAAGCCGTTTTCGAAGGAGGTGAAGCTCATGAGACAGCTGGGGTGTCGTTCGTCGCCACGTGCAACTATGACGAGAGCTTGGGCAAGCAGTTCACGAGGGTGGTCAGCTGCAACACGACGGCCCTCTGCAGGGTCCTCAACGCCATAAACAAGGCCTACGGAGTGGCAAAGGCCAGAGCTATAATAGTCAGGAGGGCCTGTGACGTTTGGGAGTCGCACAGAGCAGGAGTCATAAACACCATAGTCCCAGAGCTCCACGTCCCATCGCACCATGGACCAGACGTGAAGACTGTTCTCCACGACATAGACATAGTCACCATGGCCGCTAAGGGTTCTCACAACCTATATCACATGCACTTCTGCATCGTCGAGACAAAGTCCAAGCCGACAATCGAGGGTGTAGTGAAGGCCCTAGAAGGGGAGCCACGCGTGGTTTTAGTGAGTGGACGCGATGGCGTAGAGGCTCTGAATTCCATAGTCGAGCTAGCGAGGGACCTCGGAAGGTCTCGTGGGGACCTCTACGAGATACCCGTGTGGGAGGATGGCATTGCGGTCAACGGCAATGAAGTATACTTGATGTGGGCTACCCCCAACGAGTCAAATGTGATACCGGATAACGTCGACGCCATTAGAGCCTTGACTGAGCTGGAAAGGGATTGGAAGGCCTCAGTAAAGAAGACCGATGAGAGCTTGGGGGTCCTAAAGAAGATTTACTGAGAGCGAGCTCTGCGCTTCTTTATATAATTGACTAGCCCTCCTTCTTTCAATATTTCCATCAACATGTCAGGCATAGGGGCTGCTCTAAAAGTCAAGCCCTTGCTCAGATTCTTGACAGTCCCCTCTCGCAGGTCGATCTCGAGGACGTCGCCGCTATCGGTCTTCTCAAGTATCCCCTTAACTTCGAGGACTGGCAGGCCTATGTTTATAGCGTTCCTGAAGAATATCCTCGCGAAGCTCTCGGCCACCACGGCCGAGATGCCCGCTGCCTTTATAGCCAGTGGTGCTTGTTCTCTGCTCGACCCACAGCCGAAGTTCCTCCCCGCTACGATCACGTCTCCGGGCCTCACCTTATTGGGGAAATCTGGATCTAACCCCTCCATCACGTGTTGAGCAAGCTCTCGAGGATCTATGGTCCTAGCCTTGTACTTAAATGGTATTATTACATCGGTGTCTATGTTGTCGCCAAACTTCCAAGCTCTTCCTCGAATCACGTTCACAGAAACTCCCTCGGATCAGTTATGGCCCCCCTCACCGCCGACGCTGCGACCGTAGCTGGCGAGGCCAAATAAACTTTTGACGAAGGGTGGCCCATTCGACCTACGAAGTTCCTGTTGGTGGAGGATACGGCCACCTCTCCTTCACCCAAGACCCCTAAGTGAGTCCCCACACAAGCCCCACAAGTCGGATTGGTCACTACAGCTCCAGCCTCAAGAAGCGTCTCCAATATTCCTAGCTTCAAAGCGTCCATATACACCCTTCTCGAGGCTGGCGTCACTATGAGCCTGACACCTTCCTTGACCTTCCTCCCTCGAAGTATCCTCGCGGCCTCGATGAGGTCCTCAAGCCTGCCGTTAGTGCAGCTCCCGATGAAAGCCTGGTCTATGGGCGTCCCATCCACTTCTCTCACTGGCCTGACGTTGTCGACCCTGCTAGGGATGGCCACCATCGGCTCGAGCTTTGAACACTCTACATGAAGCTCGTCCTCTACCTCAGCCTTCCGCCCCGACCTAACTATAGCCATGGGGCTTCTGCCAAGCTCTCTCAAGTACTTCTCTGTAACAGCGTCGTACTCTACTACGGCGTCTTTAGCCCCGGCCTCCATGCTCATGTTGCATAGAGTGGCCCTTGACTCTATTGAGAGTCGCGACAGAGCCTCTCCAGTCCACTCAATCGCCTTGTAGTTCGCACCGTCAGCCCCTATCTCTCCTATTACGGACAACGCTATGTCTTTGGCGTACACGCCCTTTGACAAGGATCCCTCGAGGCACACACGTATCGTTGAGGGCACCTTGAGCCAAATCTTCCCCTCAAGCATAACGGCGGCTAGTTCCGTGCTTCCTATACCTGTAGCAAATGCTCCCACCGCTCCATGGGTTGTGGTGTGAGAGTCTGCGCCAACTATAAGCATTCCGGGCACGGCGTATTCCTCGAGTATCACTTGGTGTATGATGTCTCCCTCTACGACTCTAATACCTTGCTTGCGGGCGAAGGTCCTCATCAACTTGTGAAGGTTGGATATCTCAACGGATGACGAGGGATAAGTGTGGTCTATAACAAACAATATCTTGCTCGGATCCCATACCCTCTCCCCTCCCATCTCCTCGAAGACCTTTATCGCCAGGGGTGTCGTGCCGTCTTGCCCAGCAGCGAAGTCCACTGAGACTACTGCTATCTCTCCCGCTCTCTTGATGCTCTTCGGCTCTACTTGCTTCATCGTCAGGATCTTCTCCGCGAAGGTCAGTTCTTCGCTATCGAGGACCTCCTTTACGTTCAAGAAGCTTATCACCTCGCCTTAGACTAAAGGGTCTCGAATCCCACACATTTAAGCCTTGAAGTGGCCTTAGCGAGGAGAGCGACCTAAAGATCTTGGGTCAGCTCGTCACGGGCTCTTCACGCTTCAGTAGCCTGGGACGGCTTCTTCATCCCCGCTTCCAACTCTGCCCAGTGAGATTTAAGCCTTTCAGCGAGTCGAAAGGCCCTTAACCTCGCCTTCTTGTACGTGCCGCTGACCTTCATCACATGGATGGCTGATGGTTCGCCATTTATCGTGCTTAAGAGAGCTAGCGCCGCTCTAATGACTTCAAGAGATTGTTGGGCACACTTCAATATGCCCAGCTTGTTCTCCTCATCGTAAGCCATGAGCTTAAAGGTATTCCTCGAAAGGCCGTAGACTCCCAAGAAGGACTTCATGTGCTTTTTCAAGGCTGTTTTTAAGTCCTCTGACTTTAGGTTTAGCGGTGAGTGAACGTGAAAAATGAGGTAGCGCCACCTCACTTCCCTTACCATTCGTTCACCACCTTGACCCCTGGCTGTACAAAGGCTGGGGAGAGCTTCTCTCTATTTAAGCGCACGAGCTCCATGGGCTTGGTCGAGACGGCTTCCCTCGCCAATGTCTTTTCGTCTAAGAGTAAAAATGCGAGAGCGTATAGCTCTCGTGGGGCCCTCATGTCTATGATTTTTGATGCCCCTGACGAGATTAAGGCGGGTATGCCCCTTCTCGTGACCCTCTTGAGCACTAAGCCATAGCTCCACAAGGCCTTGGCCTGCTTGTCGGGAGTTATGTGAAGGAAGTCCACTAAGTTGACTTCAACGTAGTGGCCGCTCTCAGCTAGTAGGCTCAACTGCCCTTCATCAAGGACCGAGAGAACGTTTTCCGGGTCGTAGAAAGTGACGTCAACTCGACGATCACGTGCGGCGGTCCTCGCAACCGATACGTCACGACAATAGACCCCTATTACCTCAACGCTCCGCCGCAACTCCCTTAAATACCCTTTTAATTCATTAGGGCTGGAAGGCCTTAGGTCCACCCTTATTGCCACGTCGATGCCAAGGTCCTTTGCGTAATCTTTAACGTCCTTGAGGTCCCTCAATTCGTGGGGGTCGTCGAACGAGAGCGCTATTAGTGAAAAGCCTAGGTGCTTCGCCATTTTGATTAATAACCTTGGAGCGTCTCCTTCGTCCGTCACTCTAACGTGAAGGTCTGCATAGCGCCTCTTAGGCATTTTCACACGACCTAAGGTCGTGGCTTAGCAAAAAGTCCTTCACCGCTTCTTTGGTTCCCTTAAAGCTAAAAACCACCTTAATCACGTCGTCGCCCGACGACAATCTGGCTTGACCCAAGAAGGCGTCTTGCTTGTCGAGCCTTATGTAGAGCTTTGACTTGTCGCTTATGTGTAAATCCAAGTCTCTTGTGAGGCGCGCCCTGTCCTCATAGGAAAGACGTGCCCAGATCCAAGCAAACGCTTGGCTCGCATACTCAGGATTTCTAAATGAGACCTTAATTATGCGAATCGGATTTTCATAGTGTCCGTAAGTTTCTTCGACTTCGACCTTCTTTCGTTCTCGGAGTTTTGGGGGCATGAGGCTTTCGACTGCTTTAATCACTTTGTCAAAGTCTTCAGTAACGTGTACGAAGACTGCGTATTCTACGGATACCGGCTTGGCTTCTAGATTCATAGTGCGATCAATCCGACTTAAGGGCTTGCGGGCTTGGCCCTCTCCCATCTTTGATTAAAGGCATCAATAAACACCTTTATCAGGCCCGGGTTTTCAGTGTAGTGTGGCTTGTAGTAAGACAATTTCTTCTCAGTGGTCCAGATGAGGAAGACTAACTTGCTCTCATCAACTAACGTGCCCCTGACCGGGTACCACTCCTCAGCTGCGCACCTGACCTCCGCTCCGTTCTCTACGAGGTCTCTAGCAACACTCTTCGACCGCTCATCCACAATTCGCATTAAGACCCTCACCACGACTTTACGATGAAGCACGTCGAGTAGTAGCTCCCTCACTTTGGGGTACCACTCAAACGACGCCGTGAATATGGAGATGTCACGTTGTGCCCTTGATATTATTTCAGCCGTCTTGACCTCCATAGACCTTAAGTCGTCGAGGGGCTCTATTAAGAGCTCATCTCTAATGCCGTATCGCCTCTCCCAGTACTTGTCCTCCAAGTTGCTCTTCATTACATGTAGATGCTTCCTTAGATCTGCCAGCTCGGCTTCTACGGACCTCGTCTTGACCTCGAGAAGTATTTGAGCAGCCTTTGAAGGAGGAATAACATCGTACTTCCCGTGCCCTAACGCCTTCACGAGGCCCTTTTGTAGGAGCGAAGCAATGGCGGTCTTAACATCGCTCACTGGTGCATTTAGTGAGGTGCATAGATCACTTTCACTCGCTTGAGGATTTTCGACCAAGAAGAGATAAGCCTCAGCTTCGAGTCTCGTTAGGCCAGCTTTCTTGAGAGCCTCTATGGTTGTAGATGTCATGTCAAGGGTCCACCGCGAATTACTACTCGGCCTCTCCTTATTAACGCGCTGTGGACGATGCTTCGCAGAGCACCTTGTACACCTCTTCAGCTATTATCAACGCAGCCGCCACCTGAGCTTCCCACGTCTGAGAAGCTATGTGAGGCGTTACGACTACGTTTGGTAACCTTATAAGCTCCCATTCTTCTTCGGTTTTTGGGGGCTCATTCTCGAAGACGTCTAATGCTGCCCCTGCCAGTTTGCCCTCCTTCAACGCCTTTAAGAGGGCCTTTGTATCTATTATCCCCCCTCTTGAGGTGTTTACTATCATAGCACCTCTCTTCATGAGGGATATCTCTCTCATGCCTATCATGTGCCGCGTGCTCTCATTTAGGGGTACGTGGAGCGTTATTATGTCGCTCTCTCTCAAAAGCTCTTCGAGCGTTGCAGCAACCTTAACGCCCATGCTCTCGGCCTCCTCCCTTATGTCCCTTATGTCGTAGGCCATCACCTTCATGTCAAAGGCCAAGGCCCTCTTAGCAACAGCCTTGCCTATTCTACCGAAGCCTATTATGCCTAAGACCTTCCCCCTTAACTCGAAGCCCATGAACTTGCTCTTCAGCCACAGCCCTTCTTTTAGTGTCTTGTTGGCTTCAGGTATCATCCTAGCCAGCGCCAGAATAAGGGCCATCGTCGTCTCGGCTACCGCGACCGTCGATGCTTGAGGTGATGCTATGACCCTTATCCCCTTCTCAGAGGCGGCCTCGAGGTCGACGTTGTCGAGTCCTACGCCAGCCCTCCCTATGACCTTTAGGCTCTGTGCCTCCATTATCACGTCCCTCGTGAACCTCGTCCTCCCTCTAATTATGATGGCATCGTACTCCTTAACTGCTCTAATTAGCTCGTCCCTCGTCAGCGAGGACTTAACGGTAACGTGGCAGCCCTTGGATTTGAGAACTTCTGCGCATGATTCATGGACGTCGTCGGTGATAAGCACTTTAAACTCTGCCACGAGTCCACCACCGTATTGTCGGAACGTCTTATACCTCGAGGCTTTTATAGCTTAGCGCCTTAAGTTCATGAAGCCTTGGCAAGAAATATACCTTCGGTGATATCACTATATAGTGAGCTACGATGCCTGAGGTGGCATTGGTCGGGAAGACGAACGTTGGCAAGAGCACACTCTTTAGCGCTTTAACCATGTTGCCTGTTAAGATAGAGCCCAGGCCCTTCACGACCATAAAGCCCAACGTGGGAATCGCGTACCTGAAGGTCAAGTGCGTGTGCAAGGAGTTCGGCGTTAAGGACGATCCCCGAAATTCTGTGTGTCGAGATGGCATAAGGTACATCCCCGTAAAGGTGATAGACCTCGCCGGGCTCATACCCGGAGCGCACGAGGGCAAGGGCCTTGGAAATAAATTTCTGGATGAAATGCGAGAGGCCGACGGGATAATACACGTAGTCGACGCCTCGGGCTCTACGGATGCCGAGGGAAGGCCCTGTCCTCCGGGCTCTCACGACCCGCTCTTGGACGTCCAGATGATAGAGAACGAGGTCCACTTATGGATCTTGGGGATGCTGAAGCATGACTGGGCCAAGTTGTCAAGGGCCGTAGAACACGGCAAGTTGAAGGCAGAGGAGGTCTTGGCCTCGAGACTAAGCGGCCTAAAGATCTCCTTGAAACACGTGAGAGAGGTACTTGAGGAGCTCGACCTTAAGGAAAAGAGACTTGGGGCGTGGAGCGAGGATGACTTAATCGCGTTCGTCAAGCACCTCTTCGAGAAGGCCAAGCCGTTCGTCATAGCCGCCAACAAGTGCGACATTCCTGAGAGCGTCGAGAACGTCAAGAGGCTCAAGAAGGTCTATGGCGATGAGGTTGTGGTCCCTTGTAGCGCCGAGGCGGAATTGGCCCTCCGAAGAGCAGCCGAAAGGGGGCTTGTCGAGTACACGCCCGGTGACAGCACCTTCAAGATAATCGATCGCGAGAAGCTGACCTCAGAGCAGTTGAGAGCTTTGGAGGTCATAAAACGGCGAGTTTTAGACGTTTGGGGGTCTACAGGGGTTCAAGAAGTTTTAAACACGATGTACTTCAAGAGGCTAGACATGATCCCCATCTACCCAGTTGCCGACCCCGACGACTTAACCGACACGGAGGGCAACGTGCTCCCAGATGTATACTTAGTCCCGCGCGGAACAACTGCTCGAGAACTAGCGTACATGATCCACACGGAGCTAGGCGAGAGCTTCATATACGCCCTCGATGCCAGGAAGAAGACCAAGCTTGGAGAGGATAGCATTTTAAAAGAGAACGACGTAATATCAATTGTAGCCGCTAAGAGGCTAAAGAGGAAGTAGCATGATAGAGATGGACATCGAAGAACTGAGGAGGAAGTACCCCAACCTCGCCAGAGAATTAGAGGAGAGGATTATGTGCGTTGAGATCAGAGGCTCTAGGAAGAGCGACGAAGAATTTCAGGTCGGCATGCCCGACGCCGTTGACTACATAAGGCGTTGCAAGAGCGTTGAAGAGGCCGAGGAGGTCATAAATTTCTTAGAGAGGACCAACCAGATCTCAAGGACCAAGGCTGATGAGCTAAGGGAGCAGCTCTATAGTCAAGGGCTTGAGAGCTTCGGCCCTCGCAAGGATTTTGGCTATTATATGAAGAGGTATTACGCGAAGAGGGCGAATACCGAACCGGATTAACGCTTAAATCTCCCTCAGAGTTTAGGACATTAGACTTTGAGTGAGAGCATGAAGGAGAAGGCAAAGACGTACGTATTATGGTTCGATGAAATAGGCAAGAACGACCTAGCGCTCGTTGGTGGCAAGAGTGCTAGTTTAGGGGAGATGACGAAGGCAGGGATACCGGTGCCACCTGGCTTTGCTGTAACTTCGTACGCATACAAAGAGTTCATAGAGAGGACGGGCCTTAAGAGTAAGATAAGCGAGGTGTTGAAGGAGGTCGCGAATAGCAAGGACCCCAAGGCATTTGAAGACGCGAGCGCGAAGATTAGGAGGATCATAGAGGAAGAGGAAATTCCAGAAGACATAGCGAGAGCCATCGTTGAGAACTATAGAAAGCTTTGTGAGAAGGTAGGAAGGGCGAAGGTCCCCGTCGCCGTTAGAAGCTCTGCCACAGCCGAAGACTTGCCCGGGGCCAGCTTCGCTGGTCAGCAAGAAACTTTTCTGAATGTCGAGGGCGAGGAAGAGGTCTTGCTCAAAGTCAAAAAGTGCTGGTCGTCGCTCTTCACGCCACGGGCCATATTCTATCGCCAGGAGAAGGGGATAGACCACGATAAGGTGCTCATGAGCGTGGCCGTGCAGAAAATGGTCAACGCAAAGGCAGCAGGCGTGATGTTCACTATCCATCCAGTTACGGGAGAGGAGGACAGGATAGTGATAGAGGGAGGCTGGGGCCTAGGAGAGGCAGTCGTCAGCGGCTCCATAACGCCGGACACTTACGTCGTCGACAAAAGGACCCTCAAGATATTGGAGAAGAAAATAGCTGTGAAGACTTACGAAGTCGTCAGAGACCCCTCTTCAGGACGGACCATAAAGGTCGAGGTCCCTCCCGAGAGGAGGAACGCGCCCTGCCTGACCGATGAAGAAATCGTAAAGCTGGCAGAGTTGGCCCTCAAGATAGAGCAACACTACGGGTACCCCCAAGACATCGAGTGGGCTATAGATAGGGACATGAAGTTCCCTGAGAACATATTCATAGTTCAGTCTAGGCCCGAGACCGTGTGGTCATTGAAGAGGGAGGAGGCAAGAGTACGGCCAAGCGTCGAAGTCGGAGAGAGGAAGGTCGTAGCCAAGGGTCTGCCAGCTAGCCCAGGCGTGTGGGCTGGCAAAGCTAAGGTGGTCAAGAACCTCGAAGAGGCCTCGAAAATGATAAAGAAGGGCGACATACTGGTAACCACAATGACCAACCCCGACTGGGTCCCGTACATGAGGCTTGCAGGTGCCATAGTGACCGATGAAGGCGGCATGACGTGCCATGCTGCTATAGTTAGCAGGGAGCTAGGGATTCCAGCTGTAGTCGGTACGGGCAACGCAACTAAGGTCATGAAGAGCGAAGAGGAGTACACGGTCGACGCTACAACTGGCGTGATCTACGAGGGCATCGTTGGAGAACTGACAAGGAGGGAGGTCGAGGGGGTCACTAAACAGCAAATGATGCCAGTTGCGGAACACTTCATACCTACGGGGACTAAGATCTACATGAATTTAGGGGTTCCTGAGAAGATAGCAGAGTACGTCAACTTACCATTTGACGGGATAGGGTTAATGCGCATCGAGTTCATATTGTCGTCCCACATAGGAGAACACCCACTCTACTTACTGGAGATAGGTGAAGAGGATAAGTTCGTGAACAAACTTGCTGAGGGCATAGCGATGGTGGCTAGGCAGATTCAGCCAAGGCCAGTCGTCGTCAGGTTTAGCGACTTCAAGTCAAACGAGTATAAGGAGCTGAAGGGCGGCGAGAAATACGAGCCCGAGGAACGCAATCCGATGCTCGGCTATCGTGGAGTCTCTCGCTACATAAGCCCGCAGTACGAGAAGGCGTTCAGGTTGGAGTGTAGGGCAATCAAGAAGGTCAGGGATGAGTGGGGCCTCAAGAACGTGTGGGTGATGTTACCATTCGTGAGAACTACTTGGGAAGTGGAGAGAGTCCTGCAGATCATGAAGGAGGAGGGGCTTGAGAGGGGAAGGGACTTCAAGGTATGGGCGATGGCCGAGGTCCCAAGCGTTATATTCATGGCCGACGAGTTCTGCAAATATGTTGATGGCTTTAGCATAGGCAGTAACGATTTGACTCAACTGATACTCGGCGTTGACCGCGACTCGGAAATCATGCCGAAGCTAGACGCACGCTACTTCGACGAAAGAGAGCCAGCAGTCTTGAGAGCCATAACTCACTTAATTAGGGTCGCGCACAAGCATGGAGTAACCGTAAGTATATGTGGTCAAGGACCTTCGTACTTAGAGGACTTCGTGGAGTGGCTAGTGCGCCAAGGCATAGACAGCATATCGGTTAACCCTGACGCAGTCATCAGGGTGCGCCGCCTCGTCGCGCAGATCGAAAGGAGGATCATCCTTGAAAGAATGCTCAAAGGGGTGAAGAGGGAAACTAGAGGGACTCCTCCGCTCAGGTAAGAGGGTTAAGTCCTTAGCCCTGAGCCCACCTGTTTGAGCGATCATTAAAGGGGCATCTTAAGGCCCCCAACGTCGTTTAATGCGAGGTCCTCATGAAAAGACTTTTTTCACACACAACATTTATTAGAGCTCAGCTTAATAGAGCGTCTTAAGGTGGTCCAAGACGTCCTCTAGAAAGAAGAAGAGCGAGGGGCTTAACATACCAGATCACAAGCATTGTATAATGTGCGGAGGGGTCGTGCCAGTTAGCAGAAACCCACCTGTTTGTGAGGGATTGTGTGAAGAAGAGCTCATTAAGAGGGAGAAGAGGTCTAGGATGTTCAGCTTGATGATGTTTATGATTGTTGGACTAATGGCACTGATAATTGTTGCCTCCTTCTTAGTATCCAGATAGGCTTCACTGACTCTTAGTGACGTTCTTTGTGATTATTATCTCACAGGGCATGGGGAGTTTTGAGGCTGCTCTTCTCGCAGCTTCTTTCGCTATATCCTCTTTGTCTACTGGAACCTTTATGGTGAGGACAACATCCCCGGCCTTTACTCTAGCTGCTGTTCCTACAGGGTCGCCGAAGGCGAGGCGCATTCCATCCTGGAGCCTGTCGGCCCCCGCGAAGGCCATCATCTTGTTCTCTCTAAGGATGTGATGAGGATACGGGTGAATTTTGAGGAAATAATTATTCTCGCCGAGCCTCGAAGATAGGTATTTGCTACACGCAACTCTCATGGCCTCTAAGGCGTTGTGCCTTATCTGTGCTGGCTCTTTAGCCACTAATTGGACCGTCAAGAGGAAGTCGGCTTTTGTGTTCCCCATCGTGAACTTGACGATTTTAGGCGGCGGGACCCCGTGCACGTACTCCTTTCTTGTGTAGGCTGGCCCCTTAACGAGTCTGTAGCAGCGGGCTGGCCTTAAGGGCATATGCTATGCACCCCCCTTTTCAAAGGGCTGGGATCTTTTTAGCTTTTCCTCGCAACGAGGGAGCTGAGCCTCGTGTGCACTTTATTCAGGAAGGCTAGCAGGACGTGCATCTCCTTTTGAGAAATGAAGGCCTTGCCCAAAACCCTCTTGAAGACTAGCTTGGCCTTCGGCTCCTTCTCCTTTGGGAAGTCTACAAGCTCCAATATGTCAGAGAAGTACTTGAGCGCGACCTCTCTCAACTTAGCATTTGCCAGCCTCGCCTTGGGCCTTATGTGGGCTCTGGAGAGCTCGTAAAGTATCACGGCCATGGCGTGAGTGACGTTCATTACAGGGTATTCCTCGCTCGTGGGTATGTTAACGAGGACGTCGCACATCGAGAGCTCTTGATTCGTTAATCCTATGTCCTCGCGACCAAAGATCAACGCTACTCCGCCCTTGCATTTGATTAACTCATGCAAGTGCCAAGGAGGGACTACGCTCCTCAAGACGTTTCGAGGGCCAGCCAGCTTGCCAGTTGTGCCTATCTTCAAGTCAAAGTCTCTTATGGCGTCTTCTAGGCTATCGACTACGATGGCAGACTCAAGGACGTCACGGGCCTTCGCGGCAAATATTCTCGAGGCCTCGGTGATGGAGGTCCTAGGTCTCACGAGGCACAGTTCCTTAAAGCCGAAGTTCTTCATGACCCTGCAAGCGAAGCCTATGTTGATCTCATACAGCGGCTCTACGAGGACTACCCTAAAGCGGGGCACTTTTTCACCTCTATGAGGAAGAGTTCCTCAAACCACAGTCTCTTCTTAGCCAATATCGCTGGGTTAAGACCAGCCACTTTAAGCTTAGAGATGATCTTCGCGAAGTCCGAGAGAGACGAGATAACGAAGTACAGCCTGCCGTTTTTATCCAGCAATCTATCTAAGTCGTCGATTACTCTACTAATTAGAGAAGTGCCATCGGGGCCGCCGTCCCACAACGGCTCGTCTATGCATGGATGCCCAGTCGAGGGTAAGTAGGGAGGGTTCATCACTATGACGTCGAAGTCACACTCGTCTCTCAGGGCCGTCGTCGCGTCACAACACAAGAAGCAAGTCAAGTGGTCGACGTCGTTTATCTTGGCGTTGAACTTTGCGTTACGAACGGCTTTTCTACTCACGTCTATGCCCACTACATAACAACCTCTCAGCGCACACTTTATTGCCAAAATTCCCGTCCCGGTCCCTATGTCGAGCACGTACTCTTCGCCACTCAAGTTCAAGTGATCTAACAGCATGAACGTGTCATCAGAGGGGGGATAGACGTCTTCCCATACATATATGACCATGTCGTCAAAGACGAGCTTCAAATATGCCCCCTCAGTGTATCAGGTAGTCCTTTAAGACGTTTGATATATAAGCAAAATCCGATGGATTCAAGTCCCTGACCCTCTTGTTCATGTACTTCTGCAACCTTGCATCGGAGTACGCCTCTTCACTTAACTTTAGCGGTAAAAGCCTCGAAACGACGATCCGTAGAGCCCTTCTCAATAACTTATTGCGCTGGGTGAAGAGCCACTTGACGACTTCTAGGTGCAAGTCTAGGTCTACAACCTCGTATGGAGGCGGGCGCCTTTCAAGCGCAACTACAGCTGAGTCCACTTCGGGCTCGGGATAGAAATTCCTCTTCTTAATTAACATGAGGAGGCGGGAGGAGAAGAAGGCGTCAAGAGAAACCGTCAGCCTTCCATAATCCTTTGTACCGGGCTTCGAAGTTATGCGAAGAGCTAGCTCTTTCTGCAACGTCAGAACGGCTCTATTGAAGGAGCACTCTCGCGCCAATTTGAAGAGCAGGGGCGTGGCGATACTGTAGGGAACGTTAGACACCACGACATCGACTGAGGGGGGTGTGATCTCTAAGAAATCAGCTTCTATCAAAACGATGTTATCGTAGTTCTTCAGAACTTCTTCTCGAAGGACCTTGCAGAGTAAGGGGTCGACCTCAATCGCGTAGACGAGGCTTGCCCTAGAGGCCAGTGGCTCAGTTAATGCCCCTAGACCTGCCCCTATCTCTAAAACTACGAGCTCGTCCACCTGTGAAAGCTCCGCTATTTGCTGTGCAATCCTCTTACTCACTAAAAACGACTGGCCTAACTCCTTCTTCGGCACTATGGAGTACTTCTTGATCAAAGCCAAAGTGCGTTCTCGCAAATTCATGGTCCTATGGCCTTTTCTTTAGGGACGGGTGGTACGGTAAACAAGTAATACCTTTCGTTGCCCTTCAACTCTGTTAAGATCCTCTCAATTATAATACCAACTATGTTGTTGACCCCTGTTCTCTTCTCAAAATCCTCGTAACTGACGAAGGGGGCCTTCTCCCTCTCCCTTATTATCACCCACATAGTTTTCTTCCCTATCCTAGGCAAGAGCTCGAGGGAGTGCATCTTGGTGGTAAGGGGTGGGGCGCTGTTCAAAAACTGTACGAACCTGTTCTCGTGCTCCCTCACTATCCTCTCTGTCAGTCGGGGCAATTCGTCTTTGGCGAAAGTCGTCAACTCTTCAAAGCTCAGCCTCCTCGTTATCCTATCTACTTTTTCTCTAAAGCCCTTTCCTATGAAGATCCTCTCTCCGGGGGTTAAGGAGACGTTAGGCTTCGGTACCAACTCCAGTAGCATGAAGAAGTCTTCGCCGATGGCTTGCGCTATCGGCTTGCCCATGAAATGAGGGCGAGTCTCCCTCATGTACCCTCGAGGAAGGAAATCCAGTACATATGCATATTCTTCAAATTTCTTCTTATCTTTAGCCCACAAGTTTGACACCTACTCCCACATAAAAATCGACAAAGGGCTTACCCGAGGTGTGCGCGAATTAGCTCTAAGATCTTCTCAAGGTCCTCAGTTAAAAAGACCTTGCCCTCTTTAACGAGTAAGGTTCTAAGCTCCTCTATAGACGTGGGCAAGACATTTGCTATCTGCACCGCGGCCGCCCTAGAGATCTTGAATTTTTCCATGAGGGCCTCGACGAGCTCCTTGGCTTTCTCAGGAGAAAGCTTTGAGAACTTAGAGGCGTGGGAAAGGGTAGCCATCTGATATGAGTCTAGAGGGCCTCGTTTCTGCCTTAGCTCAAGTAAATTGCGCACTTCTGGTAACGAAATTTCCTCTAGCTTCAATATCTTCATCTCTAAGCCCTCACAACAGCGCGAGGACTCAACCGGGAAGAATTCTCTCGCGAGGAAAATAAATATATTTATGTCTTGGTGTTCTGCTCTTCAAGCCGAGTCCTTGCAAGGCCCTGAAGCTGGGTGGTGGAGGTGAAGCGTTCCAAAGGTCTGAGGAGCAGGAGTAGAGACTTGTTATCGAAACACCCGCGCGAACGCGGCATGAGAGGGTTGAGCTACCTGCTCGTCGAGTATAAAATAGGCGACAGAGTTTGTTTTGATGTAGACCCTTCAAAGGTCAGGACGGCGCCTCATAGAAGATATCACGGACTCGCAGGGGTAATAATAGGTAAAAGGGGTAGGGCGTATATAATCGAGACTAAGCTTGGTGATAAGCGCAAAGTAATAATAACCACGCCAGAGCACATAAAACCCCTCGGCGCTACGGCTTAATCCTCGACGTCCAAGACGTCCAGCTCTAGAACCTTAAGCTTCGTACCCAGAACCTCTTGAAAACTAGGAGCAGTCCTGCCTTCATCTCCATGGATTAGCTCCTTGACGTAGAGACCTCCTTGACACTTTATTAAAACCTCAAAGGTTTTGTCCTTAACGTCTATCACCCTTACTTCATAGACCCTCTTTGTCCGCAACTTGTCAGCACGACGATGTAAGACCCTCTTAGGGGTCCACTGCTTTATGATAGCCCCTTGAAAGTACCTATTTAGGGCTTCGAGCTTTTCTCTTTCTAGGGGCTCCTCCATTTCTACAAGCGCTCTATAGGTCTTCTTCTTCACGTGGGCCGAGAGTTTCAGCTTCCCTATAATCGACCTGTCCGTGTACGAAAGGTTCAAAACCTCTACGATCCCTTGAGACCTCTCATTAATTTTCTGCTGCAACCCTTCTAAGTCGATGAACCTCTTCTTGGGCTCCATGACCTCTATGGCGAAGGGTCTCCCCGAACCTAAGACCCTCACGTCTATGTCCTCTCTCCCTGCTCCATGAAATCGGGCTCCACGAGCCTCGAAGGCCTCAACAATAGGTTTGGTTACAAGTTCCTCGACTGAGAGCTCGTATCGCTTTCCTGTCCAATTGCACTCAGGACACCCACCCCCTCTACACTTAGAGCAGAACCACTTGGATTGGGGTATTCCGCGAGCTAGCTTCCTATAGCGCCCGTATATGAAGATCGGGCTCGGCTTAATCTCCACCTTCATCTTATGAAAGTCCAGTATTACGAGGATGTCGGGCTTTCGAAGATCCGGCTTTTTTCCGGTCTTGGACATTATGATCAGGCTGGCTTCTCGGTTTATCTCCCTCTTTATGGACTCACCCCAATTCACTTCAAGGTAAGATCTCAAGCTGTCCTCCCTCTCTATTACGTTACCAGGCACTCTGCACCCGACGAGGTAAGTGTTGAAGTCGTATTCGAGCAGACTGGCGGCGGCTTCTTCCGCGAGGCGCTGTAGCGGCTCGTAGAGAAGACCTCCGCATGCTTCGCACAGGGTCGTCTCAGGCACTTCAAGGCCATTTTTGGCTAGGAGCTCCCTCGCGGCCTTGAAGCCCGTTCTCGCTATGTTTCGTAAAATGTTGACGGCTTCTTGGCCCCCCTCGTTCAGGAGGCTTGAGGCTATCATGCATATAACGGTCTTCAGGCTCGAGCCTCTCGCCTCATTGCTCAAAGCGAAGCCTAAATTGGCGAAGAACCTGCCAAAGCACTTGTCACAAAGAGTGGCTCTTTCTGCTAGTTTCAGGGCCTTTTCGATTACCTTTGATGTAGCGCTCAGCATGCATAGAACCTCTGTTGCTCGATTAGAGCCTCTGCATCAGAGATGGGGGAAGAGCCTCTTTTTCTGCTTTCTCAGCAAGGTCTTTACCATTCGCCTCATCGCTTCGTAGGCGTCCAGGAGTTCCTTAACCTCCTTAACCTTTACGCCGCTCCCTCGGGCTATCCTCCTCATCCTGGACCTATTTATTATCTCGGGGCGTTCCAGCTCTTCTCGGGTCATGGATTTGACTATGACGGTCCACTTTTCGAGCTTTTCTGTTGCCACATCTGCTATTTCGTCGGGCAAGCTCAAGCCGAAACCCGGTATCATCTCCAGGATTTTTTGCAAAGGACCCAGCTTTTTGAGCCCTTCGAGCTGCTTTATCATGTCCTCAAGCGTAAACTTGCCGCTGACTAAACCTTTCATCTCCCTCTCTTTGAGCGACGCCTCCTTCACCTTCTCTGCCAGTGACTTGAGGTCTCCCATCCCTAAGAGGCGGCTCACAAAGCTTGACGGTTCAAAGACCTCAAGCTCCTTAACATCTTCACCAACTCCTACGAACTTGATCCGCGCGCCCGTAGCGACGACGGCCGAGAGGGCTCCCCCTCCCCTCGCGGCCCCGTCGAGTTTAGTGACTATTATCGACCCGATCTTAGTCGCATTATTGAAAGCTTCTGCTTGGGATTTGGCTTGCTGGCCTATTGTAGCATCTATCACAAGCACGACCTCATCTGGCCTTATGGCCTCTGACAATTGCTTCATCTCCTCTATTAGAGCGTGTTCGTTCTTATGTCGCCCAGCCGTGTCGATTATTATGACATTACAGCCCATGCCCTTAAGGATCTCAACACCTCTAAGAGCTATTTCCACGGGGTCCCCCGTCTTCTCGCCGTAAAACATGATTCCGGCCTTCATAGCCAATTGCTTTAACTGGTCATAGGCTCCCGGCCTGAACGTATCTGCGCAGAGTACGCCGGGGTGATACCCCTTCCTTTTGTAAAACCACGCCAGTTTAGCGGCAGTAGTGGTCTTGCCAGACCCCTGTACCCCTACCAGCATAAGCACGATTGGCTTGTTCGTAGGGTATAGTACGTCAGGCTGCCTCTCCCCTCCCAAGAGTTCTACGAGGGACTCGTAGAGGGCTTTTAACGTGACCTCCCTTCGAGTGAAGCCCGAGGGCACGGGCTCTTTGAGGGCCTTCTCCTCAACCTTTTGGGTAACCTTGAGGACTAGTTCGACGTTGACGTCTGCTAATAGGAGTGCCCTCTGCACGTCCCTAATCAGCTCCTTAACTGCAAGCTCGTCTGCCACGGGCCTTCCCAAGAATTTTTTTATGGCCTCTCGAAGCGATGAACCTAGCTTACTTAACATCGATATCAAAATCCCTTGTTAGCGGATATGCTTAAATCTATAGCGCTACTTTCAGTTCTTGCTTTGGACATGTATGACTTAAAGATTAATGAGGTCTTGGACTTCGTGCGCAAAAGAGGCGCAAGGAGGCTACTCTTGCAATTTGCCGATGGGTTAAAGCAGAGTTCTTGCTCTGTCGTAGAAGAGCTGAGCAGAGAACTACCTAATGTTGAGATCTTAGTCTCAGGCTCTAACTGCTACGGCGCTTGCGATGTGGCGTTCGAAGAGGCAGTGAGAGTAGGCGCCGACACGATTGTCCACTATGGGCACACACCTTTCCCGGAGACCTTCACCCATGCCGATAAGCTTGGCGTTGGAGTGTTCTTCGTGGAGGCCTTCTTAAGGACGGAGCTCCTGTTCAAGGCCGTCGATAGGGCTCTTGACGTTTTACGCTCGATGGAGAATGTCGTTAACGTAGGCATTACAGCGTCTCTCCAAGAAGTCCCCTATATAGAGTCAATTAAGCAACGCCTCGAGAGGGAGGGCTTTCGGGTCCACGTGGGCGCAGGCTCTAAAAGGGTCAAATACGCTGGACAGGTTTTAGGTTGCGATTACACATCGGCCCTCTCCATTAGGGACAAGGTCGAGGGCTTCGTGCACTTGGGCGGAGGGCTTTTCCACGCCCTAGGCTTGGGGCTAGCGACCCAAAGTCCTGTAGTGCTGTGCGATCCCTACAGGGGTGAGGCTCAAGATATCGGACGAGTGGTGAGGAAAGTTAAGGCGACGAGGTTGTACTACGTGACCCAAGCCATGGAAGAAGCAAAGCGGTATTGCGTAGTCATTGGATGTAAGTGGCGACAAAGGCACTTGCACTCCGCAATGAATGTGAAAAGATTACTCGAGAAGAAGGGGAAGAAGGTCTATCTCCTAACCTTGCACGAAGTATCACCGCAAGCCTTGGAGAACTTTCCAGAGCCTGACGCCTTCGTCATAACTGCTTGCCCTAGAGTACCAATCGACGACTACATGAACTACAGAAGGCCCGTGCTGACGGTTCTTGAAGCGTTAATAGTGGCCGGAGAATTAAAGCTTGAGGAGTGGTCTTTGTGTGATTGGGAGCTTAACGAAAAAGCAACTCGCAATGTTGCTTTCGAAGGTAGATGAGCATCCAGAGCCCAAGGTCTCGCTGGAGCAATACACGTTAGTAAGCGAAGAAGTGAGCGACTTACTGTGGACCATAGAGACGACATTCGGCGACATAAGCCGAAAGGTGCTCGTAGACTTGGGTTGCGGAACTGGGAGATTGGCCATAGGCTCAGCGCTACTTGGCGCGAGCTACGTCATTGGTGTCGACATAGATGAAGTCGCGCTGAGGGTAGCCGCCAAGTCCGCTAAAAAATTGGGGGTTGGGGACAGGACTTCGTGGATTTTGGGCTCAGTGAAAAACCTCAACCTGAGGGCTGACGTCGTGATCCAAAACCCTCCTTATGGTGTAAAGAGGGAGGGGGCTGACAGGCCCTTCTTGGAGGCCGCCTTGAGAATAGCTCCAATAGTCTACAGTCTACATAAATCAGGTCAGAGGAACAGGCGATTTCTGAAAAGGTTTATCAAGGACTTAGGCGGAGTAGTTGACAGAATCATACCTCTTAAAGTGACCATAAGGCCAATCTTCGAGTTTCACACAAAGAGGAGCTACAAGGTCTATGTGGACCTTTATAGGATAATGAGGGGGTGAGGAGACGTGAGCGAAAGAGTGTTGAAGGACGTCGTGGTCCCAGGAGAGGAAATAGGCATCATAGAGGAGTTCCTACCGGGGGAGGGCACGTATGTAGACGGCAACTCCGTAAGGTCGATGATTCTGGGCACGGCCGTTTTAGACATCAATGAAAGAAAAGCGAGGGTCTACCCATTGATTAAAAGAGGGCCACTTGCTATAGAGAAGAGCGATGTGGTGCTGGGCGAGGTCGCCGGAATGAGAAAGGATGTTGCGATAGTACTGATAAAGAAAGTCGAGGGCAAAAATTTGGTTTTAAAGGAGACGCTTCACGGAATGCTTCACATAAGTCAAGTTAGTGACAAATTTGTGGAATTTTTATCTGATGTAGTGAAAGTGACGGACATTCTGAGGGCTAAGGTAATAAACTCGAGGCCTCCCTACCAATTATCGATTAAGGAAAGGGATTTAGGCGTCATAGTGGCTTTTTGCTCAAATTGCCAAACCCCCATGACTATTAAGAATAGAAAACTTTATTGTCCAAGGTGTAAAGTGCAAGAGAAAAGGAAGCTCTCCACGAAGTACTCGATCAACCTCAAGCTGTAGTGGTTGATAATAATGAAGATAAGGGTATTGGAAAAAAGTGAGAAAAGCCTGAAGATAGAGATAATAGGAGAGGGACATACATTCTGCAATTTGTTGAGGGACTTCCTGCTAAGAAATCCTAATGTCGAATTCGCGGCCTATAGAATTGACCACCCGTTAATTTCTAACCCGGTATTCTACGTAAGGACTAAGGACGGGAAGCCTGAGGAGGCGTTGAGAAAAGCTACCGAAGACATCATTGTTGCTCTTGAAGATTTCAAAAGGGTCTTTAGCTTTGCTTTAAACAAACAAAGGGCCACGTCATGAAGAGAGAGCGAAGAGTTCTGGCCATAGCCGGAGATGAGCGCGTCGTAGTCGGCGTCCTATATAGAGGGAAGCTTTGGTTTGAGAGCTTAGAAGTAAAGGTTTTAGATAAAAAAGGGGGTTGTGAAGTCTTTAAGTCAAGATACCTGGACCAAGCGAGAACCATTCTCATCGATGAAGAGCTCTTGAGGTGCTTAAAAATCAATATTGAAGAGGACTTTTTGGCTTTAATTCCAAAAAGAGGAGGGGTCGAAGTAATAATAATTGGTGAGGAGGGCGCTTCCATTTCTCGTGAAAAGATTAAGAAGCTATGCGTCCAAGGTGATGTCCCAGAAGCTTTAAGAGTGGCAAGGAGGATTTTTAACGAAATACGAAACATAATCGGCGAGACTATTTGAGGTGAGAGCTCTGCTGCCACTATGCCCAAGATGCGGTACCCTCATGACCTTAAGGAGGGAGGGCGAGAAATCCCTCTGGACTTGCAAGCGCTGCGGCTATTCAGAAGAGAGAGTGCAAGTTGTGAAGAGAGAGCACATAGCTCACAGCGAGAAGGAGAGGATAATAGTCGTTGAAGAGGGTAGCTCCTACAAGGCCATGCCCAAAACGACGGCGGCGTGCCCGGAGTGCGGACATAACGAGGCCTATTATTGGATGGTTCAAACGCGTAGAGGAGACGAGGGCATGACGAGGTTCTATCGGTGCACGAAGTGCGGGAGGACGTGGAGGGAGTACCATTAACTAGGACGGGCATTAATTAGAGTTAAATATCGAAATCCACCAACTCTAGTTAGGAGGGCGGCTTATGTTTAAAGCTGTATTTAGAGACGCAAGGTTGTGGTACAGGATAATTGACGCACTGTCTTCGCTGATAAGCGAGGGCACCATCAAGATAAGCGAGGACGGGCTGAGGCTGAGGGCCATGGACCCATCAAAGATAGCGATGATAGATTTCGAGATGCCTCGAGATGCCTTTGACGAATATCAGTGTGAGGGAGAGCTCACCATAGGCCTCAACTTTGATGAGTTGAAAAATATAGTTAAGAGGGGAAGTGCTAAAGAAAAGGTCCAGCTCGAGGTGCCACCCACTGGCGGAAGGCTAAAGATAGTGCTAAAGGGCAAGGCTTCGAGGAGCTTCGCGCTACCCCTGATAGATGTGGAGTATGAAGAGTTGCCCACGCCCTCGCTCTCATTCAACGTTAAGGCTACGGTGTTGGCTGACATATTTGAAGACGCTTTAAAGGATGTGGAGCTAGTTAGCGACTATGTTAGGCTAGAGGGCCGGGGCAATGCGATCATAGTGAAGGGTCAAAGCGATAAGGGTGAGGTCGAGGCGACGTTGACCTCTGAGACCGGGGCCCTCTTAGAGCTAGAGGTCAAAGAGGAATCTGTTGCCTCCTATAGCTTGGAGTACTTGATGGACATGGTTAAGGCGAACAAGGCCGCTGAAGTGACGACTCTCGAGTTCTCGACTGGGATGCCTCTAAGCCTGACATTTCCAATTCCGGGTGGAGGGACCATAAGATACTACTTGGCCCCTAGACTCGAGGAGTAAAGAAGAGAGCTATGATTTTTTCCAAAATAGATGCCGCAACGTATCCTTTCATAAATTTGGCCTCGCAATTAGTAAAAGAGCTCGAGAAGGGCTTGGGAATAAGCGCCATATTATCCCCCGACTCGGAAGTGCTTCGAAGAAGCATTGAGAGGATAAGGGAAGCCGTATATTCTCGCATGACTTCGGTCTACAAGAAGGACTTGGACATAGAGATCTTGTCACACCCAGTCGCGCTGTTGCTCATAAAGCACATGAACAATGCAAAACTGATGAACATATACGCCGAAGCCGAGAAGAACAGGGTCTTAGTGAACCTTCTCAAGGAAGATTATGAGAAGCTAATGGCTCTAGCGGTCGACGGCTTCGATTGGCACGTCAGGAAGGAAGGGGGCTATCTCTTTATCAGGTTCGACGATTACCTCAAAACTTCTGTTAACATGTTAGACGTCCATTGGAAACTGGTGAATAGGAGGCTTGTGAATGGTTATGTCGAGCTACCTCGAAAGGACTTCTCTAGGCTCTTGGCCGAGGCCTACAGAGTAAGGATCTTGGAGAGGGCCAGCCAGGTAGAGGACGTCCAAGTACCTAACGCTCTTAAGCCGATAATTGAGGGGCTTGACAGAGAGTTTCGAGCCGCCCTCCCAAAGGTCGACGTGGATACGACATATGTTAATGAGTATAAGCCTTCGGCTTTCCCGCCTTGCATTTCGAAATTACTAGAAGAAGCCGAGCAGGGCAAGAACCTCCCCCACATGGCCCGCTTTACTCTCGCCACGTTTTTGATGTCTATAGGGAAGAGGCCCGAGGAGCTGCTCGACGTCTTCCGTAAGATGCCCGACTTCGATGAAGGTAAGACACTTTATCACTTAAGACACATAGCAGGTGAGATAGGATCTAGAACGAGGTACACCCCACCTAGCTGCGCGACCTTAAGGACGTTCAGCCTCTGCGTGGCGAATGACGACCTTTGTCAAAAGGTCAAGCACCCCCTAACTTACTACAGTAAAAAGCTCAAGCTGTTGAAGAGGGAGGGGGCTTGAAAAAACTCGATAACGAGAGCTTCATAAAGAAAATGTCTAAAAAGTATTACATTGAGTGGAAGGAGGAGCCGCCTAAGGACTTCAGTAGAAGAGAGTTCGCTTTCGTGATCTCGAGGAAAGGCGAGGTTATAAGGCATAAGGCCTTCGAGAAGTGGAGTGATGTCAAGGAATTCCTTTGCAAGAACGCTCCACTTCACGTCTATTACTCGTCAGCCTATTACGCACAGCCATCAGCTCCAGATATGGACGCTAAGGAGTGGATGGGCGCCGACCTCGTCTTCGACATAGACGTAGACCACATATACACTCCATGCAAGGAGCAGCACGATAAGTGGATGTGTCTAGATTGTGGTGCCATAGGTAACGGCATGCCCCCCGAAGAGTGTCTTAAGTGTTCCAGCAAGAGAATAGAGGCGAAGACTTGGTTCTGCGAGAAGTGCCTTGAGGTAGCCAAGGAAGAGACCATAAAGCTAGTCGAAGACTTCTTAATCCAAGACTTTGGCTTCTCGCCTCAAGAAATCTCCATCGTGTTCTCGGGGCGAAGGGGCTTCCACATCCACGTAGAAAGTGATGTCGTGAGAGAATTGGACCAAAGAGCTAGGAGGGAGATAGTTGACTACGTAAGGGGCACTGGGCTCGTGGTACAGGACAAGAAAAGGAGGGCCCTTGCACCCCCCTTGAACGCTGGAGGGTGGCCCGGAAGGATAGCTAAGGGGGTTTACGAGCTTCTCAATTCTGGCAATGTAGAGGACCTTTTGAACATTAAAGGAGGGTCTAAAGTGGAAGAGGCGATAAAAGCCATAATCAAAAGGCTTGAGGAATCTCAAGACTATTGGCCTTTAGAGGGCGTCGCGCGCAGGATATGGCTCAAGGTCGTTGAGAAAGTTGTAGCGCACAAGCGTTGCGAGGTCGACGAGAGGGTGACGACGGACATAAAGAGGTTAATAAGATTGCCTGGGACGTTGCACGGAGGGACGGGACTCATAGCAACCAAAGTCAACTTGAGTGACATAGAGTCCTTCGATCCCTACGTGCACGCCGTGGCTTTCCTAAAAGGCTACGTCAAAGTCAAGGTCTTAAACATGCCTAGGATAACCTTTCTCAATCAAAGGTGGGGCCCGTACAACAATGAGGTTGTGGAGCTACCCATAGGACTGGCCGTGTATTTGATATGCTCGGAAAACGCTATCTTGGTCAGCGAGGAAGTCGAAGTTGATTAAGGAGTTACTCAAGGCCCTCCTCCGGGAGGTAAGTAGCGAGAAGCTCTTGCCGCTACCCCAAAACTTCTACGACGCCACTCTAAGCTACATTCACTCCTTGAAGTTGAGGAAGAACAACGAAGTCAACGAACTGCAACGCAAGATATGGGAGGAAGAGATCGCGTTCTTAGAAAAAACGCTCTCGATCATTAAGAGCATGAGGGCCCGAAAGATAATGTTTGAGGTTGTGGACGGTAAACCTCTAGAGAGGTTGCCCCCAGAAGAGGACGTTTATTATGTCAATCTCCGAAGGGCCCTCGAGCTTGCTGAGCTCGAGTACGTCAAGACAGAGGCTGGTACTGAGGAGGCTGAGCCTCAAGAAGAAGGCAAAGTCCTGCTATTATTGAAGAAGGGCTTAGACGAGGCCCTTGCCGAAAGGTTGGGCCTGCCCAAGCTCGAGCCAGAAGATGTAATCTTTATAAATAGGCGGACCGGTAAAGTGCTCATCGACTTAGGGATTGCAGACGAAATAAGCATAAGGTGATTGCAGTGAAAATACCAAAGGAGGTAAACACCTATTGTCCTAGATGCAAAACCCACACGCTCCACAGCGTGACTCTGTACAAAGCAGGAAAGAGGAGAGCCTTGGCCCAAGGCGAGAGGAGGTATGCAAGGAAGAAGAAAGGATATGGTAGCAAGAGAAAGCCGGAGCAGAAAAGGTTTGCCAAGGTCACCAAGAAGCAAGTCCTAAAGCTTACATGCAAGAAGTGCGGCTACATACTACATAGAAAGGGAATTAGGTTGAAGAAGCTGGAAATAGTGGAAGTCGCCAAAAGGTGATGACGGCGTGGTCAAGAAGAGAAAGGAGCTCGTTCCCACGCCCAAATCGAAGTTCTACAACGTTAGGTGTCCAGACTGTGGCAATACGCAGATAATCTTCAGTCACGCCTCGACTTACGTGCACTGCTTCGTTTGCGGTAAGCTGTTGGCAACGCCGACGGGCGGCAAAGCGAGGATAGAAGGGAAGAAAATCAGCGAATTCGGATGAGCCGCGGAAAGGTGGAAGCAATTGGTAAAGAAGAGGAGGGAGTGGCCACAACAAGGAGAGATAGTAATAGGGACGGTGACGCAGGTATTTGATAAAGGAGCTTACATAACCCTCGACGAATACGGAGGGAAGAGGGCTTACTTGCCATTAAGTGAAGTCTCCTCGTCTTGGTTTCACAACATTAGGGATGTCATACGTGAAGGCCAGAAGACGGCCTTTAAAGTCGTTAGGGTTGACCCTTCGAAGGGACACGTAGACCTCTCGTTAAAGAGAGTAGCCGACGTGGAGAGGGACAGAAAAATCTTCGAGTGGAAGAGAGCCAAGAAGGCCGAAGTCATGCTAGACTTCGCCGCAAAGAAATTGGGAAGGAAGCTCGATGAGGCTTATGAAGAAGCGGGATGGAAACTCGAAGACCATTACGGCGAGATATATGCTGGTCTCGAAGAGGCCGCTCGAAGGGGTATAGAGGCTCTGCTCGCGGCCGGGGTCAGCGAAGAGTGGGCCAAGATCTTGGCCGAGCTGGCCAGAGAGCACATAGAGATACCCCAAGTGAAGATGTCGATGACCCTCGAGCTGAGGTGTCACGGACCCCGGGGCATTGAAGCGATAAAGAGGGCTCTCATTGAGGCCTTAAACTACGCAAAGAGCAAAGGCTATCAAGTCAAGATCTACGCTGACGGAGCGCCTAAGTACAGGATCGACGCGACGGCAGAAGAGTACAAAACCCTCAAGAGCATATTAAAGGAGGTAGCTAATGTGGCTTTAAGCGTGATATCGAAAGAGGGAGGACAAGGAAGGATACTCGAGGAACCGAAGAAGTAGGTGTTGAGACTTGAAGAGCTTATTGATGAGGTGCAGAGAGTGCGGGAGGTACACGCTACAACGCGACAAGTGTCCCTACTGCGGAGGAGAGCTGAAGGTACCGCACCCGCCTAGATACTCGCCTCATGATAAATATGTGACATATAGACTTAAGGCCAAGCTCCTAAGAGAACAACCAAGACTTCACGATGATCTCTGTGCTATGTAATATCGCAGTAGAGTTAGATCGTCCGGCGAAGCTCATGCAGACGCGGTACGAGGTCACCATATTACGCGATAGATTGCTATGTACTGCGAATCGCAGTAGACCTTTTCGAAGCGAGCTAAGTCAGCTACGTATTCAGGATGCCATATCCCTAAGACGAGCTTCGTCAAGAGGGCCTTGGGATTGCCTATGCCCCACCCCTGTTGAGTCAACTGAAACGACGGCGTTGGAGAGCCGGCTATCTTCGCTATGGCGTGGCTTTTTGGCACCTCTTCGCGCGAGACCAGCACGTACACCTCTCTGCCCTCTAAGTCGAAGCTTCGATTCAAAATCTTCAGCGACTCCTCTTCACTCTCTGACATGAAGAACTTCGCCACCTCGACGTTCCTCCATTCATAAATGTTTCCAGGGTCTACCACGGTAGTCCTGTTGGCGTAGTACTGTATTAAGTAGCCGTAGTCCCACCAAGAGATTACTATGGCGTTTTGATCCGTATTCTCCCTCAGCCACAGAAGCGCTCCTAGCCAATAATCGTGGTCGCTCATGCCTATGTTCTTGTACACGTCCGCGTGGCTGAAGAGCGGGCCATATCCTAAAGAATACGTGGGGATGGCAAATAACGATAGGATGGCCAGTATCGCCAACGCCGTCGAGAGGCCGAGGCCCATCGCTGCTTCTCGATTGAGCCTCAGGCCCTTCTTCCACCTAACGAAGAGCCTTGAGCCGTAATAGTTCATGAGCCTTGACATCGCGTCCCCGGCCATCACCGCCACGGCTATTGACAAGAACATCAACAGCCTCGTCTCAGAGGAAGCAAGAGTAACGGAGACGCCGAAGAGCGACAGCATGAAGAGGTAGTTGCTCCTGTCCTTCGGATCCTTCAGGCCCCTCGGTACGAGCGCAAAGACCGCAAACATGAGAGGTAAGCCCACTTGGTTCCACACATCGTAAGCAACAGGTCTTTGGGACTCCGCGACTGTCGAGCGGACTAGCCCTTTGCTACCGAAGAGCCAGTCCACCAGCCTGAAGACGTAATTAAGCTCTGCCAGGCAAAAGACCGCCGCTAAGACTATCAGTATGGCGACGACGTATCTCCTCTTGACTTTGCTTAGGGCCATTAGGGGGATGGCTACGCCCACAGGAGCGAGGAACGTTATCGACCTGAAGAAGGCCAGACCGCCGTACCTAATTGTGAAGAAGGCGGCGAAGACGCCTGACACCATCAACGCCAGTAAGTAGGGTATGGAAATGAGGCTGAGGTTCTTACCGTCCTTGCCGAAGAACACCATTAGTAGAGCGTAAGCCATTAAGACGAGGTACGCAAATAGGAAGCCCCTCCAGCCGATGGCTGCAACGCCGATGAGCGCGCCCGACGCTACTGCTAGCACTACTGACGCTATTAAGTTGTGCTTGCGCCCTTGGGCGGTCACGAGGTTAAACGACGAGAGGGCAAGGGCGAGGCCCGCGAACATCAAGGGCGTCGTGAAGGCCTCCTTGTCGCAGAAGCCCTCGAAAGACCTTATGATAAAGGCTGGGGCGGCGGCCGACAAGAAGGCGGCTATGACGCCAGCGGTTGCGGATCTCGTGAGCGCTCTAGTGATGAAGAACATCGGTATCACTATCAGGGGAGCGAAGAAGGCCGGCAACTGTATGGCCACCTCGATGGGCCTCAAGCCAGTCAGCCAAGAGAAGCCAGCTATGAACCACGAGACTAAGGGTAGCTCGTACTTGGTGTTGAACCCCTGAGGGTAGTACCTCAGGGTGTCGTTGGAGGGCATGGAGCCGCTCAAGAGCGCTTCGGCGTACCTGAGGTGCACGTAGGGGTCGTCGCCCGTCAGGACGTGCTGGTCCGAGAACCGCGGCAGGGACCTCAGGTAACAGCCTAGGGCGTAGGCCATTAAGAGTGAGGCCACAACTATAAGCGGCCTAAGTCTATGCAATTTCTCGTAAACCGTCCTCCAAACCTCTGGCTTATTCAATGCACTCCACCACTTGAGGGACATGACACCAACGATACCATCTCTCGATAGCGTTCCTCGGCGCGAGGAACGCTAAAAATTGTCTTTCTCCTCCTATTAAAGCAACGCACGTAAAGAGCATGAAAGGATCACCTAACTGACAAGCCTGGTCCGTACTTTAAAGTTTAAAACTTTTTGACGGCTTTAGTTGAGGGACGCAATCATAACACCTGAGCGCGGTAAAGGACTTGGGCTGGCCTAGTAAGGCGAGAGATGATGAACATGGAAATGAAGAGTTACGATCCGTTGAAGATTGAGCATTACGTGAGGGCTTTCTGGCACGATAACGACGTAATAAACAAGTGCTTCGAGGCACGGAAGGGGAGGGGGCTCTTCAGCTTCTTGGAGGGTCCGCCCACGACAAATGGCTTCATGCACGTTGGTCATGCAAGAGGTAGGACGCTCAAGGACATAGTCATTAAGTTTAAGCTCATGCAGGGCTTTGACGTGTGGCGCCGCGCTGGCTGGGACACCCAAGGCCTGCCAGTCGAGCTTGAGGTCGAGAAGAACTTGGGCCTGAGGTCGAAGAAGGACATAGAGGTCGTGGGCTACGAAAGGTTCGTGGAGGAGTGCAATAAGCTCGTGGACTACTACTTAGGCCATTGGAGGAAGGCCTCAGAGCTGCTAGGCCTGTGGCTCGACTACGACAGCGCATACCAAACGAGGCGTAAAGAGTACATAGAGTTCATATGGTGGGCCCTGAAGCAAGCGTATGAAAGAGGGTTGCTAGTCGAAGATCTTAAAGTAATAGCATTTTGCCCTCGTTGCGAGACCCCACTTTCAGACCAAGAAGTCGCTTTGGGCTACGCGAGCGTAGAAGACCCATCGATTTACGTGAAGATCCCGTTGCTCGATAGGGAGTCCACGTACGTGGTCATTTGGACCACGACCCCTTGGACCCTGCCAGCTAACGAGGCCGTGTGCTTGCACCCAGACGAGTACTACGTCGAGGTCGAGGTGGGAGGCGAGAGGTGGATTTTAGCTGAGAAGCTCTTGGAGAAGGTCATGGTAGAGGTGGGGATAAAGGAGTACAAAGTACTCGGGAAGTTCCTAGGATCGGAACTCGAAGGTACCAAGTACCTGCACCCACTTCTAGACGAGGTGCCCGAGCACAAGAGCCATCATGCCTCTCACATAATAACGTGCGATCAAGGAGTTAGCATGGAGGAAGGTAGTGGATGCGTGCACATGGCCCCAGCTCATGGGCCCGAGGACTTCGAGATAGGCAAGAGGTACTCGCTACCTGTGTTCTGCCCAGTGGAGGTCAACGGATTCTATTCGGACAAAGCTGGCAAATACAGGGGCATGTACGTAAGGGAGGCCAACAGGGTCATCATTGAAGACTTGAGGAAGAAGGGGCTGTTGGCCTACGAGGGGACGATACTTCACGAGTACCCTCATTGTTGGAGGTGCGACACCCCCTTAATCTACAGAGCCGACAGGCAGTGGTTCTTGCGCATAGAGCCTATAAGGAGCTTGATCTTGGAGGAAAACGAGAAGGTGAGGTGGGTCCCACCGTGGGCAGGTGAGGCTAGGTTCCACGATTGGATCGTCAACGCCAGGGATTGGTGCATTTCGCGCTTAAGGGTGTGGGGCTCGCCCTTAAACATCTGGACTTGCACAAAGTGCGGGCACAGGGTCTGCGTGGGCTCAATTGAGGAGCTCAAGAGCTTAGCCTTAACCCGTCTCGAGGACGTGGAGCTTCATAGGCCGTGGATCGACGCCGTCAGGCTCAGATGCCCGAATTGCGGGGGCGAGATGAGGAGAGAGCCGCACGTGCTTGATTGCTGGCTAGACTCTGGAGTAGCGCACGCTGCGAGCGTTGACTACCTGAAAGACAAAGCGCTATTTGAGAAATTGTTCCCCTACGACTTCATAACTGAGGCTGTTGACCAGACAAGAGGGTGGTTCTTCTCGCTGATGTTCACGAGCGTGATGTTGTTTAGTAAAGCCCCCTACAAGAGCGTGTTATGTCAAGGCCACGTGCTCGATAAACTAGGCCAGAAGATGTCGAAGAGCAGAGGAAACGTCGTTTGGGCTCGCGACGTCATAGAAGCTG
>Ga0105154_1000050_pt1 | contig 51073 bp, 52 predicted proteins | sample SSWtaG_FD_89672 | JGI IMG/M metagenome (GOLD analysis project Ga0105154, IMG submission 89672) | Hot spring microbial communities from Sandy's Spring West, USA to study Microbial Dark Matter (Phase II) - SSWsed_matched | ecosystem: Environmental > Aquatic > Thermal springs > Hot (42-90C) >... | reverse complement strand
CCGAAACCAGAACCACGTCGAACTGCTTTAGCAGAGACTTTACTTCTGGTATATTCTCTATAATGTGCTTCAAGGTACTAGCTGTTGCAAGGCCCATAACCCCTATAGGTAGCTTGATGACCTCTATTGAAACCTTATCGCCATAAGTCTCTAGAGCCTTACTCGAGTACATGCGAACTATGGGATAAGCTCTGATGCCTGTGAGAACTGCGATCCTTAGCTTCATTCTGTCACCGCCGAATTGGGACCTATAACCTACAAATATAGAGCAGCCTGAAATTTAAATACCATTGATATCTCGAAGCTGTGATGCAACTTTACGAGCAAAAAAGGAGGAAAAGGGGGTTCTGGCATGACTAGAGGTCTGGTCTCGCTGGCTCGAGAGTCCGATTACAAAAACGCTCTCTACGCCTACCTTTTAGCTATTTTAATGTTCGCGATACTCGATGCGTTCTTCATCCCAGCAAAAGTCGCCTTTGTGTCCGCTTTTCTAGTGGGAGGGGCCCTGTTTTCATGGTGGTACTTCAAGGCTTTAAGACGAAAGCAGAGGCTTGCCTATGCTGTCATAGGGTTTTTTGGTGCAGGCTTGATTGCAGGCGTGCTTACAGTAGTTCTTGCCGTTCTCCTCAGGACTCTCGTACTCTTGATTGTCATTGGCACGGTGCTACTTCTAGCCTATGCGGTATACAAGCTGGCAGCTAGTGGCGGTTTGCGCATCTAGTCAAGTATGGCTAGAAGCCTTCGACCTCCTACGATAACAACAAATGCCTTCTTTCCCTTCTCAGGAGCTCCAATAACAGACTTTAAATCCACCTCGTCGTATTCCAGCTCTCCTCTCTTGATAAAGAACACTCTATCGGTCGAAACTCCGATGATTTCGACCTCCTCGAGCTCGCCAGTATACTCCCTTATCCTGCTTACACTCTCTCTAGCATCTAGTAGGATTCTTTTGTTCGATGGAATTAGCTGAAGCTCCACTCTACCACCTGCCTTCCACTCTGCAATGGCCAACTCGCCCTGGTACTCGACTAGAGCCTTCTTTTTGACGGGTTTCGAGACTCGAACACTAAGATTGAGTCTCGTCTTCTTCTCTCCTCCCGACCGTGAAATCAACTTATAAGACTCTTTAAGCGTTCCCGGACACTCAGCAAGTATCCTGCTTGCTATGCTTCTCGCAGTTGAGTGCTCGCTAACTTTAATGTCAATGCCCTCCTTGACCTCCTTGACTTCTACGATTGACCCCTTTACCTTCTGAGGAAGCCTGTCAAGCAGTTCTAGTATGCTTTCTTTCTCAGATCGGCTGAGAGGCCCGCCTATCCCACGAACCTGTATTATTGCTGCGTGATGACCTACAATCTTCCTGGAACAATCTGGACAGATCTGATGCTTCACCTCAAGCAGAGCATCTGGCCTCCACCTAAATGAGCTATGAGAGTCTGAAATTACAGCGGTAAACTCCCCACCGTCATCAACATCGAGTTTAATGTACACGTCGTAACCTCTAAACAGCCTTTCAAGCTCGCGTTGAAGCTTAAGCGCTACGCTCTTCAAAACCTCCTTCATGCTATACTGGCTCCACCTACCAGATAGCATGTACCTGTTGCAGAGGGGGCAGTGTGGAACTACTACTCTTTGCTGAAGTTTTATCTCCCTCTCTACATAACATCTAGCACATATACCTCGAATGAACGGTATATCGGGCTTTCTATTACATCTAGGACAGACCCTTTCTCCCATCCCTTCTAGAGCTCCTCTAGCAGAGTTTGAGCTTCACTCTACGTTAATGTAGATCGCGTATGGTACGCCTTCAACGTAAATTACGGCAGCAGGATGAATTAACTTGCTTCTAATAGCAAGCTCAACAGCCTGCTTCCCTACGATATTGAGCATGTTTGCTGTAGACATTATCTCTAGGGCCTCGTTCTCGTCAACGACTTCGCCACTATAGAACTCGGGCGAGACCTTCAAAATAGCGTTTTGCTCTTTAAACTCCTTACCCAGAATCTCGTAATCGCATAGTGCCACCACTCTTCCTCTCTCGGTTTCAAAGACCTTTACTGAAAACTTCTTTTCTCCCATGTACTCGCAACCATGAAGGCTTTTTGGACAGGTCTTGAAGCCCGTGTTTATGTTGGACTCTCAGCTCTTTGGGGTGCTGAGGGGTGTGCTTAAACTCAGGCATACTTGCACGGGCGGTCTTTAATGTGTTACGTTCGAGTGAAGTGCCTACCCGATCTCTCTCATTTCTTTACATCCTAGTTCCTCTGCTATCTTTTTTGCCTTCTCTTTAAGCTCTTTCACGTCGCTTACTCCTGCCTTCTCTGCTGTAAGGACTGCCGTGTAGAGCTTTCTCTTAGTTCTAAACTTGATCTTTACATTGTCTTTATTGTATTTAATTCTACACTCTATAGAGCGCTTGACGATTTCCTTCGATCTTTCGACGAGTTCGCTTATACTGCTAAACAGTATCTCCTCTGGCATGCTCTATCCACTCGCACTAGTTTAAAACACTGAGCTCGCTACCAACTCGTATTAAAATACTCATTTGAGCTTTTTATCAATTTACAACTGAAAGCTCCGTCCTTCAGGACGGGGAAGAAGTCAGTGTCAAGGCGCGATGAGGAAAGCCGTTAAAGGCATTTGGAAAGCACGCTTTCCCAGACCCCAAATCTATCTAAATTAGCCTAGAAGATCGAAAGCGCTAGCGAATAGCACTAGTGCTAGGGTTGCTAAAATGGGAAAAACGTGCCTTGTATCGTAGTCGCGCAAGGAACTAAGCCTGCTTTAGCATTTCTCTCGAAAGCCCCTCGAGCCTGTTTTTAATTTCCCAAACCATCTTGCTAAGATTCTCGATGTTGTTATAGCTCTTAACCAGCTCTTCTAGTCTCTCTCTACTCTTTAGTGAAAGTCTCTTGACGTACTTTCTAAGCCTCGGAATAGCCCTCGTAACGTTATCAACTATCGTTATTGTAGCTTTTAACGCTGTTCTAGATAGAGGGTTTAAGTCTACTGCAATAACCCTTTTGCCGATTCTAACTAAAGCCTCCGTTCTATCTCCGTCCTCCATCATTAGCAACACGGTATCAGCCCTCCAGATCCCCTCCTCACATACCTTTCCTCGCTCGCTTTGCAGACCAGGAATCACCACCACGTCTCTGCACTCGATAATGTTCTTTGCACCCTTGTCACGAAGAAACGACACTATTTTTTTAACTCTCTCTTCACTTCTGTAGAACAGATTTACTTCAATTGGAATTCCGGTTTCGTTGGATAGTTTAACGATATCATCGCCTACTAGGGCTGCTGCATTGCCATTTACTGAGATTATAGGGTAATTTGAGATTACCAGAAGCGCTGCTGCAGCCTCAATTGCTTTGAGTGCGGGCTCTAGGGTTTTTTCTCCTATAAGGTAGTCAAACGCCTCTCCCCTACCATGAGCGATTAAGCCTTGAGGTACCACAATTCCCCGTTTAAACCCGCTTACGAGCCTTTCTCTTTCCGCTAAGCTCCTGTATCTTGGATGCGTTTTTGGAATTTTAAACTCTCCATTTGCCTCGTGGTTCGTATCGGTACACAATTCTACTCCCTCTAGCAGGCATGCTAGACCTTTACCAACATACCGTTTACGTGTCCTGTTTTATAAGCCTCTTAAAGTACGCCGAGACGAGAATGTGGTTAGCAGTCGAAGGCCTCGCTACTCGGGGTGAGGAAGGTCGGAGGGTAAGGGGTGCGAGGCAATAATCCCAGACCACACGGGAGCGTGAATGTGCGCTTTTGTTTTGAACTCTTCTTCAAGAGCGCTTGCTATGTCCTCTGCTGAGCTCTTTCTTGTAAAAACCACAAGAAGGCCCTTCTTAACGAAGTATCCAAGGATCTCACTGTAGTCTGCCTTCAAGCTCTCTAGTTTAAGCGCTTCTGCTGGCTTCATGAGCCCTGTTCTAATGCTAAACTCTCTTGCCTCTTCTAGGAACCTTTCGAGCGATGGATTCCTAAGAAATCTTCTTAAGGCCTCCTCGCCATAAGCAATGAACTCACTCTTTTTCGATGACAGCATCTCTCTTGTATGGTATACCCTCAGCGGTAGCGTTACTACTCTAACGTCCGGCTCTAAGAGAAGAGAGTCTACGCGCGCATGAGTAGGGGAGCCCGACTTCAATCTTATTGGGAGGTGGTGTCCTAGCGAAATCGCTGCCACGTCACCCAGTCCAGTCATGCTGACGACCTCAGCATGGTGTGACGAGTTTAAAGCAACACTCAAAAGAGGGTTCCTGCCCACTAGCGCACAACACACGGAAGCTCCTAGTGTGGCAGCAGCGCTAACAGCATAGCCTACGCCAGGCCTAAGCTTTAAGCGTACAGTTACGGCACACTCTCTTAAGCTCTCGTGACTTCTTAATGCGAGTGTTACTGGGGGAATTTCTAAAGCGCTAGAATCGAAAGTGATGGTCACATTAAGCGTTCTAGAGCTCTGACAGTAGACTTCGAGATACGGATCTATGAGGATGCCCGCACCAAGCGAGCCCGTTGTTAGCGGTTCATTCGTGAACTCTGGCTTCCAAAACCCCGAAATGTGATGTGCAACCCTAACGTACGCCCTGCTTGCCAAGCATACCACCAATAACGTCAAGAACGCGACGCGCTACGATCCTCTTGAGCGTTTTTCCAATCTTTACCACGCGATTGTCCTCTCCGTAGATTACCAAGACCTCATTGTGGTCTGATGAAAAGCCTATGTCTTTCCGAGCAATATTGTTTGCCACGACCACATCTGCCTTGTACTTGGACTTCTTTTTTAAAGCCAGCTCAACAAGCTCGCTATCACTTGCAACCGGCTCTGCTACAAAAAGCACTAGCATTGCCTTGTCTGCTACGCTCTCGCGCACCTTCTCCGCCACTTTTGGTGTAGCAACAAGCTCTAAAGTTATGGGTGTATCCTCGCTCCTGAGCTTGCCCTCAAACCAGCGTGAAGGCTTGAAGTCTGTTGGTGCGGCGGCAAGGATTACAATGTTTGGTTTAAACTCCTCTACTTCCTTTAAAACTGCGCATAGCATTTCCTCCGTGGTCTCAACCTCAAATGAGCGATCAATTGAGTGAGGCGCTACAATGGGTCCATGTACAAGGCTTACGTGTGCTCCCCTAAACAGTGCCTCGAGGGCTAGAGAGACTCCCATTTTCCCGCTGCTAGGATTGCTAACAAATCTAACGGCGTCAATGTACTCTCTTGTGGGACCTGCGGTCACGAGCACTCTAGAGCCCGCAAAGTCCTTTCCTCTGGTTAGTATGGTCTCAATGTGCCATGCTAGCTCGTGTGGTTCAGGAAACCTGACCTTATCCCCTCTTATTAGAGGCTTGTGTACTATTACACCCAGTCTTTCGAGCCTGTAGATGCATTCCGTTTTCGTCATTGCGTCGTAGAGGGCCTTGTGCATTACGGGAACCACTATTACAGGCTTGTTCGCACCTATGAATGTGTGTGCTGTAAGGGAAACCGTCGTATCTACAATGCCCTGGGAAATCTTGGCTAGCGTGGAAGCTGTTGCTGGGGCTACTACCATTGCATCATGCGTATCGGCAAGAAGAATGTGCCCCGTTTCGCCGGAAAACCTTGTGTGGAAGACGGGGTTTCCCGTAGCCCATTCGAACAGTGATGGCGAAATTAGTCGTGTTGCCTCTTCGCTCATTACGACAGTTACCTCGGCACCATAACGCATTAGCTCTCTTGCAAGCTCTATGCTCTTGTACGCTGCAACACTAGAGGTTACGCCTAGGACTATTTTCTTTCCCTGCAGCTCACGTGAGACTTCCCCGATGATTCTCTTAGAGGGATGGTTTTCCCAAAACTGCAATCCTATCCCACCAGGGCTTGTGTAAGCTGTAGTAGAATGCTCTGTGTCCAAGGCGCTTCTCGTCTGGACTAAATCGGATGAGGTTTTCTGTGTAACGACATTAATACTTTTTACTTACCAATTGCAAACCTGCTTACGTGGATTGCAGCATAATGGTACTGTTCAATGAAGCGAGGCCAGCCATGAAGGTGTACGCATTGTACAGACTCTCTCGCGACAAGGAGATCAAAAAGCGACTTCTAGACACCTTAAAAGCTAGGAGCAACACTCGAGTCCAAAAAAGCATTTGCGAGTGGCTGTGGGAGGACTTTGGAATAAATGTTAGGTGTGACTGGATGGAAATTGAAAGGAAAATTTTAAAGGAGAAGGGTATAAGTGCTAGAGACCTCGCAACCTTCATGATAAGGGAGGGCATAAAAGTAGATGAGGACTTGTGGCTATCAGGCTAGCGTATGTAAGCTAATGAGCGTGATAAAAGAAGCTGGTCCTAGCTCTCCAACTGGCTACACTGAGGCTGATGTTTTAGGAGCTTTAATTGCCCTCAGAGACCTTGGAAGAATAGGCAGGTCGAGACTGAGCAGAATCCTAGGAATAGGAGAGGGCTCCCTCAGGGGGCTTTTAAAAAATCTCGAAAAAGCCAGAATTATTGAGCGATCCAGAAGCGGTGTGTCGCTAGTAAAATGGGTGGCCCGAGAACTTAGTAGCATGCACATTGCAGAATTTGCTCCGGCATCCAGCGTAATTCCCTGGGAGCGCGTAGTTTTAGTACAGCTTTGCAACGTAAAGCCGCGTTTGGATTACAAGGGCGTGATTGAAGTTAGAGACAATACGTTGCGGTGGGGTAGTTTAGGTTGTATCATTGCAACTATCGAGCATGGCAGGCTGAAAATTACAGGACTTGAAAACTATGGTCTTGTTAGAGAAATTGAAAGCGAGCTACAGAACTACATTACAGATTGCGATGGCGTTTTAGGGGTTATAGGTTGCGATAAAAGGGCGCTTAGGTGGGCTTTAATCTACGGATTCTTAGAGGGTGTCTGCTGGTTTATTTGACTGTGTTAACGCATGCAAAATTCAAACTATCATCAGCGAAAGCTAGACCTCGACACCCCACTCGCATCGAGGCCAGAGGCCTTCTCGAAGGCTGGAAGAGGTTAAATTCCGAGGACTGGCTCGAGCTGAATCGCCTCTTTGTGGAGCATCTTGACGACACCTCGAGCAGGGTCATAGTTCTCAAGCACGTTGAGCTTGAAAGCTTCCACTACTATAGCCTTAGTAGCCCTCTGAAAGCTGCGCTTTGTCCTAGAGGACGGTGGCTCCGTTCCACCAATTCCACAATCTTCACGAGAGAGTTTTTAGCCAAAGTGCATGGTAAAAATAGCGTACATGAAATTAGTGTATATTAAGACGTGTGCACGTAATTGTTTTTAGGCTGAGTTTGAGTCAAAATACGAGGTGATGCATTTGCCACCAGAGAACAGACTGAGTACAGGCTTTGTAATCGCAGGTGCATACGCTGACAAGATTCGAAGAACCCTTTTTGCTCAAGCAAAGCAACTAAACGTTGAACCCCAAGAGGTCGTGAGGTCAACTGCCGAGCTCAATAGAGTTCTCTTCGAGATTCTCGTTAACCGCCTTGGAGTAGATAAGGGCGACGTTGTTAGAATAAGAGTAGACTACGAGGTAAAGGATGGAAAAATACACTGGAACTACGATTCGCTTCAAATTGAGGCGTTCAGAAGAATAAGCGACGAGGAAGCAACCAAGAAGGTTAGGGAAGTCGTTTCTAGAGTGGGCGAAATTCTGACTTCACAGGCGACTGCAAGGGAGAGGGAGTTTATAGGCGAAGAGGCAAAAGCCCCAGCTGGGATGCTAGGGGAGATCGGCGTTAGAGAGGCAAAGCTTCTAGGCGAGAACGTCCTGGGGGAAAAGGTTGTCGCCCTAAAAGATGATAGAGGTAAGACCATTGGCGTAATTGTTGTCAACACTATAGGTGGAGAGGCTATTCTCGATGCAATTGTAATAAAGCCTGGTGGTGAGCCTGTAAGGATTGTCGCTAAGCACTCAGGCTCTCCAGAGGAGCTCGAGGATCTTTCCAAGCTAAACAGGATTCTCGAGGAGGGTGAAGCTAGAGGCGTTAGCAAGGAGGTTGCAAGGAGAATTTTAGAAGAGAAGCTTGAAGGATTAATATAGAGTCCTGTCCAACTCGTAACGCTCGATGTCTCTTGTTCACATTGAACCTGCCAAACGCGGCTCTCTTTCGACGCAAGTGTGTCTCTCGCGAGGTCGGAGAGTAGGAGAGGCTACAAGGAGAGAGGGTGTGGTGGGAGTACTAGAAACAGAAAGCGAAGAACCGGTACTGAAACCCGTTTTCGCTCATGGCATTTTCGTGGTTACAGAAGAAAGCGGTGTCGTCCAAACGCTCATATTCGAGTACATTGATGAGACGAGCTACTACTGGAACATTGTTGAGCTAGACGACACGACGAGGCTTAAACAGGAGGAGGTGCTTCTCAGGAGGAACATGCAGGAGCTTTTAGGGGAGGAGGTAGTGCTCTTCAATGGACTTAAAGTCGAGCCTAGAGTTCTCGGAGTAAGGATCTCGGCCCCACTGCCAACAAGGGTCTCGTTTACCTTTCTTATAGGCTTTCCGGCACAACTCAGAAAGGGCGAGAATCTCTACCAGAACTTCTACGAGCCTGAAGTCGTAGAGTACGACTATAACGTGGTCTGGTATCTTCCCCTACGTGCCCTTGAGGTTAAAGCAGATTTCGGCGTGCCTTACACTCTCATCAACAACCATGTTATAGTCTTTAGTGTCAAGCGGGGGACGAGAACCGCAGGATACGAGGAAATAAAATTCAGACTCTAGGACGTTGTTTGATAGTTCGTAGCGCGTTGGGCTTTCGCTGTCGTCTTGGGGATGGGGGTCGTGAGAGCATGGGTCCCCGGCGCTTCTACGGCCGCTGCAGAGGGGAATGCGAGCAGCTAGGGTGTAAGCCTCTCGGGATCCCTTGGTAAAAGTCTTGCCTCACGAATGTTCTTTAAATCCAACATGGTCATGACGAGCCTCTCTAGTCCTAGCCCCGCTCCCCCGTGTGGAGGCATCCCATACCTGAAGAACGCCAAGTAGAACTCGAAGCTCTCCACGCTAAGTCCCTTCTCTTGTATCTGGGCTTTTAGCACGTCGGGTCTATGCTCTCTTTTACTTCCGCTTACGATTTCAAGGCCCTTGTAGATCAGGTCAAAGCTTCTAGTGTAGTTTGGGTTCTCTGGGCATCTCATTGTGTAGAACGGTCTAGTCTCCCAGGGAAACCCGGTAACGTAGAAAAGGTCTGTACCATATTCTCTACTGACTATGCTTCCCAACACTCTCTCCCCTTCGGTTCCCAGATCGGGGTCTTCGAGTCTGTACCCGTGGTGTTCTAGCAACCTGCGCGCTTCGGTTAGGGCTATTCTCGGCACGCTTTTGGGAGGCTTTAGCTCTATGTCTAGTAGCTCTTTTATTTTCTTGCCGAGCTTTCCCTCTACCTGTCTAATGGTGTACAGAGCTGCTCTCTCTACAATCTCCATAACGTCTTCGTGGCTCTCAATAAAGCTCATTTCGATGTCGACAGACTCGTACTCTGTTAGGTGTCTCGTTGTGTGGTGTTTTTCTGCGCGATACGCTGGTCCAACCTCAAATACCCGTTCGAAACCTGCTGCCATGAGCATCTGCTTGTAGAGTTGCGGGCTTTGAGCTAGAAATGCACTTTTGTCGAAGTATATTACTGGGAAGACGTCTGCCCCTCCCTCTGTCGCCTCTGCAACGACTTTTGGCGTAAACACCTCGACGAAGCCGTGGCTTCTGTAGAACTCTCTTAGCGCGTTTACGGTCTCGTCAACGACGTGAAATATTAGCGCGTTTCTAGGAGTTCTCAAATCTATGAACCTCCAGTCAAGCCTCTTGCTCAGACCTGTCTTGTCCCAGTCGTCGGGATCTATTGGAATGGGCCTGGCAGCTCGAGCTAGAACTTCGAGCTCTTCTACGACAACCTCTTTCCCACCTATACTGGACTTTCCCTCGACGATTGCTCCCTTAACGACAACGACGTCTTCCTTTCCAAGTTCGATTGCCTCGTTGTATGCTTCGGGCGTTATGTTCTTTTTAACAACAGCCTGAATGAGACCCGCTCTATCGCGAATGATGACAAATGCTATCTTTCCAACGACCCTGACCCTGTAAACCCAGCCTGCAATCACTACCTTTTCTCCAGGGCTTTTTGTTAGGGCCTCTTGCGTGAGCACCCGCGCCCTCAGGTCTATCATGCACCACACCGTCTCGCTACACTAACATGACCCAGCAGTCTTAATTTTTGATTTTGTGTTTTGATTCGTGAGGGATTCTATTCTATAAGCTCGAATCCTACTTTTAGTGCTTTAACGTTCAAGCTTCTAGTATGGTTTGAAAAGACCTCGCTTACTGCTCTCTCGAGTGAGCCTAGCTTTACAATACCAGTTACTCTAGCCAGCAAGCCAAGCGAGAGCATGTTTACAACGAGCGTAGAGTTCAGCTTCTCCTCAGCAACCCTAGAAAGTGGAACACCGTATACTCTCAGCCTTCCCTCAAGCTCCCGATCTCTCTTCGTGATCGGTGAAGTGTCCAAAATAATGAAAGCTCCATCGCGAGCAATTCTAACATAGCTGTCGTATGCTTGCTGGGAGAGGAGAATAAGCGCGATTGGCGATATCACGCGAGGGTAGTATATTGGTCTGCTACTGATGATTACATCGGCTCTACTCGCTCCTCCTCTAGACTCTGGACCGTATAGCTGGCTTTGAACGGCATAAAGGCCTTCGTAAAGCGATGCTGCTCTTCCCAGCACGATTCCTGCTGTTACTATTCCCTGTCCACCACTGCCACCTATCAGTACCTCCCATCTCATGTCATGTACACCGATGGAAGCTATGCGCTTTTCATTGCGAGCTTCGCTCTCTTGACGTACTCCATGTACATTTGAACCAGTCCTGGCTCGTTTCTATCGACAATCTCTCCTATAACGATCTTGCCCTTAAGCTCCTCCTGAGACATTTTTTGAGCTCTAGAAACGTGGACTGTGTTCTCGCGAAGCCATCTGAGCAGCTCTATGGGCCTTCTCATGCCGTTTCTCCTACCAAAGTAAGTTGGACACGGCACTAGAAGTTCTACGAGCGCGAATCCCTGCTTTAGAAGTGCCTTTTTAATGCTCCTTACAGCATGCACGTGCTCTAGTATGGTCCATCTTGCCACGTAATTTGCCCCTGCACTTGCAACCAAGGCGCTAATGTCAAAAGGCCTCTCGTAGTTACCGTAGGGTGCGCTGCTACCTTTGTAAAGATGAGGTGTTGATGGCGCTATCTGACCACCGGTCATACCATAGTTGAAGTTGTTCACTATTATTGTGGTTACATCGAGGTTTCTCCTAGCAGCATGAATCAGGTGGTTTCCCCCAATAGCGATGGCGTCTCCGTCTCCCATAAAGGCTATTACCTTGAGTTCTGGATTAGCGAGCTTGATGCCAGTAGCAAATGCTAGCGCCCGTCCGTGCGTTGTGTGAAGGCTATCAAAGTTAACGTATCCTGGAACCCTCGATGAGCATCCTATGCCGCTTACCCAAACTACCTTGTCCTCTTCAAGACCGCTTTCTTCCAGCGCCCACAGCACGTACTTCAACGCCACTCCTATCCCGCAACCGGGGCAAAATATCATTGGCAGCCTTTCTTGCCTTAGGTATCTTCTCTTGAGTTCAAGTGCTGGAGTGAGCCTGCTCGCACTGATCACTTCAAAACAGCCTCCACAATATCTGTGGGCGTTGGAATTTCTCCTCCGAGCCTAGAAACGAGCACCACTTCAACGCTTGGACTTGCAATCTCCTTGATGAGGTGATACAGCTGTCCCAGGTTCATTTCTGGTACCACTATCCTCTCAACGCTGTTGACTACCTGCTCTAAGAGTGCAAAGTCTAGAGGCCACAGCACGTCTAGCTTTAAGAGTCCCGCCCTAATGCCTTTCTTGCGCAGGTGCTCTAAGGCCTCGATGGACACTCTGGCCGTGATCCCGTGTGCAACCATGAGAACCTTCGCATCATCAGCCAGTATCTGCTTGTATGTGAAGATCTCTCGCACGTTCCTCTCTATCTTTTCGACAAGCCTCTTAACGAGCCTTTCGTGAACTAAAGGGTTCGTAGTTTCAGGATATCCCTTCTCATCGTGTGTTAGACCAGTCACGTGGACTCTATAGCCTCGCCCGAACACAGGCATGGGAGGAATGCCGTCTCCGTGCCAGTCTTTAAATGGAGCTTTGAGCTCGTTGCTTTTGGGTGTCTTCCTTGACTCTATCACGACCTCTTCGGGAAAGGGAATGTAAACCTTCTCGCGCAGGTGTCCGATCTCTCCATCCGTTAGCAGAACTACTGGAACCCTATACCTCTCCGCTAGATTAAATGCCCTTATGGTCATGTTGAATGCCTCCTCGACGGTCGATGGCGATAGGACTATGAGAGAGTGATCCCCATGTACGCCCCATATAGCCTGTAGTATATCGCCTTGAGAGGGCATTGTAGGCTGGCCTGTAGACGGGCCGCTCCTCTGTACATTGACCACAACAACTGGAGTCTCTGTCATAATAGCATAGCCTAAGTTTTCGAGCATTAGAGTAAAGCCTGGACTGCTCGTTGCCGTCATGGACTTGACTCCAGCCCATGATGCGCCTATTGCTGCTGCTAGGCTTGCAAGCTCGTCCTCCATTTGAATGATAACACCATCGACGAGTGGCATTAGGAGACTCATGACCTCTAGTATCTCGCTTGCAGGTGTTATGGGATAGCCGGCAAAGAACCTGCATCCCGCCATTATTGCTGCCCGCGCTATGGCCTCATCGCCATGTATGAAGTCGTAGACTCCACAGGGAAAGGGGAGCTTTTCCGGCAAGGGGTTTACCTCCTGCTTGTAATGACCGAAATGACAAAGTCGGGACAGAGAATCTCACACTGTCTACATTGAATGCACCTTTCGATTCTGCTTGGAATGGGGTACCTGTATCCTCTGGTATTTCTGTTCTCGCTTTTTGTGTAAACTCCTCTAGGACAAACGCTTATGCATATCTCACACTCCTTGCAAAACTCGAAGTCTAAAACTATTTTCACTTTATCTACTGCCTCGACTACCCTCTCGGCCGTTCTGTTTAGTCTCTCAAGCTGGTCCATTACGCTTTACCCGAGCGCCTTACTGCACCCTTAAACATCATAGCTCAAAAAGGATTATATAGGCCTTAGATTGAACTTGTACTCTGCCATCCCTTTAATCAGCATTCAAACGCCTCTCCAGCTTTATAATTGAAGTTTATATTGCTCTAGAGACTCTTAGAGTAGAGCTTGCAGGCTTAGGTAGCAGATAGTTCCTTGTCCATTGGGACCCGCCTGAAATTTAGAGGAGTTAGGCACTCGCACTATCTTCGATTCTACTATTATTACCATACGGTGCGTTCATATCATGCGAGCTTGTTCGCGCTTTCAAGAAAGTGCTGCTTTTTGTCCGTGAGCCTCAATGGATCCAAAGATGTGCACAATCTTAGGGGAACCTGAGTTCACGAAAGCACTTTAAACCTCGTAGGGCTTCTTAAAGAAGACTCAAAGGTGGAAGTAGACTGCCTAGCGTGTGTAGAGACCGAAAGTCAAGGACTTTTGTGGGGGCGCTTTGCACGTTCTCTAGCTCTTGCGGGAGGCTGCAATAGAAGCAATCGGCTGTGCTCCTTGTTGCTAACTTGCACACGCACACGTAGATTGGCTACTCGCTACCCTATAGCTTGCCTTGACACCATGTCGAGTATTTTGTCCATCTCCACCTTGACCCTCGAAGGTATGCCTGGAGCCTCAACGCTCATGAAGCCCCTAACCAATATGGCTTTAGCCTCCTCTTCTGTAAAGCCCTTGCACATTAAGTACTCTAGCTCCTCTTGTGCTATCATTCCAATAGCTGCCTCGTGACTGATTCGCGATTCCAGAGTGGTAGATGTTATTATTGGAATTGACGATATCATGCTATCGTTCGATAGTAGTAACCCCAGGCACTCGATGTGCCCCTTTGATTTGGGTGCCTCGCCGCGTATTTCGGCGCGAGCGTAGATCTTGCAACTGTCTCTTGCAACCACTCTTGAGACTATTTCTGCTGAGGAGCCTCTACCCTCTAGCACGGCCATGCTACCTAGATCGTAGACCCCGCTTTCACTTCCAGCAATAATGGAAGCCATGTATGTTTTTGCATTTTCTTCGAGAACTGCTCTTGGATATGCTTGTATTGACCCTACGGGGCTGTAAAGTACGTAGTAGTTGACGAACTCTCCTCCGCTTTCAAGCCTGGCTGCCGTTCTAGGTCTCACATGAAGCCCTCTAGCCCACGCGTGTACCATTGAGAACGTCAGCTTGGCGTTTCTACCAACGTAGAACTCGCTGATGCCTATATGCACGCCCTCGCTTACACCATGTGGAACCGAGCACCCTGTTACGACGTGTGCCTCGGAGCCCTCGCCAACATAGATGACATTATGGGCAAACTGAACTCTCTTCTCAACCGTAATTGCTAGGCAGGAGTATATTGGGAGTGGAACCTTTGTGCGTGGTGGAACGTATATAAAGTATCCCAGCTCTCCTCCATAGAGGTAGGCGTGCGCTGTGTACTTGTCTGTTTCTGGCTTAATGAGCTTCCAGCTTAGCTCTCTTGCAACCTCCAACTTTTCTAGCGCTTCTCTTAGGGGCATTATGGTAACGTTATATTTTTCAAGGGCTCTATGTATTGCCCTGTAGATAGCCATTTGATTTAATTGAATATAACTTGGAGAGCTAGAATCCATCCCGACTCGCATTGCTGCCCTCTCAAGCCCGCTTTCGCTTAAAACGCTCGGGTCGCCTTCAACTCTTGCCTCTTCAAATTCGTACCTACCGAGATCAATATCGGGACCGTACGGAGCTGGTTTTTGCAGAGCCTCTATCACTCTAGCTTTACCGCTACTCTCGTGCACCCTCCTACCCTCCAACAGCCTCTTCACCCAAAAGCCTCTTAATACCCTCTCTGTAGCCGAGCTTGAAAACGATAGGTAGAACGCCATCGGGCCTTCCAGTATAGACTATTCTGCCTCCAAGCATTATGTGAACGTAGTCAAGCCTTGCAAGCTTGTTTAAGATGTTGCCTGAGTGCGTAACTAAAATTATGGAGGAGCCTCTACTTGCGAGGTAATTAATTGCATTGGAAATGAGGTCGAGACTTTCGATATCCACTCCGCTATCTGGCTCGTCTAGTAGTGCAAGCTTTGGTGCCTGCAACATCACAAGAAGCATTTCTGCGCGCTTTCTCTCTCCGCCACTATAGCCTACAAAGAGCTCTCGGTTGAGCAGCTCCTCGACATTTAGTATTCTCGTCATGAAAGTGAAATCAGAGCAACCGCACTTTTTGACGAGGGCCTTGCCCACCTCAGCGAACTTTACACCTCTAATGGACGGTGGGGATTGGTGTGCAAGCGCTATTCCCATAGTCGCGCGCTCGTAAGGGGGCTTGCTTGTTATGTCAGTGTTTTGATAGTAAATTCTCCCCTTGCAAGCTCTTACTCTGGGGAGTCCCATTATGCAAGATAAGAGCGTTGACTTTCCGGAGCCGTTTGGTCCCATAATAACATGAACTTCTCCCTGCTTTACCTCGAGTGTAACATCTTTTACTATCTCCTTCCCGTTAATGCAAACCGAAAGTCCGCTCAGTTCTAAAAGTATCATTTAGCAACACCGTGCAAGCGTCTTCAAGCTCGGTTTCCGAAGCCTTCGGCTTAATTATACGCTTTTGCTCTGCTACGCGCTTTCAATAGCCCTTTATTCGTTTGACCTCTAATTAAGATTGCCTAACGTAATTAGGAGTTTGAAGGAAGAGTTTCGTAGTAAAGTTTTTGCAAGATCCCTGACCTCTCTTAGCTCTAAAGGGCGAGGCTTTTTGGTTTCGAGCATTCTTGCATAATCCTATCTCCTGAGATATCCAGCAGTAATTATAAAGAGGTAGCTACCAGAAGAGAAGATACAAAGCAAAAGTATTATGTTACTTTAACTTTACCTAATTTCAGCAGAGTCTGGTGGTCAAGTTGCTTGAAAGATGCTTAGAGCATACATTTTTTGCTCCGCCCCTCATAGGAGCATACGAAGGAGTAGAGTACCCTAGCAGCGAGTGGATTGTGCTTTCACATGACGAGCTAGAGAGGTCCTCCTGGTGGTGGTTAAGACAAATTGAAAGGCACCTGGAGGAGCTTCTTGTAGTTACTAGCAAGAGAAACCTCGTAGTGCCCTTTCTAACGGTTCCGGAAGACCTCTCATTCAAGACAAAAGAAATTATGTTCTATCACGAGTTTAATGCCCACCTTAGGTTTAGGGGGCACCCGTTTAGAAGGGGGATTTTCAATTCTCTCTTTGCCCCAATATACTATATAACTCTTGAGGGTGGAGGGTTCGACATTGCCGAAGACCTAGTTGATGCCTTTTTCGTGTCAAAGCTGGAACAAGTGTTGGAGGAAATGCTCCTCTGGGACAGGGAGTACTACTGGGCACTGAAGGGTGTTGGTAGCGATGATGCCTACAGAATTCTAACTAGGCTCGAAGAGATTAAGCACGGAGAGGTGGTGGCCTATGGATGGGACTGGGTCTATCCAGCATCATATAAGCTTGCACGCGCACTAGGGGAAATTGGTCTCTCTGCAGAGGATGTTTTTGAAAATCCTATATTGATTCTAGGCAAGGAAAGGGCAAGCCTTCCAAGCCCCGCTGCAATAGTTTTTGGAATTCTCGAAAACTTCAACAAGATTCGAGAGTCAAAATCGTTTGACGGAATGGACGCTCTAAAGGCACTTGCAGACGCGATTGCTCGCGATGGAGAAGATGAGGCTACAGGCAGAGTCGTTAGCTTTGATGAAGCATCAGAATATATCAGGGAAACATACTCCTCGGCTTATACGGTACTACGTGAAACCGAGTCAAGAAGCGTGCGTGATCCGGATGAGAAGTTGAAGATGGCCACCCTCATGTTGCTTGAGTCGATACTTCCTCAAGTAACGCTCGAGGTGTCTATTGTGGACAACAAGTTTAGGTACAGACTTGTAATGCCAAACATGTCCGAATGGGGCTCCCTGGTGGCTCCCATTGTCGCATCCACGGCAATACTCCTAGGAGTCTATGTGAGGGTTGTAGCGCATACCGGTCTAGACGTCACTAGGGGTCACGCATACGACTTAGGCGACGTCGGTGTTTTGAAGGTGCCTGCTTTAACAGTTGATAGGAAACTTGGCTCTACCATAAAGGCACTACTAAAGGACTACAGCAGAATTTACAAGAGAACCATAGGGGAGTTCTACAGAAAGGGTGTTGAAAGGCGCGGTGGAAAAGACGGGTTTCTAGACTTCGTTGGTAGGCAGCTTTCATCTGGAATCAAAACGCGGTTGCCAAAGAAGCAGGCTTAAGGGTTCCTGGATCTTTTCTCTACGTCTCTTAGACTTTTCTTGGACTTTTATCTAACATTATTGTCATAAGTAAATAGTTAATTTTTTTAGCCTCTTTAGGATTGATGTTAGAAACCGTAAAGGGATGCTGCTCTAGCACATTAACTCCTCAGATCGTTATGAAGCGGTGAGAGTCGTTGTTGCTTGAAGTTATTGCTGCCTTCGGTATACTTCCCGTCTTTCTCCTTCTGCTTCTCATAGGAGTGATACTCCTTCTGTACTACATCAACAAGCCTGTTCCTGAAGAAAGCAAGTTCGAGCGTTTCGAATCGGGCCACGTAACTCGAGACCCCGCAAGGGTGGGCTTAGGATTTCAGTACTTCGGTTTTCTCGTAATTTTCGCCACGTTAGAGCCTATCATCGTTTTTCTCTTGCTTGTAGCATCTACATCTGTAAGTACATTTCTCGATCAGGTTGCCATTGTGCTTATTGCAATAGCAATAGTCATTCCAGTACTGGCTTTTGCCCTGAGAGAGTCTAAAGACGTGAAGCCATGGAGCTGGAGGTAGGTTTGGAATGGAGAGTCTTGCCAAGCCAATAAAGAAGATCGTTGATTGGGCCACGTCTTTCAGTCTCTGGCCTGTCCACTTGATGACGGCCTGCTGTGGCTGTGAGCTCGCGGTAACGTATGCACCAAGACTCGATACCGAAAGGCTCGGAAGCCTTCCCTTCACGCACGCGAGAAACACCAACACGGTTATCATCGAGGGTGCTGTTACGAAAAAGATGGCAAGAGCACTAAAGGTCACATACGAGCAGATGCCGCATCCAAAGTTCGTTATAGGGATGGGAGCATGTGCAATTGATGGTGGACTGTTCTACAACAGCTACAATCTCGTAAAGCCTTGGAAGGTCGTTCCGATAAACAACTACATTCCAGGCTGTCCTCCAAGACCCGAAGCGCTGACGCAGGCTGTCTACGCCCTTCAAAAGGAGATTAGGGAAAAGGAGCTTGCATCGTACAAGTTCTTAGGGTTTTTGTCGAGGAGAGGCAAAAAGGAGAAAGAGTCTTCTTGAGGAGTAAAGCATGACGGCGTCAAAAGCCAGCGAAGTACTATCAAGAGGCACCATTAGAGGTAAGGATGGTGCGCTCGTCATAAACACTACAGTAGAAGAGCTTGTTAACGTTGCAAGAGAGCTGAAAGAACTCGGCTACACTCACGTGGTATCAATAACTGCAATAGATTATCCGCAAGAGAACAAGATTGTGCTTGTCGTTCACGCCAGTCTGTATGAGGCATCGGATGATAGACCCAAAGTAGTAGAAATACGAACAGAATTAAATCGGGAGTCCCCAGTGGCCCCAACACTTACAGGCGTGTGGCCAAGTGCGGAGTTCCAAGAGAGGGAGGCCTACGATCACTTTGGAATAGTCTTCGATGGCCATCCAGACCTCAGGCGAGTACTTCTATTGGAAGAAGACTTCAAGGGTGTCTATCCGCTGCGCAAGGACTTCGTTGTTCCAGAAGAGGGAATCGAGTACAAAGAGGGCTGGGGTGAGCTGCGAGGATGACGATTCCTGCACAAGCAATTACGACTAGGAGAATAGCTAAAGACGTGCTTGAGCTGCACGTAGGCCCACAGCATCCTGGAAGCGGGCACATGAGGTTCGTAATAAGGCTCGATGGAGACATAATGGTAGAGGTAGACCCTGACATCGGGTTTGTTCATAGAACAATGGAGAAGCTTGCAGAAAACAGGGAGTGGCTCAAAGCTCAGCCTCTCTTTGAGCGAATGGCCATACTAGATGCAGCAAATGTAACCATTGGGTATTTCTTGGCCCTGGAAAAGCTTCTTGACATCGAGCCTCCCCCGAGAGCAAAGTACATAAGAACTATACTTTGCGAGATAAGCAGGATTGCAAGTCACCTCTACGGCTTTGGTATTCTCGGAATATTCCTCGGTCACAGCACTGCCTACATGTGGTTCTTTGGAGACCGTGAGGTGTTTATTGAGCTTGCAGAGAGGCTGACAGGACAGAGACTGACATACTCCTTCTTCCTGCCTGGAGGAGTGCGAAGAGACATCCCAACAGGATTTAAAGACGACTTCGAAAAGGCTGCAAGGTATATTGAAAAGAGGCTTAAAGAGTACGAGGCAATCTTCATGAACAACCCTGTCATAAGGGTTAGAGTCGAGGGCGTAGGCGTTCTAACAAAAGACATGGCAGTAAGGCTGGGTGTAGTAGGACCCAATGCTAGAGCGAGTGGCGTTAAGCACGACATTAGAGTCGAAGAGCCGTACGATGCCTACCCGGAGCTCGACTTTGAGGTACCAGTGTACAAGGAGGGAGACGCCCTAGCCAGGTTTCTTCAAAGAGTAGACGAGATAAGAGAGAGCCTGAAAATCATCAGGCAAGCCCTAAAGGCCATGCCCAATGGCCCAATTATACACGAGAGATACCTTAGAATGTACACCAAAGTTATGAAAGAGGTGCTTGAAACTCAAGGTAGGGCGAAGATTCCTGCTGCAATGATTAACTTGAGGCCTCCAGCAGGAGAGGCCTATGCCAGAGCCGAGGCTGCCAGAGGCGAGTACTTCTACTACCTAGTTAGCAATGGAGGGACCAAGCCGTACAGAGCGAGAGTGGTTTCCCCCTCCTTTAGAAATGTCCTGCTTTTCAAGTACCTAATGCCAGGCTACAGGTTGGCAGACTTTCCAGCCATATATGGAAGTCTAGACTACTTCCCGCCAGAGGCTGATAGGTAATGGGCGTCATCGCTACTCTCATAGACCTCCTAATGTGGCCCCCGGTGTTCTACTTGGTTATCTTTCCAGGGTTCATCTTCACCTTCGTTTTACTCATTATCCTAATATGGGCCGAGAGAAAGGTTGCAGGCAGAATTCAAATGAGATACGGGCCGCTTGAAATCTCGCCTAGACTCGCAGGCGCCCTACAACTGGTAGCCGACCTGCTTAGATACCTGACCCAAGAGATTATCATACCTAGGAGGGCAGACCGCTTCCCCTACTTCATAGCTCCTATCGCAGCCTTCGTACTGGGAATGCTACCTATTGTTGCCATACCATTTTCTCCACACTACTATCCAATACCTATGAACGATTCAATCTTAATAGCAGCAGCCCTCACTACAATTCCACCGCTGCTCACAATCCTAGCAGGCTGGGCTAGCAACAACAAGTTCTCTGTGATAGGAGGCGCTAGAGAGAGCTATCTCACAGCAGCCTACGAAGCCGTAATACTAATCTCGATAGCCTCAATAGTACTGGCCTACTCGACTTTAGACTTTACGAAGGCTGTTATGCTGCAAGAGCAGATTACCTGGGGTATTCTACTTAACCCCATAGCAGCGCTGGCAATGCTCGTTGGAATCATGATGGCAACCTCTAGGTTCCCATTCGAGATTGTCGAGGCCGAACCGGAAGTCGTAATGGGACCTTACACGGAATACTCTGGAATAATGTACGGGCTTTGCATGGGAATCTCTTATGTTAGAATGTTCGTTTATAACTTGATTTTTACATTGCTGTTTCTTGGAGGATGGCATCCGGCTGGCTTAATATCAACTGGAAGCTTTGTAGTCGACAGCATTCTCGTGCCTGGGGCTATCGTGGCCACAAAAGCAATAGTACTTTCGCTTGTAATGGTCTTTGCGCGATCGGTCTACGGCAGGTATAGAATAGACCAAGCGCTAGCTGCGGGCTGGGGCTTTTGGTTTGTAATTGCGCTGCTTTCACTAGTGGTCTCGATTGGGGTTAAAGCAATTATCGGGTGGAGAGCATGAACCAGGTTACGGCCAGTAGTCAGAACAGGTACGCTGTAAAGAGTGTCGGAGCAAGGCTTAGCCTAGTGGAGAAGGCTGTGTGGCACGCAAGGGCGCTTGCACTAGGATTCAAGAGGCTTGTCTTTCCAATAAGGCACACTCACAGATACCCGTATGTTAGAGCTATACCATCAGCCCGAAACTACAGAGGTATGATTGTTCTCCTGGATGAGAAGTGTAATGGTTGCTCGCTCTGTGCTAGAGTGTGTCCTGCAGCCGCTCTCAAAATGATAACTGTAGAACAAGGCGAGAAGAGACCAGTAATAAACTACGAGCGATGCGTGTTCTGCGGCTACTGCGTTGATATTTGTCCCACTGAAGCACTTTATCACACAAACGTTCACGACCTCGTGTTCATGAATAGAGATTCAATGATCTTCATGCTAGACAGGTTTACAAAAGAGCCCGAAGAGCCCGAGCACGTGAAGAAGGTTCGTGTAGTTCTAGACGAAGAGAGGGGGTTGAGGTATGTCCCCGTTGGTTCAGACTCTGAGTGAGCTACTAAGCAAGGAAGAAGTCTACCTCACGGTCTCTGCAATGCTAGCCCTGCTTGCACTGGCATCTGCAGTCTACATGCTAAAAACGAGATCCCTTGTTTATGCAGCTTACGCCCTCGCCCTCATTGGGCTATTTAATGCTGGTCTTTTCGCCTTGCTTGGTTTCGTTCTGGTCGCTGCAGTTCAGGTTGTAATCTACGTTGGTGCTGCCATTCTCTTCATCATACTCTCCTACTCTCTTATCGGAGAGGTTCCAATTGAAGTGCAACCGCTTAGAAGGGTTGCACTACCAGCAGTATTGCTCTTCATTGCGTTCTTTCTGTTCGTCCACCAGGTCGTGAGCGTCCTTCCCGCTCAGACAACTATAGTGAGCCTTCCATCGAGCTTGATTGTAGACAAGCTCGTTTCAGAGTATACCGGTGCCCTCATTGTCCTATTTCTCGTAGCTGGAACGAGTGCTATTGAAGCAATAGTTATTGCCAAAAGAGAGCTTGGAGGTGAACAAAAGTGAGCGTCGAGCTTCCAGTCGTTGGAGAGCTGAGCTACACTTTAGTAGTGGAGCTTGCAATTGCAGGTCTGCTTGCTCTTGGTGTGATTGTCATTTTATCGACACGCTCTCTACTCAAAATGTTGCTTGGAGTAGAGGTTCTATTTAATGCTGCTCTTCTCTACCTGGTTTTAGTAGGCACACTCCTCCCCATGCTTTCTAGCATCTACGCTATATTTGCTGTTGCTCTGGCTTCAGCAGAGGTCATCGTTGCTGTCTCGATAGCCGTACTCTACTATAGAGCGGTTGGTCACGTAGAGGCAAGAGGGCCTGTAGAAGAGATTAGGGAGTAGGAAGGTGAACGTGCATGGCAGAGGCTATAGTTCCATACGTGTTGGGGGCTCGCATACTAACGCTCTCGCTACTCATCTCGCTAGCAGCAACCATACTGTTCCCTGCAATTGGACCACGTGGTAAAGCTCTTGCTCTGCTCTCATGCACAACTCTCCTACTACCGGGGTTTGCAGGACTGCTAGCATACTATGCATACAAGTCCTTCTCTCCCAGCATTACAGACCCCACACTTGCAGTTATACCCCAAATAGGAAGGATAACATTCTTCGTTGACGGGGCTAGCCTGCCTGTATTGATAGGTGCTAGCTTTGTAGGAGGAATTATCGCACTATACAGCCTACCCTACATGAGAGAGAGACTGGAGGAAATGGGTCTCGACGAGTCGCACCTGGTAAAGTATTACGTGCTCTATCAGTTGTTCTCTGCTTCAATGATAGGTGTTGTACTGTCCAACAACATCGTCATATTCTACCTGTTTCTCGAGCTTTCTCTTGTAACGTCGTTTCTGCTCATCAACTGGTACGGATATGGTGATAGGAGGAGAATAGCAATACTGTACTTCGTTTGGACCCACGTAGGTGCTGTTTTCTTCCTGCTTGGTGCAATCATTTACGGTCTCAATGCTGGAACCTTCGACTTCTATACCGCCGAAGGGGGGCTACTACTAGGATATGCCGAGAAGATAGCAGATACAACGCTCTTTAAGGTAGCATTATACACGATGCTATTTGGCCTTCTAGTAAAAATGGCAGTGCTAGGAGTACACTTCTGGCTTCCCTACGCGCACGCAGAAGCCCCGACTCCAATAAGCGCACTACTGTCTCCAGTCTTGATTGGGCTAGGTGGTTATGGTATCTTTAGAATAATCTTCACGCTCTTTGGAGTGCTACCCTCGAACCTACAGCAGTTCCTGCTGTTTTTAGCCCTGGCAACGATACTGTATGGAGGATTCAACGCTCTCTGGGAAAGGGATCTCAAGAGAATCTTTGCATACAGCAGTATCAGTCAGATGGGATACGTGCTTTTGGGAATATCTACCCTCTCCTCTGTAGGTGTTGCAGGAAGCCTGCTACACATTCTGAGCCACTCTTACGGCAAAGCGCTTCTCTTCATGATCGCTGGAGTTATAATCTATCTTTACCATCTGAGAGATGTCGAGAAAATGGGCGGAATGGCGCACAGAATACCATATTCTGCAATGGCTGCAATGACAGGATTTCTGACAATTGCTGGCTCGCCGCCGACAATAGGCTTCTGGAGCGAGGTTCTCATCGTTGGAGGCTTCGTGAAGGCTTATCCCGTGCTTGGTGCTTCACACTTCTTTGCGCTCCTTGCGCTCCTGATCATTGGAATTGGGCTGACTATAGCGTATAGCTTTATAACCATGAAGCGCGTTTTCTTTGGAACTCCAAGCAGCGAGCTAAGGGCTAGAGGTGAAGAGTCGGAGAACGTCTACTTTAAAGGCACTCTCCTGCTCATTACTGTTCTCTCAATGCTCTTCTTCATAGCTTTTGGGTACCTTGCACACGAATCGATAAAGGTTACAGAAATCGTTCTGGGTGGAACTAGATGACAGGGTTGCTACCATCAATACTGCCATTTGTGGGTTCGATACTGGCTGCTCTATGCTGGTTTGGTAGGCTCAGATACGCAGGTCACATTGCAACTGCATTTATCGGACTTTCTTTCGCGATTAGCCTTTACATTGGCATTCCAGCGCTTCTTAAAGGGGAGCCTGCACACTACATTTTAGCTAGCGGAGAGTGGTTTGGAGGACCCTATGGCTTCTACTATGATGGTCTGGGCTCTGTAATGGCAATACTAGTTTCAGGACTGAGCTTTCTCATCTCGCTCTATAGCATCTACTACATGAGAGAAGAGTACGGGTTCGAAAGGTACTTCGTGTTCTTTGCATTTTTCGTTGGTAGCATGATGATTGTCGTTACTGCAGACAATTTGCTCCTACTGTTTCTCGGATGGGAGGGCACAGGACTCGCCAGCTACGCTCTTATAAGCCACTGGTTCAGAGACGAAGAAGACAAGTACGTTGGGGACATCGGAAGATCAAGACTAGGGGTTCCCATGTACTTCTCGCCGACGCATAGTGGCATTAGAGCGCTTCTGTTTACCAGGCTCCCTGACGTAGGGTTTTTAGTCGCTTCGTTCCTCCTCTACTACGCTACTGGAACATTCAATCTAGTGGAGGCCGCTCACGAGCCTGCAGGGTTTGTCTCAACGCTTTTTGATCGAAACGTGCTAGCACCATTTATCGTGTTGCTGACAATTAGCGCAATGGCCAAGAGCGCTCAGTTTCCGTTTCACGAATGGCTTGTGACGGCAATGACCGGCCCCACTCCCGTTAGTGCACTAATACACGCTGCCGCAATGGTTAAGGCTGGAGTCTACCTGCTGCTAAGAATCTACCCGATTATAGCCACGGGTGTGCTAGCGCTAAGCGAGACGGCTGCAATGGGCATGGTAATTTACGACAGCGTCAGCAAAATATTCATGGTCGCCTCCATCATTGGTGCCCTCACGGCCTTCATGACTGCAACAATGGCTCTGGTTGCAAGAGAGTTTAAGCTTATACTAGCATACTCGACTGCAAGCCAGCTTGGATATATGTTCGCAGGCATTGGACTCGTGCTGTTCGTTGGCGAGCCTGCGTTTGTGCTGGCTGTTGTGCTATCGCACCTCATAGCTCACGCAGTGTTCAAGGCTGCTCTCTTCCTAGGTGCCGGTATAATTATTCACGAGGGCGAGTCCAAGTACGTTGACGAGCTACCGAAGCTCGCACCCCACTTGAGGTACACCCTTCTAGCCATGTGGCTCTCGGCGCTAAGCCTTGCAGGTGTTCCACCACTAGTAGGCTTCTGGACCAAAGAAGGTATTGTCGGCCTGGCCGTCGAGGCGGGAGCCTTTTCTGTTGCGCTTCTCACGATTGTCACCATACTGCTGACAGCATTTTACTCTACCCGGATGCTGCTGATAAACTACAGGTTTAACAGAGGAGAGGAGGAGCTCAAGGAGCCTCCCTTGTATGCTCTATCGACCTACTTTGTCCTTGGCATCGTAGCACTCATTCTTGGATTCAGCTGGCCTTTCGTGAGCGACAAGTTCCTAGAGGGGGTCTCGAAAACACTTGGTGTCGAAGAAGCCGTTCATGGGGAGTTGATCCATCTAGGAGCTACTGCAGTGCTCGGACTGGCACTAGCTCTAACTGGTATCGTCCTGTCATACATCGGCTACGTCAAGGTGCTCATTGACACCAGAGAAGTTTCGAGAGGACTTGCACCACTAACAGACTTCCTGTATGATAGATGGCTTATAAACTCGATCTACTACAGGACAATAGCCTATCCCGGTGCGAGGCTCGCGAGCATAGTATATGGTGTTATTGAGCGCTCTCTTGACACTCTAGTCCACGTTGTAATTCCAGGCTTGATGGGTTACCTATCCACGACGTCTAGGAGGATTCAAACAGGAGACCTTAGGCTCTACGTAGCCTGCTTTATTGCTAGCATAGTGGTCGTGTTATTAGTGGTGTTCGGTCTGGAGGTGATAGGCTGAGATGACAGTAGAGGAAGTCTATATGGCAATCTTAGCCTCTCTAACGCTAGGAATATTCATTCCGCTTGTAGGAAACAGACTGCTGGACTCTAGTGCTGGTAGGCTCTCAATTCTAGCTCCCTCATTGGCTGCACTAGCACTTTCAATAGCTGTTCTCGCTAGGTGTTTTGACGAGGCTGTAAGCCTGTGGAATGGAAGGCTTGTTGTCGATGGGTTTGCCTCGCTACTCCTAACAGTCCTGCTGTTTGTAGGAGCCTCGCTAATGGCGGGCTCTCTATTCTTCGCTAAGAGCCTTCCAGCGCCCTACAGCTACTTTAGCATTACCTACATTACAGTCCTCTCGGCCGCCTTGTTGGTTAGCGTCAGCTCTGTAAGCGTATTTTTCGCATCGTGGATTCTACTCAGCGTAGCATCTTACGTTATTGCAGGACTAGAGAAGAACAGAGCTGCTGCAGACGCTGCACTAAAGTATGCCATACTAGGAGGCATCTCAACTGTGTTCCTTATCCTGTGGATTGGAACGGCATCTTACTTTGGCGGCGATGTTCTCCTTGGTAGGGCTTCGAGCACCAGCTCGACTGCTGCTCTGCTCGGAATCGGAGGCATTCTTTTAATGATAGCAGTCGGGTTTAAGGTGGGTGTCTTTCCATTCCACTGGTGGCTACCCGACGTTTACACGCAAGTTAATGGAACGCTTGTTTCAGTACTTACAGGCGTGGTTAAAATTGCCGCCTTTGCAGCATTCATTCGAATACTAACATATAGCGTTGCAGATATAGGCTCTCCCGAGACCCTAATTATAGTCGTTGCACTGCTCTCGGCTTTAACAATGACGTTTGGCAACATTGCGGCATTGACAACTAGAAACATCCAGAGAATTTTGGCATTTAGTAGCATTGCTCACGTCGGCTACCTCCTGTTGGGCGTTGTTGCACTGCTTTCAGCCCTGTCAATGGGACAGGGGGATCGCGCTCTTGCATCGTACGCTATTGCTGCTATGACCGTTCACCTGCTGGCCTACGCGCTTTCAAAACCTGGTACCTTTCTATTTGCAGGCTCCATGAGAACAGTCTTACTAGAAGACGTTAGAGGCGCCTATAAGAGAGACGGCCTTGCAAGCATTGCAGCCGCAATATTGCTGTTAAGCCTTCTTGGAGTTCCGCCTACAGCAGGGTTCTGGGGCAAGCTCTATTTGTTTCAAGCCGCTCTACCGGTATCGCCAGAGCTCGTTCTCCTAGCCATAATAAATAGTGGTATTTCAAGCTTCTACTATATCAGAATTGTAAGGGAAATGTTCTCGGAGCCTGAAAAAGCGGAAGCGAGTGCGTCGGAGAGTGCAGGAGCTGCAGCTGAAGCTAGAGCCTCGCTGGTAGTGTTTTCAGTTCTAACTGTAGTGCTTGGTCTAGGCATACTGTCGGCTATAGTGGTTTCAATGACATTCTACATGCCGTAGCCTGAACCGATTTTAGTTCTCTCAAGCCGTTTTAGTATAAATTTTAACTAATATAAGCTGCAGGGAATCATGAAGAGGGTTGCCGTAAGCATAATGTATGATGGTACAAGGTACCATGGCTTTCAAAGGCAGAGAGAGCTCTCTACTGTAGAGTCTGCCATTCTTCCAGTTCTACGATCCTGTAGCCCTCCTGAAGGTCTGGATTACAGCTACTCGAGCCGAACAGACCGCGATGTAAGTAGCTTCTGGCAGACCTTAACATTCCTTGTTAGAGACGACTGTGACGTGGAGGACCTTCTAGCACGGCTCCAGAGGCCAGAAGAGGGCATAGGAGTGTGGGGTTTTAGGGAGGTTGACCTCGAGTTTCACGCGAGGTACTGGGCCTTGTGGAGAGACTACGTTTTCGTGGACCGCACCGAGAACTACAAGTGTGATCGCTTTGAGGAGCTAAACGCTATTCTTAAAAATGTACTGTCGATTAGAGTTCACGACTTCCTATACAAGGACTATAAAAGGAGGCTCGGTAGTCTCTCTCTCGAGAGGCGCATTTTAAGGGTTCAGGTATTCCCTGTAGGCGAGCACATTATCTTATGGGTCAGAGGGGAGAGCTTCCCTACGCACTACGTTAGAAGGCTTGCAGACTTTCTCAGGAAGTATGAGTGTGGGAGGGGGTTCAAGACACATATAGGCTCTTGGAAGCCTGGAGCAGCAGAAGGGTGGAGGCTATTTCTTACCGGCGTCAGGTATCCCGTTTCGATGAAAAGGCTCCTCTCGCCAGTAGAGCTTGTGAAGAGGGTGTTTAAGCAGACTAAAATAGGGTCTTTTGAGCTCCAGCTCCTCTCTTCCTTTCTTTCTTCCTCGAAGAGGGTTCTGAGCCCCTTTGGTGTGCTTTCCTGGTAGTTGAGGGGGCTCTTACAGCTACCATAGCCTTTATCTCTGTTAGCTTCTTCTCCATTATCTCCCTAACGCTCGGATCTCCTGTTACAGTAGAGGCTTCTTGTGGTGAAAAGTCCAGCACTTTCATTATTAGTATAGCCTCCTCCTTGTTCAAGCGATAAATTGCTCTTATGAATGGAATGTACTCACTTAAAGCCTTCCTAGAAGAGACGTGAGTGGCGCCCGCAACCTTCCTTGCGGCAGACAATAGGTTCTCTCTTGCTTGCCTTGTTTCCGATAAGAGCTTTATCCTTTGAGGGAACTTGTAAGCAACCCACTTAAACCTCGTTTTCTTCCTGGAAGACGCGATACCAGGTCCTAGCATGTCGAAAACGTATGAGAGAAGATCCCACGAACCAATCTTCACTATCAGCCCTCTATACACGTCTGCTCTTGCTAGCACGCCATACGCCCTGTACATGTCCTCCAATTCCGTGAGCTGTAGTGGAATGTTCTCGTTAAGCCACTCTATCAGCATTTCGTAGTCCAGCTGGCTGTGAGTCACTGCAGACTTGCTTTGCCATGCATACTTTGCGGTGAAGATGCTTCTGAGGGTTTCGAAGGGGTCAAGCTCCCTGTCACGAAAGTATATCTGTGTCCTAGCGAGTTCCTCCGTAACCCTGCCGTAAGTTTCAGCAAGTACTTGTAGGTCGTTTATACACGACCTCAAGTCTCCCAGGTTCTTTTCGTATATCACCTTTAGTGCTCTGTCCTCGCAGTAGACTCTCTCCTTCTCACATATTCTCTTCAGCATTTCAACTGTGTCTTTTTGCTTCAACCTCTTAACCTGAACCATCATGGTGCTTTCACGTAGGGGTCTCAGGTTTGGGTGCCAGGGGTTGTTTGCTGTCATTATTACGGGATGTTTGGTCTCCTGTATTAGTGCGAGAATGGCATCCAGACCCCCCTTGTCAGCTGTTCCGCTTAGCCCATCGATCTCGTCTATTAGTAGTATCTTTGGCTTGCCGGTGAGCGACTGTGTTCTCGAAGCTCTTAAAGCTGCGCGTTCGATGTCCTCCTTTCTTCTAAAGTCGCTTGCATTCATCTCGAATACTTCGAGTCCAAACTCGCCTGCTACAGCCTCCACAAGAGAGGTCTTTCCCGTACCAGCAGGACCGTAAAGCAGTATGGCCTTTTTGTTTGGAATGCTTCCTCTAAGCCACTCTCTAATCCACGATACAACAACGGCCTTGGCTTCGTCTTGGTTAACGTAGTCCTCTAGCCTCCTGGGCCTGTGCTTTATAGCCCATGGAAGCCTAGTCGCAACGCTGCTGGACACCTATAGTCCCCCCGTGTTCCTCGCGCTCACCTTCCATAGCCCATTCTCTTCCCCAAGAGCGCTAGCCATGCTAGAAAGGCGTTAAGCTGTATTTCATCGTCTGCTCCCTCTACGAGTCTAAACTGTATCTCTCCCGTATAGTCTGCAATTAGAACTTTAACATCCTCGGGCAAATCCGTGTCTGCCTTGAAGATCTCACTGTGAATCTGCTTTATGACGTCCACGCCGCTCAGGCCATACTCTATCATGAGCTTTCTAAGTCTGTCTCTTGCAGCTAGAAAGTCTCCCTTGAGTGCGAGTCTAAGCATTTCCTTGATCTCCTTTGGATGTGCGAGCCCTACCACTTTGTAGACAGCATCTATGGTTACGAGACCCAGTCCGCTTGCTGCTTGAAGGATGTTAATTGCCCTTCTCATGTCGCCTTCGCTTATCTCGTAAATTGTTTCTAGAGCTTCTTCCTCGAACCCGACGCCCTCCTGCTCCGCAATCCACTTTAGTCTGCTCACGACGTCCTCTTTCTTTAGAGGGGTGAACCTAAAGAGTGCCGTTCTGGACTGTATTGGCTCTATTATCTTGCTTGGATAGTTTGCAATTAGAATAAACCTGCTTGTAGAGGTGAATATCTCCATTATCCTTCTCAGAGCCTGCTGGGCGTCGGCTGTCATATTGTCAGCTTCGTCTAGTAGTATCAGCTTAAACGGAACCTCTCCCGAAACCCTCACGCGAGCGAACTCCTTTACCTTCACCCTTATAGTATCAATTCCCCTCTCATCAGAATTGTGAAGTAAGACCGGCGTAGCTCCGGCAAAGAACACATTGCCATTTGGCACGCTAACGTCGTACACGTAGTCATTGTAGTCTACAATCTCAACACTCTCGACCCTTACGACATGTAGTGCTGATTGTATCAACCATCTTAAATTCCGATACACTCTAGCTGCACTCGCACTAAGCCTTGTAGCGTCGATGTGGTCTAGCATATCCTTGAGCTCTTTCTTTGAGATGATACCTCCCTTACTAACAGTCATCACGCGGTCTAGGAGTTCCTCTCCCACGTTAGAGTTCGCGACTTCGGTTAGAAGAGCAAAAACAGGTTTAGCTGGCAAGCTGCTCGTATCGAGTGAGCTAGTGTTCACGCTCCATACAACCTCATTGCACCCTGTAACGGACTTTCCAGCCTTGTAATCATAGTCCTTGAAAGTCAGTAGGCTTTCTCCTGGCACTACTTCGCTAGCCTTTTTCTCTGAGAGGCTTCCGAGCTCGTCAACCACGATCACCGAGTGGTTACCCGTAAGCTCAAGTACGCTTCCATCTTCAAGCTTAATTCTAGCAACACACGCTGCTGGGTGTCTTATTAGCCATGAGGCCTTTGCCCAGACGATCCCTCCCCACCTTCTGTCTAAGGTCAGGACCTCGAGGCTTCTCGGCTTTACGTAATCTCCGCCTTCGAGTTTCAGAGCCTCTTCTCTACTACCACCGAAGTACAGCTCGTCTAGCTCTTCAAAATCCACTTGAAATACATCCCCGTCAATCCTAACAGAAATCGGAGTGCGCCTAGATACCGATGCGTTTAGCTCAAGCAGATACCTTCTATAGTCCTCTCCGTAGAGGTCGCGTGCAAATGCCAACGCTACCGTAGTCTTACCCGTGCCTGGAGGACCTGCAAAGAGAAGATGTGGAACGTTCTTTTCCTCGACAAACTTCTTAAGCCTCAAAACGACCTCTTCCTGGTTTACTACTTCGTCAAGGGTTCGCGGCCTGTACTTTTCAGTCCAGAGAAGGTGGGCTAGCTCCTCTCTTTCGCTCATGGAAACACCACAACAAGGTTCTTTGTTCTACCTTACCGTTTTTAATGTAATTGGCAAAAACATTATTTAAAAGCGCTCACTAACACCTTTAAGCTCCCAGCTCGAAAAGTGCCCTGGGCTCTGCCCCCCATCGACCATCTCTAGACTGAAGAGGTCAACTGTGATTCTAAGCATAAACGTTTCAAGCTTCGACCGGCCCGTTTAAAAGTGGGGGCACCATAATAGGTTATTGTCGGTAGCGTGGTGGCACGCGAGTGAGAGAGTCGCTCACGCTACTCAGAAAGGCCTTCGAGCTTACAAGCGCTCGGGTTGTTGTGACGAGAGACATCCTGCCACTAAGGCTTTCGACAGGAGAGGTGCTAGTAGCTAGCAAGGGGGAGAAGGTAGAAGTTCCAAGGTGGATCGCCAAGTTTCTAGAGGAGAGGGGCATTGCAAAGCGCCTGACAGAAGAAATCAGCATAGAGGACGTTCTCAGAGTGCACTATAAGGAGCTCGATAGAAGGTCTATCAGCGAACTTCAAAAACTACCCGAAAACTTCTACTGGCTCCTCCAAGAGTATATCGAGACGCTACAGCGGGATCTACGCACGGCACCCAATCCGAGACTACTTGAAGAGAGGCGCAGACTTGAAGGGTATCTTAGCGATATTCTCGAGAAGAGAGTTCAGGCTATTATGGTTCTGGCGACCCTGTTGAAATCGCCGCTCGTTGAATACAAGCCTAGACTTTCTCTAGAGGAGATAGAGCTTCTTGAAACAGTTAGCGAGAGCGTTAGAGTCTGGATGGCTGCCCTCAAGGGAGAGGTTGAGTAGACCTATGACTTGAAAAAATAATAGCACTTACGACCCAACATTGTGATCGACCCTATATGGAGGAAGGCATTTTGGATAGGATCGAGCTAGAGGCCGTAGGAGACTACGAGGTCAGGTTTAGAGGCTTTCTCGAAGACTTCACCGCGCCAGATGGTAGCAGAAAGTACATCGAGAAAATAAAGAGCATGATCGTCGAGGGAAGGATAGGCCTAGTTGTCGAGTTTCCCGATCTGTACATGTACGATACCAGGCTTGCACTCTCCCTCGAAAGGAGTCCCGACATCGTGCTTCCACAGTTTAACAGAGCGCTAACAGGCATTGTTAGAGGTATCGATCCAGACTATGCGGAGGAGAAGGGGCTCTTTCACGTTAGGTTAACCAAGCTTCCAAAGTCCATTCCCATCAGGGGCATTAAAAGCTGGCATCTAAATCGGCTTGTAATGGTAGAGGGAATTCTAGTTCGAGCCACTCCTGTCAAGGAGAAAATGGTGAGAGCGACTTACAAGCACATGCATCCAGAGTGCGGCGAGGAGTTTGAGTGGCCGAGCGAGGGGGAGGTTGGCGAGGTTCTAGAGGCTCCGCCATACTGTATCGTTTGCGGTAGGCCAGGCAACCTCCGACTGGTACTCGAAAAGAGCAGATTCATTGACTGGCAGAAAATCGTAATACAAGAGAAGCCGGAAGATGTTCCTCCAGGACAGATACCTAGAAGTGTAGAGGCTATTTTAACTCGAGATCTCGTTGATGTGGCAAGACCTGGCGACAGGGTCTCCGTGGTAGGCATTTTGAGAGTGCAACCTGGGGGCAAGAGAGTGCGCCCAGTCTATGACGTGTACCTCGAAGTCGTGGGCGTAGACGTAAGTCAGAAAACGCTTGAAGAGATAGAGATTTCGCGCGAAGACGAGCAGAGAATTCTAGAGCTAGCAAGGGATCCCTGGATTAGAAAGAGAGTAATTGCTAGTATAGCTCCAGGAATTCACGGGCTTTGGGACGTCAAGGAGGCTATTGCACTTGCACTCTTCGGGGGAGTGCCAAAGGAAACGCAAGACAAGATGAGGATTCGGGGAGACATTCATATTCTGCTTATCGGAGACCCGGGAACGGCAAAAAGCCAGCTACTACAATACGTTAGTAGAATTGCTCCGAGAGCCATTTACACTACAGGCAAGGGAAGCAGTGCAGCTGGACTGACTGCCGCCGTCGTGAGGGAAAAGGGCACAGGGGAGTTCTACTTAGAGGCTGGAGCTCTAGTCCTCGCTGATGGTGGCGTGGCTTTGATTGACGAAATCGATAAGATGAGAGAGGAGGACAGAGTTGCCATTCACGAAGCAATGGAGCAGCAGACAGTCAGTATTGCAAAGGCTGGCATAGTGGCAAGACTCAACGCCAGGTGTGCTGTGATAGCCGCAGGAAATCCAAGGTATGGGAGGTATATAGAGGAGAGGTTGCTGCCAGACAATATTAACCTGCCAATCACAATTCTGAGCAGGTTTGATCTCATTTTCGTAATCAAGGACAAACCCAACGCCGCGCAAGACTCAGCATTAGCGTATCACGTGCTTAGGGTTCACAGAGAGCCCGAAGAGGTTGTTCCAGAAATTCCAGTCGACCTGCTAAAGAAGTACATCAGCTATGCTCGAAGAAGCGTTAGACCAAAGCTAACCGAACAGGCCAGCGAGCTTCTAAAAAGCTTCTTTGTTGAGATGAGGCGCTTGGGTTCAGAGCTAGGTGAGGGCGTTGTCAGCATTACCACAAGACAGCTCGAGGCCCTAGTTAGGCTTGCAGAAGCTCATGCAAGGATGGCTCTTAAGGAGTGGGTGACAGAGGAAGACGCTGCAGAAGCTATCAGACTAATGAAGACGTTCTTGGACCAGATTGGTAGGCCCAGTGGAGAGAGCGTTCCTGATATCGATGCGCTAATGGTAGGAAAGCCAAAGAGTAAGCGAGAGAAGATGCTCCTCATAGAGGATGCGATAAAGGAGCTTCTTAGCGAGACAGGAGAAAAGTGTGTTACCATTAGGCAGATAGGTGAAAGGGTTAAGAGTGAGGGCGTAACCACTACAGAGCTTGAAGAGCTTCTCTCGCGAATGTTGAGAGAAGGCATAATTTACGAGTACAGAGCTGGGTGCTTTAGCAGAACACCACCTTAGACCTATTGGCTAACCGCACACTAGTGTTGCGAGCCACTAGGATCCAAGGGGGCTAATCTAGCCTCAAACTCGCAAGCCTACAGGTAAAGCGCTTGAAATTTGGGGTGCTCGGCATTGAGGGTTTCAGAGCTTCCCATAAACGAGAGGCTTAAACAGCTTCTGGAAAGCGAGGGCGTTAAAGAGCTCTTTCCGCCTCAGACCGAAGCATGCAAGCGCGGGCTTTTCAGTGGGAGAAACATCATAATGTCAACCCAAACAGCATCAGGCAAAACCCTAATCGCTGAAATAGCATGTATAAACAACGTGCTTTCCGGTAGGGGTAAGAGCGCCTATCTAACGCCTCTAAAAGCTCTAGCTATGGAGAAGCTGGCTGACTTCAAGAGATACGAAGTTCTCGGCGTGAAAACAGCGCTTAGCATTGGAGACTATGACAGCTCGGATCCCTACCTTCATGAGTACGATGTGGTCGTGAGCACCTACGAGAAGATGGATAGTCTGTTAAGGCACAAGCCCAGATGGTTCTCGCAGGTTTCGCTTATAGTTATAGACGAGATTCACTACGTAGACGACCCTGAGCGAGGGCCTGTGCTCGAAAGCCTCATTTCGAAAGTGAAAGCACAGCGTAGGGATATCCAAATTGTAGGTCTGAGTGCAACAATAGGTAATCCCGAAGAGCTTGCAAGATGGCTTGACGCTGAGCTTGTAGTAAGCGAGTGGAGGCCAGTACCTCTTCGGGAGGGTGTCTACTTCAAGAACAGAATTGTTTACTCTGATGGTGCTGTAAAGTTGGTTACGCCAGTTTACTCTCACCCTATCTACGACCTAATACTTGACGTTCTGGCTGAGGGAGGGCAGGCGCTGGTTTTCGTTAACAGCAGAAGAAGGGCGGTAGAGCTGGCCGAGGCGGCCTCGAGGAGAATGGGAAGTGCCGCCAGCAGGGAACTGGTGGAGCTTGCTGAAGCGGCCTTGGAGTCGAGCGAGGTTCCGGACTTGAACAAGAGGCTATACGAGACCCTAAAGCGGGGATATGGATTTCATCATGCCGGTCTGACGCTAGAACAGAGGAGAATCGTTGAGGATGGCTTTAGAAAGGGGTTGTTGAGGGCTGTTTTCGCAACGCCAACGCTAGCAGCAGGAGTAAATCTGCCAGCTAGAAGGGTCATTGTTGAGGATCTGAGGAGGTACAATCCAATTGAAGGCAACAACCCAATAAAAGTTCTGGAGTATAAGCAGTTTGCTGGACGTGCAGGAAGACCGGGCTATGATCCCTATGGGGAAGCCATTGTTGTTGTTAGACGGGAGCATGATGTTGACTGGACTCTTAACACCTATATGCTTGGAAAGCCCGAAGCTATCAGCTCTAAACTGAACAGTCCAAGAGCCTTGAGGAGCCACATCTTGGCCTACATTGCAAGCGATGGTCCAGTCAAGGCTGCAGACCTAAAAGAGTTTTTGGACAACAGCCTCTATGCTATACAAAAAAGTCGTGAGAGCTTGCGTGATTCTCTGAATCGCGTGCTAGACTTTTTAACGCAAAACGGCTTCGTACGCGAGCAGAGCGAGAGGGTCTATGAGGCTACTAGGCTTGGAAAGCGTGTTTCCGAAGTCTACGTAGATCCGCTTTCAGCGCTAATCTTGCTCAAAGCCGTTTCACGCAGAAAGAAGCCAAGCCCGTTTGCACTTATACACCTGATTGCCATGACGCCAGATATGCCGAAACTAAGCTTTAGGAGAAAAGAGATAGAGCTTATAGAACGAGTGCTGAACGAGTTCTATCACGAGCTTCTAATCTACCCCGAGGAGAGGGGAGATATCGACTACGAGCTCCTGCTCTCGGAAACGAAAACCGCAATGTTATTATACGACTGGATAAGCGAAGAAAGCGAGCAAGCAATAACAGAAAAGTACGATGTAGGTCCAGGCGACATTAGATCTCTAGTTGAAACTGCCGAGTGGATAGCATACGCATTCAAGAGGATTGTGGAGCTCCTTCCCGAAGCCCGTACATTCCACACGAGCTTTAGCGTGCTCGAAAAGAGGCTCAGGTATGGCGTTAGGGAGGAGCTTCTAGAGCTGGTTAGCATCCCCGGGGTAGGGCGTGTAAGAGCGCGTAAGCTTTATAGAGCTGGATTTAGGAGTCTAGAGGAGCTTGCCAGTGCGAGCATTTGGGAGCTCTCTAGAATTGAGGGAATTGGAGAGAAGCTTGCAAGAAGCATAGTAGAATTTTCGAGGAAGAACTTAGGAAGGATCCAAGTGGGGTAGGCGCACCGAGCTTGCTAGCTCTCGTTCGCTCTCAGGCTGATGCTGCAATGGGAGTGCACTCTAAAGGGCTCTTGCACACACCCGTGGGTATGGCCTTTACACTCCGCCCTTTATGGCCGACGACAATAGCGTCTAGAACGCAAGGCTTTGGAAGCTTTCCAGGAAGCTCGGCTACAAGGGGGTAGCTTCCCGTCTGCCTTGCATACGTTATGTTGCCGCCCGTCTTCTCTACAAACAAGCACCTCAAAACCCTTCCCTTGGGGGCAACACGCTTTAGAAACTCCGGGTCGAACTTGTGTCTGACTATCCAAATGAAGTGCTTGATGTACTTCTCATGCTTGCTAAGAATCCTTCTGTTCCATGAAGTGTAGAGTCTCGTGCCAGGTAGGACAAGCACTCTTCTAATGTTTATTCTCCTAACGAGAAGGTTCCTCTTCAACAGTGTCTCTAGAAACTCGATATTTCTTCGAAATGTCTCTTTGGTCTCACCTAGCAAGCCTAGAACGAAGTTTACTCCTGGCAGTAGGTGTGGAAGTCCGTTCCAGCCAACATGTCTACCTACTTTGTTCACGATTTCTATTGCCTTTAAAGAATCTTCGGGTGTCGCGTTCAGATTGTTCATCCTGACTACACGCTCGTCGGCACTTTCGATGCCCATTGCTGCTACATCGCCTGGCGTGTGGTACTTTACTATTGCCTCTAGGGCTCTAATGGCCGCTTTCTCGTTTCTTGCTATCACGGCTGGATTGACATTATCGATGTGTAAGGTAGACTCTCTCACGGCTGCCCTTAGTCCCCTAAAGAGGAGCTCCAGCTCTTCGGGATTTGGTTGTGGTGCTTCCTCCACGCCCAGCTTGGGACTGCCGTACGTTAGTATGTCCGACTGCCTTCCAACGCGAAATGCCCTTACACCAAGCTCGTATAGCGTTTCGGCTTCTCGTATTATATCTCTCTTGTCCCTTTGAACGGGCATCGCGTAGGAGGGTTCAACACAGAAGGAGCACCCCCCGGTGAACCATCTCGTACAGCCCCTATAGGTTTCGAGTTCAAGAGTGAGGTTATAGCCGTAATTCGGATGTTGTAAAACTATTCTCGCTCCATAGATTAGGCTTCTTTCGGCATCACTATAACTCTCACGCTTAACTAGAGGGTCGGCCTTTTCCAATCCTTCGAGCAACATTGAACGCAAAAAAGCATCGATATCGCCTTTTACGACTACATCATAGTGTCTCCCTAGTGTGTGAGGACCTACTACTGGACTTCCCCCTCCGCGTCCCATTCCAAACCTGGCTACGGGACCTGCTAGTATTGAAAGCGTGGAGGTTAAGGACATTCCGACGTTGATTATCTCCTCAGGTGTTATTGGTGTTGCCGCGAGGTACTTTCCGGGAACAATGGTACCTGCTAGCACTATAGTTATGTTCGAGGAGTTTGCATCCTTACAAAAGGCTGTCCAGTTCTCTCTAGCCCTATCTATGGTGTAGTACTTTATTAGGGCATCTTTCTCTACAGACCATATAGCTCCAGCTGCGTATCTAGGATACACGTCCAGGTATGGTGGAACGCCCAGCCCTGCAGGCTCGTCGCTGTAGCCGTCAAGTACTGTTACTCTGAGGACCATTCCGGTTCTCCTGTAAGCTCCCTTCTGCTCTTCTCTTTCACCTCTCTAATTCTTCTAGACACCTCTTGTGGCGTTCTCACGTCTTCAATCCTATACTCGCTTGGGTTCAGGATGGCCATGCCTACGCCAGGCTTTATTTCAATCTCGTAGGCTCTAAGGTCGTGATTTGTCTGGCGCATTTTCTCGACAAGAACAAACCTGTGCAGCCTACCTTTGATAACGATCTTTTTGAACCTAATAATCCCATCTGCAACATGCTCTAGTCCAAAACCGTACGCCATATCGCTTGTTACGGCATACTGTGATACTAAAAGTGCGGTCATGTCCCACTTGTACAGCACTCTTTTGACGTGATAGCTGACTTTTCTGGCAACTACAGGCTTGTCGAGCCAGAAGGCGCTCATACTGTCTACTACCAGCCTCGTTCTGCCATAGCCCATGTGCTTTTTCGCTTCAATCACCTTCTTCAAAAGCTCATCAACATCGAGCTCGAGAAGGTTCCACTCGTCGTCTCTTCCTCTCATTAGTGCATCGATGATTACAAGCCTGTTCTTTTCAATAAAGCTTTTAAAGTTAAAGTTGAACTGCATGGCCTGCCTGATTATCGACTCTCTGCTCTCCTCTGTTGTCACGTAAATTACTCTGTCTCCCTCCCTTAGTCCCGTAGCAGCATAGTGTATGCAGAAAACTGTCTTCCCCGTACCCGGTTCTCCGACTACTGCAACAAAGAACCCTCTCGGTATACCCCCTTCAATGAGCTCGTCAAAGCCCCTAACGCCCGTTCTAAGCCTCTCCACTCCAGCTTCCAATCAACATCGCCCAAAATGAGCTAGGGTTCCCTTCTCTAGGGATTATCTTGTTCGAAGAGATATAATGACTTTTTCATCAGGAGCAAAAGCGTCGAACAAATCATTCCTAAGCTTGCAGTCGAGAGCAGTATTAATGACGACACACTTCCAGTTATTAACGCTCCTCTAGTACGCTTAGGATGTCTCTTAGTGCAATTGTCTTAGGATTTGTGAAGTTGATCGAGTAGAGCTTCGATCTACCCACGGTTCTCTCGCTGACTATCCCAGCCTTAACAAGTATTTGTAGGTGCTTCACGACGCTTTTGTGGTTTAGTCTCGATTCGCGAACTACTTTGGTTATGTTGACCTCTCCAAAGTGGTATAGTATCCTTAGTACTCTAACCCTACCTTTGCTTGAGAGTATATCCTCCATGCCCAAATGCTTACACCAGCTTCTTAGTTAGAATCTCTTCTATTCTTCTTTCTAGGATATCCAGCGGTGCGTTGCTTATCCCTATCAGGGTGCTCTTTCCTCTGTACCCTTTGCCACTAGATTTTGTTTGGACTATCCTCATGCTTCTCATGCCCATGATGTACGTGTATACCTGAGTGTGTCTTCTCTGTCTCTCCCCGTAGTTCTCGCACAGCATTTTGTACGTCTTCTCGACCTCGCCTATCCGAACAAATGGAGAGCTGCTCTCCTTTAAGGTCTTAACTATTGCAAGCAGTACTATTAGCTCGTGTGGGCTTAGAGTCTCTATCGTATCTTGTAACATTGCGAGCTCGGGTTTGACGACTACGTGTGCCTTTCTAACATCGTCTATGGTGACCATGCTTCTACCGCTACTATCTGCACTCTCACCCGCTCGAACAAGGATTTCCAGGGCCGTTCTAGCGCTACCGGCACCCTCGGCGTCAGCACCCTCTAGAATAGAGATATACTTTATCACCTCATCGTCTACCGCACCCTCAAAGAAGGCTTGAGGCACCCTATCGCCTAATATGTCGTAGATCTCCTTTGTAGTGTATGGAGTGAAGTGGATTGTGTTTCGCAGGAAAAACGTGCTAATAGCAGGTTCGAGTGCGTCTAATACTTGAGGGCTCCTCACTATGAATATAAAGTGCATCCGCTTCTTCCTATTCATATCGTCGTCGTAAAGCCTGATGATTGTGTAGATTGCAGGGGTTCCAGCATTTGCTGCTGTGAAGTAGTCGAACTCGTCGAGTGCTACAATAGCATACTGCTTCTTTCGTTCTAACTCGTCTAGAATTCCCTTGAGCATCTCTCGCACGCTTAGACCTCTTGGAGGCACAAATATCTCGAGACCGCTTGCAATGGAGTGTATGACTTGAGGCAGCGTTCTTGCCTTGTAGCAGTTTACGTGAACGTACTTAACGTTAAGCCCGTGGTTTTTGGCTATCAAGCTGAAGGTCTTTCCAAAAAGCCTTGACGTTGCTGTTTTTCCAGTGCCATAACTGCCGGCTAGCACAACCCTCTGGGAGGTTTCTCCGGGAGACGCTAGAAGAGGCTTAAACACCTGAGCCAGCATTTTGAGCTGTTTCTCTCGGTGAGGCAGCCTGTCTGGCAGGTACTCTGGGTACAGTATGCTTTTGTTTTTGAATACGCTTGGTGCCTGTATTACGTCGCCAATAATTTCCTCAACAGAAGACATGACGCTCGCCCCTGCTCTCACCATTCTTTAACAACAAAGCTATAAATCACTAGTGTACTGAAAGTATTCTATCTGCTGCTTTAGTTAGAAACAGGCGGGATGGACCTTAAGAACCAAACCTCATGCTTTTGGAGGCTTGTCGCGTCTTAGAGTCCACGAGCGCTTTTGCGATACTAGAACCTTACCCTAGCTTTCACGCTTACCGCGTTCCCACCTAGAATTCTGCGGAATGTAAAGTAATTATCCCCTAGCTTCCGATAAGATAAAGCACAGGCTAGTGCACAACGTCAAATGTAGCGTGCTCACGCTGGGATGGCACCGAGCTACCACAAGCATGCTTGCCGGGTGCTCTACATTGAACAAAAGAGGCGTTCTCGAGGAAATTATCAGCATTTCCATCGAAAAAGCGGAGAGAGTCGGTCCCTCTCAAGTTAACAAAGCAAAAACGATCCTCATCGACATAATCTCCGTTGCTAGTGCAGGCTTTATAATGGATTCTAAGCCCCAGCTGCTCTTCAATTTGATTGCACGGAGATCTAATGGTCCGAGCACGATATTCGGACACTGGAGTAAGAGTGGTGTGCTTACCGCTTCTGTGGTTAACGCCTTTTCATCGCACGTTTTAGAGCTCGACGACTGGCTCTCTCCCGGCTACGTTTACGCTGGTGCCTCCGTGGTTCCCTCTGTTCTCGCCGTCTCAGAAATGCTGGACTGCGACCTTGAGACTGCAATTAAGGCTATAGTGCTGGGCTACGAGGTTGCAGGAAGGGTTGGCATGCTTCTAGGCAGGTCTCACTATAGGTATTGGCACACCACCTCTACAGCTGGCGGCGTGGGGGCGGCTTCTGCTGCTACCTACCTGCTTGAGGGAAGCAACGAGGAGAAAATTGCAAAAGCCGCCTTAACGGCAGCATTGTACGGCGCGGGAATAAAGACTCTCATATGGAAGAACATTTCGCTTAAACCCTTCAGTCCTGCTCATGCCTCTTTTGTCGCTTTGGCCTCTATGAGCCTTAAAGACTTTGTAGTGAGGGTTCCTAAAGCTTATGAGAGTGAGCTTGGAATATGCAAGCTAATGCACGGAGAGTGTAACATCGAGGGTGCTTTAAACCCTCCATGGGATTACGCTATTGAGTTCGTTACGCATAAAATCTTTCCAGTCTCACGTGTAGCCCAAACTCTCGTTCATGCTGCATTAAGGCTCTCAGAAAAGGTAAAGGTAGATAGAATTAAGGAAATACGTGTCGAAACGTTCGAAGAGGCATGCCAGCTTGCCGACATTACAGAGCCTCTAACCGCTGAGGAAGCGAGATTCAGCCTAACGTTCCTAACGAGCCTTGGCATTGCGCAGGGGTGGCATGGAATTTACAACTTAAAGTTCGAAGTCTCGAACCCGCTTGTAAGAAGTCTGGAGAGAAAGGTAAGGGTTTCTGTGAGAGAGGACTTTAACGCCCTTTACCCCGAGAAGCAGCCTGTTAGAATTGTGGTGCTACAAGAGGGAGGAGAGAGGCTCGAAGTTTACGAGGACACCCCCATTGGTTCCCCAGGTAGTCTGGAAAACGAAAGTCTAGTGCTCAGAAAAGCGGAAGAGTTGCTACTCGACGCGGGTGACGCTCAGGCATTAAAGGTCATCAGCAGCCTAAGAGAAAGCGGTCTCGCCACGCCAGTCAGGGCGCTGCTTGAGCAATAACGCTGGTAAGTCAGGACTCTCGACTTTTTGTCTTTAAGCGCTAAAGCTTGTAGAAACTTGTTTTAAATGCGCTCTTTGAGAGCACGGTAGTCAGCTTCGTGCTTTGAACCCCACTCTTGTGGATTTCGTTAAGACTTCTCTCGAGCTCAATAAGAGCTTCCAGATCCCTTTCCCCTAGAAGCCAGCCCCTCCACAACGCCCAGATACATTGCGGAGAGGCGATTGCTTCTAGTATGCCCCCGTTTAGGAAGAATGTGTAGCTTGCTTTTAGATCGCTTTTCGAAGGCGTACAGGACCCGTAGGGATGCGTGTGAACAAAAACACAGGCCTTAATTTCAGGCAAGACTATTCTGTCTTTTTCGCCCTCAAGGACAGCCGCAACGGGTCCTTCGGAAGAAAGCACGAGCGCATGTTCTCTGCGTGCCTCGATTGTTCTAGCTAGTAGCGATTGCATAGTTTTAGAAAGCCTTAGTAACGAGAATCCCACAAAGAAGTCATAGGCGTCCCTTATTCCAATTGCGCTTGGAGGAGGGCTGCCTTCTACGACTCTCACATCGTCACTCGTATAGCGACTGGAAATTTCCTCTACCACCCTTCTTTCGATCCCAGTATGGTCTATTCCCGTAAACCACACAACTCCTCGTTCCAAGTCTATTCCAATATCATCGCTTCCAGTCTCAACCCATAAATCCTCAGCCGCATAGATGGCCTTGCACGCTCTATAAACCACCTCGACTTCAGGCACTCCCTCGAGTAGAATATGCCATTTCAATGGTCCATCACTTGGTGCTTTTCCCTATGTGATTTCTCAAGACTCTTATGCCGTAGCTTGTATCTAGGAAGACTAGCTCTACGTCTTCTGGGAGCTCGACGTACCCCTCGTAAACGTAGTACTCTTCCTTTCTAAGTGTAGTCCACACCACCCTGTTGTTGCGATACACTCCAATGCGATTCAGCTTTGCAGGTCTCGGAAACAGTATTGTCGTGTCTCCGTTGGGCTCTTTTCGCGAAATGTCTCCTAGATATAGCGCAAAGCCCTTACCCTTCACTTCGATTTCGACCATTAGGCTTTCGTTTCCTTCAATAAGCTTTCTTTTTTCTCTTTGAATTTTTCTATAGACGGCATCAACAGCATCACTCTTCGTTTTTATTTCTATTTTCTCTAGAACCTCTCTTTCACCCAGAGGCTCGTATGCTTTTATAACCACGTCCCCAACGCGGACTATTGTTGGCTTGTAAAATCTAATGCTCATAACACCCTCTACACTCTTCTCTACGCCTTCGCTTTGAGAGGCTTCTGCCTGCTGTTTTTCCGCCTTCGATTTGAGTAAAGTTGGTGACATTATAGCTCTCCCTCTTAAAAGCTCTACTGTCGTCATACTAGGCTTGTCGTACAAAATGTTTATAAGATTTCAATGCTTTAAACCTCTTGAGCTGCTTCATTGATCACAACAAGCTGAGTATCAGGACTAGATGTATAGGTTGCGAGTTAGAGGTTCTCCAAGAGCGTGTGTAGCATGAGGCTCAATCCTGCTCTTGACGCTGTCGGGGATGAGCACTCGTTCTACTATGTCGCAAAGGCAAGAGAGGTTTCAGAAAAGCGTGGCATGCGCGTGATAAGCTTTGGTGCAGGACAGCCTGACTTTGACACTCCAAGCCACATAAAGGATGCTGCCAAACACGCTCTTGACAGCGGGTTTACCGGGTATACTGAAGCTGCTGGCATTATCGAGCTAAGAAGAGCTATCGCCGAGTATCTCAATCAATCCTATGGTGCCAATGTCTCTGAAAAGAACGTTCTTGTCACTACTGGAGGGAAAACCTCCATATTCCTTGCCATAGCTGCCGTGGCCTATCCAGGCTCGAAGATCATTATACCCGAGCCTAGCTTTTATGCATACTCTCCGGTAGCTAGGTTTTTTGGAGCAAAGCCCGTATTCGTCCCCTTAAGATGGTCTAGTGAGCATGGGTTCGAGCTCGATGTAAACATGGTAGTAGAAAAGATTACCGAGAACACCAGCGCTATCATAGTGAACTCCCCCCACAATCCAACGGGAGCCGTTTTCGAAAAGCAAGACGTTAAAAGACTTTTTGACGAGGCTTCCTCAAGGGGGATCGCCGTAATATCAGATGAGGTATACGATCAGCTAGTATATGATGGCGAGTTCTTCAGCATAACTAGTATAGATGGATGGACTGAGAACGGTGTGCTTGTGCACTCGTTCAGCAAGACGTTTAGCATGACGGGCTGGAGGTTAGGATACCTCGTAGCTCAAGAGAGAGTTATTGAGAAGCTAACCAGCTTAGCGGTTATTGTCTACAGCTGTGCACCAAGCTTTGTACAGAAGGCTGGAGTGGCAGCCCTTAAGGGAAGCTGGAAGCCTGTAGCGGAAATGATTAGAGAGTTCAACGAGCGCAGAAAGCTAATGTTTCGACTACTAAAGGAAGTCCCAGGCTTTGATGTAGCAATGCCGAAGGGCGCGTTTTACATGTTTCCTAGAGTCAAGAGAGCGCTTGACGCCCTAGGCATGGACGTAACCACGTTCGCAAATACCCTGCTGGAGGAGAAAGGTGTTCTAGTGCTGCCTGGTACAATGTTCCCCGACAAGGCGGGAAAAGAGTTTGTAAGGCTAAGCTACTCTGTGAGTAGGGAAAGTATTGTTGAGGGAGTAGAGAGAATCAAAGAATTTATAGAAGAAAGATTGTGATTCGCCTTAAATTTGCACTCGATGCTATCCTCTCTTGTAACCAATTTTCCTTAGAAACTCTATCCTCTTCCTTTTGTGCTCCTCATCTTCTACTCCAACTGGAGTATATCCATCAACTACGCCCAAAAGCGCTCTTCCCTGACTCGTCTCGGCTACTATTGCCTGCACGGGATTTCCTGTTGCTGCCACTATCCCGATAACCTCATGCACTTGCTTGAGTCGGTTTAAAACGTTTATAGGCCAAGCGTCCTTTAGGTAAACTACGAACGTGTGGCCTGCCCCTATCTTTAGAGCCGCGTCAACTGCTAGCTTTATTAGTCTCTCATCATTGCCATCATACCTTACAAGTCTGTCATGACTGGCCTCGTTGAAGGCTAGACCGAACTTTATGCACGTACTCGACGTTATTAATGCTTCGTAGATGTCTTCGACCGACTTTATAAAGTGCGTGTAGCCTATAATTACGTTCGTTCCCTCGGGAACGGGTATTTCAACGACCTTGATCTTCACCTCCTCGTCCAAGAGGCTCACCTGGCAATTGTTTATGACGTGATAAGCTATTAATCCATCTAAGGTGCTTTTACCGGAATCCCAAACGCATTTTAAATTTAATAATCTTGCGCTGGGCTATGTTGCCATACAAGAGCATTCGAAGCGAGAGTAAGCAGAGAATTAACCTTAAATAGGGCGCTTACCGAGCAAGTAAGCGTGAATTAGGAGGAGCAGAGGAGGCAGAGGAGAATTTAAGCTTTGGTTTCGAAAGGACCCTCACTTCTCGAAAAGCTGGATTTTAAAGTAGGACTCGATCAAGAACGCTTCGATAAGAATTCACTGCCGCCTTCTGGAGGACAAAGGTCATGACGAAGTATAGAAAGCACAGAGAGGTATACAGCGGGGATCACTCTAGGTGGAGCGTGTATCCTAGAATACCAAAGCCAAAAGAGTTCAAATCAAATTTTACGTTAAGTAAAGGCGACGTTGTCGAGGTTGAAATTGCAGGTATAGACGAGGACGGGTGTGGGGTTGCGCGCTACGGTAGATACAAGGTTAAGATATGCGGGCACCTAGCGGTAGGTGATAGGGTACGTGTTAGGATCACTAGCGTTCTTGGAAGCGAAGCGAGAGGGGAGGTTTTCCGCTAGAACTCAGAGAGGCTAATGTTTTTATAAATGCCTTATATCCCCTTTTTGTAGCGTGCTATAATGCTCTCCACTTCCACTGAAAGAATTCTCTGAAGCTCTTCCATGTGGACTCTTACAAGGTGCAGGTAGAGACCCCTAACCGTTAGGTTGGGGCGGGCGCAGAGGAGGCATGTACAGCTTTTTCCCTCTACAAGTACTATCTCATTGAAAATCGCGTCCGCAATCTCTATAGCGTGTGTTTGGAGTGATGGAGGTAGCGCTTGTTTCAGCTCTTCCTCGGCAACTCCCATTCCAAGCTTGTATTTCAATGCCTTAACGGCAAAGCTCTTGTACCACTCGTACATACTCTTGGCTTTCCACGCAAGCCTTAATTTTCGCCTATCCGTTCCCCTTAGAGCCCGTTGCACTAATTACCTTGTTTAGGATGTGAGCCCATATGGCAATTGCGACCCTTCTTCGTGGGTATCCCCTTCGCTCTAAAGTGCCTATAAGCTCGAGCACCGCTTCCCGAGGTTTCCACTCGAGAGCCTCGAGCAGTTTGGCCTCTAATTCGAGCACCGCGTCCTGCTGGTTCTGCTCGAGAGCTACGAGTAGTTTAGCCTCTAGCTCGAGCACTGTCTCCTGATGGCCCCACTCGATAATTTCAAGTAACCTAGCCTCCATGCCCTCAACGAGGGCCTCTTCTAGAACATCGTCTAGTGGAGGGTACAGAGAAGCTCTTAATAGGAATTTCACGCTATCTTCTCCCACAGCACTGAGTACGGCGCTTGCGTCGAGACCCCTTAGCCTCTCATACACGAACTCGGTAAGTTTGGAGTCGTAGGGTAAGGTCCCAACCCGGTTAAGCCACATGTCGAAAAGTATCTCAGAAAATTGTGGATACGACCCCCCAAGCTCTACGATAAGAGAGTCTATAGATATGTGGCTTGCAAGCATTTCCGAGAGCATGTCGTCATCGATACTGCTTTCCTCTAGTCTTTCTTCACCTATTGTGCTAGGTAGCATGCCATTAACTGCTTTCTCAAGGTTCTCGATCGACAAGAAGCTTTCACCTACTTCTAACATAAGCGAGTTGCCTCTTTAAGATGCAAGCAAGGTATTACTCAAAACTGCTCTTAGAAGGCTTGGCGAAGGCTCTTTTCTAAGATTCTCGCATCGGGCTACTGGATCATGGTAATACCGCAGCCGATTCTCTATTCTCTGTATAAGAGCTTATACTTGTAAGAGTGCTTTTATAGTGCCTAGCAACGCTCTAACGGCATTTAGGCCTCTTTTGACGTCTTCTTTAGTCTTTCAGTTATCTCCTTCGTTACGGCCTTGCTTAGAATCTCGTCGCGATTCCATATCTCGACGGCAACCTCTTTTATTACGATGTCGTCCCCATGCTCTAGAATTGTTGCTTGGATGTTCAGTATGGTGTCTTTAGGGATTTCGTAGCCTTCAACTATCACCTCGTATAGCATTTGGTTTAGCTTTGTAATTGTCTCGTTAACCTTTTTTGCATTTAACCTGCCTTGCTTGTATGTGCCTCTTAAGGCTGCATTAATGGTTTTCCTCAGCTTTATTGCATACCCGCTAGTTCTAACGGGTCCCGTCTTGACTGTGACCTCCTGTGCCATGGTCTTTAGCCCATCCTTATGGGTTGGAGCCTGAAGAACTTCCTACTATAAATACGTAGTTTAGTAGTTTAATTGGAAGTAGTAATATTTCTGTTTTTTGCGGCTTGCTGTAACCTCTGTAGTAGGTAGCGTTTCTTGTCTCTGCAACCCTTCCGTTAGAAAACCTCTGGTGGATCCTCGTAAGTATGTTGTTAAATTTGCAAGGGCATGAGGTGTTCTAGCTACTTTTGACCCACTATCTTAGCTAGGTTTTCGCTTAAAGGTCTGCCAACAATACCCTTCTCTGTAATTATTGCATGTATAAGCTCTGGTGGGGTTATATCGAAGGCTGGATTAATAGCATCCACACCTTCTGGTGCAAGCCTAAGCTTTCCTAGAACTGTAAGGACCTCCTCTTCTCCTCTAAGCTCTATTTTGAACCCTCCTACCCTCGACTTAGGGTCTATCGTTGAAGTTGGTGCTGCGACGTAAAACGGCTTTTTGTGAGCGTGGGCTACGAGAGCAATTGTATACGTTCCAATCTTGTTCGCAACGTGTCCCGAAAGTAGAATTCTATCTGCACCTACAACAACCTTATCGACCATGTTCTCCGACATCACGTAGCCTACAGCACTGTCTACTATCAACTTAAACGGTATTCCCTCACGCTTTAGCTCCCATGCCGTAAGCCTCGCACCCTGCAATAGGGGTCTTGTCTCTGTGACTATAACGCGTATCTCCTTACCCTTCCTCCAAGCTGATCTGATGATGCCTAGTGCTGTTCCGTATCCTGATGTCGCCAGTGCTCCGGCATTGCAGTGTGTCAGAATGGTATCTCCGCTTTCTATGAGCCTTTCGCCGTGCTCCCCGATTTTCAGGTTTGTCTCTATGTCTTCCAGCTGAATTCTTAGAGCCTCCTCGACGAGCCTCTCCTTTAGCCTCTCGGGACACTCGTTTTTTGCATCTTCTAAGGTACCCTTCATTCTATCAAGTGCCCAGAACAGGTTGAATGCCGTGGGCCTGGTTCTCGATAGAACTTCAATTGCCCTCTCAGCAGCACTCACGACATCGCTTAGTGAGCCGCAAGCACTGTAGGCTGCCATTGCCACGCCGAGTGCTGCTGCAACCCCTATTGCAGGCGCTCCTCTTATTTCGAGTTTTCTTATGGCTTCGGCGAGTCTCTCAACGCTCGTAGTCTCCTGTACCCTCTCCTCCCATGGTAGTCTTGTCACATCGAGCCACCGAACCCTCCCCTCATTCCACTCGACAGGTACTATGCCAACCTCGTGCTTAAGTTCCTCAAGCTTCTTCTTGAGACTTTCTAACTCAGACACGAGAAGCACCTCTGTACTGGCTTTTGTGTGAAAAAGACGATATAAAGTGCTTGTCTCTGCTTTTTTATATTGCATATTGCTCTTTATGTTCTTGTAGGCTGCGGGTGTCGCATGACCCTCACAAATCCCCTATCATACAATGCCTCAAACCACAACGCATGGAAGCAATGTCGGTAAGTAGCTAGGAGAGTAGAAGCACTCTACAAGAGCTTTCTGCAGGCCTGGAGTAGTATCTGCTTGATTCTAGATAGGTCATAGTCTCTCTTGAGCCTCACAACAGCAAGATTTGGGTGTCCTCCAACGTCGAGTGCCAGACCCTCTCTGATCAGCTCTTCTCCTATGCTTTTGGCAGCTGCATTCCTAGCTCGTATTACCAATACTTCAAGATGGCCAAGCCTTACGAGTAGTGCTGTAGGGGCTTTGAGTATCCTGCTAAGACGTGTTGCAAGGCTTGTTGCTCCTCTTCTCTTCCATTTTCTTCTAGCATCCACAAACCTGAAGCATCCGAGCTTTTCTGCCGAGATTGCAAGAGAGATTGCAGCGTCCTCGAGCTCCTTGTCCCTTCTCTTCAGTTCCTCTTCCACACGCCTGAGTACTTCAAGCTCGCTTTTACTTAGAGGAATTGGAAGAGGGTTTGACATCCATAAGGCCATTTTCTCCCAAAGCTCGCGGTTTCTTTCGAGCTTTAGTGCTCTCGAGATTGACGCCACAAGCTTTACTATGTTAGAGAGGTGCTCAGGAGGCTTTAGCCCTAGCTCCATTAACCTTACAGCTTCAGCGTACTTTAGGAGTTTATGGGGAATTCTCTTGCCCTTTTTCTCGGCAAATGACACGAGTAATTTGACTGTGGGCTCGCTTCTCGAAACCATAGCATCGCTGACCAGGCTTTTTAGCTCTTCCAGTCTTTCAAGCGTTATAGGGTGATGGTCGACATAAAGTACTTTTGTAGAAGCACATCGTCTAGATATCACCTTCAAGAGCTCTCTCATTTCGCCTGTGAACGGAATGTCGAGAAATGCTACCAAGCAAGGGCATCCCTTGTGTTCTTCGAAGACCCAGATAGTCTCTCTTGAATTGGCTGGGAAAAGCTGAACCTCCTCTACACTACACTCGTAAGCTAGGGTTTTGCTTCGTAAAAGGTACAAAAGAATTGCGGCAGAGACGCAACCATCAGCATCCCAGTCTGCAACGACGATCGCTTCATTACCGCTCCAAATCATTATCTAGAGCACCGGATAGTCTCCAAGAGACAGCAGTTCCACACGTTTAACACAGTCTTCAGGATTAATAAAGTATAACGAGTTGTTGCATCTATTAACGCTAAGCTTGTTGAGAAGGCAATAAAAGCGCGTGAAAACCGCCAGACAGCCCAGTCGCGGAGCCAGAGACTCTCTATCGCTGTGGTGTCTGGTACCACTCCAAAGCGGTGTCGTGTGAGGGGGTCCTGGCGTTTTCAAGGGGGTCTCTAAGCTCGAAGGTGAGGCGAAGCCGCACCTCAGCACGGCGATAGACCATCGAAAAAAGCTAGCATGCAGGAAAACATGAACCCTATAGCAATAACAGCAACAAGGAGTAAAACCTAATAAGACATCTCCTAATCAAAAAACAGAACTCAATATAGAGAGCGCCCAGTCGGGACACAAAGATCCCGATCGGAGCGGCTCTCTATATTGAGTTCTGTTTTTTGATTAGGAGATGTCTTATTAGGTTTTACTCCTTGTTGCTGTTATTGCTATAGGGT
>Ga0105154_1000047_pt1 | contig 51906 bp, 57 predicted proteins | sample SSWtaG_FD_89672 | JGI IMG/M metagenome (GOLD analysis project Ga0105154, IMG submission 89672) | Hot spring microbial communities from Sandy's Spring West, USA to study Microbial Dark Matter (Phase II) - SSWsed_matched | ecosystem: Environmental > Aquatic > Thermal springs > Hot (42-90C) >... | reverse complement strand
GGTTAAGGGGAGAGTAGCTGTATACTTCCCATCGTATGAGGTTATGCGCTCAGTAGCCGGGAGCCTTAAGTTAGAAATCCCATTTCTCATAGAAGAAAGTAGTACCAAGATATCCGATGTCCTTAGTTTTCTTAAGAGAAATAACTGGTGTGTTCTTCTTGGTGTTGCTAGAGGCAAAATAAGTGAGGGTGTGGATATGACTATCAATGGGCGGAGCATGCTCTCGGCAGTAATAATTGCTGGTTTACCATTCCCAAAGAAGACGGAGACTCAATCCACATTACAAGAGTATCTTAAAGAAAAATTCGGCGAGAAGGCTAAAGAATACGCGAATGATATGCCATGCTTAAATGCGCTGGCACAGTCTGCAGGAAGGCTTCTACGTAGCCCTGAGGATAAGGGAATAATTGTTATAATGGATAGGAGGGCTGCTAGAGGCTTCAAAGATAGGCTTCCGGAGGATTGGAGACGAGAGATGAAAGCTCACGCCAAAATAGAAAACATTCTAAGCAGGATTGAGGTCTTTATGAGACCGAAATAATTGAAAGTTATGAGGTTTCATTATTTTTCCATACCTTTAGTTTAGTTGATACTTTATCAAACAGCTCCTCATATATTTTCAATGCTTCCTCCAAAGCCTTCTCCATACTGATTCTTCCCGCCTCAACCTCGGCCATTAAATGTTCAACGTAACGCCTTGTATCCGGTGTAACGAGTCTCTCATCAACGTCTTTAAGAAGATTTATTAGATTCTCACCTAAACTGCTTATGTAGAACGATTTTCTCCTCTTTTCAACATAGCCTCTCTCAACGATTATCTGCGGGTAATCCGCTCTAGTTGCATCTGTTCCAATAGAATTTTTCTCAAGGAGCTTAAGTAGCTCTGATTCAGTTAATCTTGGCGGAGGTTTCGTTTCACGCTCCTCAAGATTAACTCTAATTACTGGCAGCTTTTCGCCAACGCGTAACTGAGGTATATACGTGAGGTCCCTTGGCCTAAAATACGGAAATATTTGATAGAAGCCCTCGTCTATAAAGTATCTGCCAGTCGCATCCATCTGTAAGTTACCTAAGGTTACATACAGCTTCCATCTTTTCAGGATTGCGTCTCTTCCAATAACATTAGCCAGATATCGCCTACTAATATACTCCCAAATCTTCCCCTTAGCGTCTAGACTCGGATAATATGCGGTAGGATAAATTGGTGGGTGCGCTCCATCATTCTTCCTTCCATCTCTAGGGTTAAAAAGAGACATATCAATGTTCCTTCCTATGGGTGTAGATGATAGCATGCGGAGTATGGACTTATGATCAACCGTCAGCCACATATTTGTCTCAGTTCTAGGATAACTTATGTAGCCCTCACCGTAAAGCGCTTCAGCTAAAGCCATTATTTTCGTGGCGCTTAAACCCATTATCTTAGAGAGTTCCTGCAGCATGACGTCGGTTTCTGTAGGTAAAGGCTTATGTTCAATTTCATCCTTCAACTGAAAGTCTTTGACGAGAGCGTATCTGGCGCTTTTAGCCGCATTATAGAATTGCTGCGCTATACTCGTGTCCCTAATTGGATCGGACGCAACCTTAATTTTAGCGCCATAAGCATCAAGAAGCGCGGATATAACGTAATATTTTTCGGGCCTGAAGTCTCTAATCTCCATCTCTCTCTGATAAACAAACCAAAGCGTAGGTATCTGGCAATTATGGACTACAGCATTAGAAACCAGGTAAGTATTATCGCTCGTCTCAAGATTGTAAACTAATCCCGAATATGAGACGTTTTCAACCTCAATGATTGGTACCAATATGTACTCGTTTAAAACGTAGAATTCCGCATTTTTTGAGTTAGGCTCCAGCAGCGTCATAACATAAGTTACATTAGAATCAGATTTGTCATCATCGCTTTTAGCGTATACTTGCAAGAAATAGCCTATCCTAGCATAAAGTAGCTGGAGCTGTAGGGCTAAAATTTTCGATCTAGTAGTCGCATAAGCGCTCTTTTTTGCATCAATATCGTATTGCGCTCTAAGATTGCTACCCTCTTCATACCCTTCAAGAAAAGCCTTAATTAAATCTAAGTCCTCGTGTAGGAGTATAAAGTCCGGGATACGCTTCTGGTCATCTCTCTCTCCAAACCATTTGGCTAAAGCCTTTAAGAGAATCTGAGAGTATATGTTGGTACTGATTTTTGGAGTCGAGGTTTCTTGTCTCTCTATGATGAAAGATGAGCAATTCAGTCTCTTTATCGCGTCTATAATCCGATCTATTATCTTCGGATCCCTTAGGTCAATATTGATCTGTATGCGGTCACCTAGAAAGATTCCATTAGCAATGTATGCGCCTAATAGCCACAATACGTCTTTATCTAGATGGAGTGCTTGAGAGAAGCCCCCTTCTTCATCTACAAATTCACTTAATGAAATTTCGTTAATATTGATGGTCCCCTTAATGCGTGGCAAGACAAGATAATCTCCATTTTTACATTTATCTTTGGGCTTTAAGAGCGCAGCGGGCTTCCAAAAAAGTAGGGAATTATCTCCACTACCAAAGTTTTTAGGACTAGCTGCCGTAAGCACTGGATGTTCCGGTGTTAACTCTATTGGCAGCAGACCTAGTGCCTTAATCCTAATTAATTGCCCATTATATTCTCGAATAAACTTCTTAATTACCCTATTATCGCTGAGAATTAAACCTATGCAATGATCCCCAACATCCATTTCTGATATAGGCTTATAATCTCCAGGTATTATTGTGTCGCCCTTAATACACGATCCCCAGGAAACTAGGTTGTCACCGCTACTCAATCTCCTTGAGAGTGTTAGGAGTCTTGTATATGCCGCGCCAGTTATTAGGTCAAATTTATGGCGGAGTAGTGCCTTCCAGACCCAATTCCACTTTAGGTCAGGCTCAATAGTCTCCCATGCGCGTCTAAGCTCGCTTGGTGTGGCTGCATTGAACCTCATCCGGCCATATCTTGGTGTATATCCTAACACCTTCTTGGCAACTAGAAGAGTTTCGTACGCTATTAATTCGCCCTCGGGATCGTTATCTGTCGCTAAAACTAGCATTCCAGCACCCTTAAGAGCATTAGTTAAGTTTCTGTAGGCTTCAGAGTCCCTAATAATCCACTCTGTTGGAGCCCTAAAGAGTTCACGTGGATCAACGCTCTTCCATTTAGAATAGCGTTCAGGAAAATCAAGCTCAAGAATATGTCCTCTTAAGGCGATAACTGGTGGCGAAGGCTTTATAGAGGATTGAATCGTCCTTGCAACTGAGGGTTTCTCAACAACTATAAGCATAGTGTTTCTACACCGATACATAAATCGTTACTGAAACTGTACTTTAAAAATGGTTCTATTATACTGATACATACCAAGAGGTTTAAATTATTTGCTGGCATTAACACTAAACAGGACTAAGACTTAAGAAGAAAAAAGAAGAGAAACAATAAGTGAATGATAGTGTAATCTAGCTTATTATTTGTCTCCAATCCACATGTTTTCTGACGAGGTCTATGGCGGTGCTTATTCTTCTTGGGTCTCCTGGCTTTATTTTGCCAGTGATCTTTTGGACATATTGGAGTGTCGTGTACGTGTCATATGGCACCGATATGAGTGGAACCTTGAGCTGGTCGGCTTTTGGAAAAACTTTGGCGCTTGGGTATAAATTTCCAGTTAAAATTATGGCTGAAACTCCGGTTTCAAGGGCCGTTAAAATGATATCAGTTCTATCACCGCCAGTAATTACAAGTTCATTAGTAACTCTGCGGAAATATTTAGCAGCGCTATCTGGGGTCATCGCGCCGATAAGAATAGCTTCAATCAAGTTATCCAACCCTTCCTTTCCAGCCAAAACTCTGCCGCCAATAAAGTCGCATATTTCTCTGACCGTAGGTGCGCTTAAGGCTTTATCCTCTGGGATAAGACCCAAAACCTTAATATTATGCTTCTCAATGAATGGTTTGATTACGCTTTTGACGCGCTCTAGCCTGTCAGATGAGATGCGATTTAATATAGCTCCAGAGAGCTTAATCCCCCACCTCATGCAGCAGTCTTGGCATTGCAACACATCGTCAACTACAGAGTCATCCATAACCCTCTCAATCAAAAGTATTTCAGCTCCTAAATCTTTAGCAAGCTTCGGTAGAGGGCAGTTTATGAATGACCCTGTTGAGAAATTATGCGGTCCCTCAATCAACATTAGATCTCTATCTTCTGAAACCTTATCATATGCTGCTCTTATACTCTTAATGTAGGATTCCGCATCAGCATATACAAATTTATCGAGAAATTCATCCCTGTCAAGTGTGAGTGGACATATTATGTTGCTATCATACTTAAGCTTTAAAAATGATCTCATTATTTCCACATCTTCGTCTAAATGTTCTCTGCCTGGAATAAGCGATGACCTCATGCCTATAGGCTTGAAGTATCCAACTTTTTTGCCCATCTCCATAGCTATAGATGCAAGTGCAACTATAATTGCGCTCTTTCCAGAAGCTTCATCTGTTGATGCAACGTATATTGCCTTTTCAACCAACACTCATCCCTCAACTCTTATCTAACACTCAATTTATCTATTAATGAATGGTTACTCTTATATCTACCCCAACGCAACCCTCACCACTCTCATAAACAAATAGGGGGTTAATCTCCATTTCGGAAATCTCCCTAAACTCGATCATAACTTGCGAAACCTTGAGCATTACATCTATTACTGAATCTATATCTGAGGGAGGCTCACCTCTAACACCCCTAAGAAGCACGTAAGCTCTAGTCTCCTCAATCATTCTAGCCGCCTCAGCCCTCGTTAACGGACATAGACGATATGAAACATCCCTTAAGAAATTAACATATATTCCGCCTAAACCGAACATTAATAGTGGACCAAATTGCGCATCTCTAACGGCGCCTACAATGACTTCCTTACCAGCCGGGACCATTTTTTGCACTAAGACGCCAGTTATCCTAGCTCCTGGCATAGCTAAACGAGCTCTTCTAACGAGAACATCATAATTCTCTTCAGCCTCGGCTCGGCTTTTAATGCCCAAAATCACTCCGCCTATGTCAGTTTTATGGAGTATGTCCGGTGAGACGATTTTCATTGCTATTGGATAGCCGATGGAGTCCGCTAGGACGCCAGCTTCTTCCCTGCTCCGAGCTATAAAAGCCTTAGGCATCGGTATGCCCGCCGCCTCAGCAATCCTCATGGCTTCATCAATTGTTAAGCTTAAACGCCCCTCCATACGCGCGCCCTTAAGGGTACTGCGAATCTTATCTTCATCAATTTCTATATGCGGAATCTCCTCTTCAACTGGCGAGTTAAGTATGAGCCTATAATCATACATTGATCTTAAAGTGTAAACGGCTGATTCTGGAAATGGGTAATTTGGAATCCGGTTTCTCTTAAGTATTTTAATTGCTGGTGAGCTATCTTCAAGTCCCATAAATGATGCAATTATAGGTTTACTTGAGCCGCTGAATTCGGCTACGACTTCAGCAATCTTATCGCATGGCGTCACAGCTTGCGGTGTTAGAATAACGATTATTCCATCAATGTTATTACTTCTTAAACCAGCTTCTAAAGCTAATCTGTACCGGTTTTCATCAGCGTCGCCTAAAACGTCAAGCGGATTATTTAGGCTTGCATGCGAGGGCATAGATTTTTGGAGTTCCTCCCTAATTTCATATTCCAGAAGCGGTAACTCAAGATTCATTCTCTCACATGCATCGGCAGCAAGTATACCTGGGCCGCCTCCGTTGGTCACTATTAGAACTCTTTTACCCATAGGTAGTGGCTGCGAACCGAATGCTAAGACTAGATTGAAGAGTTCTTCTAGAGTGTTAACCTTTATTATTCCAGCCTTTCTAAAGGCTGCTGAAAAAGCCGTGTCTGAACCCGCTAATGAGCCTGTGTGAGATGAGACTGCTCTTATGCCCGCATCCGTTGTCCCGGCCTTTATAGCTATTATAGGCTTTTTACGAGTTACTCTCCTAGCAACATCTATGAAGCGCTCGCCCTCCTTAACGCCCTCAATATAGAGCCCAATCACTTTAGTCTCCTCATCCTCACCTAAAGCCTCTAGAAAATCGGCAGCATTTAGGTCTGCTTCATTCCCTAAACTGATAAACTTTGTGAAGCCAACCTCATTCCTAACAGCCCAGTTTAATATTGTGCTCCCAATAGCGCCGCTCTGTGATATGAAAGCTATGTTCCCAGGTGTCGGCATAATTGGAGCAAAGGATGCGTTTACACGGCCTTGAACATTTATTATGCCGAGACAGTTGGGTCCCTGCAATCGCATACCATACTTTTTACATAAACCGACAACTTCGCGTTCCAGTTGCGCGCCCTCCCTACCAGTTTCACTAAACCCAGCTGAGATAACGACCGCGCCTTTAACGCCTTTTAAACCACAGTCCTCAATAACAGATGGGACAATTTTTGCTGGAACAACTACAACTGCTAAATCAACATCGTCTGGAACATCCCTAACGCTCCTATAACATTTAAAGCCAAGTATCTCATCGGCATTCGGGTTTATAGGGTATAGTCTCCCGCTAAAGCCTGACTCAATAAGATTTTTGAATACTCTATGCCCGACCTTCCATGGCTCCCTACTTACGCCTATAACAGCTATAGACTTTGGATTAAAGAAAACTTCAAGCTTCATAAGCTGCCCCCATGAGTCTCGCACACCTTATGTATCGGTTTTTACTATCGTTAAGATTAAGCGACGGATATATACCTAGCGCCACCAATAATTTTTACTGTTAAATTAAGATCATTAAAGTGAAAGCGTATGGTTGAGAGGGAACCGCTGCGTAGCAGGCCATATGAAGACAAAAAGATGAGTTTAACCGAAGCGTTAAGATACATAAAGACGGGGGATCATATTTTCATAGGTTCGGCATGCGGTGAGCCGCAATACCTTGTTAGAGGCTTAGTTGAGAAGGCTGATCACTTAGCGGATAACGAGATACTTCATGTGCATACGCTTGGCGTTGCTCCATATGCTAAGCCAATTTACTCAAATAGATTTCGTATGAACGCATTTTTTGTTGGAATTAACACCCGTAAGGCTGTGGCTGAGGGGAGGGCTGATTATACGCCAACATTCCTCTTTGATCTGCCATATTTAATAAGGAAAGGTATAATTCAGATCGATGTGGCTTTAATACAGGTTACGCCGCCAGATGAACATGGATTCTGTAGTTTAGGCGTTTCAGTCGATGTCACAAAGGCTGCTGCTGAGAATGCTAAGCTTGTTATAGCGCAAGTAAACAGAAGAATGCCTAGGGTTTTAGGCGACAGCTTCATACATGTAAGGAATATCGATATTATAGTTGAGCATGATGAGCCGATACTTGAGTGTCCACGCCCAGAGCCAGATATAGTCTCAGAGCGTATAGCAAGGTACGTTTCAGACCTCATTGAGGACGAATCAACTCTCCAAATAGGGATAGGCAGTATTCCGGACGCTATACTAAGCTCTTTAATGGATAAAAAAGATCTTGGAATACACACCGAGCTACTAACTGAGGGCGTTGTAGACTTAGTTGAAGAGGGTGTGATAACATGCGCGAAAAAGACCATCAATCGCGGGAAGATAGTGGCATCCTTCGCGATGGGAACGCGAAAACTATATGATTTTATAGATAATAATCCAATGGTTGAATTTCATCCCTCAGATTATGTGAATAATCCGTTTATAATAAGTCAGCACGATAAGATGGTTGCGATAAATCAGGCGCTTGAAGTCGACTTGACGGGACAAGTCTGCTCAGACTCCTTAGGCTACAAATTTTATAGCGGGCTAGGTGGGCAAGCAGATTTCATGAGAGGTGCTAGATTATCTAGAGGCGGGAAAGCTATAACAGTTATACCGTCAACAGCTAAAGATGGAAAAATATCACGTATAAAAGACTTTTTAACAAAGGGAGCTGGGGTGGTTTTAACTAGGGGCGATGTGGATTATGTGGTCACGGAGTATGGTGTAGCCTATCTTAGGGGTAAAACGATAAAGGAGAGAGCACTATCACTAATAAGCGTAGCTAACCCGAGATTTAGGAATAAGCTGCTTAAACAAGCCAAGAGACACCATTATGTTCCAGAGGAAATAATGCCATTCCCAGAAGTGGAGTATCCTGAAGACCTTAAGCAGTATATAACGCTTAAAGATGGTTCAAAAGTTATGTTAAGGCCAATAAAGCCTTCTGATGCAACATTAAAGCAGCATTTCTTCTACGCACTATCAAAGGAGAGCGTTAAAAAGAGATTTCTTGGATCGTTGGATCTTATGCCGTTAAAGCGGATATGGCCATATGTAGTTATAGATTATGATAATGAAATGAGCATCGTTGCAACGATAACTGAAGATGGTAGCGAGGTCATAATAGCTATGGGAAGCTACTCGCGAATACCAAACACCGATGCGGCTGAAATAGCATTCATTGTTAGGGATGACTGGCAGAATAAGGGGCTGGGAACAGCAATGTTCAATTATCTGGCTGAGATTGCCAAAAACAAGGGAATAAAGAGGTTCACAGCATGGGTTCTCGTTGATAACGCAAGAATGATGCACATTTTTAAGAAGTCCGGTTATCCAATGAGGTATAGGGTTGAGGGAAATCTATATTATGTTGAAATAGACATAAAAAAGCGCTGAAAATGAGACTTACCTATTATTTAATTGAGCCTTGAAATCAGTCAATATTTTCTCCTTAACCATTTCAAAGTGTTCTGGAAGTTTTTGTGGAGGCAAATTTCTAGATAGATATTCGGAGAATATTCTTGAGTACTTTTCGTAATTCTGTGAAGCTAGCATCTCAGCGTAATTGGCTATGTGCTCACCGCGTATCCGCGATTCATCTGGCAATATGGATTCATCATGCGGGACTTCAATACCGGCATCTACAAAACCTTTCATCGCAGCAAATACTGCGGCGCCCTTAGATGGTGTGTGTAATCCTATATCTAGTATGGCCTTCTTAACGCCCTTAGCTGCGGCTCTTAAGCCACATAAGAGTCCAATTAGATAAGCTGCTGGGAGGTTGTTTAGGCTTCCGAGCCAACCATACTTATTTCTTAGCTCATGGGAGTGGGCTGACACTATCACCATGTCACCTATAACTGTTGCTCTGACGAGCTGCGCAATAATATTTCTTCCAGTCTTCCTAACAACAAGCCTAGGGATCTTTGAGATAATGAGCTTCTTTCTAAGCCTATAATCGGTCTTGCCCTCCCTGCGCCTCCTAAATGGGACGCTGTATGATGGGCCCTTAGCCATCATCGTTTCCTCCTTAACCCATGAACATCAATATAGCGATGTAGGTCTGAAATAGACTTGAATACCCCTGCCTTAGCCTTCAAATATAGTTGCCTGTAAACCCTAGTTGTTATAATCCGTCTCTCCTTAAGTTCGCGGAGCCTTCTCCTTATAGCCCTAATCCTCTCAGTCCAAACTTTATCTGGATCTACCCTGGCCTTCCAGGAGCCGCTCCTACTCCCCATGCCCCTACGCTTACCCCTCTTCTTTTTCTCATGAATTATCCTTGCACGAGCCCTGCTGACACCTTTCTCCTTAACCTTCCTTATAACACCCTCATGTATAAGTCTCCTAATATCCTCCCTAGTTATCGCAGCCTCAACTTCCTCGATTCTCTCAGGGTCTATCCAAACCCTTTCCTCACCAACGCCAAGAATCTCAGCAGCCATCCTACGTTGACTTCTCAAACTCAAAATTGATCACCCCGCAAATTATGATTTGCTTGTTTCTTTAGTTTCAATAGGCCCAACCTCTACGCCAGGATTTAGGATACGGATGCCCAATTCTCTAGCCCTATTAAGTATTTCAGCCCTTTTCCTCGCACCAACTGTATGCGCTATTCTTATGGCCTCAATCTTAGGATTAATCCCGCTTAAGTCATCAACGTTATAGACGAGAACTTCTTTGTAGGCTGATGGATGAAGCCCCCTAGCAGCCCTAGGCCCCCTATATCCAACTTTAACTTTAGCAGGCCAGCCCTTAACCTCCTTGCGCATCTTACTATCTATGCCTCTTGGTTTCCTCCAGCTTTCATCGACACGTTTATAACGCCAGCTTTCCTGTCTAACGAAATCTGGCTTCTTACTCTTCACCTTCTCTCTTATCTCAACCATCTTCTTTAATACTAAAGCTTCCTCCTCTGAGCTCAACCAACTAAACCCTCCAACTTCTCATAAATGTATATGCCATCTAGGAATCTACGCGGGTCCCTATTTTTTATTTTTGTCGCCTGCTCTATATTAGCGGCTGTTTGACTGACCTCCTCAAGATTTATTCCTTGCACTATTACGTCATCGCCCTTAACGATAACTTTTGTGTTGCCAACTATCCTCGCAACCCTTGGAACCCTCTCGCCCATAAAATTCTCTATTAGAACTTTGTCTCCGCTGACCTTAACGGATATTGGGAAATGCGCAAATACAACCTTAAGCTTATATGTGAAGCCCTTGGTTACACCCCTAATCATATTTCTAATGTGGGCCGCAACTGTTCCGACGCAGGCCTTTTCTTTCCTCCTAGGCCAAAGAGCTGAGATCACAACTTCATTATCTACAACCTCTATTGTTACTGGATGACTTGAGAAATCTTTAATTAAGCTGCCTTTTTCACCTATAACCTCCACTACTTTACCTTTCACATTGACTTTAACACCGCTAGGAATCTTAACTTTTCTTATTTCAATCTCTTGCATCAGTTCAATCTCTCCAATGATCCCCTAATACACATATGCTAGCAGCTTTCCTCCAACATTTCTTTTTTTGGCTTCTATATGGGACATGACTCCTTGAGATGTTGTAACTATAAGTATGCCCATATCTCTAGCTGGAAGATAAGCCTTCTCCCACTTTTCAAGATCTTTAGCCTTAAAGGAATATCTGGGCCTTATGGCCCCGCACTTATTTATTCTACCTAGAAGTTGAACCCTAAATTTTCCAGATCTACCATCGTCAATAAACTCGATTTCACCAATATATCCATTCATCTGCATAACTCTGAGCACATTACCCAGCAGCTTTGAAGCAGGCATTATATAGCACTCTTTTTTACGTCTCATTTCATTATTGAAGATTGTTGTTAAACCGTTCGCTACAGTATCCATATTCATATGGTATCACCCAAATCAATTATATTTCTTAAAGCCTAGCTTTTCAGCAACCTCCCTAAAGCAGTGGCGGCAAAGGTTTAGCCCATACTTTCTTATTATTGGGCCGTAGGAGCCGCATCTTCGACAGGGCCTACTACCCTTACCAAATTTTCGCTCTTTTCTCTGATTCTTACTGCTCATTTATTCCTTCCTCCTTTTCCCTTTAATCTTTCTCTTTTCTCTCTTCTCCTCAGTTATCTCAACACCAAAGGTTTCCGCAATGAACGCCATAGCCTCTTCAGCTGTTAACCTATGTTTTGAACCAACTTTAGATCTAGCTCTGCGCCTATATTTAACCCTATAACCGGGTCTACATAAAGATACGCATACATCCATACCTATTATACCCAAGTCTGGAGAGTATCTTGCACCCGGTATATCAATATGTTCACTAATGCCAAAAGAGAAATTTCCAAACTTATCAAATGAACTCGCCGGGATCTTATTGTCAACAGCTTCAAATGCTCTTTTCAAGAATTCTATAGCTTTTTCGCCCCTAAGTGTTACTAGGCATGCTATTGGCTCCTTTCGTCTTATCCCAAAATCTCTAATTGTCTTCTTGGCTCTCCTGAAGCATGGTTTCTGTCCAGTTAGTTCCTCAAGTATCTTCATGGCCTTTTCCAAGGGTTCGCCTGACTTACCAACTGAGCAGTTTATAACCACCTTTTCTATTTTAGGCTTGAGCATAGGGTTCTCTTGCCATTTAACCTTAAAATCTTCAATAGTTTTAGCTGATAGCATGAGTCTCCTCCACCATCTTTGGCAAAGATATTCTGGGCACTTTATCGCCCACAACAAAAATATAGTCTAATATTGTCTGATAAGTTAATCCTCTACTATCCTCAATGGTTACAAGGCTTCTGCGTCTCTTCTGCCCACTACGCTCTTCAATAGCCTTAATAAGCCCATATTTTCCAATATTTTCTCCATCAACTATTATGGCCATCATTCCTAAATCTAACCTTAAATGCTCAAGAATCTCTTGGTTTGGTAAACCTATTCTCAATGTGTCGAGAGTTACGTATATGTTTCCAGCAGGATTACTCGGATCTTCAGTACGTATCAATATGTTCCTTCCATCATGAAGATTAAGCTGAATATGCCCTCCATCAACAGTTGTTTTATTCTCGATCCTACAAATCTTGTATCCCGCTTCTTCACTATCTATCTCATGGAGCGTTAAACCTTTCTCGCATGGGATAACCCTGTAATAGGTGTTTATCTCAGGTATTGATATGACATCCATTAATCCAACTGGAAAGTGCTCGTCACGCCGAACTTTTCCATCTACAAGAATCTTTCCTTGAGAAATTATTTTCTTGGCTTCTCTCATAGTTTTAGCAAAACCCAAAAAATCGCGCACAATAATTCCTAAAGGTATACAACGCTCAATTGGGTGAGGGCCTGGGCTAGGCTTTAGAGCCCAAACATACTTCTTCCTATGTATGGGCCAGAATGTAGGCGTTGCCTCGCGTTTAAGATGCCTGCTACCACCCATCTTGCCCATATTTATTCACTCCCAGCATTAGCTGACACTTGAGCTATAGCCGCCACCCCTTTTTCTGAGACACCTTTAGATTCTTTTGCCTCCTCGATAAGACCTCTTCTCTCTAATATCTTTTTCCTAAACTTGTCATCTAGATTCAGACGTATAATCTCGACTTTAGATGGATGGATTGGGATGAAGACTGTTGTTCCATCAGCTTTTTCACGGGTTATTCCCTCAATAAATATTCTGTATTTTTTCCTATCAACTCTTACAACTTTACCCTCAACACCCTTATAGTCACCTCTAAGAACCCTAACAGTATCACCTTTCCTTATAGGAAGAGATCTGGTTCCATATGATTTCTGGAGATCTGAGGATAAATGGGCTGAAAGAATTTTACCCCTTATATGATATGGGGCCTGAAATAGTCTTTTTCTCTGCTTACCTGGCTTAATAGTCTTGCCTTTCATATCCTCATCGCCCCTATATTATAATGCTGGCAGCGCTCGCTATTCTCGGCCACCTCTCAGCTGCCTCCCTGGCAACTGGGCCACGGATCTCTGAGCCGCGCATCTCACCCTCCGGTGTCACAATAACCGCCGCATTATCCTCAAATTGAACCCATATGCCCTCGGGACGCCTATAGGGCTTTCTTTGTCTAACTATCACAGCGTGGAAGAGTTTTTTGCGCATATCAGGGGTCCCTTTCCTAACGGAGACTACAACAATATCGCCTACCGACGCTGCCGGAACCCTTCTATGTCTGCCCTTATATCCAATAACTTGAACTAGTCTGAGCACTTTAGCTCCAGAATTATCAGCGCAGTTGATAAGAGATCCAACATTAACTCCTCTGCTTATCTTTATCTTCGGTTTTATACCCCCTGCCCGTAAACCCCTAGTTTTCGCTTTAGCAGCCATTTAAATCACTTCTCCACCTTCTCAATAACCACGAAGGAAACAGTTTTACTTATAGGTCTACACTCAGCTATTTTAACAAAATCATTCTCAGCAGCATTTATACATGGCGGATTATGAGCGGGTATACGACTATGCCTGCGCTCATAGCGCTTATATTTTGGTACATACTTCACATAGTCGCGCCTAACTATAACAGTCTTATCCATTTTAGCGCTAACAACTATGCCCTCAAGTATTCTGCCCCTAATTTTTAAGGAGCCGTGGAAGGGACAGTTCGGATCATTACATGTTTTCTCAGGTTTCTTAATGGTTTCAAGAGACATTACCAGCGTCTCCTAATTATCTTTTTAACTCTATCTTCAGGTCGACCAATTAAAACTTTACCATCAACCTCAATAACAGTTTTATCTGGTAAAGTAAAATGGAAAACGCAGTTCTCCTTAATTAATATTTTCTCTTTACCATTTTTACAGAGAATCTTAAATGTATTTTTAGTTTCATCAATAACTCTGCCAGATAAGCCAATACAACTTGGGTTCGTGCTCTTAACAACTTTAAGCTTTAAGCCAATAAACTCATCTTGAAGAATATAAGATAGATTTTTCATCTTGTCCCTTTCATCTCCTCATTATTAACCGTTAGTATGCGCGCTATTGTCCGCCTAATTTCCCTAATCCTAGCTGGTTTCTCAATAGCGCCGCCAGCCTTAACCATGGTTCTTAATTTGGCGAGCTCAGCGCGTAACTCATTAAGTCTCTTTTCTCTCTCCTCACGGGACATGCTTCTAATCTCCTTCATCCTAAGGATCGCCATGCCGCAACAACCCCCTAAAAACTAGGATTCCTTCGCGCCTTCTTCTTCAGTAGCACCTTCTCCAATTTTCTCTTCGATGATTTTTACTTCATCCGGAAAACTGGCATCAGGAGAGACTATTAAAACTTTAACGCCAAATATTCCCGGTTTTAATTGAACATGTGTAACCGCCTTTTTAACATATTTCATGGCTGGCTCCCCACTTTTAGGTATATATCCATCCCGAAATTTTTCAGCTCTAGCCCGCTCCGTTCTAAGCTTACCACTTATAATTATTTCAGCTCCAAGGGCGCCCGCGCTCATTATTTGGTTCAGAGCCCAGAAGCCAACCCTCCTAAAGTGGATTCCTCGTCTAAGTGCCGCGGCTATTCTAGATGCCATAACATATGGGTTTAATTCAGGGACTTCTATTTCTGCAACAGATATTTGTGGATTTGGTAGGTTAAATTTCTCCTCTAAAATCTTGGCGAGATTTTTTATTGTTTCCCCACCTCGCCCTATCACGAAGCCCGGGCGCATAGCGTATATGACAATGTTTGTGCCTAAGGGCGTTTTAGTTATGACTACACCGCCATAACCGGCTCTCTCAAACTCCTTCCAAAGAAACTCATCTATCTCAGCTTTCCTAATAGATTCGCTCACAAAATGCTTAACATAAGACATGCCTTATCCCTCTTTTACTTGTTCAAGAACTATCTCAACATGGCATAATGTTTCAAACTTTGGCGTTGCTCTGCCAAAGGCGCGTGGAATATATCTCCTTATTTTAGCTCCAGGGTATGCTGCCGCATGAATTATCTTTAGCTTCTCAACGTTAAGACCCTTATAATCGGCGTTTGCCTCAGCGCTTTCAAGAACCTCAAGTATTTTTGAGGCTGCCTTAACGGGGTATCTGCCAGCCATAGCGTTTTGTAATCCTCTTCTGTGCGGAAGCTTTTTCTTGTAGCGCCTAAATGGAACAGCCCTTCTCTTCAAAATGACTTGTCTCAAGTATTCTTTTGCCTCATCCAGCATCATGCCCTTAATAGCAGCACATATCTCCCTAGCAGCTTTAGGCGATATCCTAAGCTCCCTACCGCTTGCCTTAGCGGTAGTATCAGGATTCAGGTTAGTTATCGAGTATCCCCATTCCGGCAAGAGGGCGCCCACCATTATTTGGTGAAAACAAAAACACATAGTTATTTATAAGAGTTTCCTCTGCTAGTGATGATAAGAGAATATGGGTCTCTATCTTTTAAATCTTTGTCCCCCACCAATAACGGTCATGAGCGTTAACGCATCACCATCCTTAAGCTTAATATTGTTTCCACTAGCTAAATTTACCGCTAATCCATTTAGGGTTACTATTAATGTTGGATCAACAAGGTTCTCGCTAGTACTGCTCATTATATCTCTAAGCACGCTATGCGCTTCAATAATCTTAGATATGAGATCCTTGAGAGAAGCTCCCTCAAATATTTCAAACTCCTCTTCATTCCGTCCAATCTTATGCCTAATAACTCCTAAATATGTGACTTTAACCTTCATGAACCCTCAAGAAACTTAACTTAATAAACAAATTTAAACTTTGCCTGTTTAGTGTTTAAATAGGTTATGAAGCGGGTTCAGCCAATTACCTTTTAAATTTTCCTATAAGAAAATTCACCCTCTTCTTAACGAAGAGTAAAGAAAACTGTATATCATCTTTATATCTCGCGTACGTTCAATTATACTTAGAGGTTTAAATGTTGTCTAATAAGGATGATGTTTCATTAAGTATAGAATACTCAGACTTCATGTTTGAGAATAGTCTTGTTACAGTCATCGCCATTAAGAGTGTGCCTAAAATCGACCTCGCTGGTCTCTCGGTAGGACCATTTGAGGAAGGGCATGAATATGATGTTAGATTTTGGGTCGCCCGCGTTCTCGAAAAGGATGGTGTAGTTAGGATTAAGGAGGGCACTTTAGATGCTGCTAAACTCTACAAGATTCAGTGGACCGAACGTATACAGGCTGTTGGGCAGCTATCGACTTTACCAGAAGACTTTTATCCTAGACTTAGGCGCTTAATTAATGATCTAAAAGTAGCCTCCAGAACAAACCCCGAGAAGATGAGGGAATACGAGTATGTTCAAAATCTCGCGCAGGACATAGTTAACTGTAGACTTAGGAAGATAGTGTCCCTGGCTTCAATCCCGGCGCCCGAAGGTCATGTTATAAAGAATCTGACGATGGAGGAGCGGGATCTTTATGAGCGCATACACCGGATTATAATGGAGTGGAGGGATAGGATAATTTAGTTCCTCTTGGAGGCGTCCATTATGGCGGAGCTCATCGTTGAGAGGCCCCTAGAAAAATTCAATTCAATATTCAAGTCCCCTAAATATCGTCAGAGAATAGCCCAGATGTCCCTTAACGCATCAACATCCCTAATACTTGATTTTGAAGACCTACTGAAGGCTGATCCACGCTTGGCTGACGAGGTGCTTGATAAGCCGCATGAGTATTTAGCCTATGCTAACAGCGCAGCTTTTGAGCAGCTACAAATAGAGGATCCTGAATATGCTGAAAGAATCAAGGAGACTGGCGTAACAGTTAGAATCCGCGGTATACCGCGCGTCACACCATTACGTAAGCTTGGCTCGGAACATATCGGTAAGCTCGTTATGATCGAGGGTATAATAATGCGGGCAACAACTGTTAGGCCAATAGTTACTGTTGCAGCGTTTAGATGTAAGAGATGTGATACTAAGATGGAGGTTCCACAGAGCGGGGCATTTCTAACATTCCCATTTAAGTGCGCTAATCCGCGCTGCGGGAAAAATGGCCCCTTTGAGTTCATTCAGGAGGAGTCTAAGTTTATTGATTACCAGGAGCTTAGAATTCAAGAGTATCCGGAGGATATTCCTCCCGGACAGACTCCGCGCTCGCTGGATATTAGGCTGGTTGGGAGGGATATTGTTGATACGGCTAGGCCGGGCGATAGGGTTTATGTTGTTGGCATAGTTGGCGCCGAGGCAGCATCATACCCCAGAACCGGTAAGACTAGGGCCTTCACACTTTACATCGATGCGAATTTTATCGACGCCGCTGGAAAAGAGTCTGAGTCTCTGCTCATAACACCCGAGGAGGAGGAGCAGATTTTAAGGCTGTCTAAAGATCCATTCATACACCAGAAGATAATCCAATCCATTGCGCCCTCAATTTATGGCTATGAACATATTAAGGAGGCAATAATGTACCTGCTTTTTGGTGGGGTACCGAAGAGCCTACCGGACATAAATATTAGGGGCGAAATAAACATACTCTTAGTCGGTGATCCAGGAACAGCTAAATCGCAGATTCTACGTTATGTCCAGAGGATAGCGCCGAGAGGGCTCTACACAAGTGGTAGGGGGACAACAGCAGCTGGCTTAACTGCTGCCGTTTTGCCCTCACCCACTGGTGGAATGACCCTTGAGGCTGGAGCCCTTGTCCTAGCCGATAAAGGAATAGCTTGCATAGATGAGATTGATAAGATGAGACCTGAAGACAGGGTTGCCATACATGAGGCTATGGAGCAGCATACGATATCGGTTGCAAAGGGCGGTATAGTTGCAACATTAAATGCTAGAACCGCTATATTGGCGGCCGCAAACCCAGCTCTCGGCAGATACGACCCCTACAGAACCGTTGCAGAAAATATCTCTCTACCAGTAACCATCCTCTCAAGATTCGATTTAATCTTCGTCCTAAGGGATGTCCCAGAAAAAGATTTTGACTCAAGAATGAGCGAACACTTACTTAAACTACACATGAAAGAGGCGCCGCCGAGTGAGCCGCCCATACCCCCTGACTTACTTAGAAAGTATATTGCCTACGCAAGAAGCAATGTTAAGCCAGTTCTGACTCCTGAGGCTATGGAGCGCCTAAAGGAGTTTTATTTAGCTATGAGGGCGGCTAGTGAGGGCGAGGGCTCCCCCATTGCGATAACCGCGCGTCAGCTTGAGGCGCTTGTTAGGTTAGCTGAGGCTAGAGCTCGCGCAGCCCTTAGAAATGTTGTTCTAGCTGAGGACGCTGAGGCCGCCATAAACATAATGAGGAGATCGCTTGAGGAGGTTGGCATAGATGTCTCATCAAAGAAATTTGACATTGACATTATTATGGTTGGTAAACCTAGAAGTGTACAAGATAAACTGCGTGTAATACTCAGCACGATAGTTGAGATGGAAAAGGAGACTGGAATGGTTAGTAGGACTGAGCTTCTCGAGAAGCTCAGTAAAGAATATGATATTTCTAAAGCCGAAGCCGAAAAGCTAATAGCCCAAATGATACGTGAAGGAACATTATATGAACCTAGAAACGGCTATTTAAAGAAGACATAAGGTGAGAAAGGGTTTAGGCATTGATAATTGAAGACTTGAATATTCATCCTGAGGCTAAAAAGATCCTCGCCGAAGAGGGCATAAAAGAGTTATTTCCGCCCCAATACGAGGCCATTAAAGCTGGGGCTCTTGATGGGCGAAATATTTTGTTGGCAAGTCCAACAGCCTCAGGTAAAACTTTGGTTGCGGAATTATGTGCCCTAAAACATATTTTGGAGAATGATGGCAAAGTCCTATATTTGACACCTCTTAAGGCATTAGCCAATGAAAAGTATGAGGAATTCAAAAAATATACTGTTATTAGGAAGCCTGATGGAAGGAGAATAAGCGTTGGTATAAGCACAGGTGACTATGATAGCAGTGACGCTTGGCTTGGCAAATTCGATATAATAGTGACGACTAATGAAAAATGCGATTCACTTCTAAGGCATAAAGCCCCGTGGATAAGTGAGATATCGCTGGTTGTCGCCGATGAAATTCATTTATTAAATGATGTTGAGAGGGGGCCGACGCTTGAGGTTGTTTTAGCACGATTAATGCAGATTAACCCAAACATTCAGATATTGGCTTTGAGCGCAACTGTTAGGAACTATAATGAGATTGCTGAGTGGCTTAATGCTTCAGCAGTAACAACTGAGTGGAGACCAGTTAAACTCAGAGAGGGAGTCCTCCTGAATGATGAGATACAGTTTAAGGATGGTGACTCGGTCAAGATAAATCGTATCGTTAGGGATCCGGCAATAAATCTCGCTTTACACAGCGTTAAAAGCGGTGGACAAGTTCTCATATTTGCGTCCTCAAGGAAGAGTGCCGTCAGCTTAGCTAAGAAAGCCGCGCCGGAGATAGGCGTTTTACTCTCTAAGTCCCTTAAGCGCTCCTTAGAAAACCTAGCTAATGAAATTCAAGCGTCAGGTGAGAGAACTAGGCTGAGTGATCTACTGGCTGAACTAGTTAGATGCGGCGTTGCATTCCATCACGCTGGATTATCCGGTGTTCATAGAAAGATTATTGAAGACTCATTTCGTGATGGTAAAATTAAGGTTTTGACAGCTACACCAACATTAGCCTTCGGAGTTAACCTTCCAGCCAGGATGGTTGTTATAAGCGATTATAGACGCTACGAGCCTGGCTATGGATATTATCCAATAACTGTTTTAGAGTATAAACAAATGGTTGGAAGAGCTGGAAGACCGAAATATGATGATGTAGGCGAATCTATTCTAATCGCCAGAACAGAGGAGGAACGCGACTATCTCTTCGCAAGCTTTGTTTTAGCTAAACCTGAGCGCATATGGTCTAAGCTTGGTGTTGAGCGTGTCCTTAGGAGTCATGTTCTAGCAACAGTCGCCTCGGAGTTTGCCTACTCAGAGCAGGGCATATATGACTTCTTCGCTAAAACACTATACGCTTACCAGTATGATATTGGAACGATTAAGGGGACCATAAATAGGATACTGAAGTTTCTTTATGATGAGGGCATGATAAAGTATGAGGGAAGCTTCATTAGAGCCACAGAGTTTGGTGTGAGGGTCTCGCAATTATATATTGACCCAATCTCAGCAATAATTATGCGAGACGCATTCAATAGGAGAGCGCCGAAGATAACGAGCATGAGTTTCCTACATATGATATCGCGCACCCCAGATATGGCGCCCAAAGTTAGACCAACATCCGGTGAGGTTGATAAAATAGCGTTGTTTGTTGATGAGCATAAGGAAGAGTTTTTCTTCGATGTTCCGGATGAGTGGGCTGATAGGATAGAGTTTGAGGAGTTTCTAGGTGAGGTTAAAACAGCCCTAGTCTTAAATGCATGGATAGAAGAGTACTCCGAAGACGACATTATCGAACATTTTGGCGTTGAGCCGGGAGACCTATACCATTTAACTGAGACAGCTAAGTGGCTAATATACTCATCGTATGAGTTAGCGAAGCTTTTTGGACACAAAGATTTGCTGTCGAAATTAGCAGAGCTTATGGAGAGGGTTGAAAAGGGCGTTAAAGCTGAGCTTATACCTCTAGCTAGACTTGAAGGCATAGGGCGCGCTAGGGCGCGTATACTCTATAATGCTGGACTGAGGACCATCGAAGACTTAAGAAGAGCGCCGATAAGCAAGCTCATGGAACTGCCATTAATAGGCCCAAAAATAGCTAAAAGAATAAAAGAGCAGGTTGGTGGAATAGTTAATCAAGAAGAATGGAGAAAACTATCAGGGGCGGCAAGTAAACAAGAGCAGCAACCACTAACAGAATACTACGATGATCGTGAACTTTAAACCGAGAAAAGTATGGGTTAATGTTGAGTAGTAAATAATCTCCCTTTTCCCTGAAACATTATTATTTTGTTTTGGGAGACAACATATAGGTGATATAGGTTTGGAAACAATTCTTTTGAGTGACAAGGAGATTAAAGATCTTATTTCCATGAGGGATGTTATGGATGCTGTTGAATTGGCTTTTAGGGAGAAGGGGTTTGGCAGGGTTCAAATGCCGCCTAAAATGTATCTAACATTCGGTAAGTACAATGGTGACCTGAGAGTTATGCCATCCTACATAGAGAGGATGGACATATCAGCCGTTAAGGTTGTAAATGTTCATCCAAACAATAGGGAGAAGTATGGTTTACCAACCGTTATGGCGGTAATAATACTTGTGGATCCGAAAAATGGTTTCCCAATAGCTATTATGGGTGGAAAAACGATAACCGACATGCGTACAGGAGCAGCTGGAGGTGTAGCGGCAAGATACTTAGCGAGAAAGGATTCTAGGGTTGTAGGTTTTGTTGGCGCGGGGGATCAAGCGAGAACGCAATTAGCAGCGCTTTTAGAGGTTTTCGAATCATTTGATGAGGTTAGGGTTTGGAGTAGAAGTGAAGAGGCAAGGATGAGGTTTAAGGATGAGATGACAATGAAATATGGTCATCTGTGTAAAATAATTGCCGTTCAAAGCATTAAGGAGGCTGTAAATGGAGCTGATATAATTGTAACTGCAACGCCATCTAGGATGCCGCTGGTTATGGATGAGTGGGTTCAAGCTGGGACGCATTTTAATTGTATAGGTGCTGATGCCCCCGGTAAAGAGGAGGTTGATCCATTAATTCTGAAGAGAGCTAAGATAGTTGTTGATGATTGGGAGCAAGCATCGCACAGTGGGGAAATAAATGTTCCATTAAGTAAGGGTTTGCTCTCTAGGGGCGATATTTGGGCTGAGATAGGGGAAATAGTTGCCGGAATAAAGCCTGGTAGAACTAGCAACGATGAAATAACAGTATTCGTATCAACCGGGTTAGCAATACAAGATGCGGTAACAGCTAACCTGGTGTATCAAAGGGCGCTAAAATTAGGAGCTGGCAGAAAAATCAAAATAATATGACGTAGGAACACGCTGGAGGCAATAAGTCTTAAAGAGCGAATTGTCGGAACATTACTTACACTTGTTAAGTGAGAGCGAGATTAAAGCATAAATATAGGTTTTTATGGGTTTATCATCTTAATGTAATCTGCTCCAGCTCCCTTAAGTCTAAATTTAGGGGGTTGAGGGTTATGGTGTTTGATCTTAGAGGCATAGTGGTTAACTACAGGTTAGGTCCAAGAAGCCAGAAGCCTAGGGAGTGTCTAATATTATTCCCGAATATTAAGTCTAGGAGTGAGGCAGGGCAGCTAATCGGGCGTAAAGTCGCCTGGTCTGATGGGAAGAATAACACGATAATTGGAGTTATAGTTGCGCCCCATGGAAATAAAGGTATAGTTAGAGCTAGGTTCAGAAGGGGGTTACCTGGGCAAGCTTTAGGAACGCAGGTAAAAATAGTTGGTTAAAATCTATGCCAGCAGCATTCTCATTAATCCCCTCGCTAGTAATCTCGCTATCCTAAGAGGCTCTGGAATCGCGCCATGTAACGTAAATTTATTCAATATACCCTTTGCTTCCTCTAAGCTCATCCCGTAAAATCTAACATAAACTTCATGCCCAGTATGAAGCCTTATCACTGTTCTTGGACCATTTTTACGGTATATTTCTATGCGCTTCTTGCAGTCTTCCGGAAACAGCTCTAAAAAATACTTCTCTAAACCTTCAGATTCCTCATATGTCACGCAGATAAGCGGCAACATTATTTCGCTGTAAACCTTCTCTAAGTCGATCACGTTATACCAGCTTATCACGCAGCCATTGAGCATTAGCACGCTGATATCATCCCTCTCCAGAGCCCTATACATGCCTATAACCTTTTCTGTTGCATCCATGCCGCCCACCGTTGCCTTAGAGAACGTGAAGCCATCTATTATGCCATCACTTCTTAAGACTACACCAGCTAGAATTGATTTTTCACTTAAACCCTTAATGAAGCTTTCAGATATCCCTAATGTTCGAAAAGCCTTCTTATGGATATGTAAACGCAAATTGCGCACCGCACATGCTTGATTATTCAAGTGTGAAGTAGACGCGCTTATTCAACTTACCCTTACTCTCAAGCTTTAAAAGCCTTATCTGCCCAACCTCCCTAAGGTTCCTAACATGGGTTCCTCCATCAGCCTGCTTATCAACACCAACAATCTCAACAATACGCAATAATGGAACATCGGGTGGAAGAGCCTCAGCCATCTTAATTATGCCGGGAATCTTTAGGGCTTCTTCCCTTGGAAGCTCATACCATATCACGGGAATATCCTTCTTAAATAACTCATTAGCCTTCTCCACATACCTCATTATTAGCTCTCTATCCAAACGTTCTAAGCTAAAGTCGAACCGGACCTTATCCTCCTCAATCTGATTCCCGGTTACAAGGGCACCGGTCTCATTACATATTAGCGAGGCGAATACATGCGCTGCTGTGTGGCTACGCATAAACTTGTACCGCCTATCCCAGTCGATAATGCAGTGAACTTTGTCGCCCACCCTTAAACCTTCCTTATCAACCTCATGTGATATCTCCCCACCAAACTTACCAACATAAATAACATTGAAGACATCATCCCCACGTATTATTTTCCCAGTATCCCAAGGCTGTCCTCCACCCTTAGGATAAAAAACCGTTTGATCTAAGACAATATATCTGCCATTAGTAACTTTAACAACAGTTGCATCGCATTCCCTGAGATAACTATCTTCCAGGTATAGGGCTTTGGTCAAGTCTTTCACCTGAGAAAATATGAATTATTGAGCATGAATTTATGCTTTATTAATCAACAAATAAGCTTACGACTCTAAGTTCTTCAGCATTAATAAGTCCGTAATCTGTAATCTTAAGCTTTGGAATTACTGGTAATGACAGGAATGAAAGCGCTATAAATGGATTTCTAATCCTGCAACCAAGCTGGGCGGCAAAAGTCTCAAGGGACTTAATTTCCTCAGCCACCTTATCAGCCTCTAAAGGTGTCATTAATCCAGCAACTGGTAAGGGAAGATCATATAAAACTTTTCCGCCATCAACTATTACGAAGCCCCCATTAATCTCCTTAAGTCTTAATATAGCCCTATGAATATCTTTGTCATTAACGCCAACGGCAATAATGTTATGTGAGTCGTGAGCTACTGTTGATGCTACTGCGCCACTTCTGAGACCGAAACCCTTCACAAAACCTTTACCTACCCTGCCTGACCCCTTATGTCTCTCAACAACGCATATCTTAATGATATCCCTGCTTGGATCCGGTTCAACTACGCCATTAACAACATCCACTTCGCAATAATGTTCCTCCGTAAATATTTGGTCTTTAATTAAACCAATAACCCTAACAGTTACTTTACCACTTTTTATGCTTGGGTGTCTTATTTGTAAATCCTCAGGCTTTAAAACCCCAATATTAATTGCTCCAGCAGTTACTTTTGGCGTTTTCTTAAAGGTGTCGCCCAGATATTTGCCGTTTTTAGCGACGAGCCTACCATTTATTAAAACGATTTCAGCCCTAAAATTTCTTAAGTCGTCTACAACAACGATGTCAGCTGATTTTCCGGGCGATAAGCCGCCTAAATCCAGCAACCTAAAATATTCTGCTGGTTTTAGTGTAACCATTCTGATCGCATCCAATGGATCTAGTCCCTCCTCAACAGCCTTTCTGAGGCAATTGTCTATGTGCCCCTCACTTACTATGTCTCCCGCATGCCTATCGTCCGTTACCAGCATGACTCTTTCGGGGCAGCCTCTAGAAACAACCTTTATTAGGGATGAGATCGCCTTCACCGTAGAGCCTTCGCGTATCATTATCCACATTCCCAGAGATAGCTTCTCCTTAGCCTCTTCCAGACTCATTATCTCGTGATCTGAGCTTATTCCAGCTGAGATATAGGCGCATAGATCTTCGCCCCTTAAGCCGGGAGCGTGTCCATCAATAATCATGCCTCTGCAAGCCCTTATTTTATCCAGGATTAACTTATCTTTACCTATCACACCCCTAAAATTCATGACTTCACCTAAGCCCAGAATACACCTGAAGCCCTTAAGAAACTCTATCTCTTTTAAGCCTATCTCGGCACCGGCGGTTTCGAGGTTCGTTGATGGAACGGATGATGGGATCATAAAATAGAATTTGAGTGGGGTCCTTTTAGCATCCTCAATCATAAACTTTATTCCATCTAAGCCCAGGACGTTTGCGATCTCATGTGGGTCGGCGATAACGCAGCATGTTCCATGTGGAATAACAGCCTTAGCGAAGGAGCTAGGAGTCATGAGTGAGCTCTCAATATGAATGTGACCGTCGATATATGCTGGCAAAACATATTTGGAGGATAGTTCCAGAAACTCCCTAGACTTCTTAGGCTTTGTGCCAACATATGCTATTAACCCATCTTTAACACCAACATATCCGTCAAAAATATTGCCGCTATAAACATCAATTACCTGCCCCGAAATCAGCAGATCGAGAGGCATTAGACCTAAACAACTATCTATAAGGGATTCCATGCCATTCAGGCACCCAAAAGCTAATTTTTTAGGAATGGAATTTATTGTTTCCGAAAAATGCTAGGTTCATGGATGCGAAAATCAGCCTAAAAAGGCTTAATTTTCTATATAGGCTTATTCCTAATATTGTCCCAGTGAGCCATCCCTTCTGGCAGCATCATAGCCTATCTTAAAGATATAGAGGGCTATTGGAGTTGCAATAACTATGAAGATTACTAAGCTTATTATGTCAGATATTATTGCTGGGAACGTTAGATCTTTACCTGACTGAAGGCATAATCTAATACCGTCCAGAGAGTATGTTAATGGGAAAGCTCTCCCAATCCACTCAAGATACCACGGTAATATTTTAAGCGGATAAAAGACTCCTGAAACGAGTTGGCTCAGCCATGAGAACGCCCACGTTACGGGGCTCCCTTGTTTAACTTTCATTATTATTCCAGCACTTAATATCCCAATATCCATGTGACTTGCAATCAGAAGCAGGGTTAATATTGCAGCTGTGAGGATCGATGAAGGGGTTACGTGAAATTCTGCGCCCAAAGCTACCCCTATTAGCAGTGACATTAAGAGTAGAGCTGATGAAACAATGAATGAGAAACAGACTTCACCCAAAAGAAAAACTTTGAAATCTGTTGCGGTTGAGAGGATCGTTTCCATGGTTCCATTCCACTGCTCCCCACGTATGCTCTCGTTTACGCTCTGAACGGCAAAATGAACGTACTGCTGGAACGCTATGCCTATTAGAGCGAAGGTAAAGTAGCCTCCAGTCATATAACCAGCTTCCTGAATCTGCTGAGAGGTTGTGATTAGCGAGAATAAATAGTATGTTATGATGAAGAGTATTATCCCTGAAATATCTAGTAAAAGCCAAAACTTATATGTCCACCAAACCTTGAAATCCCTAACAATAAACGATAAAATAATTTGGTGGAGAGGTGTCTTCCTGCGTGGGATATCCTCGGAAATTATTTCAATGAGCCTTTCAACGTTCATGCGAATAAACCACCATTCTAGTATGTTGAAACGGTTCCTTCGTACCTTATGCGGTTAACCCCCCAGTTAAAAACTCTTAATCCTATCGGTATAAAAATGATTGAGTAGGCAATTAATATGGTAACATCGATTAGGACGGGCGGGGAAAATATTGTTGCACCATTAAGTAGGATTCTGCGAGCGGCATCAAGTGCATATGTATAAGGCATGAGCCACGCGAGAAAGTAAAGCACCGGGAAGCTTTCAAGGTATTTTAGTGGAAAAAGAACCCCGCCCAAAAATTCCGTTATGCTGGCAAATAGGAAGGTGAGTGGATCACCTTTCTTATATACGAGAATTAATCCAGCCGCCATTATGCCTATTCCAGCATAGCTCAGAACCATTAGTAGGATTATTGCTGTAAATGATAGGGCTGTTTCCACATTGATTATTAATGGAACTCTTAAAACCCCAATGCCGACAATCAATACGCCTAGCATGAAGTATCCGCTGACGAGGAAGCCCCTAATTGATTGTCCAATGATATATGATCTCATATTTATTTGAGATGTAATTATTGGCTCCAAAGTGCCTTCTCGAATCTCATGTTGAAGGGAGTGGCTTAGCCTACTAATGCACATCCATAAGTAGTTTGCTGTGGCAACCCCAACTAAGGCAAAAGAGATCCAGTCGACTTCACCGTAACCAGCTAAAGTGATCCTTTTAGCATCAACCTGTAGACCCATAAAGGAATACATGGCCACTGAGGCAATCGTGCTTATAGTCTCCATTATGACCCAAGTTCTATAGGATAGGAATATTTTGAAGTTAGCCCAAAAAACAGCCCAAACATGCCTAGTTTCAGATGATACTCGAATTTCATTTCCCCTAAAGAGATTAATTATATCCTCAACCTTCAAGCCGTCTCCTCCCTAGTTAACTTCACAAATATGTCTTCGAGAGTTGGTTCAGTCCTTCTTATTGCTGAAACCTTAACGCCTAATGAGTGGAGCTTGCTAGCTATGACTGGTATAGCCTCATATTCATCGTCAACTTGGATTCGTATGGTTATGGTGAGCGAATTATTCTTTGTCTCCGTAATTCTCCCAACGATTGGTAGACTTAATAATGCCCGCGTAACCTCCGATAAATCACTGTCTCCTCTAATCTCAACCTCAACAGCGCGCACATCTCTAAGCATTTCTCTCAACACTGATGGTGGCGCATCAGCTATTACGCGTCCCTCCCTCATTATCGCTATTCTCTCACATAGCTGCTCAACTTCAAACATATTGTGACTTGTAAAGATGATCGTTTTTCCAAGCTCGGTATTCAGGGCTTTTAGAAGTCTCCTAGTTTCAACAGCGCTTATGGTGTCAAGCCCAATGGTTGGTTCATCCATAAATAGTATTGGCGGATTATGCAGTAAAGCCCTGGCAAGCATAACCCTCACCTTCATACCGGTTGAATAATCCTTAATAAGCTTCTTTTTATCCTTAGTTAACTCAAAAAATTCTAGTAGAGCTTCAATTCTTCTCTTAGCAACATCTTTAGGAACATTCTGTAAATATGCGTAAAATCTAAGGTTATCTTCAGCATTAAGTCTCCAGTAAAGGGATCTTCCCCCAGTCTCACCATGAAACCAACCAATACAGCTCCTAACCTTTACTGGCTCCTTAATTATGTCGTAACCGTTTACTTTAGCTGTTCCCTCTGTTGGAAGTATTATTGTGCAGAGCATTTTTATGAGGGTTGTCTTTCCAGCCCCGTTAGGTCCAAGCAGCCCGAAAAATTCGCCCCTTTTAACTCTAATATTTACGTGGTCTACTGCTTTAACAACCCGCTTAACACCTTCTTCCTTACTTTCAAATATCTTAGTTAAATCAAAAGTTTCAACAGCATACTCCATGATCAATGTTACCGTTCCACATCAAATATTTGGGTGGAATCGATAATAGCCGTGACTAACTAATAATCGTTTCGCGCCAAAATAAATCATTTAATGCCACCCTAAAGCAGCCTAAGCAGCTCCCTTAAGTCATCGATAGCGCTATCTATAGCGTCCCTAACGCCCCCAAAATTCCACATTTTATATTCGTCTCTGCTTCTTAACAGAACAAATTTAACCCCTGCATTCTTGGCGCAAAGGGCATCTATCCAATGATCCCCAACGAAGATGGCTTCATTAGCGGATACGCCTAAAATTTCGAGGGCTTTTAGAAGGTGCTGAGGGTTAGGCTTCTGATCGGCAACATCATCCCTAGCAATGAGCGCATCAATATATCTTCCTATGGAAAACATTTCGATTACTTCAACTGCGTATCTCCTACAACCATTGGTTATAATTCCAACTTTTATATTCTGATCCTTAAGAGCTGATAATGTTTCTAGAGCTCCATCCATTAATCTAGCCCTACTTAAAGATTCCATTTCAGCTTCATTAAGTATCTGATTAGCTCTATCAAGAATATTTTTTATCTTGTTTTCCGGAAAGTTCTTTTTACGAAGGTTCTCCACAGCAGTCCTAAAAATCTCTATATTAGGCATGTCCTCATTTAAGACCAGCTCAGCGCCAGATTCAACTAGAAAATTGATTAATGATGCCTTCATCCTCTTATAGTCTATGCCTGAATGAATTAATGTATCATCCAGATCGAATATTACTGCTTTTACACTAGGCATCGTAAAAATCATAACGTTGAGGCAATATAAAATTTGATGCTAAAAACTCCTTATTCTAACAACCTTAATAAATATGAAAAGGAAAGAGAGTTATTTCTAGTGGATTAGAATGAAAATAGGTCTATTTACAAAGATATTGACCTTAATAATTACGGGGTTGCTAATCTTCATTTTTTATCTGTACTTTTTTATTGGCTTTAATGATATCATGGAAGTATTTAGGAGCATTAATTTGTTTGAATACTCTTTCTATTATTCAATATCAATTATCGTTTCATTGGTGAGCATGCTATTTTACTCAATGAGCTGGAATTGCCTTATGAAAGCCTTATCGATAAATGTGGGTTTAAAGAGGGCTTTCATGTACTGCTGGTTGGGGAATTTTGTGGACTTAATAATTCCATTCGAGACTGTTTCAGGCGAAATCACTAGGATTTATCTGGTTCATAGGGAGATTGGTGGCTCATCTGGGAAAATTGTTGCATCTGTTGTTGCCCACCGCATAATAACTACGTTTATAACGCTAGGCGGATTAATTTTCGCCTCAGCGTTTCTCGTAATTAGGTACAATATAAGTGTTGAGGCACTATGTCTCCTACTATTAATAATCTCGGGCTCCCTACTCTTAACAGGAATCCTACTTTATTTAGCTTTGTCTGAGGGGGCCACTAGAAAAATCATTGGGGTGCCAATAAAAATTATTGCCTTTGTAGTTAGGGATCGTTTCAATCTGTCCGATTTAAAAGAGAGGGTCTATCAGAATTTAATGCAATTCCACCGTGGATTTAAGTCATTTAGCAAGAATTGGTGGGTTTTGGCAAAGCCAATCACTTACAGTTTCACCGCGTGGTTTCTCCATTTAAGCATATATTTCCTAGTATTTTATGCGTTAGGCTTAGGCTGGATATCTACAAAAATCTATGAGACGATAATAGTTTACTCGATAAGTGTAGCTGTTCAGAATATTCCAATAGCTCTTCCGCTTGGGCTTGTTGAAATAGTTATGACAAGCCTTTACACGCTATTTAAAGTACCAGCAGCCATTGGTGGAACAGCAACATTACTCATAAGAGTTATAACATTTTGGCTTCAAATTATAGTTGGCTATGTGATAGCTCAATGGATAGGTGTGAAAAATCTGCTGTTAAGAGGGCTTAAAGAGACATCAACTTGATAAAAAGATTTTTCTACTACGGACACTAACCTTTTTTATTGTGGAAGAGATGAGTCAGCGATCACTGATAAAACTCGCAATACAATACTTTACTAGGAGAGGCTACAAGATAGATAAAAACCCATCATTGCAAAATAATAATATAAAATCTTCTAAGAATTTTGATTTACTAGTGCGGAGAGGAAGCGAAGTATGTCCTGTCTGGATTAAGAATTGGAATAGAACTGTTGGCGTAAACATAGTTATAAGTATAGATAAATTTGCCCAGAGTGCTGGTTTCTCTAATCCGATCTTAATTGCCGAAAAATTTAGTGAGCATGCAAAAGCTTATGCGAACCGAAGAGGAATAAAACTGATCACTAAGACAGATATTTTGAGGAGTGTAAAATCCCTCTAAAACTCCTTCAAGTATTCATCAAGTTTTCCTTCTGATTCAAGTTTTCCAAGCCAATCCACTATTCCAATTCTACGCTCTCTTACACCGTTAAGAACATCCATTATCTCCTGGACAACATCATTTATATCTCTGGAGGTTACATTCACCTCACAAACTTTACTAGCACCACACTTACTTATCGCATCATAGAGACAAACATCTAAAATCTCGGCGGCAACATTCTCCATAACCTTACTCTTCTTATATGAGCGGTTCATAAGGACTCTTTTAAGCTCTTCCGGATCTCTTCTTAAAACGAAGACTACATCGATATGTTCTGGTGGAACAACGTCAACGGCGAAATGCCCTTCAATGATCACGTTTCCAATAATATTTGACAGTATCTCTCTAATCCTCTTCGAAACCCTCTCTATATCCGCAATTAACGTCTCCCTCTTCTTATCCACGCCGCTGTAGAGCTTTTCTTTCTTAACGAGTTCGTTGACGGATATGAGATGCGCATTTATCTTTGATGCAAGTATTTTTGAGACTGAGGATTTCCCAACCCCGGGGGTTCCGGTAATAATTATTACGCGCCTTATATCTTATCCTCACCTTTCAATTCCATTAAAATATTTAACCATTCCCAATGGTAACTTAAACGTTTTTATTCTTTACTCAGGTAACCTTTAGGAATTAGTGTCTCTCTAAAGTTTTATTCTTGTCTCCTCTTTTATGCTTCTTAGGACGAGAGCCGTCTCCGTACTTATAACGCCATCGATCATACCTATCTCATCAATTATTTTAGCCAGCTTGCTTTGATCCTCCGTTCGAACTTTGGCTATAGCATAATACGATCCCGTAACATCATAAACCTCATAAACGTCATCTATTTTACTTATGGCTTCTAGAACCCTCTGCAGCTTTTTTGGGTCAGCATTTATTAGGATAAATGCCGTTATATTTTTGCCGAGCATTTCGGGAGAAACTATTGCTGTAAACCTCTTTATGATTTTCTTCTTTAGAAGCTTCTTAACTCTAATAAATATTGTTGCTTCACTTACATTTAGTTTTTCAGCTATTTTCCTGAATGAGATTCTTGCATCATCCTGCAGCATTCTAAGAATCTCTTTATCAACATCGTCTATATCTAAACTCATTCCGTTCCCTTCAAAATAAAAATTCTTAACTCAAGTATATAAATTAATTGAGGAAAAAACATTTTATGGCGAATTTATTAAAGATTTTTTGAATATCCCGAAACATTTATAAAGAAAAACGTTTTCTCCTATTAAAGCGTGAGTAAAAAGAGGGGGGCGATAACCTTCAAGTCAAGATGTCCTGAATGTGATGCTGAAATAGACGTTCCGGACGATGCCATTTCAGGTGAAATTGTTAGTTGCCCGGATTGTGGACTAGATTTAGAAGTTAAATTTGATGAGTCTGGGTCAATCAGCCTTAAGCCAGCTGAAATAGAGGGTGAGGACTGGGGCGAGTAAAAACGGATGAATCGGATAAGTTTAGTCTATGATAGAATCAGGTGGGAGGAGAAGGCTTTAATAGAGGCTTCAAGGAAACTTGGATTAGACGTAAGGCTAATTGATTCAAAAGAAATCTACTTAAAAGCCGACGATTTTGAAATTATCAGGAATGAGTTTGGCGACGTAGCCCTGCAGCGCTGCATAAGCTACTTTAGGGGATTACATATAACAGCCGTCCTCGAGAGCATGGGGCTTCCAGTAATTAACCCATTCCATGTCTCCCTAATATGTGGAAACAAGCTTTTCACAACATTAGCCCTAATAAAGGCGGATGTTCCAGTTCCGAAAACGCTGGTGGCATTTACAAATAAGGGAGCTATTAAGGCTTTAGATTCACTGGGTTATCCCGCAGTTCTAAAGCCCGTTGTCGGCAGCTGGGGGCGTCTCATAGCCCTAGTTAAGGACAGGGAGACGGCACAGGCACTTATAGAGTCGCGTGAAGAAATGCGGGACTCACTTATGCAAATCTACTATTTTCAGGAGTATGTTAAGAGGCCCCCAAGGGACATAAGGATACTAACTGTTGGGGATGAGGTTGTTGCAGCAGCATACCGTTATTCAGCTGAGGGAGAATGGAGAACTAATGTTGCTAGGGGTGGGAGAACTGAGCCGTGCCCCCTCACCGATGAGATCGTTGACTTAGCCCTTAAGGCTTCAAAATCTGTTGGCGGTGGAGTTTTAGCGATCGACTGTATGGAGTCACCTACGGGGATAGTTGTGCATGAAGTCAATAATACGCCTGAGTTTAAGGGACTCTACTCAGCAACTATGGTTGATATACCCAGGAAAATAATTGAGTACGCTATTAAGGTGATGAAAAGATGAAGGTTGGTGTTTTCGGCGCGTCCGGTTACGTCGGCGGCGAACTCCTACGCTTATTATTAGCGCACCCTAAAGTTGAGGTTTCAGCTGCAACGTCAAACACATATGCGGATGAATATGTTTATAGGGTTCACCCAAACCTTAAGGGTCAAACAACACTCAAGTTTATAAAGTCCGATCCATTTAAGGTGGCGGATTTATGTGACATACTATTCATATCTACACCCCACGGCGTATCATCAACGTTTATGCCGCATCTTATGGAGGTGGGGTTAAAAGTTATCGATGTAAGCGCGGATTTCAGACTTAAAAATCCAGATGATTACGTAAAATGGTATGGTTGGAGCCACAAGAGTCCGGATCTTCTCAAGAAGGCCGTTTATGGTTTACCTGAGCTCCATCGTGAGGAAATAAGGAGGGCGCAGTTAGTCGCTGTTCCGGGATGCATGGCTACAGCTGGCATACTTGCTCTAGCACCAATAGTTAAGTCTGGTAAGATTGAAAGGGATAAGATTATAATCGATTTCAAAGTTGGTTCATCGGGCGCTGGTGCTAAACCATCATTATCCTCACACCACTCAGAGCATTATAGTGTTGTTAGACCCTATAAACCAGTTGGGCATAGGCATACCGCTGAGATTGAGCAGGAGCTTAGGCTGTTATATAATGGTAATATTAAGGTTTCAATATCAGCCCACGCGGTTAACATGGTTAGAGGTATACTCGCAACATGCCATGTGTTCTTAAATGAGCCAGTGACCTCGATTGAGATCTGGCGCATATACAGAGGATTTTATGCTAACGAGCCTTTCATTAGGTTTATACGTGATGTTAAAGGTGTCTTCAGATACCCGGATCCTAAGATAGTTGTTGGCTCAAATTACTGTGATATAGGCTTCGAAATAGATGATCACACAAATAGGCTTGTTATTTTATCGGCTATAGATAATTTAATGAAGGGGGCTGCCGGAACAGCCGTCCAAGATATGAACATTATGTGCGGCTGGGATGAAAGGGAAGGTTTACGCTACTCAGCTCTGCACCCAGTTTAAGATACTTTCTATTAGGCGGTTAGCAGCAATGATGGTTGTAAAAATTGGCGGGGATGTTTTCAAGAGGGGGTTAAGTGGGAGTTTAGCTAACGACATAAAGAGAATTCTAAGGAATGAAAAGCTAGTTATAGTTCATGGTGGCGGAGATGAAGTCACAGAGATAGCTGAGAAACTTGGGAAGAAACAGATTTTTATAACTTCGCCAGACGGCTTAAGAAGCCGATACACAGATGAAGAGACTGTGGAAATATATACTATGGTTATGGCTGGTAGAATAAATAAGGCAATAGTAAAATGGCTTATAAGTCAAGGAATATTGGCAGTCGGCCTTTCTGGCGTGGATGGAGCATTAATAGTGGCGAATAGGAAGAAGAAGCTTATAATTGTTGATGAAAGAGGAAGAAAGCGCATAATTGACGGGGGCTTCACTGGAAAAATATCTAGAGTTAACCCGCAGCTCCTCGAAATCCTCGTTAATCAGGGGTATGTGCCAGTTATCTCCCCAGTGGCCATAAGTGAGGAGAATGAGTACTTAAATGTTGACAGTGATAGGGCCGCTGGGCAGATAGCTGGAGCATTAAAAGCCGACAAAATAATTTTTCTAACAGATGTGCCAGGCATCTTTTTAGGCGAAGAATGCATTAAGAGGATGCATGTAAGCCGCGCTAAAGAGATCCTGCCTAAAATTGGCTCTGGAATGGATAAGAAGGTTATTGCCTCAATCGAGGCCCTTGAGGCCGGTGTTAGGGAAGCCATCATAGCCTGCGGCTTAGTGGATGATCCTATATCGAGCGCTCTAAATGGTCTAAATGGCACGGTGATAACAGCTGAATGAGAAAGAGATTATAGCTATTGAAAACGCTTACCTTGCAAACGTCTACCATAAGCTTCCTGTATGTATTGTTAGGGGAGAAGGGGCTATTCTCTATGATGTAAATGGAAAAGCGTATATAGACTGTATGGGCGGTTACGGCGTAAGCCTAGTTGGACATTGCCATCCGAGGGTTGTTAAGGCTATAAAAGAGCAGTGCGAGAGGCTTATATCTTGCCATGGATCCTTCTACAATGATAAGAGGGCTGAGCTTCTAGAAAAGTTAATCAAAATAGCCCCGAGGGGGCTAAATAAAGTTTTCCTATCTAATAGTGGGGCTGAGGCTGTTGAGTGCGCCATAAAGGCCGCCATAAAATATACTGGTAAACGCGAAGTAATAAGTATGGTTAGAGGCTTCCATGGAAAAACTCTGGGCGCTCTCTCAGCAACATGGAACCCAAAATACCGAGAACCCTTTAAGAACCTTCTTAACCCAAACTTTAAGTTCGTACCATTCGGCAGACTCGATAAAGTTGAGGAATCAGTTACGAAGGATACCGCTGCGATCATTGTTGAGCCAATTCAAGGTGAGGGTGGCATCCATGTTGCGCCGAAAGGCTTCCTCGAAGGCTTGAGGAAATTATGCGATGAAAATAATGTTGTGTTAATCTTCGATGAGGTTCAAACTGGCTTTGGGCGGACTGGTCGGATGTGGGCTTTAGAGCATTGGGGTGTTATACCGGACATCATGTGCATCGCTAAAGCTATGGGGGGAGGAGTACCAATAGGTGCAACTATCGCTAAGGAGGAAATTATGAATGTGCTTAAGATTGGCGAGCACACGAGCACCTTTGGTGGGAATCCACTTGCATGTGCAGCTGCGTGCGCGACAATAGATACCATAATCGAGGAGAATCTTGTGGAGAGAGCTCGCGCTCTTGGAGATAAATTTAAGGGGATTCTTCAAGGGCTTGCTGAGGAGTTTAAGGTTTTGAGGGAGGTGCGCGGCTTAGGTTTAATGCTAGGGCTTGAGACTAGAATAGACATATACGATCTACTAATGAGGGCGCTTGAGAAGGGTGTAATACTGCTTTATTCTGGGAGGAATGTAATACGCTTTCTTCCACCGCTTGTTATAGAAGTTGATCAGCTTGAGACTGTTGCAAATGTATTAAGAGAAGTACTATTGGAGGAGGAGAGGAAAATATCTGGTGGCTAAGAGCTGGTTAGAAATGAATTTTGGCGAAGAGTATCCAGTAAATCTTCTAAAAAGAATGTTAGAGATATATAGTCCAAGTGGTAGAGAGCGGGATTTATCATTATTTCTGGCAGATGAGTTAGGGAAATTAGGTTTTGAAAGGGTTTGGAGAGATTCTGTTGGTAATGTTTATGGTGAGGTTGGTTCCGGTGAGCCATCTGTTCTCCTATGTGGGCACATGGATACCGTTCCAGGTTGGATACCAGTTAGGGTTGAAGGTAACAGACTTTATGGTAGGGGTGCTGTGGACGCTAAGTCCTCATTAGCTGCCATGATAGTTGCCGCGTCAAGCTTAAGGAGGGATATTTCAAGGGGCAGGGTTATAGTTGCTTGTGTCGTTGATGAGGAGGGAGAGGCTAAGGGGATTAGGCATCTCTTACGCGAGAAGCTTAGTGTCAATTATGCGATATTTGGTGAGCCAAGTGGCATAAATAGGATAACATTCGCTTATAAAGGTCACCTTAAGCTGAAAATAAAAATTAAATCTTCCACCGGACATGTTGGCGCCCAGCACCTTCTATATAATGCCGCTGAGAAATGCTTTGAAATATGGGCTAGAATTAAGAGGGTTTGCGAGGAAAAGTATAAGTCCCCATCTGGCATCTTTTACTCTTTAACGCCAGCAATACTTGGAGTATTTAGCCGTGGGTCGACGCGCAGCATACCGGATGAATGCACCTTAATAATTGATTTCAGATTGCCGCCGACGATCAGCTGCTGCAAAACAATAGAAATTCTGAGCGATTTGATTGAAGACTTTAGATTGGAGAATAATGGTTTAATTGTTGATTTCAATGTTGTAGATAGGGTTGAACCGTATGTGGCTAATAGGGACACGATTGTTATTAGGGCTTTAAGGGAGGCGATACTTGAGGAAACCGGTGAGGAGGCTAAGCTTATTCGTAAGACTGGAACCGGCGATATGAACATTTTCGGAGCACATTTCAAGATTCCGGTGGCAACATATGGTCCCGGGGACTCAAGTTTAAGTCACACTCCGAATGAATATATAGAGATTTCAGAGTATTTGGTTAGTATAAAAGTTTATAAAAGAGCCGTGGAGAAAATTTTAGAGACTGAGAGCTGCGGATTAACAGTATGATACCAATCCATGATGAGACTCGTCCTTCTAAAAGACCATACGTAAACTACATATTAATTATTTTAAACATAGTGATTTTCTTCTCTTTATATCTTCAGGGATTACGAGCCTTTAATAGGTATATTATAATGTACGGGGCAACTCCATACTATATTCTGAGGGGAGAGAGGTTAGAGACCCTCTTCACAAGCATGTTTATGCATGCAGATATTCTACACTTGCTTGGCAACATGCTTTATCTATGGGTTTTTGGGGATAATGTTGAGGATGCGTTTGGGCACACTAAATATTTAATCTTTTATCTGCTGGGAGGCTTATTCGCTAGCTTCGCCCATATAGTCTCATCGCTTCTATCGCTTTACACAAAGCCAATCTACTACGTGATTATAGACCTTAAAACCCCGGCTGTTGGAGCTTCCGGAGCGATATCGGCTGTCTTGGGCGCATACATGCTTTTATATCCGAATTCAAGGATAAGGACAGTAATCTTCTACATATTCATTACAATTGTCAGCGTACCAGCATATTATTATCTTGGCTTCTGGTTCATCTACCAATTTCTAATGGGTTTAATATCGCTAACTCCACTAGAGACGGGGCTTGGTGTAGCCTTCTGGGCACATATAGGCGGCTTTGTCTTTGGGTTGGCAGTCGTGAAGGCTTTTAGCATTAAGCCTAGAAGAAGTATTCCTAGGGAGACTAAAGAGGTTTATAGGCCTATTGTGGCTCCTTGGGTTAGAACCCCACTTGTAGATGTTTACATTGAGCCTGATAGGGTTTTTATTATGGCTTATATGCCTGGCGTTGAGGAGAAAGACGTAAGGCTGACAGTCTCTGAATGGGATGTTATAATTGAGGCTGAGCACGAGGACGTGAGATTTTATAGGCATTTAATTTTACCGGTTCCAGTTATACCTAAGGTTGAGGATCTAACGTTTAGGAATGGTGTGCTGAGTTTTTCACTCTACAGACTAACCTATTAAGCTTGGTATAGGATTGAAGGCTGAAACTAATATCTAGGATTTAAAGCTAAAATTATGGTAGTCATTAAATGGCATATTTACGGGGGTAGATTTGGCCGACTATGTAATATTTGCCTGCCCGAGATGCGGACTAGTTAGGTATGCTAAGGATGGCCAGAAGACCGCAAAGTGTCTTAGATGTAACTACCAGATTCAAATCGACCCGCAAAAGATTAGGATTTTGGCCAAAGCTAAAAACGTTAGGGACGCTATTGATCTCGTCAAAGTATATAAGGTTAGGTGCAGATAAAGTTCATGATCTTAGAGTGCTTAATAGGTATGAGGCTACTTTAAAGAGCGAGTGGGGTGCGTCCCTTGTCTAAGGGAGAGGACAAAAGTGATAAGGTGCGCTTAATGGCCGACCTATTGAGGAGTGGTGCAACATTAACAGATTTATCATGCCCAGTCTGCGCTTCACCGTTATTTAGGCTTAAGAGCGGTGAGCTATGGTGCGCTCAATGCCAAAAGAAGGTAGTAGTCGTTAAGGAGGAAGAAGAGGCTAAGGAGATTGAAACTTTATCTACGCTAAGCCAGGCTGAATCAACACTTCTAATGAAGATTTGGGAGATTAATGAGAGACTTAGAGTTGAAGATAATTTGGATGAGATTGAAAGGTTAAGCGCTGCAATGTCCACTTTACTGGAGAATCTTGAGAGAATAAGAAGAATTGGGAAAATGAGAAAATGAAGAGAACTTTGGGCATCTACACAAATTTCCCAAACACGTATCATGGTGCCGCCAAACTCGAATTTAAAGTTTCTCTGAGCAATCTCCAGAAGGCGATACTTAATGCATTACATAGGTTGAATGGAAATAGTGTAGGCGCCCACCTATCAAGTTTAATTGGTCCAGACATAGAGGTTATTCCGGAGTTTGGTGTGGCTGACGGCTTAACATTTAACTACCTTGATAAAGACACACTAAATGTGATTTTAGACTTGATTAATGAGGGAGAGGTTCGCATACTAGATTTCTTTTGCGTCATAAGATACTACAAGTTAAAGGAGAAGGTACGGAGAGCTTTACGATTCGACTATTACTTCTTAAGATTCTTATTCGGCGGAGATGAATTTGAACTTCAGGTTTTTCATGAGAAGGGGTTAGAGCGTATACCAATAGAGGGACTTATTAAGTTTCTAATTGAAAACATAAATGTGGAGTTATTGAGGAAAGGAGCTAGCCCAATAAAAATTGTGGATGTATGGACTATTTAGTTTTCAAGCTGCTTTAATCTGTCAATAACTATTTTTTGAATGTCCCGTGAAACCTCTGTTATTGATCTGTTTCCATCAACCATTATGAGTTTTCCTTCCTTAACGAGCTTTATATAAACCTCCCTAACCTTCTCCTGTATTTCAGGAGACTCCATGACTGATTTTCTCCTCTTCCTCCTAAGACGCTCCATGATGACATCGATAGGAACCTCTAAATATATTGCCAGATCCGGTTCCGGAACCATCCTATTAACCTCTCTTATCCACTCTACATCGAGTCCAGCTGCACCCTGATATGCTAATGAAGAGTAAATGTATCTGTCCGAGACAACTATTTTCCCCTCATTAAGCATCGGTTTTATCTCCCTTTCAACGTGGTCAACCCTATCCGCAGCAAATAAGAGGGCTTCTATGTGGGCTGGTATGCGCTTGCGCCTTCGCAGAACATAGCGTTTTATGAATCTTCCAATTTCACCATCGCTAGGCTCAGTTGTGTAAACTGCTTCAAACCCTTTACTTTTCAGATTCTCAACTAAGAGATGAGACTGCGTTGTCTTTCCGCTTCTATCGAGTCCCTCTATGCAGATCAACAAGCCCCTCCTCATTTCCCAATTCAGCCCCGCAATTAAATCCCAAAAATATTTTAGCGTCAAGCCTATATTACTTTCAGCCATCAGTTAGAAAAAATTAAATGCTTAAAAATATTCAAAAAATGTTATTAACTGAACATTAAAGGGTGTTCGGGAATGTTTAGGTTCAGTAGAGAGCAGATTGTTTTTGATATATCTGGTGTTAAGATTGGTGGTCAGCCAGGTGAAAACCCAACTGTTATGATTGGAAGCATATTTTATAAGGGTGATAAATGCGTTCAGAACGAGAAGACCGGAGAATTTAATCGTGCAAACGCTGAGAGCCTAATTGCGAAGCTTGAAGAAATCTCTGATAAAACGGGGTTACCAGCAATGCTTGATGTTGTCTGCTCTAACCCTGAGAATGCTAGGAAATATCTTGAGTTCGCCGCTGACGTAACAAAAATGCCTATTCTCATAGACTATGTTTCTGAAGATGCTGGGTTAAGCGGTATGGAAGCTGCTAAGGATTTGGGCATATTAGATAGAACAATACTAAATTCAATTAACCCTGAGACGAAACCTTCAATATACGCGAAGGCTAAGGGTGTCGGCTTAAAATCGGCTATAGCGCTTACATATAGCACCAAAGCAATAATATCTTATAGGGAGAGAGTTAGGCTTCTTGAAACGTTAATTCCAAAAATTGAGTCCGCTGGAGTAACGAACATACTCGTCGACACTGTAGTCTTAGATGTCGCAACATTAGGTTTAGCGTGTAAAGCAATATTTGAGGTTAAGGAGCGATACGGCTACCCAACTGGATGCGGAGCCCATAACGCGATAGCATCGTGGAAATCCCTTAAGGAAAGAAAGGATAAGATTCTATTAATGGCGTGCTCATCAATAGTAAATGGGCTCCCAATAGCTATTGGAGCTGACTTCATACTATATGGCCCAATAAGCGACGCGGAATACATTTTCCCAGCAATAAGCCTAATAAACGCAGCATACGCTCAAATTTTAATGGAGGAAGGAAAACGCCCACCACCAAACCACCCAAGATTTAAAATATCACGACTATAAAAATAACAAAAAATTAATTAGCACAAAAATCTAAAAACAAATTAGAAGAGTAGCGGCCGTCGTCTAGCCTGGTTAGGACACAGGCCTTCCAAGCCTGCGATCCCGGGTTCAAATCCCGGCGGCCGCACTAATCTAGGGTTTCGTCTCTAAATTTTTACTATTTTGGCTTTTTGGACCCTATTTTTGCTCTATTTCTTGTTCTTAGGGCGTTTCGCATACTTAGAAATGTTTAACCTTTACTTGGGATAAACTTTTTAAATGCTCAGTTAAACTATTGGAGAATGCCTGAAAAAGAATTCCGTTCACATATCAGTTCATTTTGCTTGCAATTTTAAAGAAATCTGTAATGAAGCTAACCTCGAGTTGTTGAGTTAGGAAAATTAATTTAAGCCTTACTGTTTACAATAATGGAAAAGTTGGGGATAAATTTAATGAAACTGAAACGGTAAGTAAATAAATTCTGTGTCTCATCTCTTACACTGACAGAACTTTACTCTGTAATATCAAGAGATATTCAAGTCCACAAGTTGCTCCTGGTATTGAGGAATTAACAAATCCATGGAAGTAAATTACGGGCAACGATTACTTCTTAAGGATACTATTCTATGCTCAGGGAGACGGATAAGCCCGTCCTCATGTTGTTGGTCAAGATCCTACACTACATATGCGCTATGGATCAGTCCGAGAATTTGAGGAGACTACACTAGAAACCTAGTGATGTTTATGCCCGCAATTTCCGTAATTAGACACCATCACCGCCTTCGCGGGTTTCCTGCGGTTTGGCAATTCCTTCAATTTTGAATTTTTCGTCGAGGTATTCGTGGAAGAAGAACCATGTGGCGAAAACGCCTATTGCTATTCCAACTCCAATGGATAACCCCAATGTTAGGGCATTTTTCACTTGGTCGCTTAGCGCCGTTATGTCGATTAACATCGCGGTGATTAACAGTAGAATGATGAGCATTGCGTAACTTCTGAGGCGAGACTCAACCTTAATTCGACTGATAAGCATGTTGAAAATTGCAAAGATAAATATGGCAATAACTACTATGCTCACTACACGAGCTGCATAATATATTCCATCGTTTATCAACCGTAAATACTGTGATCCCAGGAAAAGGTTTACAAGACCGTGAGGGGCGATTAAGTTTTATTAAGTCTTCTGTTAACGAGGATGATTTTGCTTAGCAAAGTTTAAACTTTCCTCAAGATCTCTAAAGGAGTGACGAGTAGGAAGGATAAATTAATGCAGGAGTGAAATTTAAGCAAAAATTTACTAGTAAATTGGTGCGGGGAGCGGGATTTGAACCCGCGAACCCCTATGGGACAGGCTCCTGAAGCCTACGCATTCATGCCATTTTTCTTCTGCGCCTTTGGCCTGGCTTGGCTATCCCCGCACACCATTTTAAGCGTCTTACCTATGAGACTGTCCTATTTTATAGTTCCAGTTATGAATGCTATTAGCCCCATTATCATCCATAACAAAACCATGCTCTTAATCTTTTTGGCATTCTTTCTATTATAGTCTTTTACTAGGCTTATTGATGATACTACGAAACCTATGTCAGCGACTATTAGTGGCGGTATGAATAGAATATTCACTAAACCTAGGATTATCGGCAGGGGGCTTAATATAACTGCTAGCATAAAGAAGATCAGTGCCGCTTGAGCAGCCTTTTTAGGTCCATGCGAAATTGCTAAGGTTTTAACGCCCCTAACTTTATCACCCTCCATGTCAGCTATGCCCTTAATTATTTCTCGACCAGTATTTGTCAGGAAAGCTAAGATTGCGAAGAATATTGTTTTAGGCTCAATAAAGCCTTTTAATGCTACTCCACCATAAATGAATGGTAAGGATATGCATAGGCTGACCATAAAGTTTCCAGGCAGCCCAGTGAGCTTTCCAAATGTTGAGTATGAAACTGAGACTATCAATGATAGGGCAGCAATTAATGAAGATAGTGGGTTTGTTAAAACCGCGGCTATCAACCCACACAATGCTAAAAAAGCAGATAAGATTATGCTCTCCACAGGTTTTACTAGCCCGCTCGGTATAGGGCGATCAGGCTCGTTTATGGCATCTATTCCCCTATCATAATAGTCGTTTATCGCCATTGACGCGCCAGTTAATGTTGAAGCAGTTATGAAGCCGAGTACAAGTTTAAGGGCCTCGTGCTCCGCAACAGGCATTTGCGCAGCTATAAGCGCTCCGACCACTACTGCGAAGCCCATCATCAAACAGTTTATTGGACGTATAAGTCTAATGAACCCGTATATCTTCTTCATATTCCGCACAGAAGATTAGAAAACTACCCTTCTTATATAAGTTAATGGGGATAGTAGTATTTTATAAGACAGATCTATTTTATTTTTTAGCAGCGTGATGTAGTTTGAGGAAAAACACCATCTCATTAAGTCCATTCACGGAGTTTAGGAGCCAGTGTAGGGCTCTATTAACTAGGGTATTAGAGAGGATCTCACCTAATTTAACCACTTACATGCCTCCTCTCGATATACCGCCCAATCCGGGGTTCGGCGAACTAACATCATTAATATGCTTTGAAGCGGCAAAACACCTATCGATGAAACCCATAGAATTGGCTGAGCAAATTGAGATTGAGGCTAAGTCCGAAATAAGTCTCTTTCCACTTGTAGAGGCCGTCGAGGCCGCTGGGCAGGGATACGTAAACTTCCGTGCAAACTTTGAGGAGCTCTCTTCATTGACTATAAGCTCCGCCAGGGCCTTGAATGCGGAGTATGGTTATGTTAAGACCGATAGACCAGAAAGAATAATTGTTGAGCATACAAGCGTTAATCCCGTTCATCCAATTCATATTGGATCTGCGAGAAACTCAGTTATAGGCGACTCAATAGCGCGCATATTAGAAGCTAGGGGGCATATTGTGTCAAGACACTATTATATTGATGATGTTGGCCGCCAATCAGCAATAGTTGCGTATGGATATAAGCTTCTCGGTAAACCTAAACCTTCCGATAAACCAGACCATTTCATAGGAGCCATATACGCTGTTACAAACTGTCTCCTGGAAATTAGGAGACTTAAGAATCTCCTAGATAGAGAGAAGGACAAATTAGACCACGATGAAGTCCAGAAGATTAGGATGGACCTGGATGATTGGATTTCTGTAGCCATTGATCTCCAGCAGAAGTTCCCAAGCATATTTAATAGCCTTTTAGATGCATTTGAGAAGATTGAGAACCCTGAGTCCGAGATAAATGCCCTTATGAAGAATTATGAGGAAGGAGAAGAAGAGGCAAAGTCTCTCATAAGGGAAGTTTCGCTAATATGCCTAGAAGGGTTTAAGCAGACCCTTAGTAGGGCAAATATATCCTTCGACTCTTGGGATTGGGAGAGCGACTTTATATGGAATGGTGACGTTGCGAGATGTATAAATGCCCTAAAAAGGACACCTTACGTGTTTTATAAAGAGGGAACCTTAGAGTTTGATGCTGAAAGTGTTGCAAGGGATCTTAGGCTTAAAGAGGTGTTTGGAATTAAGGAGAGCTACGAGATTCCATCATTAACCTTACGCAGATCGGATGGCACAACATTATATACCACTAGAGATATAGCCTACAGCATTTGGAAGTTTAAGAGAGCGGATAGGGTAATAAATGTTATAGGGATGGAACAAAAGCTGGCACAGATACAGTTGAAAATGGCTTTATGCGCCCTAGGATACATAAATGAAGCTAAGAAACTAGTACACTTCGCCTACAATCTAGTAAACTTCCCAGGGCAGAGAATCTCTGGCAGAAGGGGGCGCTATATAACCCTAGATGAAATTATGGATGAAGCTATTTCGAGGGCATACGAAGAGGTTAAGAAGCGCTCAGCAAATTTAAGTGAGGATGAGAAGCGCAGAATATCGGAATATATTGGTATAGGGGCCGTCAAGTACGCCCTAATAGAGACGGATCCGCTTAAACCGGTTGTTTTCACATGGGATAGGGTCATAAACTTTGAGAGGAATAGTGGGCCATACATACAGTACTCTCATGCTAGAGCCTGCAGCATTCTGAAAAAAGCCTCAAGGAATATTAATGAAATTAATGAAGATGAAGTAGATTTCTCGTTACTTAAGGAACCTATCGAGCATGAGATAGTGCTGATGATATCTCGTTTTCCGGAAATCTTCATTGAGGCATCTGACAATTTAAAACCCAACATTATAGCTGATTTTGCAAATTCTCTGGCAGATAAATTTAACACATTTTACGCCGCCCTACCAGTAATTAAGGCTGAGCCGCGTGAGCTAAGTGATGCAAGGCTACTTCTTGTTGATGCTGTGAGGATAACTTTAAGAAACGCATTGAATCTTATAGGTATAAAAGCGCCTGAAAGGATGTAATTGTGGCGCTTACTTAAGGGGCACATACATACTGCTTCTGCTTGCACCTATACCGGGCGTTCCATGCTTAACAGGCTTATTTGTTATCGCAAACTCGCCTAGATAGTGACCTATCATTTCAGGCTTTATCTCAACTGGAACAAACTCTTTACCATTATGGACGTGAATTGTTACGCCGACCATTTCCGGCAATATTATCATGTCTCTAGCATGTGTTTTTATTGGCTTACTGTTACCGCCATTCTCCTTTGCGATACGAACCTTCTCAAGAAGCTTCCTCTGCTCGTAAGATAGCCCGCGTCTAAGGCTTCTCCGAGCACGTGAAGTAAGCAATTGTATGAATTCATCCATCGACATGTCCATTAATTCCTCAAGCGTATAACCTCTATACCTAAACTCCCTCGGCATATTATCACCAGTTCACTAATTATCGAAAATAGACGGCTCTTTTAAATGTTGCTGTAATGCTTGCACCTAAAATTTGGGCAGAGATTGTGGAAAGAGTAGCCCATATTACTCCACATCATAGAACTCTTCCGCTTTTGGCGGCGTGGGACTTAAGCCTTTCCTCTCACGTATCTGCCTTATTACATCCATCTGCATAGAGTCTGGTACGGGCGCCCATCTGCTGAACTGCGTAGCCCAAAAAGCTCTCCCCTGCGTTGAGGATCTAAGCTCATCAGCCAACCCAAAAGATTCGGCAACCGGTATCTCAGCCTTAACTATCATCATGTCCTCCTCGCTTACTATATCTAGAAGTTTTCCGCGCCTCTTCTGAACGATAGCTATAACTTGGCTCACAAAATCGCTTGGAACTTTACATTCAAAACTTAATATAGGCTCCAAGAGCTTCGGCTCGCAGAGAAGGAAGCATCCCCATATAGGGCGCCATGTCATTGGCATTATCTGCGCTGGACCCCTATGAACCGGATCCTCATGTATCAGAATATCCTCTAAGTTAACTTTGAGACCATAAGCTGGCTCCCTCGTTAATACGCATGAGTTAACAGCATCCCTGAAGCCCGCCTTAATATGCTCTATAACATCCTCAACGAACTGCCTACCCTTAATCCTATTAACAAGGATGTTTGTTCCCTCAATAGCTATCACGTTCCGTGCATCCTCAGCCGGCCAGCCAAACTCTCGCATGAGAATTTTCTGTCTCTCGTCGCGCTTCTGCATTTCCGAAATCTTACCGGTTCTTATGGCTTTAATCACCTCTTCCGGCAGCTTCTCTATTGTAACCCAAAGCCTATTATGCTTGTTTGGGCTCTTACCCATCACTGGAGGACCCTTATAGCTGCGGCTTATGGTTTCACGGTATATTACGATAGGCTTACTCATCTTAACCTTTAATCCAGCCTCTTGCATACGATAGGCTGTAACCTCGAGATGCAATTCGCCCATACCGCTGAGGAGGTACTCCCCAGTCTCTTTGTTTATCGTGAAACGAAGGTTTGGGTCTTCAAGCGTGAGCTTACGTATAACCTTGTCAAATAGTGGGAGGTCTCTAACATCTGCTGGTTCAATAGCAACTGTAACGACTGGATCTGAAACATACTTTAGGCTCTCAAATGGAGGTGTATCTACACCATCATCAGCTATTGTCTCCCCAACTTGGATGGGTGGTAAACCAGAGAGAGCAGCTATGTTGCCAGCCGGTATCTTTTCAACGATAACTCTATCAGCAGCCATACTCATGTAAACCTGCTGAATAGTTCCCTTTTGTCTACTTGTAACCAGCTGAACAACCTTTCCCCTCTCAACCGTTCCACTAAAAACTCTTCCTATGGCGATAACGCCGCTGTGCGGGTCAACTTCAATAGATGTTACACACATTAAGAGTGGACCATTAGGGTCGACTTTAGCCATGCTTATGCCAATTGGGCTCTTTGGATCCCCAGGCCATATCTGAGTTTGCCTGTATGGTTGCGCTTCAAGCGGGTTTGGCAAGTGCTCACAGAACATGTCCAGTATCGGCTCATATAATGGAATCCTCTTGCTTAATGCATCAACTTTTCTAGCAACCTCCTCGGGCTCACCTGTATAAGCGTCAATAACGTCCTTAAAGGTTATGCCCTTAGATTTCATGTATGGTAATGTGAAGCCCCATTTATGTAGGGCCGATCCAAAGGCTACTGTACCATTCTCAACCTTAACTTGCCAATCCTTCTTATGCTCAGGCGGCGCGTACTTCTCTATTAAACTATTTATCCTCAATATTATCTTCGCGAACCTGCTTTGTATAGCCTCCGGAGTCAGTCTCAACTCCTTAATTAGCCTATCAACCTTATTGATGAATAGTATCGGCTTAACTCTCTCGTGAAGCGCTTGCATTAAAACCGTTTCTGTCTGGGTCATGGGCCCCTCAACAGAGTCAACAACTACTAACGCGCCGTCTACGGCCCTTAAGCTTCTTGTGACAGCGCCACTAAAGTCTATGTGTCCTGGCGTATCAATTAAATTGATGAGATATTCCTTCCCCTTATATGTGTGAATTAGGCTTATGTTTGATGGAAAAACAGTCATCTGTCTCTTTTGCTCAAGCTCCCAAGAGTCTAAAAATAATCTCTGACCGGCAACCTCCATACTTATTATGCCAGCTGCAGCAAGCAGGCTATCTGAAAGCGTTGTTTTACCATGATCTACGTGGGCAATTATGCTGGTGTTTCTAATTCGCTCTGGATCATTCATCAACTTAACTATATCCTCAATCTGCTTATAGCGTCCCATAACTAAACTTCCCTCTCACTAAGCATGTAAGTATCAATCTGACAGACCCTTATATTTTTCTGCACATTCATGACTCCACTCTCAAGCAAGGCTAAATAATTGTGAGAGACCTTACCTATAACCTTTTTTATCCATAAGCACCACAAAAACCTCAAGACTGATATGCGCCGAAGCTCGTAGCGATAAATAGCGCATATACAAAAAGCAAAATTAAACCTTCTCTCCAACTCATTCTCTCACCAGAAAGAAAATACCAAAGTAATAAATTAGCCATAATCGAGAAGATAACTAGATTTGAATATGCGCTCATAACAACTTTAAAGGATCCGCCAAGCAAGACTACGCCTAAAATCAACGTTATGTTCACGAACCCGCTGCCAATAATATTACCTAGCGCTAACTCAATATGACCTTTCCTTGTCGCGTCAACGCTAGTTACAAGTTCAGGTAAGCTTGTGCCAAAGGCAACTATTGTTGCGCCAATCACAACTCTTGGAACGCCTAGTTCCTCCGCGATGTAGGAGGCTGACTCAACTATAAAATATGCGCTAGCAACCACGCCAGCTACGCCCAAGAGTGCTAATAAAGTGTATTTTTTGACGGCTCCACCACCCTTACGCGAAGCATATGCCTCCTTATTCTTTCCAGATCTAATACTTTGAATATTATGAAAAATAAATATTGTTATTAAAATTGCCCCTATAATATTACTGGCATAGCCAATATAGATTAGAGCTAGTGGAATCAGCGATGCTATAAAGAGCCCAAAATATAAATTCCTTATCTCCTCTGTTGTTACGTTACTAAAATTGTACTCCCCGGCGTTGCTCTTTAGAGATACTATAAGAAAGCACAGCCCTAAAATTAGGCAGACATTTGCAATATTTGAGCCTAGAACATTCCCTATCGTAACGCCAATAGCTTCCGGGTCCACTATAGAAAATATTGAAACTGAAAGTTCTGGTAATGACGTGGAAAAGGCAATAAGCAGAAAGCCTATCGTAGTCTTTCCCAGCCCTGTTATCTCAGCAACCTTAACAGAATTATCTATTGTTAGGTCACTTGACTTATCTAGGGCTAGTATGCTAACTAGAAGTATTAGGGTGTTACCAATTAATCCTAGGCTTTCAAAGACCGCTTCAGGCATCCCCCTTTCTTCCCTCATGTTAAGCTAAGCCTATTTAGGGAACAAGTAAAATAATAAGGTTTTGCCCAGTTCTAAGCGCGCCGACAAATTATTAAAAGCCTTAAATTTTTCTCCTTTCGTCATTTAGGTTTAAAAATCGTCTCAATTGCCTGAATGCCCCAATTAACCAATTTATAGAGTGTAGCTTAAACATGGACCGAACAGTGGCGTCTCATTAAATTTTAATGCGAACAGTATGGTGCTCACTGCTGGTTAGAGTTCACATTATCGTTCTCATGACTGTTCCCATAATATAGTTTTGGAGGCGCGATTATCACTTTTGTTCCAGCTGGTATCGATGATGTTATCCACGCGTTTCCGCCTATAACCGCATTGTCACCTATCACTGTTTCTCCGCCTAAGATTGTTGCACCAGAATATATTACAACATTATTCCCGACGGTTGGATGCCTCTTAGAACCCTTAATTATCTTACCCCTCTCATCTTTAGGAAAACTTAGCGCCCCAAGCGTAACCCCCTGATAAATCTTTACATTATCGCCTATCTCCGTTGTCTCGCCAATAACAACACCTGTCCCATGATCTATAAAGAAGTTTCTTCCAATCTTAGCTCCCGGATGGATATCTATGCCAGTTTTTGAGTGCGCATACTCAGTCATTATTCTGGGTATTAGCGGCACACCCCTAATCCAGAGTTCATGCGCGATTCTATATGTTGCAATAGCCAGGACGCATGGATAGCTCAGTATAACCTCATCTGTACTTTTGGCGGCTGGATCACCATCATAGGCTGCCTGTATGTCGCCGCTAAGCATAGCTCTTATTTCGGGAATTTTCTCAAGAACCTCTCTCACGATCATCCGCGCTCTTTTGCTGCAAATCTCTTCAGAAGCAACACCGAAATTTCTAGAGAGATACTTGAGGCTCTTCTCAACTTCACTAACAAGCCTAGTATATATTGAGCTTAGAAGATTACCAACGAAATACTTTATATTAAACTTATCGACTTTCACGTTTCCAAAGTATCCTGGAAACAATATAGATAACAAGTCCTCCAGTATTTCTATAACCGCTTGCTTTGATGGTAGATTTTCATCTTCAGACCTATTTATCCCACCATATTCATCGTAGCTCTCAACTATTCTATCAACAAGCTTGGGTAGGCCCTCTTCAAGCCAATTATCTTCAGAGAACTCTTCGCCCTTCATCAGTAGCTCAAGCATCTGCCTAGAGGCCCATACACGGGTTGTTTTCTCAGCTTTTTCAAGAAACTCTTCTCTTTGATTTCTCTCGGATTTATCCATGACATATCCCCTTAAATTATGGTCTTGCAGGAGTTTTTAAATCTCTTATAGAAATGTTATGGAAAAATCTATCGGTTTCCTTCATTAAAGAGCGGCGTGCTTAAATAGCGCTCCCCAGCGTCTGGGAGCAAGGTGACTATAAGTTTACCTTCATTTTCCGGCCTTTTAGCAACCTCTAGGGCTGCGAAGACTGCTGCTCCAGAGGATATCCCAACAAGCAGACCCTCTTTCCTAGCGAGCAAGCGGGCAGTTTCAATGGCTTCTTCATCCCTAACCCTAATAATCTCATCTATTAAATCAAGTCTAAGTACAGGTGGGATGAAACCAGCACCTATCCCCTGAATCATATGGGGGCCTGGTTTACCACCGCTTAGAACTGGAGAACCATAGGGCTCTACGGCTATAACTTTAAAATTAGGCTTTAGGGATTTTATATACTCAGCGACGCCGGTTATGGTTCCGCCAGTTCCAACCCCTGCAACAAATATATCAACCTTTCCATCAGTATCACGCCATATTTCTGGGCCAGTAGTCTCTCTATGAGCCTTTGGGTTAGCTGGATTACTGAATTGATCCGGTATGAAAGAGTTCGGTATCTTTGAAGCAAGTTCTTTAGCCTTTTTAATGGCGCCCATCATTCCCTCTTCCCCAGGCGTTAACACTATCTCGGCTCCATAAGCCCTCAAAATCTTAAGTCTCTCAACACTCATAGTTTCAGGCATAACGATAATAAGCCTATAGCCCTTAACGGCGGCAACCATTGCTAAACCTATGCCCGTGTTACCGCTGGTCGGTTCTATAATCACAGTATCCTTATTAATCAACCCAAGACGCTCAGCCTCAGATATCATACTTAAGCATATCCTATCCTTGACGCTTCCACCAGGGTTATGGGACTCAAGTTTGGCTAGAATCGTGCACTTTAAGCCCTCACATATCCTGTTTAGTCGTATCAGAGGAGTGCCGCCAATGATATCAAGAACGGAATTATAGACCTTCATATTAATCGCCACGT
>Ga0105154_1000044_pt1 | contig 53921 bp, 58 predicted proteins | sample SSWtaG_FD_89672 | JGI IMG/M metagenome (GOLD analysis project Ga0105154, IMG submission 89672) | Hot spring microbial communities from Sandy's Spring West, USA to study Microbial Dark Matter (Phase II) - SSWsed_matched | ecosystem: Environmental > Aquatic > Thermal springs > Hot (42-90C) >... | reverse complement strand
GTCACATCGAGGTGGGCGGGGTGGCAGTGGGAGGTCCGTGGGGCTACTGCCTGAGGTTTATGAGGGGTGCCGGGTGAGGTTCGTAATCCCCCTTCTGTTCGGGTAGCATTTGACTATGCGGCTTACCGCTCGTCGGGGCCCTCATCGCGGCTCGCCTTGTTCCACGCGGGGGTCGCCTCGTTTCAACGTTTCCACCAGCGTCTTCAAGGTTTTGGGCCCATCATAACCATGAGCTGGCGGACGTGCCGTTTCTTTGGCTTTGCCCCCAGCCTCTCGGCTGGCGCCTCACAGCGCCGCGCTCCCCGACGGAGGGGGACTTTCCTCAGGTGCACGACGGCACCCGACGGCTACCCGACCCCTCCCGGCACCCACGTAAGAGGAGGCTCGCAACTATTTAAGCTTAAAAGCATGTTCCCCTTAGGGGTTGGAGGTTACGAGTTGTCGCATGACGTCCTCCACATGGGGGTAGACAGCGTCGATTCTTCTAGGGGCGGGTGTACAACCCACTTCATATTCGAGTTTTTGAGAGACATCGCCGATAGGCTTGACGTTAAGCTGTTGGACTACCCCCTGCTAGTGAGGCTGAACCCTAACATTCCCTGGAGGACGCGCGGCAACGGCGCCGTTTGTCTGAGGCTGAAGGTCCGGAGCAACGATGTCAGAGCCTTCGAAAGGCTTCTCGAGCTAAAGCTCAAGAACTATACCGATAGGTTTTGCGACTGCGATCCCGCCGCGGCCCTACTTTACGGAGATCTGCACAGTGATTTCTCAAGTTTTTACGAAAAGGCTCTGTCTCGCGTAATAACATTACGCGAAGCCCATGAACTAGCGCAAAAACATGACGTCAAGGTCATTAAGATGAGGAGCGGCTTAGGGCTCATAGGCGCACTGGCGGCCATAGGCTCCCTGACGAGGGGGGATTACACGTACGAAATATTGGCCTACAGGGAAGAAGGCGCTGCTAGGCTCATAGACGATAGCAGCGTATGGGCCTTGGAGTTCGAGACATGGCCCTACACTTTTAATAACATCGACCCCGAGGCAGGGAGGGTGCTCTTGACCCCTCACGGCCCCGATCCAGTTCTCTACGGGATTAGAGGAGAGGATCCGCAAATACTGATGAAAGCTCTAAGGATCCTGAGGACCTACACGAGGCCCATCGGTCATCTGCTGTTTAGGAGCAACCAGGGAACCGACTGCCATTACATGAGGATTGAGAGGGTAGAGGAGGTAGAGCCCTATTTCTCAATATCCATAAGAGGGAGGGTAGCGTCTAAGCCCATGGTCATAAAAGGAGGGCACGTGATCTTTAAGATATCAGATGGCAAGGAGGAGCTCTGCTGCGCTGCCTACGAGCCCTCAGGCATCGTGAGGAGGGTCGCTGAAAAGCTTGAAGTCGATGACCAAGTCGAGGTTTGTGGAGGGGTGAAGAGGTTTCCAGGCTTAGAGGTTCTATCCTTAAACGTTGAGAAGCTTGTAGTCTTGAGAGCAAAGGAAGAAGTCGTAGAGAAGAACCCCTTATGCCCTAAGTGCGGGAAGAGACTTAAGCGCATGGGAAGAAGTGGGGGCTATAAGTGCAAGAGGTGTGGGTTTAAGAGCGTCGACGCCTGCAAGCTATTATTGAGGCGCTCTAGGAGCGAGGTTGAGGGCGTGTACACGCCTCCGCCTAGGTCGATGAGGCATTTGGCGAAGCCGCTTAGAAGGTACGGTCTCGAGAAGGAGGGGTCTTATGAGGGTGAAGAGATGGAATTAAGGAGGGTTTTGATGTTTGAGCGGTGAGGACATTCCCAAAGACATTGAGCTGACACGCATGGACAACATCAGGAGAGTCTTCAGGTGCAAGTATTGCGGAGCTATCTTCGTAGGCCTGAGTGACGCGAAGAGGCACAGCGAAAGGCCCGATCCCCAGTGCCTGAGCCTGAGGAAGAAGGAGAAGGCCTACAGCTGAGCTTGGACTTAACCTCCACCAGCTGGAGGGAATATGGAGATGGTCGAACCGTCTTTAAGTCTCGTCCTCAGCCCTCCAAGGAACCTGCAATCCCTTCCGTCCACTAAGACTTTTAAGTAATCCTTCAAGTTATCTCCTTCGAAAATCAACTCCTTGAGCTCGGGCTTCTCGTCGGTGAGCAGTTCGAGCAGTTGTCCTAGAGTTGAATCTTCGGCGAGTCCTACCTCGACGTTACTCCAACCCGTGAGGTTTCTTAAGAAGCCGTAAACCTCTACTTTGACTTTCACGGAAATCCTCTCCGCTATACCTTTAAAAAAATAGAGCAAGAAAAACTTAGGGGTCAAGATTGGGCGGATATGTTGGAAAAGTGCTCGACGTGGATCTGACGAAAGGCGATATAGCAGTCATAGACCTTGATTGGGACGTGGCTATGAAGTTTATAGGCGGCAGGGGTTATGCGGCGAAGTTGCTCTTCGACTTACTAAAGCCGGGCATCGACCCGCTAAGTGAAGAGAATGTGCTGATATTCATGACGGGGCCTTTAACCGGAACTAGGGCTCCAACGTCGGGCAGGTTTGTTGTATCTTCCAAGTCCCCCCTCACGAACACCGTCTTCGACTCTCATTGCGGGGGGTCTTGGGGGCCAGAGCTGAAGAGGGCTGGCTTCGACGGTATAATAATTAGAGGGAGGAGCCCTGACCCGGTATACCTATTCATAAACAACGGTAGAGCTGAGCTACGGAACGCGAGCAAGATGTGGGGCCTTGAGACTGATACTACCGTGGATGAAATCAAAAGGGATGTGGGGCTCGACGACGTCAAGGTTTGTTGCATAGGCCCAGCTGGCGAGAACCAAGTCAGGTTTGCCTGCATCATGAGCGATAAGCACAGGGCGGCGGGCAGAGGCGGTCTAGGAGCCGTGATGGGCTTCAAGAACCTAAAGGCCGTCGCTGTAAAGGGGTCTGGCGAGGTCAGGGTAGTAAACCCAAGAGCGTTCAACGAAGAGGTCAAGAGGACGCTGGAGGTCTTAAGAGGAAACCCCATAACCGGAGATAGCTTAGGGCGTTATGGCACGGCCTTCTTGGTGCACTTAATGAACAAGGCGGGCGTACTGCCTTCGTACAACTTCACGAGGGGTTTCTTCGATAAGGCTGAGGAAGTTTGTGGAGAAAGGATCACTGAGACCATGCTCGTAAAGAGGACGGCATGTTATGGCTGTCCAATAGCCTGCGCTCGCTTGATAAAGTATAAGTTTGATGGAGAGGAGGTCGTGTCCTCTGGACCCGAGTACGAGAGTGTGTGGGCTTTGGGACCGAACTGCGGTATATCAGATATAAATGTCATAGCACGAGCGAATGATCTTTGCAACAAGCTAGGCATGGACACCATCTCTACAGGAAACACGATAGGTTTCCTCATGGAGTGCTATGAAAAGGGCCTCCTGAAGGAGCTTAGCGAAGTCGACTTCAAGCTCAACTTTGGCGACCCCAACGCCTTGTTGAAGATGATCGTGGACACTGCCTACAAGAGGGGGCTTGGCAAGTTGGCGAGTGAAGGAGTGAGCAGGATAGCAAAGATCATCGGCGCGGAGGACATAGCCGCTCAAGTGAAGGGGCTCGAGCTACCAGCGTATGACCCCCGAGGTGCCAAAGGCATGGCGTTGGCCTACGCCACCTCCAACAGAGGTGGTTGCCATTTAAGAGCTTACGTAGTGATGAGCGAGATCCTCGGCGTGCCTAGGTACATAGATCCACTATCGTACGAGGGCAAAGCCGAGCTTGTCAAGAGGCTCCAAGACGTCTCGGCGGTAATAGATTCGCTTGTGATGTGCAAGTACACCATGCCAGCGCTCTTCTCGACGCTAGCTTACGAGCCGACGCATTACGCAAGGCTCTTGACGACCGCGACAGGCTTCTACGTCGATGAGGAGGAGTTCTACAAGATAGGGGAGAGGATCTACAACCTAGAGAGGTTATTTAACATCAGAGAAGGGTTTAACAGGTCTCATGACACGTTGCCCCTTAGATTCTTGAGAGAGCCGTTGAGAGAGGGGCCTGCCAAGGGAGAGTTAGTCGACTTAGCGAGGCTCCTCGACGCCTACTACATGGTCAGGGGCTGGAATTACGATGGAATGCCAATGGACAAGAAGCTGTACCAGCTGGGCTTAGAGCCCCTGTACACAGGGCCTAAGCTTCAAGTGGCGATAGACGAGAGGTACTTGAAGGACGGCCTGAACATAGCCGAGGCCTGCTATAGAGGTGGGGCCGAGATCCTCGAGGTAGGAACACCCCTCGTAAAGTCCGCCGGCCTAGAGGCCGTGAGGGAGTTTAGGAGGAGGTTTCCCTACGCCACCATAGTCGCTGATCTAAAGACCTTCGATACTGGTTGGCTAGAGGTCGAGCTGGCGGCTGAGGCGGGGGCCGACGTAGTGACAGTGCTGGGGGCAACCGATGATTATACGATTAAAGATGCTGTGGGCGCAGCTAGGAAATACAACGTCAAGTTGATGTGCGACTTGATAAACGTTCCGGATCCTCTCACTAGGGCCAAAGAGGTCGAGAAGCTTGGATGCGATATAATATGCGTCCACATGGGCATAAGCGTGCAGATGAGGGAGAGAGACGTGACCAAGAAGATGACGATGCTCGAAGAGATAGTGAAGAGCGTCAAGGTCCCCGTAGCCGTGGCGGGCGGCATAAGGCTTGAACACGTAGACGACTTAACCAAGCGTGGTTGCAAGATAATAATCGTGGGCTCAGCGATAACCAGGTCTTCTAACCCAGAGGAGGCGACGAGGAGATTTATAGCGACGATACGGAGGGCCTACGAGGGGCTCAGGGGTTCTTAATCGGGCTGCTGGAAAGGATCGACTTCTTGAGCCTGTGCTCTAGACATGCCCTGACGAAGCCGTAGAACAGAGGCGAGGGCCTATTCGGCCTCGACTTGAACTCAGGATGGGCCTGCGTCGCCACGAAGAATGGATGACCCTTAAGCTCGAGGAATTCGACCCTTCGCTTATCAACGCTGTACCCCGAGAAGACCATACCGTGGCTCTGAAGAAGCGACCAGTAAGCGGGGTTTATCTCGTATCGGTGCCTATGCCTTTCGAATATTATCGGCCTGCCATAGAGCTCGTAAACCTTAGTCCCAGGCTCGAGAACCGTGGCTTGGGCCCCCAACCTCATCGTCCCGCCAACTTCCTTGACGTGGTACTGCTCCGGCAATAAGTCCACAACAGGGTGACTCGTAGATGGGTCCAGCTCCGTCGTATTTGCTTCCTCAAGGCCCACGACGTTCCTCGCGAACTCCACAACGGCCAATTGCATACCAAAACATATACCCAAGAAGGGGATCTTGTTCTCTCTCGCAAACTTGATAACCTTTATCTTCCCCTCAGCGCCGCGCGCCCCGAAGCCCGGCAGGACCACTACGCCATCGCACGAACTCAGAACCTCTTGGTACTCTTCCGGTATCTCCTCGCCTTGGTCGAGTAGCGTGGCCTCGAGCCATGTCATGTTAATTTTGGTCTCGAGAGCTGCTCCTGCATGCTTTAAGGCCTCTATTATGCTGATATAGGAGTCCTTCAACTTTGTGTACTTGCCGCACATGCAGACATTGACCTCGTATTTATGAGATTTGTACTTTCTCACAACTTCCTTCCAAGAAGACCAGTCCGCCTCAGCGCTGTCCAACATCAATCGCTTGCATATGTAGCTACCCATCCCCTGTTCGTCCAGTATTATTGGCAACTCGTATATGCATTCAACATCATAAGATGTGAAGACGGCTTCTTCGGGGACGTTGCTGTAAAGCGCTATCTTCTTCCTAGAATCCTCGTCTAGTGGGTACTTACATCGCGCTACTACTACGTCAGGCTGTATGCCGATACGCCTAAGCTCTTGCACGCTGTGTTGGAGGGGCTTTGTCTTGAACTCTCCAGTCACCTCGAGTATTGGCACGAGGGCTACATGCACGAAGAGAGTGCTCGAGGGGCCCTCTTCGAGCCTCATTTGCCTGATGGCCTCGAGAAAGGGAAGGCCCTCTATGTCCCCCGTGGTGCCCCCACATTCGACGAGCGTTACGTCAGCATGGCTCCTCTGTGCTACGGATCTTATTCTCCTCTTCACCTCGTCGGTTATGTGTGGTATTATCTGCACGCACTTGCCGAGGTACTTGCCCTTCCTCTCGGCCTCTATGACGGCCATATAGACTTGTCCTGTTGTGATGTTGTTGTCCTTAGAGAGGTCTATGTCGAGGAAGCGCTCGTAGTGGCCGAGATCTAAGTCTACTTCGCCTCCATCTTCTGTCACAAAGACCTCGCCGTGCATGTATACCCGGCTCTAAGCCTCGTGCTCAGAGCCTATGGGTTCATGGTCCCTGCGTCAACGTTTATGTCTACCCGGCCTTACGGGCCTATGGGTCTATCTTTATCGCTGTCACAGAAAAGCCCCTGACCTGCAACATCTTACCTATCGACGCCGTCACGGCCCCCTTGCCTACGCTCGACAGGACACCCCCTGTAATGAATATGTACTTCATAAGCACTCACACAAAGTGCGTCTGACCTTTGAGGTGAGATAAACCTTGCGCGGCTCCTGCGTTAACTCATCGCATCGAAGACGTAAGTCTGGGCTACGTCTACGGATCCTTCTCTAAAACCTCGATCTTTGCTCTCAGCTTCTCAATCATCCTCTGATTGTCGAAGCTCTGCAACATCGCACCGCAGTGGGAACATTTGAACTGCTGGTCCATGGCTTTCTCAAACGGCACCCTATCGCCGCAACCACTTGGACATATGAAAAAGACTTTTTGCTCTTCGTACCGAAGTCTCTCACGTAACCTGTTTAAGACAAGCTTCTTCCTCTCCTTCACGACCTCCTTTAAGCCCTCTTTGTTTAGAGACCAAAAATAAAGGAAGTAACCCTTCTCCTTGTCGATTTCCCTCCTATAGGTCACTATATGCTTGTCGAGGAGGTCATAGAGGATGCGCCTTACTTGGTTAAGCCTCATATCAGTTTTCTTGGCTATGAGTTCATCGACCATCTCGCCCTCATTTAGCAATGCTCTGACCACTTTAACTGCGTCTTCGCCGCAGAGCAGTGTGATCAGTCTTATTATTACATCTGAAGACTCCTTGTCAAAGTGCACTTGTACTTTGGAGCCCATTAAGTTCTTGCACCTGAGTTATAGAGCCACTAACAAATTTAAAAACGCTGACTCCGCTATTATCGGGTGTGCAAAACCAAAATAATAGTGCTAAGGTACGGTCATAGGCCCTTGCGGGATAAGAGGGTTAGCACGCACCTGGCCCTCGTATCTCGAGCCTTCGGAGCCCACGAAGCATGGTTCGACACGAAAGACGAGGACTTGGAGAGGAAGATAGCCCAAGTTAATGAAACCTTTGGCGGAAGCTTCGCCGTAAAGACCGGCGTGAACCCGTTAAACGCAATAGTAGGAGCCAAGAAAGAGGGTTACTGCGTAGTCCACTTGACGATGTACGGCATGCCCCTGCCTCAAGTCATAGGAGAGATTAAGAATAAAGATAAGCTGTTGGTGCTTGTGGGAGGGCCGAAGGTCCCTAAGTACTTTTACGAGGTGGCCGACTACAACGTCTCCATAACCAATCAACCTCATAGCGAGGTAGCTGCTGTAGCGGTGTTCTTGGACTGGTTCTACGGGGGAAGAGAATTTAACTTTAAGTTTGAGGGAGGGAGGATCGAAATCGAGCCCTGTAGCAGGGGCAAGAAGGTCAGGGTATTAAGGTGAAGAGGGGTTTTGGAGAAGGCCGTAATAGTGGGCGTATTCCAGAAGGACGATGACTTCAAGTTGCACGAAGTCGAAGAACTGGCGAAGAACGGTGGGTATCTCATCGTTGACAAGGTGGTCCAGATAAGGTACCGCCCACATGCAAGCTACTTGATAGGGCCAGGAAAGCTCCAAGAACTCAAAGCCAAGTTGAAGAAGTATGGAGTAAGGACTGTGCTCTTCGCTAATGAACTGAAGCCTGGGCAGTACTTCAGATTGCAGAAAGAGCTGGGACTCGACGTGAACATATTAGACAGGGTGTTGTTAATCCTCGACATCTTTGACAAGAGGGCTTCCACTTCAGAGGCTAAGCTTCAAATTGAGCTTGCGAGGCTTAAGTACACCTTGCCTTGGGCGCGGGAGCTCGTGAGGCTGAAGGGATTTGGTAGCGAGAAAATGGGGTTCGGGTCCCTCGGAGGTTATCCTTACAAGGCCTACATCTCGTTCGCCCGGAAGAGGATTAAAGCGATAGAGGAGAGGCTAGAGAGGTTAAAGAAGAGGCAAGAAGAGGTGGTGATTCGACGTAAGGAAATTGACTTGCCCATAGTCGCTCTGACGGGCTATACGCAATCCGGTAAGACCACTCTCTTCAACCTCCTGACCAGAGAGAGTAAAGCGACGGGGCTAGGACCTTTTACGACGTTAGAGACATGTGCTAGGAGGGTCGACGCATACGGTAAGAGCTTCATAGTCGTGGACTCCCTTGGGTTCATTAGTGAAATGCCTCAACTAGTTCTTGACGCTTTTCACGCAACGCTCATAGAGTTAAAGCTAGCCGACGTAGTAACGCTGCTCATAGATGCCTCAGAAGCACCTTCGAGCATGGAAAGAAAGCTTAAAACTTCCCTTTCGATCATATCTGAAGTAGCGGGCGATGACAAGCATCTAATAGTGGCCGTCAACAAAATAGACTTGATAGGTGATTCTAGACTCGAGAACTCCATCAAGCTTGTGAAGAGATTTGCTGGCCACCACGATATCGTGCCCATAAGCGCCAAGAAGTCAATTAACGTAGGCTTTCTCTTAAGGAAGATTGTCGAGAAGCTGGAGAAAGACTAGAAGCTAGAGGTCTTAGAACCGGAGGTCTCCTTACTCGCGCGCTCCTTTATTACAACTACATCGCCTAAAGTCAGTTGAAATTTCTGCGGCTTGGGCGGCTCTTGCTCTTGACGAACTTCTTCGTATAGCTTTACCTTCAGTACCTTCTCAAGCTTTTTGGCCAGCTCTAAAGTAGGGGCCATACGACCGCTCTCCAGCCTTCGCACTATCGATTCCTTTTCGCCTATCAACGCCGCCAAGTCAGCTTGCGTGAGGCCCATGTTTTCTCGGGCTTGTCGAATGAGTACGTTGTAATTGCTCACAAGCGCGGTGCTCTCGAAGTTCATGCTCGGCTTTTTGCGCTTTGTGACTTGTTGAGGGCGGGTCACGACCCTCGGCTTTACTACCGAGCCATAACGAGAGCAGTAAGGGCACACAGCGAGCTGAGAGCCTTCGATCCAAACCCTAACGGGCTTGCCGATGATTGGCCTGCCGCAAAGCTCACACGACATGGCTTAGACCTCGCTTACGACTGATAAGTATTAATTTGTGAATTTGGGCTAAATCTGTTGTGGCTCGGTTGAGCAAGGGGTTCCTAGTCGAGCTAGTGAAGATGCGCGCCGACTATCAGTTTGGGCCGGGGGCCGGAGAAGTGCTGGCTTCAAGGGGAATAAGAGTGGAGGTCTCGAAAAGGACGGGGAAACCGCGATACGTCTATGACTCTGATGGTAGGCTCTTGGCAACGATTAGATGGAGCGACGGGTTCCTAGCTTTGACACTTGAAGGAGCTCGCTTACTGAAACAACACTTAAAGCCGCCAAGGCTTAGAGTAGTGATTAAAAACGACGTCAGGGACTTCGTAAAAGAAGGGAGGAGCGTTTTCGCAAAGCATGTCATTAAAGTAGATCCCGAAATCCGATGTGGCGATGAGGTCATAGTGGTAGACGAAGAAGACAACTTGCTCGCGGTCGGTCGCGCTGTTCTGTCAAGCTATGAAATGCTAGCATTTAATTCAGGCGTGGCAGTAAGAGTGAGGAGAGGTGTGGGAAGTGAAGATAAGCCCGAGAGAATTGCAGAAGATGCTACAAACAGTTAGGAGAACGGGGCTTTCCATAGAGCAAGTCGAGGGCGTTGAGGGCGTGATCATCAAATTTCGGGACAAGGAGTTGATAGTCAAAAATCCTCACGTCACCAGCATGAAGGTTGGGGGACAAATAGTCTTTCAAGTAACCGGCGAAATCGAAGAAAGGGCCCTCGTGGTAGAAGAGGTAAGCATATCAGAAGAGGACGTCCAATTAGTTGCATCTCAAGCGGGTGTGAGTCTCGAAGATGCCAGGAAGGCGCTAAAGGCTACTAAGGGCGACCTCGCGAGGGCGATAATGTACTTGAAAAGTGCATGAAGGCTCACTTCCTTACCCGCTTCTTCTTCAACAACCTCAGCCTGAATATGTCTTCGCGGGCTCGCTCATCTAAATATAATTCTATGGTCTTTATGTTCCTCTCTATCGTCGGTATCACCACGTTCTCAAGGGCGTTAACCCTCCTCTTGGCCTTTTCGACCTCTTCTGCGATCCTCCTAGCAACAGCTTGAATCTCGGCAAGCCTTATCACTGAGGCGAACACGTCTCTAAACGCTTTCACAGCTTCGTCCAAGAAGGCCGTCGTGCCCAGCAGGTTGTACGGCGGGATGCCAGCCTCAGCCAGCTGTACGACTTTGAACACAGGGGTCGTGACGCCCATTATGTTCCTGGTCTTGACCTCTATAGCTAATTGAGGCCTCAGAGAGGCCACTACTTCGTTAAGCTTATAGGCTCCCATGTGAGCTCTGGCTAGCGCTAACTGGCTTAGTGCCTTCTCGAGCTTTTCCCTTACCTCGAGCATCAGGTTTTGATACTCCTTAGCCAAGGAGAGTAACTCCATTACCAAGGCATCGCGCTTCTCCTTGAGCAGGGCTAAACCTCTCTCCGCAAGCCTCTTCCTGCGGCGTAAGCTTATTAGCTCCATCCTCGTTGGCTTTAGCTCCACTCTCGAGCTCAACTATCTACACACCATCCTCTTAATCGCGTGAGAAGCTTATTTAAAGTTTAAAGCTCAAGTAGAGATTGTTGGTGTTCTAGGTGAAGGCCTCGCTATGTATAATATATGACGACATCTTCATGAAGCACAATCCCGACCCATACCATCCCGAGAGCCCTCAAAGGCTCGCGGAGATAATCAAAGAGCTCAACGGAAGAGGGGTTCTCGCCAAGGTTAAGGTGGAGAGGGCTGTTAAGGCCTCGCTAAGTGACGTGGTGAGGGTCCATGATGAGGACTATGTCAAGTACATAGAGAGGGCCATTGCAAGCGGCGCGAGATACATAGATCCCGACACTCAAGTGTCAAAGGAGAGCTTTGAGGTAGCCCTTTACGCTGCGGGCTCCAGCATATATGGTTGTGAAAAAGTCTTGAACGAGGACTTCGATGTCTGCTTCGTGTTGGAGAGACCTCCAGGGCATCACGCGGGTAAGGCTGGTGCCGCCTTGGGGGCCCCAACACTAGGCTTCTGCCTCTTCAACAACGTCGCCATAGCAGCGAAGCATTTGATCGAAGAACACGGACTGAGAAGGATAGCCATATTTGACTTCGACTGCCATCACGGTAACGGCACGCAAGAAATATTCTATCGAGACAGGTCGGTCCTTTACATAAGCACTCACCAAGATGGTAGGACGGCTTACCCAGGCACGGGATTTGTCGAGGAGGTGGGAGAGGAAGAGGGAAGAGGCTATAACGTCAACGTCCCACTTCCACCCCTTACAGGTGATGACGTCTACGAAGAGGTCTTAGAGAAAGTTGTGGGAAGGCTGCTAAGAGAATACAGGCCAGAAGTCTTGTTGTTGTCAGCGGGGTTCGACGCGCATAAAGACGATCCTCTGACGTCCATGGGCCTCTCGCTGAACTCATACGTCAAGATAGCCGAGCTCGTCAAGGGGCTCATGAACGAAGGGATCACGAAAAAAGCCGTCTTCGTACTCGAAGGGGGCTACGGCTCAGGGCTTGCATGGGGGGTTTACGACATAATAGCGTACTTCATTGGTATGCCCTTGATGGAGGAGGGCAAGACTACCTCTTCTGAAAGAGTGAAGAGGGAAGGCTTAAAAGTGGTGAACCAGGTCTACGAGAAGGTTTTGAGGCCCTACTGGGGGATTGAGGCTTGTTAATGGTGGTCGTCGGAGGCTTCTTTGGAGACGAGGGAAAGGCCTCGGCCCCCTAGAAGGGAAGATATGCGCCTACCTCTCATTAAAGGATGACGTAAAGGTCGCCGTTAGAACTGGCTCGGTAAACGCTGGCCACACAGTGGTCTACAACAATAAGGAGTACAAACTAAGAATCGTGCCCTGTGGGTTCGTAAACCCACGTGCCACACTGTGTATAGCCGCAGGGGCCAACGTGAGGATCGACGTCTTGATGAAGGAGCTGGAGCTCACGAACACCAAGGGCCGATTGAAGATAGATCCTCAAGCATCCATAATCGAGGACGAGCACGTAAAGAGAGAGAGGGAAGATCAGTTCCTCATCTCCAAGATAGGCTCGACGACGCAGGGAGTCGGAGCAGCAGTAGTCGACAGAGTAAGGAGAGTGGCTAGGCTCGCTCGCGATGTAAAGGAGCTAAGCGAGTACTTGGACGACGTCCCCATGATCGTCTGGAGGGCATTGCAACAAGGCCAAAACGTGCTACTTGAGGGCACGCAGGGATACTACCTGTCCCTATACCACGGAACATATCCCTATGTCACGAGCCGAGACACGACGGCCTCGGCCGTCTGTAGCGAGGTGGGCATAGGCCCCAAAATGGTTGACGAGGTCGTTGTAGTCTTCAAGTCTTACGTAACAAGAGTTGGAGGAGGGCCTTTACCGGGTGAGCTCCCAGAGGAGGAGGCAGAGAAGCTGGGGCTGGTTGAGGTAGCGACAGTGACTGGGAGGAGGAGAAGGGCCGCTCCCTTCAACTTTGAGCTGGCGAAGAGGGCCGTCATAGCCAACAGCGCGACTCAAATAGCTCTGACGAGAATTGACGTGCTATTTCCATCAGCTTCAAGAGTCAGGAAGTACGATGAGTTGCCGCGTGAAGCGAAGGAATTCATTGAGAAAGTAGAAGATGAGCTAAAGGTCCCTGTAACCATAATCAGCACAGGCCCTGACGTCTTTGACACCATAGACCTGAGAGACTAAGTGACGGTAACGGATTTAGCGAGGTTTCTGGGCTTGTCAGGGTCGCAACCTCGAGCCAAAGCAGCGTAGTAGGCCAAGAGCTGAAGTGGTATTACGTGGAGCACGGGCGTCAACTGCTTAGGTTCTATTTCTGGAAGGACGAAGGTTCTGTCTGATATCTCCCTGACATCTTTATCGCCCTCTTCTACGCATGAAACAACGAAAGCACCTCTGGCCTTCATCTCCATTATGTTGCCTATGATCTTGTCATAGGTCTCATCGCGAGGGCATATGAAGATACAGGGATAGCCCTCTTCCACAAGGGCTATGGGTCCGTGCTTTGACTCGCCAGCAGGATAGCCCTCGGCGTGGATGTAGCTTATCTCTTTCAGCTTCAAGGCCCCCTCGAGGGCCGTAACCACGTTTATGCCTCTGGCTAGAAAGAACGCATTGCTCCTCAAAGCCACGTCAGCCGCTACTTCTTTAGCCCTTGGCTCGTTGGCTGATGTTGCTTTTTCGATGAGGGTTGCTGAAGATCTCAAGAACCTCTCGGCTCCTGAGACCAAATCGTAGTTCACCCCTCTGATTCGGGCTGCCTCTATGCCAATCCTCGTAAGCATCAAGAGCTGTGCGATGAAGGTCTTGGTCGCTGCGACGCCTATTTCCGGGCCCGCGTAAAGCCCTACGTATAGTGAAACTAGCCTAGTTATCGACGAGCCCATGACGTTGGTCAAGGCCAATAATTTGACGTCTTTGTCTCGAAGAGCCCTCAAGACGTGCAACACATCAGCTGTCTCCCCGGACTGCGATATCGCCAAAACGGCTGTGTTGGGCGTTATCCTCGTACAGCTGTCGCGAAACTCAGAGGCCACGATGGGGTAGGCATCGATGTCGGCCATCAAGCGCAAGAGGTGCGAGCCGAAGATGCACGCATGGTATGAGGTCCCGCAGCCAATGAGGTAAACCCTATCGGACTTAACGAGCTCACTTGCCAGTCTGAGGATGAAGGCGCGCGGCGCGCTCATGACGTTGAGCGCCACCTGGGGTTGTTCGTGTATCTCTTTGATCATGTAGTGCGCAAAGCCTCCTCTATCCGCCGGACCGCCTATGCTTTCCTTGCTCAAGAGTTTGAGCGGCAGTGGTTGGCCCGAGGCCAGGTCCTTAATCGTCACTGCTTGGGGCGTCAAGACCGCCAGCTCGCCATCGTTCATGATGACGACACCCTCCACCTCTGGAGGGAGGGCTGGGATGTCGGATGAGCAACACACGAAGTCTCGCGAGATGCCTATGATGAGAGGGCTTTCCATCCTAACGCAGATTATAGCATCATCGTGAAGCACCGAAATGAGAGCGAAGGCGAAAGACCCTCTCAACAATAGGGCCGCGTGCCGAACGGCCTCTTCTATCGTCAAACCCTCGTTGAGAAACTCTTCAACTAAATGGGCTATGACCTCACTGTCTGTTCTAGAGCGTAGCTTGTGGCCCGCCGAGGCCAACTTGTCGCGCAACTCTAAGTAATTTTCAATGATGCCGTTGTGGACTACGGCTATCTTGCCCTCGCAATCCGTCAGAGGGTGGGCGTTCTCCTTCGAGGGGGCCCCGTGAGTCGCCCATCGAGTGTGCCCTATTCCACACCTTCCAGGCAATTTACTCATCTCTAGTTTCCTCTCAACTTCCTCTATCTTCCCTTGATCCTTTTTCATGAAAATGTGTTTGTTGTAGACTGTAGCTAGGCCTACAGAGTCGTAGCCCCTGTACTCCAGTTTCTTAAGAGAATCGTAAATTATCCTCGAAACGTCCCCTCGGAGCGACGTACACCCAAATATTCCGCACAAGAGAGACCACCGCTCCTCTTTACACCCAATATTACTACTCACATGTGGCAGATAGCTTTAACTAACCAGTGCTAAGAGTAGTCTAGGAAATGAGGAAGGACTCGACGTACGTCATTGAGATTAAGAGGGCGATAAGAGACTTCATTAATAACTTAGATGCCATGGGTTGCAACAGCGAGCTTAATTCTGATGGCATCAAGGCCATAGCCAGGATATTGAAGTTACTCAATAGATCGGGTATGAGGAGCGAGGCTAAGAGGTTAGAGAGGAGGTTGAAGAGGAGAGACGACGTCGGAGTCATAACGAGCCTGCTTCTACAATTAGAGGAGAAGCTAAGTTGATAATAGAAGTAGAGGCAAAAGTGGCCATAAGTGAGGAGGAGAAAGCAAGGATTATAGAGAGGTTAAGGGAGTTGTGTCCTCCTGAGAGGACTCATGAAAGCAAGGAGGAGGATCTCTTCTTCGTAAGCTCTTACGACCCCTCCTTTGGCACAGATAAGACGCTCAAACTTAGGAGGAGCGATGATGGGACCAAGCTAATTTTCAAAAGCAGAAAGAGCGTAGAGGGGTTAAAGGAGAATCTAGAGGTAGAAGTGGGGATAAAGAGGGGAGACGAAGACGACCTCCTGCATCTTCTGAGGTTGCTTGGCTTTAGAGAAAGCGTAGTGGTTAAGAAGAGAAGGTTAAGCTTCTGCGTCGATGAATGTACGGTAAACATAGATGACGTGGAGGGCTTAGGGTCATTCCTCGAAGTAGAAGTGTTGGCCGACAAATGTGGTGTAGACAAGGCCTACAATAAGATAGCGAGTTTGCTGTCGGCCCTAGGGCTCTCGCACAAGAAGCTTATATTCAAGGGCTACGCGGAGATGATTGCCGCTCAGGTGGCGTGATAGCGAACCTTCGCAGAACCCCTTTGCTACCTCCTTTGGTCCAAGAACTTTGAAAGTATGAGGTATACGCAATACTCGCCGCATACTGAGCAAGCCCTGCTCCTTGAAGGCACTCTTGCATGAATTTTCATGGCGGTTTCCGGGTCGATGACAAGCTTAAATTGCGTCCCCCAGTCCAGAGATGCCCTCGCCTTGGAAATCTCTAAATCCCACTTGAGGGCCTTCTGGCCCAGCCTGACTATGTCTCCAGCATGTGCGGCTATTCTGCTAGCTATCACGCCATGTTTTATGTCCTCCGGCAACGGTAGGCCTAAGTGTTCGGAGGGATACACTGCGCATAAGTAATCGACGCCAGCCGCCACCGCCAACGCCCCTCCTATCGCTAAAGTTATGTGGTCGTAGCCCGGGGCCACGTCGGTCACTAAGGGCCCTAAAGTGTAAAGGGGGGCGTGTCCCGTCAGTATTTTGGCTTGCTTTACGTGGTGCTCTATTTGATTTAGTGGCATGTGGCCTGGCCCTTCGACTATCACTTGAACGCCCCTCTCCCTAGTCTTCTTGACGAGCTTGCTCACTGTAAGGAGCTCTGTCATCTGCGCCACGTCGTTGGCGTCGGCTTGGCAACCGGGCCTCAAGCCATCCCCTAAGCTTATCACAAAGTCGTACTCTCTCGCTAGCTCAAGTATCAAGTCGTAGTTCTCAAGCAAGGGGTTTTCCTTTTCGTTATGTATGATCCACGCGGCTATTATAGCTCCTCCTCTGCTCACTATGCCTGCTACTCTCGGATGCTCCCTAAGGTAGTTAATGGAGTCTCTCGTCACACCAGCGTGAATGGTCATGAAGTCCACGCCGTCTTTCGCGTGTAGCTCTATGGCCTTCATAATGTCGTCTACGGTCATGTGGACTATCGAGTTGTACTTCTTTAAAGCCATGTGGGCCGCTTCGTATATCGGAACCGTGCCCACGGGCGTTGTCACTTCCCTCATTATCGCCCTGCGTATCTCGTCCATCTGATCCGATGTTGAAAGGTCCATCACAGTGTCTGCCCCATACTTGACGGCCAGCCTAGCCTTCTCGACTTCCATGTTAACGTCTGAGAGGTCCATGGAAGAGCCGACGTTAGCGTTGACCTTCGCCCTTAGCCCTTCGCCTATCCCTATTGGATCCACGTTCTTCCTCGCGACGTTCCTCGGCACTACTATCCTGCCGCTGGCCACCCCTCTAATTATGAAAGATACTTCCACGTCCTCCTTTAAAGCAACCGCCTTAAACTCCTCTAAGACCACTCCTCGCTTGGCGGCTTCAACAGTCGTCGTCAACTAAAGCGTCACCTGCACTAAGAGGCGGCTTTTACGACTAAAATCTTTCTCACAACGGGCTAACAGCAATAAACTTTTTAGCAAACGTTGCGAACGATAAAATTACAATGGAGAAGTGAGATTACATGGTCAGAAGCGATCCCTTGAAGTTGTTGATAAAAGCAGTTAACAGCGAAGTTGTAGTGAGGCTCAAAGACGGACGGAGCTGTCGCGGAATACTTGAAAAGTGCGATCAGTGCATGAATTTGCTCTTAAATGACGCCGAGGAGATAGATGAGGACGAGGGGCCCATAGCCAAGTATGGCAAGGTACTCATCAGAGGTAGTAACATTTTGTTCGTAAAATTAAAAGAGTGACGTAGAGAAGCTGTAGACAAAAGCAACAAAGGATGAGTGGTCGATTTGCCTGCGGAGACCGACTTCATAACCATAGAGGAGCTTGCGCAAAAGGCCGTGTACGAACAAGAAGTCGAGATGGTCGAGAGAAAGGGCAAGGGGCACCCCGACACCTTGGCTGACAACGTCTCAGAGGCTGTTTGTCGAGAACTTTGCAAGTACTACTTAGAAAACTATGGGACGATATTGCACCACAACGTAGATAAAGCGCTAGTCGTGGGCGGCAGGTCCATTCCAAGATACGGTGGCGGGGTTGTGTGCGAGCCCATATATATAGTGGTGGCTGGGCGCGCCGTGACCCATGTCATGAGGGAAAACTCAATCGACGTGGTACCCATAGGAGCCATAGCCCTCAAGGCCATGAGGGAAAGCGTGAAGCGGACCTTTAGGCACTTGGACCCTGATAGCCACGTTATCTTCGACTACAAGATAAAGCAGGGATCTGTCGATCTCGTCAAGGTCTTCGAGCTAGGCAAAGGTGTGCCCCTCGCCAACGATACGTCCTTTGGAGTTGGATATGCCCCTCTAACGGAGACCGAAAAACTAGTGCTAGAGGTGGAGAGGACCCTCAACTCTCCTAGTTACAAGGATAAGAACCCAGCCGTCGGAGAGGACATAAAAGTCTTGGCGCTTAGGAGAAGCAGGAAGGTTGACTTGACCGTAGCCTGCGCAGTGATAAGCTCCTACATCAAATCGCTTGACGATTACTTAAAGGTCAAGGAGGAGGTAAAGGAAGAAGTATTAAAAATAGCGTCCAAATACGACGTTGAAGTTGACGTAAAAGTGAATGCAGCAGACAAGCCCGAGCTCGGAGTCGTGTACTTGACGGTTACGGGGACGTCGGCCGAAGCTGGCGACGACGGCAATACTGGTAGGGGCAACAGAGCCAACGGGCTCATAACTCCAAACAGGTACATGTCTTTAGAGGCCGTGGCGGGTAAGAACCCCGTGAGCCACATAGGCAAGATCTACAATATAGTGTCGGCAAACATAGCGAGGAAGGTGTACGAGGAAACCCGCAAAGTCAAAGAGGTCTATGTCTACATGCTAAGCCGCATAGGACACCCGATCAACAAGCCCCTCATGGTCAACGTTAAGATCATACCACACGAAGGGGTCAGCATTAAGACACTGAAATACGATGTCGAGAGCATCGTTCAAGCGGAGTTAGAGAACATGACTAACATCAGAGAACAGCTCCTGAAGAGCCCGTTAGAGTTTTGAACGATTTTTAGGAGAGCTATCGCTCGCAACCTTTACGCATCCCATCCTCCACTCGCGACAGCCTTTCTAGGCCCTTAATGCGTTCTCTAGCCACGCCACATAGTAGAATCGCCACGAAAAGAGAAAAAGAGGTAAAGTTGCCTTTCCCACGCCAAGACTCTTTCGACTATAGCGGTGCTTGCTCCAGTTCTCTATTTCCACTTCCACTTGGTCGAGGTGATAAGAGATTTATGCACGGCATTCAAGAAAGTACGGACGTGAGCTACGGCGAGAAAGTCATCGATTTTGTTAAAGAGGTCATGAGAGAATACGGGCCCCGACTCGCTGGAAGCGAGGCCGAGCTGAAGGCTGGCGAGCACATATATAAGCTCATGTCCGAGTTTTGTGATGAGGTCCAGAAGGATTGGTTCACTTCAAGGCCGAGAGGGTTTACGGACTACATATGGGTCGTATTCTTCCTCTACCTCCTCGGTACAGCACTATACTTCATGGGCTTTTGGTTTGCGATATTTGTTCTCACTCTCCTCGGATTATTGGTATTCGTCCTTCAACAATGCCTACACTATGAGGTTGTTGACTTCCTATTCCCGAAGGCCCAAGAGTTCCACATCGTCGGCAAGATCTTTCCATCGGGAACTCCGAAGAATAAGATCCTACTCTCCGCCCACTACGATTCTCCATACGAGTTCCCACTATTGAGTAGGCTAAGAATGAGGTCACCACTCCTTATATTATCAACAGTAGCGATGGTCGTTATCACGGGTTTCCTAGGACTATTAAGGTACTTTTACGATGTCGATGCGGTTCAAAGGCCGATGCTGATCGTAAGCGCGTGCCTTCTCTTCGTGATTGCTGCGTTGTTGAGGTCCAACAAGGTGTCTCCTGGCTCAAACGACGATCTCGCTGGCGTTGGAGTTGTTCTTGAAGCCGGGAGGCATCTCAGCACGAATAGGTTGAAGAATACCGAGGTTTGGATCGTCGTGTTTGCCGGAGAAGAGCACATGCGAGGTTCGAAGAGGTTTGTCAAAAAGTACTTCGATAAGCTCAAGGACTCGATTCTGTTCAACTTCGAGTGCCCGTCTTGTGAATACTTCTTAGTTGCCACCGAAGAAAGGCTGTTCTTCGCCAAACACTCTCAAAGGGCCGTAGAGATAGCAAAGAGGGCTTGTGAGAGAGTCAGCGCTAACTTCAAGGTCGGTCCCTTGCCGTTTGCGGGCAGTGATGCGGCGAATTTTTCGAGGAAGGGCCTTCATGCTGTGACGATATTTGGCTTAGCCCCAGACGGTGCTCCATATTACTGGCACACGCTTGAAGATACGCCAGAAAAGCTAAAACCGGCCTCTATCACGAAGGCCGTAGAAATAGCGATCGAGATAGCAAAGTTAGTAGATGAGTCGTGAATGGCTCAGTCCACGTCACAGCCATTCATCTGCCCGAAGCCTCTAAACCTCTTACCATCGCCACAACAAAGCGACAGCGTGTCCTCGATTATCATTGCCTCGACTTTTCTAGCTCTCTAGCCCTCTCTTCACGATACTTTTGCAATATGTCCTTCAACCTCTCCTTTAGACTTCGATTCCTCTCCGCCAGCAGTTCCTCTTTCTTAGTCTTTATCATCTCTTTAATGGTCGATGATGTGTATAGGAAGTCAGAGGCCTTCTCGACCTTGACCTCTTCTACGTCTATTACGGGAATGCAATTCTCCTTTATGATCTCCAGCGCTTCTTTTGGCATCTTATCAATCTTGGTTATTATTGCCTCAGGCCGCATGTTAATTAGGAGCTCGACGCCTTCGACGTTAGAAGAGCTGGGGTCGTGAACCAGCACTATCTCTCCTTTCCTCAAGACGCCATATTTCACGGCCTCCTCCACAGACCTCTTAGTTATGGAGCGTATCTCCTTAATTATCACGACAACGCCTTGGGCGAGCTCTTTCACTAAATGCTTGAGCCCCTCAAGCTCCCTCTCCATGATCTCTATCTTAGTCCTCAATTCACTTATGGTCTTTGCAGAAGCTTCGAGTCTTCTCTCTATAGCCTCGTCTTGTGTTGTATGAGGCGATTTAAGATAAGCCCTTATGAGCTCCTCTTCGAGCTCCTCTATCTTAGCTTCTTTTTCCTTTAATTGTTTCAGGAGATTTAGTCGAGACTCCTCGAGATCCTTTATCGTCTTGCTTTGTTCCTCGACCTTCTCTCTAAGCCTCGAAAGCTCGGACCTCAGTCTTTGTATTTCGGGCTCCGCTTGGGTCGTCACAAGGGATTTGTCAGGCTTGTCGTCGAGTGCTACCCTCTCAAGCGCCTCCTTTATCGTAAGGCCCTTAATGATTAAGGCCTTGGCCTTCTCTATTTGAGGGCGAGATAAGTTGAGCTCCTTTGCCTTAGCTTCAAGTTGCATGAACTTGTTCTTAAAGTTGAAGTACGCCTTCAGCGCAGCGGCTATGGCGTCCCTCTGATGCGAGTTCTTGACCACGTCTTTGAAGTTAGCTACGTTCTCTTGAACCACGCGTCTCTTATCTTCCACGCTCAAGTCCCTAGGTGGCGTGTAGACAGTACAACCTAAGATCGATGCTATTTTCTCTACGACTAATGGCACGCGCCTTACGTCTGAGGCTATGACCACGGGGTTGCCAAACTTAGTGACCGTCCTTATTATAGACATCCTATCGAGGGCTAACCCACTATCTACGAACAAGAGGTTGCCGTGCAGGTCCAAGACCGCTATGCCCGTGACTATCCCCGGGTCTAGCCCTACTATTATTGGCTTTTCCTCTCGATTATCGAGGTTGGCCTGTTTATCATCAAGAGCGGGGATCCTCGCCACGATCTTCAGGTTAACGCCGCTCTTCTTTATCAGGTCTCTAAGGGGTCTTAGCAATCTCTTTACATATGAGGGGGTAGCATTAAGTATGATCACACTCCTCTCGAGACCAAACTTGGATCGTTGAACGTAGCACTCCACATCGCTGCTATCGACACGCTTTTTCAGCTCGTCCAATATTAGGCTCGTCACTTGCTTTATGGCTGAGCGCTGAGAGCGGTTGTACCTCCCTTGGCTCATACCTCCCGGACCAAGGCTCCTCCCTCTCGATATCAAGATCGCCGTCTTAATCGTCGAGGGCTCGATGATCGTGGTTCCTATCCCCTTTAATGCCAATAAAGCCGAGGCCTCTGCGGCTTGGAGAGGTGAGAGGTGAGAGGCCCTTTCATTTAAGACGCCTTCTCTGAAGGCCAGCTCAGCGAGCTTCGCGTAGCGATTGCCAACGCGGGTCACTTCAACGAGCCTTATCTTGTCTATTACCTTGCTTAGCCGCCTCTTGATCTCGCTTATCGACTCACCTATTTCGAAAATGTTGTCGACGGCTATTGTGTCGACCTTGTACTTCTTTAGGAGGCGGGGGACGACTTCCCACTTCACGCCCTCTCTACGATCAATTATGGCGCCTTTCTCGTTGATCACTACTAGTGCATATTCTTGCATGTGTTGGGTCGAAGGTGCCAAGTCTATGCCCATTATCACGCGTCGCCCATCGACCTGCTCGCTCAGGCCCACGAAGACCTCTACCTCAATACGCGCTCAATACGCGCCGACCATACCCCAGGCGAATCGCAGACAAGATATTTTAAGGCTCGCCCTTAATATCCTTTAACACTTCGTAGGCGTCCACGTCTAAGCCAAACCTTCTGTTGAAGAAGCGTACTAAATTGGTTACGTCTCGTTTTAGGTATTCTGAGCTCCTAGGATGGCTCTTCGAGACCCATTGAGGCCAATCTATTATGAGGATGTCGAAATCCGGCTTTATGATCACGTTAAACTCGCTCAGATCTGCGTGCACTATGGACGCTTCCTGATAGGCCTTCTTAATGTTCTCTGCTATCTCTGTAAGAACTCGCCAGGGATCGGGCAAGTCCGTGACGACGTAGAGCGGATCGCCTATTATTAAGTCCATTACTATCGCATGCCTGTTGTAAGCTATGGGCCTAGGGACCTTAACACCCAGAGGATATAGGGTCTCAAGGGCCTCACATTCTCTCCTAGCAGCGATGCACGACTGCCTGTACCAAGATGAGGTCTCGCCATAAGTCCTAAGCCTCTTGGTTTGCTTAAAGCTGGACCTCCCGACCCTGTGAAACTTTATGGCTACCCTGTACCCAGATGGCGATAGGCCGTCGTAGACGTCCGCCTCCTTCCCCACGCCAAGCTTCACGCCGACGGCGTCCAGCACCCCCTTGTCGACGAAGTACTTGAGGGCAAGGGCGTCGCGTCCGTATTGCCTCAAGGCATAGCCCAAGTAGTCTAGCTTTCGACGGGCTACGAAGCCTATTTTGTGCAATTTGTCTAGGTCCTCCAAGAGGGCGTCGACGGACTTCTTCAGCTGCCTCGCCAAGACGTCGACGGGGATGTATTCATACTTTAAGTGGAGCCTCTCCATCGCCAGTAAGATCTTGTAGTCGTGGTCCTTGAGCATTTTCATGAGGGAGGCTACGACTGACATCCTCTCAGCGCTTCTCGATCAATACGGCGTCTAAAATTATTAGCTCGCCCCAGCTCCTACGCCAGACCATCTCATAGTTTGCTACCTTTATCCTTTTCACAAAGAAAGGAGCGTCCACGACAAAGGTCTCGTATTCCCCTCCTTCTCCGCAAGGGCTCACGCCCCAAGCCTTAGATAATCTCTTCAAGTGCTCGAGGAACCTTTGATCTATTTCTCTACCTAACCACTCCTGAGTCAGGCCTTCAGCATAGACACCAACGACTATTGCTCTGAAGCCTTCACCGATCATTCGATTGACCACGTCAAGGGGGTCTCGCCCCCATAGAGGGGTTATCAGCTCTAGCCCGGCCTTATCGCATACCTCTTGCAAAATTCTCCTTTGATAATTGCTAGCTATGACGCCCGCGACCACACCCTCTATCCCATGTCGCTCCCTTAATGCGGTTAAGGTTTTACGCAGAACGTCGTACTCCTGGTTCATGGGCGCTTTTACCAGGTCCTGTGTAACTCCCATGGATTTGGCTTGCAAAGCTGTCCACTTAACGTTGGGGACGTGGAATAGCTTTGACTCAGGGTCTTGAGGCCAAAAAGTTACTAGCCTCTCCACCTTGAGCCCCCTATTTAGGGCTAGGTGACAAGCATACACGCTATCCTTGCCCCCGCTCCACAAGCACGCCACCTTCACTTAACATCAACCCTAGATCGCATGAAATGCTCGACCTTCTCCTTGACGACCTCACTCACAAGCCTTCCGTCTACCTTGCCTCGTAGAATGGACATTACCTTGCCCATCACCATCTTGAAGGCTTTCTCCCCCCTCTCCTTAAGGAGCTCTGCGTTCTCCTCTATTATGCGATCCACGAGGGCCCGCACTTCATTTAGCGAGACTGCCCTAAGACCTAGTTTCTCCAAAATCTCCGAGACAGAGGCCTTGGGGTTCTCGGCCATGGCCTTTAAGACTTCTGGTATGGCTTCCTTGGCTATAAGCCCCTTGCCCAGGGCTTTGAACATCTCTAAGAGGTTGGCCTCGTCTATTTGATCCAAGGGGACGCCTTCCCTCTTTAAGCTCTTCCATGTGTACTCAAGCGTTGTAGCGACTATCACTGGGCTGACCCCTGGGACGTCCGAGATTATCCTCTCAAATAGATCGAGCCTGTAAGAGTTTATCATCAACAAGGCTAGGTCCTTGCTTAGCCCGTACTCCTCAACAAACCTCTTAAGCTTCTCTTCGGGCATCTCTGGCAAGGACCTTGCAAGCCTTTCTAGCCTTTCCTTAGTTATCACGATGGGCCTGACGTCCGTCTCGGGATACATTCGGGAGGCTCCGGGCCTCGGCCTCATGTAACGCGTAGTGCCGTCAGGGTTGGCTGCCCTGGTCTCTTCAGGGACTCCCTTCAGCGCTTCTCTGCACCGCCTCAACACGGCTTGGAGCGCCTTTACGGCTTTCTCCTCCTCATCAACCACAAAGACCGCTGCATCACTTGGACGACAATCGAGCCTCTTCTTGAGCTCATAAACCTCAGCATCTGTTATCCCATAGGCCGGCATCTCGTCTGTGTGGAAGATACCCTTAACCCCGCCCCATAGAACTGCATAGTCTTTGAGCTCCGTTCCGAATCTCCTCCCCGGTTGGACCTCTAGTCCTAGCAGGCCAGCGAAGTTCTCGAGCTTTATAGCCATCACTTTGTGGCCTCTTTGAAGGCCCTGTAAAATTATCTTGCTCTTGGTGCTCTTGAAGACGTCACTTACGTCGACGATGTCGCTCTCTACATCGACCACACCACGCCTCTTGAGCTCGTCTCTGATCTCTAAGAGCCTGAGTTGCCTCTGGACCTCTAGCTCTATTACTTTCGATATCAGTTCTAAGTCTTGAAGGCCTTTGATCTCTACCTTCCCTCCCTTTGCGAGTGAGATGTTTATGTCTTGCCTGATAGTCCCGAGGCCTCGCTTGACCTTCCCAAGTATGCGAAAGAGCTGACCGATCTTCAGGGCTACTCTCTGGGCTTGCTCCGGCGTCTTTATCTCAGGAGCGGTCGAGACCTCGATGAGCGGTATGCCCAGCCTGTCGAGCCTAAACACGACCTTGTCTTCGGACTCTGATATCTTGCGCGCGGCGTCCTCCTCTAAGCATATCGTTTGAATGTGAACAGGTCCTTCGAGATCTTGTATTACGCTTTCGTGGCCTCCTATAGCCACTACCGCCGTACGCTGAAAGCCAGTGGTATTCGAACCGTCTATGACTACCTTCCTCATCACTTGGATGACGTCCGGCACATGTGCCTTGAGCATGAGGGCTATTTGCAGAGCTATGTCTAGGGCTTCTTCGTTGAGTGCATGGGGCGGCTCTTCGTCCATTTCAACGAGGCACGTGGTGTCGCTATAAGCTTGGTAGACGTAGACCTTGCCCTTTTCGTACTCGAGCAGGGCTGCCTCGTCGACGGTTCCTAGCTCGCTACGAGTTGGGCGCAGATACCTAGTGAAGACTATGTCGGGCTCGTCGTCTCTAAGCAGAGTAGGGCACGAGCAGAAAAGCTTCGACTTGGTGTTGAGCTGTTGGTGTATCTCAAGCCCAACCCTTAGGCCTAACTCTTCGTACTTATTCACCGGGCATCCCTCGATGCTCAGTCCTCTGACTTATCTCCCCCGCTATGTTCGTTGTCATTAACCTCTTGACCTCCTCCTCGTCCCTGGCATTAGCCAAGCACCACATCATTTTAACGAGGGCCGTCTCAGGGAGCATGTCTTCGCAGGGTATCACGCCCATTCGCAAAAGCTCTACACCAGTCCTATAGACGTTCATGTTGACCCTCCCCCATATGCACTGGGAGGTCATGGCGACAACTATCCCGTGGTCTACGAGTTTCTTAACGGAGGAGAAGACGTAGCTTGGCGCATGCCCGAGCCCTGTGCCCTCGATTACGACCCCTCTGTAACCGACGTAGATGGGCCATTCTATTGCCTCAGAGGGTATTCCGGGGTAAACCTTGATCAGAGCGGCTCTAGTATCGAAGTTCGCATAGACTTTGAGCTCTCTCCTGTCATCGTTGCGAGGCCTTAAGTTCTTAGCGAGGACGATGAGCTCCCTTCCCTTCAACACCCTTGCGACTGGTGTGTCGTTTACTGGCCTGAAGGCATCTCTTCGACTCGTGTGACACTTCCTGGCCCTTGTGCCTCTCAACGCTATCAAGCTCTCATCGCTTATGCTTTCATGCATCACAACAACGACCTCCGCAAAAGGCGCGCGAGCGGCTACGAGCGCCGCTCCCAGCATGTTGAGAGCGGCATCACTTGATGGCCTATCCGACGACCTCTGAGCCCCGACGAGAACCACGGGGACGGGTAGTTGCTGCAGAGCAAAGCTTAGCGCAGCAGCCGTGTAACCCATGGTGTCAGTGCCGTGCGCTACTACCACCCCGCTTACGTCATTTTTAACGATTTCCTCGGCTATTGCTTTGGCTATCACGGACCAGTACTCTGGCCTCATATCCTCACTAAAGATGTTGAAGAGCGTGCGCGTCGATATCGTAGCTAACTCGCTAAGCTCTGGTATGGCTTCATAGAGGTCTTCGGCTGAGAGCGATGGATAAACAGCCCCGGTCTTGTACTCAACCTTGCTCGCTATGGTACCTCCTGTGCCTAAGACCGTGACCTTAGGCAACCCAGCCTTTAACTCTAAGATTTTCCTATCTTCAAATTTAATCGCGTGCCTCTTCGCCACCGATTCTACTTTGACTTCTGAGAGCCTAAAGCCGATGTTGTAGCCGTTGTCCATCTTTATCATCACGTAATCGTCGCCTAATATCTCAGTCTTAGGCATTAAGAGGCCCTCGTAAACCATGGACCCCTTAATCACACGAATTCTGTCGTATGGCTCTAAGTTCAATTGCTTTAGAGGGCCGGGAACGTCAAGCTCTTCAGACAAGTCAATCACCAATCGGCTATCGACTTACGGGGCGACAAGAGGAAAGGGACTACCCGAGAATTAAGCGTGGTGCAGGGCTGCTGGTAAAAATTGTAACGCAAAGACTAGGACTTCCTTCAAATGAAGTACATGCTCGAAAGGCTATGCTGGTTGAGCTGCTTTCTGCTTTGGTAAGGCTAAGAACCTCCTCACGTATTCCTTATGATTCCTGACTCGGGGCACGGGGTTCCTCTTGGGCTTGGGCGGTATCTTAGGCGTTTGGGACCTGACCTTCCCAGCCTTTGTCAGCGAGCCATGTGATGGCATATCTCGACCACCGAATTCCTCGTAAAGAGGATGGTGACCCTGATATAAATGTGTTGCTGAAGAGGCTAAGCAACAGGCTCCCTAGAACCGGAAGGAGACCTCCTAAAGCGCCCGAACTCCTTCAAGCGGCTCAGCGTGATGTCGTCGAAGACGGGACCTTCCTTGCACAACCTCAACCCATCTATGACGCACGATCCGCAGACGCCTATCGCGCACTTCACGTACCTCTCGAGTAACATTTGGTGGCGTGTTCCTTTATTTAAGAACATTTTATGTAAGATGAACAGCATTTCTTCAGGGCCGCAAGCAAATGCATAAGAGATGGTTTTAGAGTTCATTAGCTCTCTAGCGACGTCGACTACCGTCCCCTTAAACCCTAAGCTTCCGTCATCTGTCGTCACTATCAAATTATCTCCAACGAGCTTGGACAACTCATCAATAAAGAGGGCCTCGTTTGCTCTCTTAAAACCGCAGACGACGTAAGGCCTTAGAGGAAGGCTTACTAAAGCCTCCACGAGGGGGAGCAACGGCGCTACCCCCACACCACCGCCGACGACGAGCACGCCCCCTTCTCGCGAAAGATCAACTTGCGGTGCGACGAAGCCTCTGCCGTAAGGCCCTCTGATGAATACTCTATCGCCAGGATTTAACAATGCAAGGGCCTTGGTCCCCTCGCCTCTCACCTTAAACGTGAGCCCCAAGGTTAAGTCTTCATAGTCATAACTCGATGGAGATAGAGGGAACTCGTCTATGCCCGGAAGCCATACCATGACGAAGCGTCCCGGCCTCATCTTGCGTATGGCCTTACGGTCGTTGAGCCGCAAAATTATGGAGAATAGGCCCTCTGCCTCCCCCTTCTTGTCCTTCAAGATCCCTTCAAAGTAGTACCTATCCATCACCTCAATGCGCCATGCCTATCAAGTCCTTGACGTCCCTAAAGCCCTCTTCCTCCATGTATCTCTTCAAGCCGTTTACGAGATCCTTAAATACCTTGAGCCCATACCTGTAAACCGCCGTGCCCACCTGGACAGCTGTGGCACCCGCCATAAGGAATTCCACAACATCTTCCCACCTCGATATCCCGCCCACGCCGATCAAAGGCACATCAAACTCCTCGTAGAGCTCGTAGACGACCCTCAAGGCGATGGGCTTAATTGCGGGTCCTGAGAGGCCCCCATATATCGATGATAGCACTGGCCTTTTGGCGCGTATGTCTATGGCCATAGCCCTTATAGTGTTTATCGCGGTTATGGCTGATGCCCCATGCTTTACAGCAGCCTCGGCGACTTCCATCAAGTTTGTAGTGAGGCCCAGCTTTACGAAAACGGGCAAGGACGTCACAGCAGAGACCGCTTTAACTACTTGTGCCGTGAGCCTAGGGTCTTCGGAGAACTGCCTGGTCTCGTCGACGTGAGGGCATGACAAGTTCAGCTCTAAAGCCTTTGCTAAGCCTTTTTCGGAAATTAGCCAAGCCGCTTTGACGTAGTCCTCCACCTTAGTGCCAGCGATGCTGAATATTACGGGGATCTTAGTCATCGCCTTTTGGTTCTCGAGGCACTCGGCAAGGTAGTTCTCTACGCCGGGATTGGCTAGGCCTATGGCATTGAGCAAGCCAAAGCGCAACTCGACTACCACTGGGTTAGGGTTTCCTTCTCTGGGATTCACCGTGAGAGACTTCGTGACGACGGCCGAGGCCCCTGCTCTATATGCTCCAACTAACATGCTAGGCGTGGTACCAAGCACTCCCGAGGCCAACATGATTGGATGCCGGAGCTTGAGCGAGGCCAAGGTGACTTCTAAGCTCATGACTGCCACCTATATGAGTAGAAAACAGTTATATATTATCATGGGTAATCATTTAATTAAATCAAGCGAAACAGGAGAAGGCAAGCCATGAAAGGCTATGTCGTGAGCAACTTCGTGGGCTTTCTGCTCTGCAACGAGAAGGGAGAAGTAGTCGAAAAGGTGTTGTTTCCCAAAGACCCTGGAGAGCTGGCTAACAGGTTCTACTCCTTGAGCAGGGGAGAGGTCGTCGACGAAGTCAGAGAGCTATGCGAAAAAGCTCGAAAGCTTAACTTCGACGTGCTCGTGGTAGAAGATCCTAAGATAGCGCAAATGCTCATCGCTTTAGGCTTCCAAGAAGTGAGGGTGGAAAGCCCTAACAAGGTGGCCAAGCTCGTGAGGGCCCGTATGTTGGACCTTGCGGTCAAGCTGGGTTACGCGCAAAGCGAAGAAGAGGCCTTGTCAATCCTTCAAAAAATTGCCTCGGACTTGAGCGCTAGAAAAATAGTCGAAGCGGTCGAGAAAAGGGATCTCCTCATCGCTCAAGCCGTTTCGTGCATAGATGAAGTCGAGAAGATGTTGAACGTATTAGCTTCGAGATTGAGGGAGTGGTATGGGGTTCACTTTCCAGAACTCGGCAATGTCATCAAAGATCATGAGGACTTCGTGAAGGCGCTAACGATCATAGGTCATAGAGATAACGTGAAGAAGGCTGAGGTCTTGGAAAAGCTTGGCCCCCTGAGGGACAAGGTAACTAAGGCGTTAGAGGGCGGTCCTTCTCTTGGAGCTAACGTCCTTCAAAAGGACATAGAAATAATGAAGGAAGTGGCCTCGGCGACCCTGAGGCTCTACGAGCTCAATGAGAAGCTTAGAAAGTATGTTGATGAGGTCATGAGCGAGGTCGCTCCCAATACAAAAGAGCTCATAGGCCCAGTCTTAGGAGCGCGATTAATAGCTCTTGCTGGAGGATTAGAGAGGCTTGCAAAGCTGCCAGCGAGCACTATTCAACTTCTCGGAGCCGAAAAAGCCCTTTTCAGAGCACTTAGAACAGGAAGCAAGCCGCCTAAGCATGGCATAATTTTCCAGTACCCCGAGGTGCACAGATCGCCCAAGTGGCAGAGGGGCAAGATAGCCAGAGCACTGGCCGGGAAAATAGCAATAGCTGCTAGAGTGGATTACTTCACAGGAGAGTACATAGCCGATGAGCTTAAGGAAGACTTGAAGAACAGGATTAAGGAAATAAAGGAGGTTTACAAGGCACCGCCTAAGAAAGTTGCAGAGAAGAGGGCCCCTAAAAAGACTAAGAGGGCAGGGAGTGAGTAGCTCATGAGGGTGAGGCCCCACGAAGACATAAGCGGGGTTTACGTAGTGGAAATGGAGGATGGGAGCACGAGGCTAGCAACTCGCAACCTAGCCCCTGGCGTCAAGGTTTACGGCGAAATGCTCATTAAGTATGAAGACATGGAGTTGAGAGTGTGGGACGCTTATAGGTCTAAGCTCGCGGCGGCTTTCATGAAGGGTTTAAAGACTTCGCCTCTCGTCGATGGAGCGCGAGTCCTCTACTTAGGGGTTGCGTCTGGGACCACGTGCTCTCACGTCTCTGACATGATAGGTCATAGAGGCCGCGTTTACGGAGTTGAATTCTCACCTAGGGTTATGAGGGAATTTCTAGAGAGAGTCGCTAAGTTTAGAAAAAACGTTATTCCAATATTGGCTGACGCCCGCCTACCAGTCGAGTATGCGTACTTAGTAGAAGAAGTCGATGTAATATATCAAGACGTGGCCCAACCATATCAAAGCAAAATCCTCGTTGACAACGCGGACTTCTACTTAAAGAAAGGCGGTTGGGCCTTCTTGGCGATAAAGGCTAGAAGCATAGACGTCACCAAAGAGCCTTCAGAGGTCTATAAGAAGGAGATAGAGACCTTAAAAGATGGCGGCTTTGAGATAATTAATGTTGTGCACTTGGAGCCCTACGACGTCGACCACGCAATGATATTAGCGCGTAGGACGTGAGCTCGTTGTTAAGCAACGCCTACCGTTTTGGGAGGGACTTCATTGATAGAGTAAGCAGGATACTATCACGAGAAATAGAGAGGATAAACGATCACTTACCTAGAGAGAGCCGAACTTTGAGAGAGCTATTAGAGATGAAAGAGCCAAAGGTATTGACTAGAGCTGGTGACGAGCTCATAATGGACAGAAAAGAACTCGAGTTTCTCGCCGACATAGTGCCAGCACATCATCACGATAAGTTGAGGTTGCCCATAATTATATTGCGCATGATAGAGATGGGAGAAGGCGTCTACGTGATATGTGGAGGAGATTTAGAGGCCCAAGTCATAGCTAAAGTCTTAGGCCCAAACGCTGTGCACTATGATGGTAGTAGGGCTTTCCTGTATAAACCTTATATAACTATTTTACGAAGTAAACTTAGGACGACAACAGTCATAGGCTTCGTCTCCAGCATGGAGTGAGGGGGCAAGAGGTGCCCCTAGAGAGCGTGATAGCGAAAGTCGTGGAGTTGCTGTACGAAAAAGGACTTGAAATGTCAAGACCTTACACTAATGAAAGGAGCTCTATAAACATAGTCGCTAGAAGCGGGGATAGATTGATCCTAATCAAGGCACTAAATCATGCCAGCGAGTTAAGGAGCTCTTGTGCCGCAGAGATCAAGAAAGCAAGTTATGCCTTAAGAGGTTCCCCGCTTGTCGTCAGCGAAAGGGATGGACCTCATGAGATAGATAAAGAGGCGGTTTATGAGAAGCAAGGGCTCTACATAGTTCACCCCGAGGCTCTGAGGGACTACTTTGAAGGAAGGAGACAGTACGTGTACCATAAGGGTGGCAGATTCTACATAAAGATCAACGGTAAAAAGTTAAGGGAAATTCGAGAGAGCACCGGCTTATCGCTAGGCGGATTAGCAAGCCTATTGGGCGTTACGAGGAAGGCAGTTTATGAATATGAAAAGGATGAAATAGATGCTACGATCGACGTTGCTTCAAAGCTATACGAAATCCTCAGCAGGTATGTGGGTGAGGAGGAAGCCCTGCAAGCATTCAAGCCTATAGACATCCTCGACAAAACGCTTTCTATAGAAGACAAAGAGAGCTGGAGAAGTGGAGGTAGCAAGTCGAGGCTTCAAGAAGAAGTGGCCCTAAAGCTGTCAAGGTTAGGATTTTCGATATTCCAATTCAAGGAGGCCCCGTTTAATATCATAGCTAAGAGAGATGGTGAGGGAGGGAGGACGCTACTAATTTTAACGCTAGAGACTTTTAGCAACAAGTTCAGAGAAGAATTAGAAGTTCTTCGAGAAGTCGCAGAAGTCGCTAGAGTTAAGAAGCTAGTCGTGACGCGAAGGGCTTCCCGAGAAGAAGGGGTAATAAGCGCTAGGGAGCTTGACGACATGTCCAGCCCCGAAGAATTAATTGAAGTTGCGTCACTCGGTTAACAGTTTAATTAGATCTACGATGTCACCACTAAATCTAAACCCCTTGGGATTGAAGTGCGTTGGAGTAGCATGGAAGCCTTGGGAGAGGAGCTTCTCGATTAGCTTTTGCATCTTTGGTTGCTTTAACTTGTACTTACGTGAGAGGGCGTCTACGGTGTAAAAAGTCGGAGGACCATCTGCTTCGCTCGTTATCAACTTTAGGACTTTCTTGAGCGCTTTCTTGTTAGGCAAGTCCAAAGAACTCGCCACTTTGCTGACCTCTTCGCAAAATGCCTTGTCAAATATGGGACCTATCCACAGAGGGCCGGCGATCTCCATGGAGGAGCTGCACTTCTCACATGAGCTTTTCATCAATGCCATGTCTTCGAGTTTCACAACGTACCTGTGCAGGCAGTTACGACAGTGGTATACTAAGCCGATGTTTTCTTGGCCCTCCTTAGAAAAGACCAACTGGGCGAAGACTCTAATGTAGTGTCTCGTGCTATGGACAATTAATGGCTTTATCGATAACTCGTACTTCCCAGACTCTCTGCATAGCAGGCCTAGCACGAGCCTAACTGCGAGCTCGTGGCAGTACTCAGTCCTCAAGGAGAGGCCCCCATACCTTCTCAGTGCCACATGAGGGTAAACGCCACATAGAGGAGGCATGTCTGTGGCGGTTAGGGCTATTACGCCACCCAAAACCGTTGACCTAATGGCCGAGTCCACGTAAGGTGCAGGCGAGCCGAAGGGGTCTATATCGACGAAGTCGAACCTCTTTCCCTTGGCGTTATACCTCGACAACAAGGAGTTAGCGTTTGAAAGCTTCACTATGACCTTCTTGTGGACTTGATTCAAGAAAGCGTTGATCCTCGCGGTCTTCACGGCCACCGGGTTTACGTCTGATAACACCGCTTCTTCTACTTCTTCGACTTCTTTGGCATATCTTATGCCTCTGACTCCGCTCGCCGTTAATGGCTCTGCCACTCGCAAGCCTTTCTTCCCAGTAACATTTGCATAAGCCTTTAACACGCAAATAGACAGGTCGCGCGAAAAAGACATGACAGGATTGTAGAATACTGCCTTTCTAGCCTCCTCCCCTAAGACCGCTCTATCTGGTAGCAGAAGCTTAACCTTGCCTTCGTATAGGAGCTCGAGGGGCATTTTTATGCTCATGGCCTTTTAACTCGCTCGTTTCGCATCAATTACCTAAATTTACTCTCTCCTCGCCGTCACCTCGAAAGCCTATGCATATTAAATATATCTCTCTGCTCCTCTGTCGCGAAGCCTTGGGCTTAAAAATACGCACCCTCTCAAACAATCGTCGTAGATTCGATAAAATGTCATCGAGCTCGCTCCCTTGAAAAGCCTTTATTACGGCTACCCCTCCTCTTTTGAGCAGCTTATTGACAAGCCTGATCACGCATTGAATTATGTGTTCGTGCTGCGCCATATCAGTTGTCCATACGCCCGTCAACTTCGGCGAGGCGTCAGACAATATTACGTCGACCTTGTCAGGCACAATCTTTGCGAGCTCCTCATGTAAGCTCTCGTCGCAAACGTCCCCCACTACTGTCTTGACGTTAGGCCTTCCAAGCTTTTTAATGGGCCTAATGTCTACCCCTATTACAAGGCCGCTAGGACCAGTCGCTCGAGAGGCTACTTGTAGCCACCCCCCAGGATAAGCCCCTATGTCCAAAACCACCTGTCCTTCTTTAATTACGTTAAATCTCTCAATTATCTCAATCAGCTTGAAGGCAGCGCGAGACCTAAAGCCTAAACTCTTCGCCATCTTGCTGTAATGATCCCTTGACCTTTCAATCCTCCATCTTCTTGACATAATTATTAGCTCACGACTTTAAGAGCCATCGGGTCAGGTCTTCGCATTTCTCGGGGCTTATTGGTTGTCCGCTACCACATCGCAATAGGTTGGCGCATGAAAAACAAGGGCAGTCGTCTATCGCGTCCAAGCTCATCCTGATGTTGCTCGAAACCGCCACGAGCTTAAAGGTCTTCGAGCGGCCTCTATACACGGGCTCTCTTACGATTAGCCCCCTCCTCTCTAGGGTTAAGGCTATGCGAGAACCCTCACGACTACTGACGTTCAATGCTCTCCACAAATCGCTCTGCAGGATTCCTTTGAGCCCCGCACTACTTATTATCTCAAGAGCCTTTGAATATATGTCTTCGTCGTCTTTTCGGCTTCGCTTCACAGCTGAGTTATACGGTGACTATCAATTCAAGTTTTCGCATAAGTTCTTGGTATCTGTTACGTATCGTAACCTCGGTTACGTTAGCCGAAGCGGCTATGTCTCTCTGCGTGCACTTGACGTGTTGAAGAATGCAAGCTATGTATATGGATGCAGCAGCAATACCCATAGGGCCTCTGCCAGAAGTCAGGCCCATCCCCCTCGCTTTCTCAAGGATCGCTATAGCGAGTCTCTGGACGTCCTGCGAAAGGTTCAGTTTGTTCACAAGGCGCGGTATGAAGTTTATTGAGGCCATGGGCGTTATCTTTGCCAAGAGCGTCCTCAACAGAAGCCTATAACTCTTGCCTATTTCCCGTTTTTTAATGTTGGATACCTGGGCGACTTCGTCGAGAGTTCTCGGTATCCTATTTTGTCTACATGCCGCGTAAATAGCGGCAGCGACCATACTCCCAATGGATCTTCCCCTTATCATCTTCGCTTCTACCATCCTTCTATAGAGGACGGCCGCGCTCTCCCTCACGTTTCTCGGAAGGCCGAGTTGAGATGCTATCCTGTCAAGCTCGGATAAGGCATGGGTCAGGTTCCTCTCGAAAGTGTTAGACACTCTTGATCTCTGTTGCCACTTCTTCAGCTTGTAGATCTGCATTCTCTTCGCAGGGCTTAAGCTCTTCAACGACTTATCATTTCCAGGCCAATCTATTACAGTCGATAGACCCTTATCGTGAATAGTAAGGGTTAAGGGGGCTCCGGCTCTGGCCCTCTTACCTTGTTGCTCGGAGTCAAAAGCCCTCCACTCAGGGCCTAGATCTATGAGGCGCTCACTGATTACGAGGCCACATCTCGCGCAGGCCATTTCAGCGCGATCGTAGTCCCTAAAGAACTCCGTGCCCCCGCAGTCTGGGCACCTGAGCTCGGTCTCATCAGTTAACGGGCCCTTCATCTCACATCATCCCCTACGCCCTTCGAAGTAGAAGTCACATAAACCTTCTTGATACGCCTCAAATCATCGAGGGCTATTTTGCTCGAGGGCTTTATTAATATGTAAGGCGATGAAACGGGCCCTATGACGTCGTAAACTAAGCCTATGACACGACTTTTGCTGTCGTAAACTGAGTCACCTATTTTCGGAATGGCCTTAGAAGAGCTCTTAATTACGAATTTCTTGCTCTTAGACAGGTGAAGTACCGATCCTAGAAGAGTCAGGGACCCCTTCATGACAGGGGATATATTCAATAACCCAATTATAAATGTTTCTTGAGCGGATCATATGTAATTTTTAGGCCTGGTTAAACTGCTGTCTCTGGGGCTTGAGGGCTCCTCCGGCTATTTCTTGAGCTTCTTCCTCTCTTCTGCAATCTTCTTAGCTATCAGTACGAGGATCTCCCTCTTAGGCCTCACTTTTTTGACCGAGACTCTTGAAGTCTCTTCCCACCACCAACTCGGATGGACCTTTTCCTCGATAATGGGTTCGAGGTTTAATTTTTGAGAGGCCCAGAATATCTCATCTATCCTTGGAGATGGCACGGCGAGGCTCTTAGGAATCTTTCTCCCCTGAGACGCGCTTTTATTACTGTCCAAGTAGCAGGAGTAAATGATTACTCGATTCCTGTCCCCCAATATGGCCTTCACTCCCCTCCACTGAGCAATACTGCATTTACGACGCCGTCTTGACCCGGTCTCGACGTGACTTTAGCGACCCCCTTCTCTGTCTCAATTATAGCGCCCTTAGTTATTACACCTCGTCGAGAGTAGTCTATGCTCGCGGGGTTCCCTCTGACCCTTAAGATCTTGAGCTTATACACCTTGTTCGTCACGGGATCTAAGACGTTGGCATAAGCGGCATACTTGAGGCTTACCTTCTTATTCCCACCTCTGACCCTTTTGATGATCCTGCTCTCCTCTTCCGCCGGCAAGGTTTCGACAGGGCTTCTGCCCCTTTCATATTTCCTCTTCTTCCTATGGGGCCTTATCTTGCCCCCGCTCGGCTTCTTCAAGTCTCTGCCGTGATATTGAGACATCGATTAAGTCACTCCACGTCATTGAGATTATAGCGAAGAAAAATCTAAAGAGAGAGGTTATAAGTTTTGTGTGGACGAAGTGAGGAAAATGGACGGCGAGGTCCTGTTAGCCCACGGCGCTGGCGGAACATTGATGGTCGAGCTCATCAAAGACATTATCTTGAAGAGCATAAGCCGGAGAAGCGTGTTCAACGGTGTCGGCCTAGACGAAATGGACGATGGAGCCACGATACCCCTTGGCGACTACGAAATAGTGTTAAGCATGGACGGGCACACAGTTGACCCCATATTCTTCCCGGGAGGCGATATTGGGAGGTTAGCGGCGGCGGGAACGATAAATGACCTAGCAGTTATGGGCGCGAGGCCCTTGGCAATTATGGACTCAATAGTGGTCGAAGAGGGCTTCCTCCTAAGCGACTTAGAGAAGATCATAAAGTCAATGAACGAGACCGTCGAAGAGGTAGGCGCCGCCATAATTCACGGAGATTTCAAGGTCATGCCCAAGGGCAAGATAGACAAAATAGTCATAAGCACCGCGGGCGTAGGGCTAGCCGAGAGAGGCAAGGTCTTGAGGGATTCAAATCTAAAGCAGGGAGACAAGGTCATAGTGACCGGCTTTGTCGGCGATCACGGCATAGCACTGGCCTCTGTTAGAGAGGGAATAGAGTTTGAGGCCGATATAAAGTCAGACGTAGCCCCCATTTGGGACGTTGTTGAGGCAGCTCTGAAAGTCGGGGGGGTCCACGCCGCTAAGGATCCTACGAGGGGTGGGCTCTCGATGGCTTTGAATGAGATGGCTTCAAAGTCGGGCCTCTCCATATGGATTAGGGAAAAGGACATACCCATAAGGGAGGAAGTCAAGGCCGCTTCTGAAATGCTAGGACTAAACCCTCTTGAGGTCACGTGCGAGGGCATTGCGGTACTCATAGTTGAGGGCTCTGTAGCTGAAGAGGTCCTAGAGGCTATAAAAAAGACGAAGCATGGGAAGCATGCCTCTATTATAGGCGAGGTTAAGAAAGAACCCATGCGCAAGGTCGTGCTCGAAACAGTCGTGGGCGGCAAAAAGCTATTAGAGCCCCCTCTTGGAGAACCGACGCCTAGAGTGTGTTGAGGGGTGGGGACGAGCAAGACCCCAAGAACAATAATCGACTCCAGGGTCAAGAAGCTGATAGAGGCCATGACTAGGCTAGGCGCTAAAAGCCTCTTGATCTCTCAGCCAGAGAACGTGCAGTACGTGACTGGCTTCAGGGCCGTCGGCAATCCACCCAAGAGCTCTTGGGCACTTATCCTCAGTGATTGCGAGGAGGTCTACCTCTTAGTCCCGGCTTTGGAGTACTACGAGGCCGAGGAAGAGGTCGAAGCAGCAAAAGTCGTCAAACTCACCAGAGACAAAAACATGGCTGAGGGCCTCCTTGACTTCCTAACAGAGGTGAGGGCTCCGGGGCCCATTTACACGGACTGCTTACAGGACCGTGACCTGATGGAAGCGCTTAGGAAGAAGTTTGGAGAACCAGGGTCTATGCGAACAGTCTTAGAGAACATGAGGGCCAAGAAAGACGATTACGAGGTCTCGTGCATAAAGGAGGCCGTAAGGAAAGCCCTGAAGGGTCTAGAGAGGGCACAAGAAGTTCTACGCGAGGGCATGAAAGAGACACAACTCGTAGCGGAGATAGAGAAAGCGCTGTGGGAGGAGGATATAGAGGGCTTAGCATTTGACACTATCGTGGCCTCAGGTCCGAGGTCTTCATATCCTCACGCTAAGCCAACAGCAAAGCGCATAGAGAGGGGAGATAGCGTCGTGATAGACGTAGGAGTAAGGGTTCAAGGTTATTGCTCAGATATCACAAGGACGTTTATCGTGGGAGGTAATCAAGAAGCAGAAAGGGCATTAGAACGCGTGATCTACGTACAAAATTCTGTGGCTTTAGACGTAAAGAACGGGGTTAGGGCTTCCGACCTTAACGTTAAGGCCAGGAAGCTCTCGGAGGAATTGCATGAATACTTCATACACGGCCTAGGCCACGGCTTAGGTCTCTCAGTCCATGAGAAGCCCGCTATATCTTCTTTAAGCGAAGATATATTAGAAAGTGGGAATGTCATAACCCTAGAGCCCGGCGTGTACGTCAAAGGAAGGTTTGGGGTAAGGCACGAGGACGTGTTCTTAGTTAAAGAAAGCAGTTGCGTGAAGTTGTCGTGAAGGTGAAGACACATGAGGTTTCACTTAAAGGGCTACATAGTCTTGAGCAAACAACTCGATGAAGAAGTCGTCAAGAGGCTCTTAGAGCTGATAAATGAAGCGAATAGGGTTTTGCTCACTAAGGGGGCGCCTAAGAACAAGGAGAGCGAGGCGGCTAAGGTAGTCAATTGGTCAGTGAGCGGTGAGAGAGTACACGTAGAGATCGAGTCTGGCAAGTACGTTAGAGCTCACGACGCGCTATTTAGACTGAAGAACTACTTAGGCTCAGCGTTAGGAAAGGAGTTTAGAATAGGCATAAGGGGTTTCGGCGCATTGGCCTACGAAATAGAGGTACCTCACTTCAAGGGCGACGTCCAAGAAGTCTTGAAGCTCATAGGCGACAAGGGCTCAGCGGAGAGAACTGGCGAAGGGCTTTTGATAAGACTCAGAGAGCTGAGCGAGGAGGACCTCGAAGCGAGGCTTGTCGACAGACTCGTGAAAAGGGTGTTGGAGGGTGCTATCGAGGTTCCAGCAGAGGAGGCAAAGCTAGTCCCCTTCGGCTTCGTGCTTGAGCAGTCAAGGCCTAAAGACGTAAGGATGAAGGTCGAGGTAGCTGCAGAGGCTGAGAAGCTGGGATGGATCAAGAGGTTCCCGGCGAAAGGGCAATGGATCTTCACGGCCCCCATGGTCGGCCTCTTGAAAATTATGAGGGACCTGATAATAGAACACGTCTGTAAACCTCTAAATTTTGAGGAGTGGATGTTTCCTAGGCTCATACCAATGAGCGTGCTAGCGAGGCTCTCGAGCTACGTCGAGCACCTCCCGGAAGGCATGTTTTACGTATGCGTGCCACCTAGAGACCCCTCAGCCTTCGACCGATACAAGAGGGAGTATGCCCTCAAGAGGGTTATACGTAAGGATTTGTTAAAAGAAATACTGGGCGAGCCCGAGTACGTCCTCGACGCAGTCCAGTGCCCACCCTTTTACCAATTCTTCAGCGAAGAAACCGTTAGGCCAGAAGACCTTCCCATAAAGGTCTACGAATGCATGGGCGGATGGACGTGGAGGAATGAGGCTGGTGGGGTCGAGGGACTGGCTAGGACCAACGAGTTCTGGCGCATGGAAATGGTTTACCTAGGTTTTCCAAGCGACGTCGTCAAGATAAGGGACGAGGTCGTTTCGAGGACCGTAGAACTGGTCGATAAAGTCTTAGACCTCGAGTGGAGGGTTGTCGTGGGAGCTCCTTTCTACTTATCGAGCGAGGAGGCCAGCAAGAGGAGAATCGACATTTCCTCTAGAGAGAAGATACCTACTTTGGATATAGAGTGCTATCTGCCTTACAGAGGGGAAAGAGATGAGGCTGAGTGGTTAGAGATAACAGCAGCAAGTGTGCATTACACTCACTACGTCTCGGCCTTTAAGATAAAGGAGGTCAAAAATCGAGAGATATGGACTGGTTGCGTGGGCCACGGCTTGACGAGGTGGGCCACGGCCTTTCTAGCTCGGCACGGCTTCGACCCAAACAATTGGCCAAGTAAAGTTAAGGAGCTCTACGAGAAGTATGGTCCCTATAGGGTTGTCAGGACGTTGGAGTGGCCCTCGAACAGATAGCCCGAACCGCTAAGAAGCATTATGTCGCGCGTTCATAGCAAATGACGACCGCTAAGTTAATGGTTAAGGATAAGGGGCGTCAGTCCGCCCATCACACGTCATTGCTTATTGCTCTTAGACCGTCATCTCTTCATCCGCCGTGAACTACTTAGCCAGGGGGGGTTATATAGGCTTTTACGTAAGTGCGATCAATAACATTAAATTCTTGCGCATAGCTGAGAATAATATAGATGCTATCGCGGTGTTGAAGGTTGACAGGCGAAGTAGTCGTGGGGGCGATAGCTGACGTCCACTCACCTAAGTACCTAGAGGACTTCAAGAGGGTGTTGAACAACAGCCCTGACGTTGATCTAATGCTCCTCGCCGGAGACATGATATACAAAGGTCGGGTCGAGGAATATGAAAACGTCTTGAGCGCCATAAGGAGTAGGTACGACGGTTGTAAGATGATAGCCTGCTTCGGCAACGAAGAGTATGACGACAGAATAGAGCAAATAACAAAAAGCTATAACGATGTTACGTGGCTGAATGACGAGTGCGTAACGATAAATATTAAAGGGCTCGAGCTTAGCATTTTTGGAACTAAGGGCTGTCTCGACAGGCCAACGGCGTGGCAGAGAAAGAACATACATAATATAGTTCAGATATATGAGCAAAGGCTTAAGAGGATCAATGAGGCGCTTGCATCCTTAGCCCTCAAGAAAACGAGCTACGTGATCTTGCTATCACATTACTCCACCACATTTAAGACGCTTGTCGGAGAACCCCAATGGGCTTGGCCCGAGCTGGGATCAAGCAGGCTTGAGGAAGGGATGAAAAGGCATGGCCCGCACTTGGTAATTCACGGGCACGCTCATAACAGCAAGGTTCACGTAGTCACGATCAATAGGACGCAAGTATACAACGTCTCATTTCCTGCTACTAGGAAGCTGACGATCATCAAGTTACAAGGAGTTAAGGAGGTGGGTGAAGGCACGAAGATACAGACGAAGCTGACGTCGTTCATGACAAGTAAGCCTTAAATTGGGCCTCTATTTTTCATCAAGTAACAAGGGGCCGTAGGCTAGCCTGGTAGACTGCGAGGCTTGGGCCCTCGTGACCCAGGTTCAAATCCTGGCGGCCCCACCAGCTCGTTTAATTCTCGTCATTAGCGCTTACCTCTCAACAACCCTTTTCTATGATAGTCGAGGTGGATGATGTAGTGAGAATGTGCTTGGCACATGGTCTTATCGATTAGGCTTGTGGTAGAGCTCCGTGAGTCTATAAACTTCAGACAACATCTCGAGTTTTATTGGAAGGCCAAGCTTCTTGAGACTTCTTGACCGTGAAGCAGTAGTCGTGAGTTTTGCACTCTTAAAGGTCATCGATGTGAAGCTCTTTACCCGACCTCTAGGCTGAGGTATATCCCTTATTGCCAACTTTTCGCAGTTTTGAGCTTTGTACTCGAAGGTCTCAGAAATTACATAGAACTACCAAAGACCGGCAATGACGATGAAACAGTAGCTAAGAAGCGGGCTTGTATCCCTTTGGCAAGTCCTTGAACCCTTTCGATGAGGACCCTCGACGAGGTTTGATAGCTGAGGCGCTCAAGTCAAACATCTTCACAGCCTCCTGTCGCTTATCCTCTTTGGTCTTACTTGAGGCATGAGGTCATACTGAAAGCCACATTCTCGAGGTTGTTGACTTCTCTTCTGAGGCACGCTAGATCTCTCGAGGCATGCCGACGACCTTTATGTAGACCCTGACCCTCTTATCGCCCTTAGCAAGTTCCTCCCAGAGCTTGTTCAGCCCTTTTGGTAAGTATACCTTGAACCTCTCGCTTTCTCTCACCACGTTCCTCTCGCCCACATACAACAGCCCTCTGCCTAAGAGCTCAAGCTCGCTCATTAGATCTCTTGCCCCCTATCGAGGAATTAGAAGATTCTCAGATAAACCACTAAAACGTTTGAGGAACGATTTCTTTTCTTCGCCCCTTACCCTTCTGTTATTTCGTTCTGTAAAAATTTTCAAAGCAAGCCCCCAAAAATGCTCAGACTGCTTGAAAATTATATCCCCACCTTTCCGAAAGTAATTTCAAGTAATTTAAACAACAGATGTTTAAACAAGAGGCCAGAAACGCGAAACTGTCCCCGCCCCTATGCGCACGCAATCAAGAAAGTAGTGCAAATTCGTGGGCTCGAAGTTGATTATGCTCTTCTCCACCCCCTATCGACTCTAAGCAACTTACTTTGGCGGAAGAGCCTTCTCGCCTCACCTCCGAGACGAGTGTATAAAGCAAATGAGGAGTTAATGGTTATGAGGACCATGCTAATTAACCCCATAGAGCCTAAGTGGAGACGTCGCTTAGTGACTTTGTATGACCTCCAGAAGGCTTAGGGATTTGTAGTGATCTATGATCTATAACTTCTAGGTAAATCTTTTTACCCTCATATTTTAGAAGGCTCGGGCACTCGTTTATCGACTTCTGCGCTAGTGGCTTGGTATGACGCCTAAGTTCTTCAGAAAACGCACATAGCAGTCTATAGCCTCTCCGGAGAACTTAAACTCCTCCATGCACTCCCTCACGCGCTTTATCATTTCCTTGGCCTTCTTATGGAGGAACTTCTCATCGCGATAAGCCTCCCTCACCTTCTCCTTTGACTTCCTCTTTAGCAAAGCGACTTCCTCTATAGTGAAGTTATATTCGTCAATTAGCCTCCTGACAGAGGTCCTCGATAACCTCTTCAGCTTCTCACAAGCTAGGTCAAATTTCTTCTTTGAACTAATTCTGTGCTTTAAGCCTATGCAAGCTCTTATCGCTTGCTCTAATACGTCTAAGTCAAGGCCTTGAAACTCAGGCAATTCTGCTATTTTTGAGAGGAGCCTCGCGACCTTCTTGCTCCAATTCCAAGCTCTCCTTATCGCCTTGAGCCTCTCTTGCCTCCTCTCTTCTATTATCCTCTCTAAGTCTTTCGACCTTGGTGCGAGATAACTTGGAAGACCTCCTTCTCCCAGCTCCTCCAATACCTCCCTGATGGCCTTCACGGCAAAGCTTGGATGTATTCCTCCATCAACGAGGGCTCTATAACACCTATCCACGAGGACTTGCTTAAACCTCCTTGCCCTCTTAGAACCTTTAGTCCTAACTCGACTTTCCAGCTTCAGCTCTCTGAGCGCATACCTTAGAGCCGAGGCCAGGAAGGGGTAGCGCGAAGAGAGCCTTTCAACGAAAGGCTCTGCATTCCTCCATCCCTGGGGCTCGCTGTACTTCCTGACGAGCCTCCTAACCTCCCTATAGTTACTAGCGTTGTCTTTCCACGCGAGCTTGGTCCTAAGCCTCTCTTCTTCGCTCTCAGCAACCTTGCGTTGCCTCATGGAGGGCTTGTGGTAAATGGATCTCTCAAGGCTCGTGAGCAACATTGAGTCTTCAACCACTAACCCACAATTAGTGCAGACAAGGTAACCACTTTGATCTAGAGCGAGAAGTGATTCGCACTCTGGACACTTCACGAGTTTTTTGAGCACTGAAGTAACACTTAAACCGTGCGCAAGCAATTTTGCTAATCAAAACTGCTTTTCAGATTTAATTATCAGACTAACTTATTGAGCCTGCGAGCTTGAGGCCCTATCGTTTTACATGGAGCCTCCTTCGCTTTCTACATCAACATTTCTGTCTACAAACCCCTGATGTCACTTTACTTGCAAATCTGTTTATCAGACTTGCGAGCCCCACATTGCATATACATTGCCTGCTCATGATTGCCATCAGCTTGCCCCTCTCTTGAAAACAAGTTGTAAGCACAATTTCATAACTCTTTTTGTTGAGTTATATTATAAATTGTACTTAACTAAGCTTATAGTACTATAGTGTATAGTAATCAAATTATTATAGTCTAGACAAAACTTCATATCATGTTGGTTCTACATAAGACATACTAAACTCTTTTGGGGATTCGATAGTCGATTAAACGATTAGTTGTTGTCGACTACCGGCTCAAGACCTCTCACGCTAACGTTCTCACAAGCTCTGAGCCCTTCGTCTTAAACCCTACAAAAGTTGCATGGGTAGAGGGCTGATATCAGCGTCAAGGGGCTTGAAAATGCACGACAAGCTACCGATGAAAGCTGTCAACTAAACGTCCAAAAGTTCACTTAATCATAGGCGCTACGACATCGATGGTCACACGCGCTACCGCCCTTCTCTTCAACGTCCAATCTTGTTATAACACATCAGAGCGCTAGAGGCGCTGGCCACGAGCCATGTAATAAAACCCGCCTTAACTCCAAGGCGACACCTATCTTTCCTAAAGATTACATGTAAGGCCAACCGCGCTAAAGACGATCAGCGCGCTCCTTTCCGCTTCTTGCCGGCTCCTACGAGGGCTGAGAGTGCAAAAGGGCGGGCGGAATTGTGAACTTCACGTCGGGCTAAGCTTAGAGGAGAGCATAAAGCTAATGCGAGTGACTTCAAGAGCCCTCTAAGCCTCTTCATCCCTTTATACGGCTTGTTCTTCCCCGCCTTCGGATAATAAGCATATATCACAATGTCTATCTTATCGTTCGTTATTTCATGAATTAAATCCATTAACATGCAACGTAACCTCTTGACCTTCTCCTCCGCACAAAGCCCTGTCCTTTCTCGGAGGCGCGCTAACGCCGATTTTATTCTTGTCCAACGTGAGCACTTTTCGGCCTTCCTCAATTCTCTCTCGAACCACATCGCGTCCCTCTCTATCAGGTCTGCTATGCTCATTGGTGACTTAGAAGCGACCTTCAATGCCTTCATCACCCTATCCTCCTCCCTTCTCACCTCCATGGTAAGGGACGTTGTGACTATCCTAGTAACAGGCTCTGGCTGTAGACTAGATGAGCTGAAGCCCGGATCTGCCTTGAAGCTAAGGCTTGAAGAGCTCGGCGTCTTTACGGAGGCCAAGAACTTGTGCCTAGTGTACATGTAGTAAGCTGAGAGAGCGAAAGGTGCTATTGCTGGTATTAGCGAAGGTAATAAAAGGAGAAAGGCCTTGAGCTCGACGCCCTCCCTCTCCTTGATCTTAATGGGCCCTCCCTGCCAGTTAATGAGCTCTCTAAGCTCTTGGGAACCCTTTACGTAGACCTCTACGTGACCGTAAGGTAAGAGGCCGCAGTTTACCAACCTGCCTTCGCTTATCCCCTCAAAGACCAAGCCCGTCGAGAAGTGAGTCACTTTGTAATAAAGGCCCTTTGGGACTTCGAGTATTAGGTGATTGAGTGCCACCTTGGCCTCGTATGTGGTGTTGTCCTTAATGTTGTTGAGGCTATAGAGCTCCACCCCCTTGTACGTTATAGTCACAAAGGACTGGTCCTCAATTATCGCGTGGGTCTCGTTGTAGAGCCTAGCGCCCACGAACTCAACCTTGCTCGTGACGACGTTGTCCTCTTGGTCGTAGACTACTATGAAGCTCTCCGCCTTAGCAGTCGAGGGCATGAGGAGCGGTGCCGCCAGCGCTGTCAGTAAGAGCGCTGTCAGTAACGCTTTCGCGACTTTTGTGATTAGCCACTTGGCCGTCATCCGTGGAACCTCCTTAAAGCTGTTAGCCCTCCTTAAAGACTCCTAAAAAGATGCACGGTTCCTCTCATCACTTCGACGTCTAGGTGCCGATTGGTTGAGTGATTACTGGTAGCTCAAGACCTTTATCACTATGTTATTCACATCCACGCACTCGACGCTCAAGGCGTAGGTCTGGCCCCCAGGGAGATCCAAGTCGCTCAGCCACACCCTGTACCTTATCGAGCGCTCGTCCACGCTCGAGACTATCCCGACCGCCCTGTCCACCGCCATCACGTAGCCGACGGGTATCGAGGAACCGTTCACCGCGAGCACAGGGCCCCTTATCGCTATTGAGGCCGTCTTCGGGACGTAGACGTTCACGACCACCTTCGAGCCCGGCCTCATGGCCACGGAGCTTATCGCCGTGTGGAGCGCCATGACGCCGGCGCTCGGCACTACGACCTGGCCTGAGCTTGCCAGTAGCCCGAGGGCCACCACGATGCAGGCCGTCGTGATCGAGAAGAGTACGAGCCTGTCCGCCGTCTCCAAGCCCCTTACCTCCAGAGCTCCGCCTCGAAGACCCTTCCCTCGACGAGCCTCAGGTACTCCTCGTAGCTCTCGACGAGCACCTTCTTCCTCCCGGCGTAGTAGGCGGGCTCGCCGTAGCGCCAGCAGGGGATCTGCTCCGCCCTGAGGTTCACGGCGTAAAGTTCCCTGTGGCAGCTCGGGCACCTGTACCCGCAGAGGTAGACGTAGCAGACCACGTGAGGCGGGGCTTAAAAGGGGCCGTGCTCAAGCCTCAGGCGGATCCTCAGCCCCCTCTCGTCCACCACGTCTATCGACTCAGGCTTCTGGAAGAAGTAGAGCTTCAGGAAGTCGCCAAAGGCCTCCACCTTGACGGGCTTGGGGTCGAAGATCAGGCTCCGGCTGGCGATCAGGCCGTTCTCGTCGTAGAACTTGACCGTCACGGCGAAGTAAATGCCCTCCGAGCCGGAGGAGACGACCGAGCCCCCGAACCTCACGCTACACGTGTAGTCCACGGGCCTCCCGCCCACGCTCAGCGTGTACTTCACGAAGAGCGAGGCCTCCGACCAGTAGTCCGCGGTAAAGGTGGGGCTGTAGGACAGGATGGTGTAGGAGCTCCAGGGGACGAACCGCTCGTCGAGGGCATTCAGGTTCTGAGAGAGGGCCGTGCCGACGGTCGGGGCCTTCCCGTTCACGTACGCCGCGAGCGCGTTGAGGGCCGCGTGCCTTAAGGAGGCCTCCGCCGTGCTCAGGTCCACCCTAGCTATCGGGACGTAGGCGGGCGCGTTCGTCGCTAGGGCGCTAGCCACCATCAGCATGACAGATCCCACGAGCAGGGCCACCACCGTGTAATTCACGGGGGCCACCTTCGTTCTCGCACGCCTTCGCTCGAGGAGCCTTAAAAGGGCGCTCGAGCTTGACTAGCCCTCCCCGGAGCTCCGAGAGACGAGGCCTCAGCTCTTCACGACGAGGCCCACGTACCTGCGGTTCACGTCGCCGTTGTAGCCGGACAGCACCACGACAGCGGCGATCCCCTCGACGTCCTCTCCGACCTTCAGGAGGAGGTCGCCGTTAGAGTTACACACGGTCAGCTTGAAGGGCCTCAAGCCCACGACCGCCCTCACGTGTTGCGCTAGGGAGGCAGAGTCGTTCTTGTAGACGGCTCTAATGAAGCTCGAGTCCCGCGCCAAGGCCGCTAGGGCGTCGCCTGGAGGTTCGGGGGGTGGGGCTAGGGAGGGCTTAGAAACCACGCTCATGCATGCCACCACGAAGAAGAGCAGGACGAAGGAGGCTATGAAAGCATCTAGGAGGTGGGCCTGAGCTCTCCTATCAGTCCTCGCGAGCACCGCTGCCCTCACGAGGAGTACTCCTCCCTCAGCATCACGACCTCCGCGTAGCCCCTAAGGCGGGAGTCGCTCGGGCCGACCAACTTCGAGCCCGTCATCCTCAGCTTAGACAGGTAGTCGTCGTCGATCTCCCTCTTTTCGAGGCCCTCGCCCGTCCTCACCACCATGAACTCCGAGGGCTCCACTTCGTAGCCAGTGCTCACCTTCACCCGGGGATACAGATTCGGAACGCCCGCCAAGGGGTAGACCCCCGTGGCCGTCACCACGAGCCCTCTAGGGTAGGCGGCCCCGTGCTTCACCCCGTAGCCGCCCGGGGCTATTGCGACCACCCACTCGTCCGAGTCTACGCTCACCTTCGTCGGCAGGACCCGCTCCTCGAAGAGCCTCACCTGATACTCTGCCCCGCTCGTCTTGATTACGGCCACCGCGGCCCTGACCCCCTCCAGCCCGACCCCTATCGTCGCGGTCTTCGACGGGGGGTCGTAATTTATCGGTATTTTGAGGGGGTAACGGTAGGCCACCGCGGCCACGCTTGGAGGCAACATGCTGGAGGCGTAGGCCAGGGCTGAGTGGTAGCCGAGGCCCGCGCAGAGCGCCAAGAAGAGCAGGAAGAAGCCGGTCGATATCACGAGGTCGATGTGCTCCTCCACTCCCTCCACCCGCAGAGGAGAGGCTAAAAAGGGGCGACGGCCCCGCGGAGCTCCCCGGAAGCAACATCGCCTCGAAGGCAGCGCCCAGGAAGCCCCTAGGCTGACGTGCCCCTACTTCAGCCCCCGGAGCCCTCCTTCAGGGCCACGTGGCCCCTAGGAAGCCCCCTGGTGTCATGAGTGTTGTGCTGCCCCTAGACCCAGCCCATCGCCGCCCCGACGATCAGCTCAAGCACTACGATCAGGCAACACAGGGCCGCGTCCCTGAAGCCCTCCCCGAGCTTGAAGGTCGATATCTTCCCAGCTATCAGGCCACAGATCACGGCGGAGACCGCCACCCCGAGCATCACTTGGCTCGCTATGTAGGGCACGTCCTCCGGGGTTACCGTTACCGCGAAGGGCATCGAGGCGACCGCCTGCTGCGCGGTCGCCATAGCACCCAGCCTCGCAAGCATGGGCATGACGAAGCCCATGAGGGCCATGGCTATCCCGCCCGCCAGCGCGACCCCGAACATGATCATCCACCTGTTGAGGGCGATGTTGCCCCTGTACTCGCTCACCGAGTCAACGTGCTCCCTGAAGGCCTCGGCGAGGCCGTCAAACGCCTCAGCCCTCGCCCCCAGCTCCTCCAGGTCCCTCACGAGGTCTAGGGCGAGGAGGGCTGGCTTCGGGAGCAGATGGGCTATGTCCCTCAGCGCCCTGTCGAAGCCGCTCAGCCTGGCCTTGTTCACGAGCAACTTCAGGAACCTGTCGAAGAGCCTCCCGTAAACCCTCGTGGACAGGTACTCCAAGGCCTTGAACGGGCTGGAGCCCCTCCTCACCTCGTCCGCCAAATCCCTCAGGAAGGCCGGCAACTTCTCTATCACCTCCGTCAGGGCCTTGTCGTGCCTCCTCCACTCCATGTAGGCCGGCACGGCGAAGCCCGCGCACGCCGCGACGACCGCGAGGGTCGAGGCGAACCTCATCATTAAGGGCAGTCTGATGAGGCCTAGGCTCACACACGCCCCCAAGGTCACCCCCAAGGGGAGCCACTTCATCAAGGGCCTGGTGTACACAGGCGAGTACTGCTGGGGCGCCACGTCCGGGCACATGGCGTCGGAGACCACTATGAGCATCCCGCCCATCATCAGGAAGGCTATCGAGAAGAGGGAGATCATCGTCCCGATTTGCTGGGAGGCTAGAAGCATGAACATGGTGTAGACGCTCACGGGCAGGATGCAGAAGACGGAGGTCACAGCGGTCGCCAGAGTGCTCATCCTGTTGCTCATCGCCTTGAAGGAGGACTTCAGGGCGTTGAGGGCCTGCACGTGCAAATCGCGGAAGGCCTGGGTCGGGGAGCCGCCCGTCCTCTCCAGAAAGGCCATCGTCGTGAGCAGTTGCCTCCACACCCCGCCTATCGGCCTGTCGGCCTCCTTAGAGAAGACGGCGGGGAGGGGCTCAAGCGTTATGGAGGCGTCCCTGAACAGCCTCTTGAGCTCGAAGCTCGCGTGAGGGAGGGTGAGCCCCTTCTCTCTCAACCGATTCGCTATCTGGATCGTCGGGAGGCCGGCTTGCGCGTAGGCGTCCGCCATCAGGACGGCCCAGTAGCTCTCCTCCGCCAGCCTCTTCAGGTGCGACCTGTAGTCCCTGTGCGGCTTCGTGTAGAGGAAGAAGACGAGGGCCGGCAGGGCGAGGGCAATCAGGACGGCTTGGAGCGGAGGGTCGGGCAGGGGTAGCCGAGGCGCCGAGCGCTTGGAGAGGGAGAGCATCATGAGGAGGAGGGCCGGGACGAAGGAGTAGGTGAGGGCCTTCCTGAACCTCCTGTAGAGGACCTCCGGGTTCTGGAAGAGGTAGTAGCGGCAGGCCTCCTTGAAGAGCCTCCTCACGTGAGGCGAGGCCTTAAAAAGGGGGCGGGCCTCCGTGAGGAGCTCCTCCTGGGCCTCCTGGCGGCGCGGCCCCCCGAGCCTGTTGCGCGGGCGACGGAGTCGGCAGGCGCTCCTCCTTCACGAACTCCTCCAGCCTCTCTATGAGGGCCCTTGGGTCGCGGTAGAACTCCGTGAGGGCCTTGAGCCACTCGCCCGGCGCTGCCAGCCTCTCCTGGAGCCCCTTGACCGTGACCAGGCTCAGGAACCTCGTACGCAACTTCCAGGAAGCCTCCACCTCGGCCTCGCCCTTCAGGCTCCTCTCCGCCACGGCCCTGAGCACGGGCCTCGGGTCCTCCAGTACCACCTTGTCCTCCTCGGGCTCGTACCTAGCCACCGTCGCGCACTTGGGCCTGAAGCCCTCGTCCAGCTCCTCAACGAAGTATATCGCCTTGACCCTCCTCAGCCTCTGGGCCTTCGTCTGGAAGAGGGCCATGTGCGCCAGGAGCCTCAGCTCAGCCGCGAGGGCCCTCTCCACGCCCAAGTCCTTGAGCCTGCCGAAGAGCGCCTCAGGGGACTCGGCGTGTATGGACGCCAGACCGCCCTGCCCTATGCCGAGGGCCTGCCCGAAGACCTTCGCCTCCTCTCCCCTTATCTCGTTTATTGTTATGTAGTCGCAGTCGTACCTCAGCAAGTGCTTCACGAGGTCCATCATTGTTATCGCGCCCTCGCCAGCTATCCCGAACCCTGTCCTCTCGTACATGAGCACCTTGCCTGGGTGCGGGACGTCCATCTCCGGTATGTCGCACGCTATCCCTATCCTAGCCTCAGGGGGGAGGAGCATCGCGACCGCGTTTATCAGGGTCGTCTTCCCGCTACCGAGCCCGCCGAAGCTCACCAGGGCCAGCTTGTGCTCCGAGGCTATCCAGAGAAGGGCCATAGCCTCGGGCGATATGACGCCGGTCGCCAAGTAGAGCGGGGGCGTCCAGGGCCTCTTCGGGAACTTCCTTATGACGAAGCTAGAGCTCTTAGCGACTTCCCCCTCCCCCAAGGTCAGGGCCGCCCTGTCCCCCGTCGGCAACACCACGTTCACCTGGGGCCTGAAGCGCGATATCGACCTCCCTCCCCTGTAGGCCAGTAGCCTCACGATCTCGTCCAGTTGCTCCCTCGTGAGGTGGACGTTGGTGGGCATCCTCCCGAACCTCTTGTGGGTTACGACGACGGGCCTGTCGGGCGAGTCGCAGGCTATCCCCTCCAGCTCGTCATCCATGACCAGGGGGTGTATCGCCTTGTAGCCCACAACTTCCCTTTGTATTAGATAGCGGAGGGCCCTAGTCTCGTAGTCGTCCCCTCCTATCCCGAGGGCCTCGAAGACCCTCGTCAGCCCGCCCTCCACGTCCTCCGGCCTCACCACGTACAGCAACACCTCGTCTATCAGCCTCTGGGCCTTGTAGAGGGTCTCGTCGTCCACCCTCGGATCCTCAACGACGTATTTGTAGCCCTCCCTTCCCTCTACTATCACCACCTTCGCGAAGCCGTCCGGGGAGTAGAAGGCGCGCTCCACCCCCTCGTAGTCCTGCCGCCTCGCCTTGGTGAGCACTATCCTCGGCCTGAAGTCGGGCGCTAGCTTGGAGGGGGCCTTCTCGGCTTTCTCGGCCCCCGAGGACCTGCGCCTGAAGGGGTTCAGCCTCATGTAAGTGACCCCCCTTAAAAAGGCCCGCGGGCAGGGAGGTAAAGAAGGTGAGGGGTTTGGGGCTCGCCGCGCTACGCGGCGCTAGCCCGCAAGACACACGACCAATACTGGGTAGGTCTTCGTGGCACCTCCGCTGAAGGTCGTCGTCACAATGACGAGGTACTGCGCGCCAGCCGTAAGGCTGGGAGAGCCGAAGCCCCCCGAGGTGAGGAACCCTGAGAAGCTCCTCTCGCCACCTGGAGATATTGGGGTGCTCCAAGCGACCGTGCCGACAGGTTGTTGCTGGGAGCTAGCCCCCTTCGGGTAGACCGCCACGTCCACCCTCGTTATATCGAAGGAGCCTGTGTTCCTCATGTTCAAGATTATCCTACCACTGCTGAAGAGGCTCACCCCGCTGATCATGGCGTCAGCCGCTTGGGCCTGTCGCGTTATCATCGGTATCATCTGGGCGGCCACGAACCCCGCCACGGCTAGCGTCGCCACGAAGAGCACCAAGAACTCGGCCGAGAGCTTCACCCTCTGCCACCGTTGAGGAGGGTTAAAAAAGGGGGGAAGGGAGTTTTGAGGGCCCTCTCGGCTCGCGCGGCTTAGATGCTCCTGACTATGGCGGCCACGTCCTTAGCGACGACCTTGCCGTCAGCGAAGGTGCACTCTATCCTGAACGTTATCCTGTCCCCGACGTTGGCCACGTAACCCTTAACCTCCAGCTGGACCATGTCGCCGGACTTGATAGGCTTGCTGGCGTTCACAGGACTGCCGTCAATGTAGGCGACGGCGCAAGGAGCGTCTCCGGCCTTCACTTCCACTTTCACTATGTCTACGGTCGCTAAGTTCTTTATCTTGAGGTAGGTCCTGTCCTTGAGGCACTGGTCCACCTGCGGCGTGAAGTCCGGCGTCCCCGACATCGAGGCGCCTATGTAGCCCATGCCCCAAGCGGCGACGGCGCCGACGACCGCTATCGTCACCACCAGCAGTATCACGGTCTCTATGCTCAGCTTCACTTCCCGAGCACCTCGTCGGAGGGTCTCCTTTAAAAGGGGGAGACCCTGGCCCTCGGAGCTCCGGAAGGCTGACTGACCGACCAATCGGCCAGCCTCGGCTAGGCGGGCCCTTGAGCCCCGCCCTCCTCGGGCTCCCCTAAGCCTCTGCAGGAGCTCCACGGGGACGAGAGGAGCGAAGCAACCTCCGAGAGCGACGGCGCCCTCGGGCCGGCCCTCCTCTCCAGCGACCTCAGCGCCATCTCCTCTAGCCCCTCCCTGATCGCCTCCCTGACGGCCCTCTCCACCTCGCCCTTGGGCACGGCCGTGCCACCTCCTCACCCTCCGATCCAGGCGGAGGCGCCGTCCGAGCTCACGACGACGAGTATCTCTCCGGCGGAGGGGATTCCGACCTTGGAGATGGGCTCCTCCTCGCTAGCGCCAAGGGAGCTGACGACCACTCTGTCCGCCCAGATCTCCACGACCGCGCCCCCCACGTAAACGGCCTCGGAGCCCCTGAGGTCGCTCAGGTCGCCTGCCAGCCGCTTCGCCACGTTGTCCGCTTGCACCTTGAAGACGACGTACAGCTGGGGCTGTATCAGAGCCGCGAAGCTCGCCACCATAAACGCCGCCAGCATTGAGCCGATGAGCGCCGAGATGGCCCTCATGTAGGCCTCCGCTTAAAAAGAGGGAGGGCCCCTTAGGGCTCCGGCCAGTCCAAGGCCGTCGCCCCCGGCTCTTCTTCTTTGGCCTAGGGCTCAGGCCCCGAAGAAAAGGGAGGCGAGGTCAATGCCGGACAGC